>ERZ1026858.34-NODE-34-length-69703-cov-50.274107_pt1 | contig 69703 bp, 65 predicted proteins | sample MGYA00380159_ERZ1026858 | MGnify/ENA primary metagenome ERZ1026858 (study PRJEB33269, sample SAMEA4719795) | human gut metagenome | biome: human-associated habitat; feature: organic feature; material: feces | place: Cameroon | collected 2013-10 ...
CAGTCCTTTTCATTCACTTGGGCGACTTTTTTAAATTGTCATGAGGGTTTCATTACCTCATATGCTTTAAATGCAAGTATCATAGGGGAATCCGAACATCCCATACATTGCATAGCAACATACTCTACAACCCTTTTAAAGTGTTCTTGTTCCATTTTCTGTATTATGCTAATATTTCTATACCGAAAGTCTACTATTTGTATGTAGCAGGTAGTGGTTTCGCTCCACAGGCATACGCCTATTCATTCATACCTGCTTTACCTTATATCCTATACATAAAAAGAAGAGGACTCCCTATAAAACTATCAGAAAGGTCTCAAAGAGAGTCCTTTTCGGTTACTACAGTTCAAACTTATGCTTTGGATCATCAAATATCTCCTCGCTATTCAAGATGATAGGCTCTACGTCCACATCACGCAGGAATACATAAGGTTTGTCGTAGTGGTAATAAGGAGCACGCTCCACACGGTCGCAATTGCCATCCTCCATAATCTTGATGGTATCCTCTATCAGGTCGAAACCAACGTGTGCCATCACACCAGCATAAGCCATATGGCGAATGTTCACCTCTGTCACCTTCATGTTGCCCTCACTATCCTCCTTCAAGTCGAATGAAAGGATACCATGAGCTGTTACGTTAAGCTTCTTCTCCAGATACTTTATGCAACGGTCGCAGAACTCATTGATACGGTCTTCGTTCAAGAAACGACCAAAGTGTGTATTGCCGGTTACGCGAGAAGGTGCTGTGCTTGCCATAACGTACTCCGCGCATTCCAATGCTGCACCTTTTACGTACTCACCATTGTAATAAAGCATCTCATTAGCCAAGTGTCTGCCAGTAAGAAACTCGCTTACTGTAAACTCTGGGATAAAGCTGTTGATAAAGAGCCAACTCTTATAGCTGCTCAAATCATTAAGCTTCAACGAACCAAGACCTCCAGTACCATTAGTGGCACGAATCCAACAAGGGAAGCCAATCTCTTTTTCCACCTCTTCAAACTTAGGATTGTCCTGAGTCACCTTGATAGTCTTAGGAATAAACTCTGTACCCTCCAAAGCTTCAGCCATGATAGCTTTGTCCTTAAGCGACAAACTAAGAAGTTTGCAACCCATGAAAGTAGGACAAGGGAATTTTCCATGCTTGTCATAATAATCGCCCCATTCCACAATCTCACTTTCCGGCTGAACGAAAGCGTAGTCGATGTTCTTCTCCTTCACCAACTTCTCAATCCATGGGAAGTACTCAGGAGTGTTGCAACGAGGACAGATGTAATACTCATCTACCAAACCCTTCATGAAGAAGCCCATAGCTTTCTTCTCAATGTCGCAACCGATAATCTTGTAATCGGGATGATTTTCACGAATGATAGTGGTGATAGAACGAGGAGTCAAACCACCAATACCTGTTACCAGAATTGTTTTCATTTTTATAAAATTATGTTTATTCGAAATGTTTCATTATGATATTATAGCCGTTTTCCACAGACCAATTATTCTTGAAGAAATTCCATCCATTTTCACCCATAACTTCTCTATCTGCATTGATGAAATCGTCAACAGCCTTGGCAAATCCCTTCACATCATTACTTTCACAGCAGAATCCAAAACCATTGTCTCGTGCAATGGTGCCTATATCTGTATTAGCATCTGTTGCTGCCAACACAGGATTTCCCGATGCTAAATAATTAAGAATACGTGATGGGAAGTTAGGAATAGTAAAACGATGATCCAGGAACATCATACCCACATCACATTGGTCGGAAATCAACTGATATTCATCCTTAGGCATATAATTTAGCAACTTAACATTTGCAGGCTTTTCACTATCAACAAAAGCTTTAAGTTTACCAAATTCTGAACCATCACCTATAATTATAAAATAGGCTTTAGAATTATTCTTTGTGTATCTTAGGCAATCAATTAAAAAACTGATACCTTGTGGTTTTCCAAGATTTCCTCCATAAATAAAAATGACGGCATCTTCTGGAATTTCATATTTCTTCTTCAGTTCAGAGCTATCACGTTTGAATGTAGGAATCTTTATTGGTATCGAAAGACAATTTGGACAGACTTCAACTTTTTTATTGTTTATCTCAGGATTATGTTGCAATAGATACTCAACATTAGCAGGACTCATACAACCAATTGTGTCCGATATACTGTAAAAGAAACGCTCTTTCTTACGGAACATCTTATATATAATTCCCTTCAATCCTGTTTTCTGCATCATTCCAAGATCAACAGCATTTTGTGGAAAAATGTCCTTCAGCATCAAATACGTCTTTGCTCCGTAATATTTCTTTGCCCAAGCAATAGTATTGGCGAGAGTTATAGGAGGCGTAGGATATAAAATTAAGTCAAACTTTTCGTTCTTATAATATTTCTTTAATGCTCTCTTGAAATAATAATCAACAGACAATGTTGCAAATCCCTTCTTGAAGACATTGGTTGTGCCTGTAATATCGCCTGTCTTTATTCGAAGTACAGTCATACCGTTCCAATCTTGAACTCCATCAGGCTCAATACTTCTACTATCGTTAGAACACGCTACAAAAACTTCGTGACCATTTCTTACGAAAACCTCCAATAATTCTTCATAGAAATTTGTGTGCTTTCTGTCACTAAACACAAGTGATAAAAACAATACTTTCATATCGTTTACACTTTATTTGATAGTAATATAATACCCAGCTCTATCCGCACTTTTCAAAACTGGCTTGTTGCTGATAGGCTTGATTTCACTAACTCGCCAAATGGTTTCAGGTTCCTCTCGTTTTACACGCTCAAACTCATCAAGATCAGCCTGTGTCATTATATAATGGTTCTCAGCCAACTTTGGCTCGCGAATTTTGGTAAAATCGGGAGCCTTACCTTGGCAGATATTGATAACCATACCCATAAAGTCATAACCACTTGAAAGCGGAGTAAGGTCTGTACCTATGCAATCACCACCCATACGGGTTGCAATCTCCATAAAATAGATTTTTCCATCTTTCGTTATACGAAATTCTGGATGGATAGCACCATACTCAATCTTCATGGCTGCAAATGCCTTGTAGAGAGTCTGCTCTATCTTCTCAAACATCCCTGGAGCTAAAGGAGCTGGCTGACGGTGTCCTGTTTCCACAAAATGAGGAGCACCGGTTGTGTGCTTTTCAGTTACAGCCAACAGCTTATACTTCCCTTCGTAGGCAATACTCTCACCACTATACTCAGGTCCTTCGATAAATTCCTCAAGAATAACCTCCTTCTTCTTTGACCATTCCAAAGCGTAATCCAAAGCCTCTTTCAAGCCCTCTTGATTCTCAATCTTGAATACACCACGACTTGAACTCAAATCCACAGGCTTGCAGATTAATGGATAAGTGAAATCGGTAGTAGCAGCATAGATTTCCTCAATGCTCATCTTGTCGGTCACAAGCATAAAGTTGGGGCTATCCACTCCACCGTCCTTCATCGCCTTGCGCATCAGATACTTGTCAGTAGAAATTTTCTCTGTCCACTCGCTGTTGCAAGGGATGCCTCTGCGACGAAGCAGGTAGTTCATTGTATGCAGAACAAGTTCAGAACAAATACTAACAATGCCACAAGGGTTCAGTTTCTCTACCTCTTCCCACATCTTCTCATAGTCGCACACATCTACGGCATGGAAGTAGTCGGCAGTTTTCTCGCCAATCTCTCCACGTTGAAGGCCATACACATGAGTTTCATAGCCCAGCTCTTTAGCTCGCAATATTACAGGATTCTGATACTCATTAGTACCAAGAATCATAAGTCTCTTATTTTCCATTGTCTTTATTTTTTGTTAAAATGTGGTACATTCTTCATTCCATATTTTTTTGCAATATCTTCAACATACTTTACCTTTTCAGGTTGTTGAAGTTCTCTTACGATATGCAGTCCTCCTTCTTCCGTTACCGAAGGAATACCTATGTCATCCTGTCCTGCTACTTTGAAAAAGGTACGCCACAATATCTTAATATCATTAACAAACGACATTTCTTTCACATACTTCACGTCGTATGCAAAGCGGTCGTTCCATCGGCATAGTGCTCTTCCGTTTATCTGCGCCAATCCTGTTATTCCGCCTCTTACAGTGTGACGCAGGTTCTCTTCCTTATAATAATAAGGTAGATAGAACGGATAAAGAGGACGTGGTCCTACAAGGCTCATATCTCCCTTTATTACATTGATAAGTTCTGGCAATTCATCCAAACTTGCATTACGCATAAAGTTGCCGAACTTAGTAAACCTTTCATTGTCTGGAAGCAGATTGCCATCCTTGTCTCGTGCATCTGTCATTGTGCGGAACTTGAGCATCTTAAACGGCTTCTCATCCTTACCTATTCTTATTTGCGGGAAGAATATTGGAGAACCCAATTTGCATCTTACCAAGATGCACAATACCAGAAAAATTGGAGAAATAAGGATAAATCCAATAAGAGTAATTGTAAAATCAATCACTCTCTTAAAAAAATGTTTGTACATTGTTGTTATACTTTTAATTTAATCTTTAATCGTTTTGATCCTCTTTAAATGACTCAAAGCCAACGTTGCAAAAATTGATGGTAAATTATCATTATATACTAATTGATGCTTCCATTTGTTTGCCCACCAACGTCTAAGTTTAAACCATACGACGGTAAACAAACTACCATTAGGCTTTTTCTCGTCAAACTCTGGGCTAAGTATGTCCATCAATATGCGCTCTTCCAACTCTTGATTTCTCTTGATAGTAGGAAAGTCTTTTTCTGAAAATCCCAAGTGATCCACACAAATAGCATTGATTTGATTGAAGAATGTATAAATCCCCATATCTTTCAAGAAACCAGTAGTATCATTCCAGTCTATCCCTTCGTGATGTGCACGAATAAAAAATCCCCAGTCAAGTATCTGGCGCAAGTTGAGGCGTTCTCCTGCAAAATGCTGTCCCATGTGGCGCATCATGAATATGGCATTGAAATCAGCTGAAGGCAGATATATCTTTATTCCTTCTATCTCTATCTCCCTGCAATCCTTTTCTGCAAGCGACTTTAAGTGAGCTTCTATTTTCGGGGCATCACGATGAGCCTTTGTGTTAATAAAATCATAATGATTCTCTACTGCCACGCCATTAAAGTTAAAGACTGTATGATGTTCATGTCCGTCATCTATCTTGATGCCCAACTGCCCTGCTATAAAGGCATCTGCTTCTTTCCACTTGCCAAAATTGTAAATGTCCAAATCACCTACTGCACGATGATTCGGTATTGGCCAATCCAATGAAAGTCCATAACCCTTCAGTACCATCATTCCTATACCTTTACTTGCATATAGTCGAGCCAAGTCGGTCATTGCTCTTTCATGCATGGCATACATCCTTTCAAAAGCCATCACCTGTCCTATCCACTGCATCCTCTTCTTTGACTTATTCGGCAATTCGAGTGATCCGAAAGGTATATAGTCTGGGTGAATAGAGTGGTAATATTGCAAGCCATCAAGAACAACTACAGGCACCACTTGCGTTGTGGCTATGTTCATCAGTTTCTCCCAATCAACTTCTGTCGGAATTATCTCATATGCCTGTTTTTTTACAACAATCCTCAAAATAGCCAGCAATAGTCTGCTTTCCTTTTCCATAGAAATATGTTTGTTATACAGATTATTGTTGTTTGCACATTCTTATGCCTTCTTCGTAACCATTACGAACATCTCTGAATTGCTCTGAGTCTTCATAGAACTCTTTCCATGCATGAGCACCAGAAATTATATGTTCCAACTTTTGAGACAGCACACCAGCTAAAACACAAGCATTATGAGCAATATCAGCTTTATATTCTTCGGTCATCTCATACGTTTCATATTCTTTTCTTATTGTATGCAATGCATTATTAAATAGAGCGAGATCTTTCTTTTCCACATAATCTTTGGCTATCATTTGTGCCATAAAGTATAAGTCTTCCCTTAACGCCTTACTATGAGAATATTCCAAGAAATACGCATACTGCTGCAAATATCTTAATCTTGTCTGTGCGTCAAACACATCTGGATTGTTCTTGAATAGATAGTACATACTTCTACGAGCATCATACCGGACATTGACATCAGAGTCATGCAAGCGATCGGAAACAAAAGCAGCAAGGAGTTTTTTGTCATCTATTTGGTTTGTAATAGAGAGCAACAAAAGACATGGATATTTTTTTTCAATATAATCTACTAAAACAGACCCTATATTTTTATTTATAGTAGAATCTACTTTCTTAAAGTCAATCTGACGGAAGAGACGGTCTAAAACATCAAGCAAATGGTTAATGAAATATCGGAGTCCACCGAAAAAGTCCTCCTCATCATCTTGTTTCAAGTGCGGCAAATAGGATTCAAGTGTCTGACTGATTTTGATAACAACATCATTAATCTGCTCATCATTCAATTTATGTATAGCAGGAACTATATTGTCCGCGAAATGCGAAAAATCAGATATGGCTTCCGAACTGTTGGTGAAAGTATAGTCATGATTTATAAACACCTCTAAAGTGTCTTTTACCCATCTGTCTTCTATTGCTCTGTCAGCATCGTTTGTAGCAGGCACCACATGATATGAAAAGAACGCATTGACATCCTTCTTTTCTTCCTGTCGCCATTGTACTATTGCAGCTTCAAGTTTTTCTTTTGTTTCTTTATTGTCTGTGCATTGCAGCAATGCCAATATTCGTAAATAAGAATGTTTACGAAGATGTTTATCTTTTATATACTTTAGGGCATTATCGCACATTGCATCAGTCACATCTACATTCGTCTCTATCTCTGGCCATAGCAAATCTTCTTCCATTTCATTACCTACTATGGATTCACTCATGATGCGGACAAACATGATGGCTTTCTGTTCTTCTGTGGCGCAGTCATACAAAGTCTGTAGGATCTCGTTGCGTTTGATATTCCTGTCATGAGAATGTGCGATAATAAAATCAAACAAATCCATTACTGCTTCATCATCCACTTTGGTCACAAGTCTTTGCAATAATGGTATCAAAATACCGTATGCCGTATTAAGTTTCCTTTTATCGCGTCCCTCGTTGATCACTTCCTTAAGCAAGTTCATGAAATCGGTAAAGATGATATAAGCTTTCTCTTCCTTTAAGTGTGAAACAGACCCTCTATGCACTACTTTCTCTACAAGTTCCTTACGCCCAGACCTTATAAGTCTTGCTACTGCCTCATAAAAATAATAATCGGCAAGGCATGAGAGTACTTCACCGTATCTTCCAGTTGCGCAACCATTTTCTTTGTAATAAGTACTTCCATGAAGATAACACAATCGGATATACTTCTCGGGATACAACACTCTATTTACAAATCCCCCTTGTGTCAAATGAGAAGTGTTTGTGACTTGATTCAAATTAAATCCATGCGACTGTGTCTTAATAGGCTGTTCCTTTATTGCCTTATCTAACAGACTCCTTTTAAAATCATCAATGCTCTTGTCTGACGAGAAGTCCATATCTTCTCTGTTGCGTCTGATGGTTCTTGGAATAACGTAAGAATACAGTTGCTTACAAGAAGTTAAATAGGCAGAATCTCCATCTAACAGCAGCTTGGTTGTAAGACGACTATAGTAGGCAGTCAGCATATCTTCTGCCATTTGTCTATCTCCCAATTCTGCATATATGGACGATTGCCATAAGGCTCCCAAATAGTCGTTCTCCATCAACTTCCATTTCAGAAGAATGGCAAAGACACTTTTATAATCTAAGATGGCAAGATTCCATTGGCATTGCTCATAATAAAAAATGGATCTTTCTTTGGTCGTGAGAGCTTCGAGGCAGTTGTTGTTTATAAAATCTAATGTGGTCAGATATGGGTCAATATCCCTTTTTTCTCGATAAATAGACAATAGAGATACAATCAATTGTGTGGCTTTCTCCCTCGCTGTGCCATTGTATGTAGAATAATTGCCTTTTACATCTTCAAGGGCATTCAGATACCAATCTACGGCTTTAGGATATAGGCAGATATCTAACAGCCAATCAAGTTCATAAAGGTAATCCAACTTCAACGTGTCGGGCAGCTTGTCATAGTAAACGCCATTGGACGGGAAACGTGTTGTAGAAGAAATTTCACCTTTATAAAACACCCAACCAGGATAAGACTTTCTGGCTTTCTCCATTTTCTTGATGTCTTCCTCCATTTCCTTTTCTGATTTTTCGGGTTTCTGCGGATGCCGAAAATCTACGTCAGGATAAGACCACTGAGCGGCATGTTCTTTTGTTCCCAAATAAGTCAAGAAGAAATCCAAAGCCTCTTTATAGTCGTTTAGCCCAGTTATTTCAGCCAAGTTCAAGATATCAATCTTGCGGCTTGCAAACAACTGTTTTTCTGAGATATGATACCCTTTTGGTCTATAATCAACAAGTATGGCATTTGACATCTGTTCGCCCATCACATCCCTTATCCAGCCTAACCATGACAGGAAATTTGGGTCATTGCCGCTAAAACCTATCAAACAGAAAAGGTTTTCTATCAATGACTGACGAACGGTATTTACAAATTCTGGATATTTCTGAGGATATGTTCTAAACGCTTCTTCCGACATTACGAACGGACGAATGTTCGGGAAACTGCCATGTAGCTTTATTATTCTTGGTGGCTTGCTATACAGAAGTGTTTCTTTTGTTGTCACCAAAGTGTAAGCCGAACCGCTCTCGTTGCAGCTTCGTTCTAACAATGTATCATAGTTAGTTGTAAACACATCATGCCAACGCAGCTTCATCATTTTTTTATGGAGCACGCCAGGATAAACGCTCTTGTCAGGAAGTGCGTTCATTATGATTTCGTCCAGTTCCTTGTTCCCTAAGGTGTTTTCCACCTGTGCAGCAAGTCTAACAGGATTTAGTCTATCTAATTCTGAACTAGACGGAATGCGACCATAAAGCGATTTGAACAGATCCACATTGAGTGCATTCCATTCCCTCATCTGTCCCGTACCGTCACTCTCAGCGTTCAAGCTAAACCCGCAACCAACCATTACAGATGCCTTTCCTACAGAAAGGTAGCGTTTGAGTTTGTCAAGCAAGACGATAACAGAAGCATCCAAGTCTTTTATGATGTCATTGTAGTTTGATTTCATAACAATTGTAATAATGTAAGTATTCAACGAACTCCATATTGCATATGCTCAAGCAAAAGCATATTGCGCTAGTCCGAACGTTTACCTTTTATCATCACCATGACCACAAAGCAAGCTATTGGGATTCTTTATTACAGCCCATGGATCTTTCAACATGGCAATGTGCTTTTGTCTTTCTTCGTCTGAGAATCGCTCTTTTATTTTCTTGGCAGGAGTGCCACCATAAATGCAATAAGCCTCTACGTCTTTTGTGACCACGGATCCTGCGGCAATGATTGCCCCATCACCAATCGTCACGCCAGCCATGATAATACTACCGGCTCCGACCCAAACATCATCACCAATTTTTGTAGGTTTTGTTACGTCACGGCCAGCAAAGACAGTTGGAATTCCAGCAATTTTGTAGTTGTGGTCGCCACCCAATATCATCACATCGTGTGCAAGCATTGTGAAGTTTCCTATTGTTACTTTTGGACAAATAGTAGAATGGCCGCCTACATAAGAGTACGCACCCGCGCAAAAATCTTTACTTATAGACGCTCCTTTGTTAGCAAGAAAGGTTTTGTCGACATGCTTTAATCCTAATTTCCAAATATAGAATCTTCGTTTAATTTGCTTCAGCTTATTGATTATAAAGGATTTACCCCCCCCAACTGGAATTACTTCAACCATAGACTTGTAATCTATTGGCTCCAGTTTTGTTACGTTTTCAAGATAGTACTGAGCAACCTTGTTATCGGTAAACTCGAAAGCTGTTTGGCGAGCCTTCCGAGACATTTCTTGACGTTCCTCGACTGTCATATTATTGATCCGCCTGATGATGCCAGCCAAAGACTCCGAATCTCCTGGTTTACAGAGGAAACCATTGACTCCATCTTCGATGATACCAACCATACCGCCATTATCGCCAGCAATAGTAATACAACCACGAGACATAGCTTCAAGATAGACCAAACCGAAAACCTCGTGATCGCTAATCATCACGAAGCAATCTGATTTATCGTACCAATCTATAATATCGTTACGATTTATCTGACCTAGAAAAACCACATTATCTGATATACCATACTCCTCACAAACATCCTTGGTTGGCTGATATGCAGCTTCCTTTTTGCCTATGAAAGTCATCGAGAAGCCCTCTTTTCCATACACACTATACAAGGCTTCTGGTATTACCTGAGAGTGTTTGTACATAGACATTCGGCCAACAAACATAAAGTTCCTTATAGGGGCATCAGTCCACGATTTCTCCGTATATTCACGTTCCATAAATGATGCAGCTACTCCTGAATAACACATAAACTGATGATTCAACAGATTAAAGCAAGCAGAAATATCATTTTTAATAGTTATAGAACGGAATCCAACAGCATCAACAGAATTGAGTGCTCTTTCGCCTTTCTCCTTAAAAATTCGTTTGATGGTACCAGAACCTTCATGCAGAACAACAGCTGTCTTAGCATTGGGAAACAAAGGTTTTATGCGATTGATTATACCGATTGTTGGATTACAAAAGTGCCCTATGATAGCATCAGGCATAAAATGTATCGTCTCAAGTTTTTCTATCAAGGACTTGGCTTGATTATTCAAGGTGGTATCAGCAAACGCCCCATGAGGAATATATTTAAAAATGGGAATACTGAAAGCTACGCAGCCCTTATAGTTGTATGTGGTATCTTTTACTGCTTCATTGACATACACATTGTCTCCACAAACTCTTTTCCTTAAAGCTGGAAACATTTTTGCGATTTTCAAAAATAAGGATGGGAATGATGAACGGTAATGTACTATCACTACCTCATGTCCCTGCTTGATCCAATTGTCAACGAAGTAATTACACACCTTTGCGTCATGAGGAGTCGCCTCCTCATGCCACATTGGAGTTATGAATAGAATTTTTGCCATAAATATTCATTATTTTGTAAATTATATCATCTCGTGTACATATAGACAAATAGCTTGTTTTTCAGCACCTATATACCAAAAAGCAAATGTGGAAAATTTGCCATATAATGTACTACACGTACATCGTATACCATCTTCACTCTCTCTTTCACAAAGTAATGCACGAAAGAAGTGTCGGTCTTTTTTATATCCTGTGCTGGGTATACAGGCGTTAGAACAAGTATACGCTTCATTTTTTTGTTTTGCTATTTATTACTTCTGCGAACGCCATTGGAGAACCTAAATATTTGTAATCTTTCTTATTATAGGTACTTGACTCAAATATGCATTTACTATTTGCTTTTCTTCTTTATTGAATCCAATCAAATAAAGAGAGAAAAAAAGAAGTGTTATAAAGATTAATCCCTTCAAAAATAACTCAAACCAAGTATTAATACTCCAAAAATATAATGGCAAGCACAACACTGTACAAGATAAAATACATATCCATAAACGGTTTACTATGTCCTTGAACATTCTACAAATTTCAAGGTGCAAAGAACGTGAATAGTATATATTTAATATAATGACATAACCAATAAAGAAAGACAGAGCAGTACCTAACGGTGATCCTATTGGCCCCCAAAGCTTTATTGTTATTATTGTAAATATGATATGTAATACACACATGAAAGCTAAAATCACAGAACGGTACATTCGCTTATCATAAGCGTTTAATATGCTAATACAAACATTTTGAATTAATGGAACCATGTTAAATGGAAGTATCATAAGCATTATTAATAGTGCAAATTTCACTCCTTCATCTGACAATCTACTACCTACCCATAAATTTAAAAAGTCTAAGCCAAACAAAGCCAAACCAGCTAAAAATGCTCCACAAATAATAAACTGCCATCTGCCAACCCTAATAACAAGGTCTGTCAATTGTGATCCATTTGTTCCTTTTACAACCATACGCGTTACATGTGGTTGAAATAAACCAGACATAACTGTTGGAAGGGTATTAAAGAGAGTAATTATAGTAGCTGCAATAGAATATACGGTAACGTCGGCTGGTGTACACATAATACCCAATATGGTCTTGTCTACTGAAGAATTCACATTCCCTACAATAGATTGAAGTAACATAGCCATCATTAAACTAAAAGCAGGCATCATAACTGCTTTATTCCAGTAGGTTATCTTTATCCTGAATCTTAAGATTCTAAAGGTATAAACGATCTCTATCAAAGTGATTATTGAGATTACGATGGTATTTGCCATCACTATACCAACAGCTCCAAAACCAAGATATGTAAATAATACTGTCAAACCGAATACTGTGCATATTTTTATAATACCAAGAATTTTAGAAAAAACAAATCTTTCGTATGCATTAATAGCACCTTGTATGTAATGCTCTATAATTGTTACTACAAACTGGAATATCATCAAATTAAACATCCAATGAGACTTTGAATAATCTTCCGTTGATAGTGTCGTAAAAATATTTTCAAGATTATAGTCAACAACAAAACCTATACATATAACAACTATACAAATGAGTAATGTCAGTATGGCTATCATTCCTGAGAATTTTTTCATTCCCTCATAATCTTCTCTTGCAATGTATTCAGCAATATAACGTACCATGACGGTGCTTATTCCAAGGTCTAGTATAAGGATATACTGCCCAATAGAATAAACCATTTGATATAGACCATATTCATCTACTCCTAGATACTTCAGAAGAAATGGAGTCAGAAAAATAGCAGAAATAGAATTTAAAGCCAGAAATATATAGGAGAAAATGGCGGCTGTTTTCTTTGAAGTACTATTAATTAATGACATTAGCATAGTTTTAATAGTTTAGCAATCTTCCGAATTTCATAACGAATTCTTTTCCTTAAGGAATTATCAAAAAACTTGTTTACTAGTTCTGAATATCCTTCTTTTTCATAAGTTTTCCAAAAATCCTTATAATGTTTTGGGTGAGGATATGTAGTTAAAGGAATTCTACAAGCAATATTTTGGTAAGAATATTCACATATCGCTGATACAGTTTTAGTTTTTTCAAGTAAAGACTCTCCTTTAGATGAATTTGTTAAAACCATAGACACACCTGTATGATTCCTTTTGCCAATAAGTTTCTCTATACCCCAGAAATCAGCAATTGTAATGTCAGACGAACGATGCTGTGAACGATATTTACAATTGAAACATCCTTCACGAAGGGATAAGTTACCTATAAAGAAATTATAGAAAGCTTGATTTATCCAACGTGTGCCAATAGAACCATCTGCATTATTATTATTATTATTATTATAGGAATTCCAACCATATCGTTTATCACGAAATGTAAAACCGACAATTTTTTTGCCATATTGATTTTCAAGGAATTTTATATGTTCTTTAAACATTTTATTGTTAGGGACACCATGACATAGAAAATCTACAATATATAGATTCTCATATTTATCTGCGAAAAAACTCTTGACTGCAGCACATTGACATGGAGTTCCGGTAAACATAACCTTTTTACCATCCTTTAATAATTTCCTTAGTTCTATATATATGTTCCCCATATAACTCTGAACATACTTAGAACCTCTCATTTTATCTCGTATTTCAGAATCACTGGTAATAACATGGTGAATGGAGAAATCTTCATCCATTACAGCTCCTACGATTACACCCCCTTCATTTAAAATGACATTAGACAAAGCAGTAAAAGCACCACCTGATGTACTTTTTTTTACAACCTTTTCATCATTGTGAATAAGAGAATAGGCATGTAAAGTATTTCTTTCTGTTTGTTTTTCTTTTTTGAAATCACATACCTTACTACATAATCCACAATCTACACATTTATTTTCATCAATAGAAGGAACAATAAAACCTCGCTCATCCTCTACCATTGTAATTGCTTTGTGAGCACATATGCTAGCACATGCTGCACATCCACAGCAATAATCTGAATTTAAATCAATTCTATTCATATATAATATTATTTTGAAATTTGTACCACTCCGCAAGGATAAGCCCTAAGCATACAGAACAGCACGTGATGTGAGTACAATCAATTGCGTAAAATGAGAACATAGCTAAAAACAAGGATACTATTATAGCAACAACAAACTCCCGAGCATAAATGAAATGAGACTTATACATTTTGATAGATTCACTTACCATCGCTACAAATAAAAGGATGTACATGATTAGTACTATTATTCCATAATCATAGAAGAACTCAAGAAAATCGTTGTGTACATGTCCTCCTATCATTTCATTTGCTGCACCATATCCATGCCCTAAAAGTAAATGTATAACACTTGGATCTATAGATATAGAATCCCAAACAAGTTCCCATCTTTCGGCTCTTCCAGAGCCTCCGTCCTCACCAAGTTTTGCAAGGCGATCAAACATATTGAGATCAAATGTTCCAGAAACACGAGTAATGACATAGTAGGATGTTATCAACAAGACACTAATTGTTATCATACGCAAAAAGAAAGAATTCCTTTTTTTCGAGTCGCTTGGCAAAAAGTAAAATATAAATATTGTTGCTAAAGCCAAGAATCCAGTTCGTTTACCAGTCATCATTACTGCAATACAAGATAAGAGGAAAGGAACTATACGTAGTTTTGATGGTGTGTAAATAAATATGATTGGTAGTAATCCAACTATATAATAGACATCCGCTACAGCCCCTTTATCATCTGCGAATATATAAAAGGATTGCATTGCAATAAATGTCAAGTAAAATATAATCAAAAAAGTAGGATACAATATATAAGGGTATTTCCGTATATCATTTGTAAGCCCCAATCTATAAAACAACAAAAAACATAATAAACCATAGGGTATAACTATAAAATGAAATATTGAGCCAATGTTAATCATTGAATTAAATAGCATAACCGGTAATGCCATGAACCAAGTTGTAAACATAAAAGCTTTATACCATTTTATCATAGGATATTTCGTACTATTTTTATGCAAAATAAAACACACATACAATCCACTACAGGCAAAAAAGCCCTGAATAATATTCCAAATACCACCTTGCTCCTCTGTTGCCGTAAATCCTCTTTGTACTTTAAGTATTAAAAAAGCAGCAAGCATCAGTAGGAAAAAGATATATATTATTTTCCCTTTTTTTGAAGTTTTCATGAAAGCATTTCTTTAATAAAATTTAAACCTTTAGCTCTTTCCTTCTGTGCAATAGTTGTCATTTTCTGTAAACTGATTTCATTGTATTCGGTAATTATATTATTTGAACCTTGAACCATAATGTAGTCATGTAAATCCATTATATCCATTATATTACGAATTCGATTAGCTCTCACTCTCTTTACCATAGCATATACTGGCTTTTCAAAAATAATACCCATAGCAACACCATGAAAAGAAGCACTGACGATGTATGCTGCTTGATTATAAAAGCCCAAAAATTCTTCTATAGAAACATCATAGTAAGTATAATCTGACTTCATCCACTTAATAGCACTATTACAAATAGAGACAACTGGATAACCCGTTTTTCTTTTAAGCTGATAAGCAACCTCCTCCATTCGGGTGTTGCGCTGAACTTGATAACATAAAATATAAGGACCTTGAATACGAGGTTTTTGTGCAATTTCCATCCATTCTTCTTTAGTTAACAGAAAAACAGGATCTATTATTCTCTCGCATTTTAAACCAGAGAGTGACTCTATATACTTACAGGCAGCTTCCTCGCGAACAGTTATTCCTTTAAAACGTTTTAAGGCGTTAGCTACATATTTTTTTTGACCCTCAGTATAATCTAATTCTTCAAGACTGGCTGCATAACTAAATCTGCGACACTTTTCCGTTCCAAATAATAGAAATCTAGAATCGATAAAACTTGGTCTTGTTTTAAGATTCCACACTTGGTCACTACCAGTAATGAGACATTCATATTCTTGGATTTTAGGATCATTACATAATTCCTCCATATTTGCATAGGCATGGGTTAACCGCATATGTTTTTTATGAAAATCCAAAAAATGTTGGCGTAGTACAGCTATCTCTTTACGCCTTTTGAATGAGAGGTATTTTATATACCATGTTCTTGCTACTTGTATAGGAGAAAAACTAATAGAAGACTTATTCGGTACATTCACAATATCTAATATGTCATTATCATGTCCCAATTTTATTATTGCTTGCTGCAAAGCATAAGCTTGTAATGTAGCACCATAGTTTGTTCCAAAATGGAATGTAGTTGTTAATGTTTTCATTATTTTTTAGTTTTGTATTCTTTGGGTTCCCAATTACTTAAATTCCAATGCCGCCAAAGTAAGGCATAAGGACATAGTCTAACATCATTTACTTTGAGCCAAGGACTGTCCACACAATTATTATCCAACAAAGGTTCTTGGTTTTGCCAATCAGCACCAAATATTTCTTTAGCATTATTTTTTGTTGCCTCACAAAAATCATACATTTCGCATAATGTGTTCCCATTACTAAAGCATTTGTACAATTCATTTATCGCGAGAAAATATTGCAGACTTGTATTTGCTCCTTTTCCAGTGGCAGGTATGTGTGTAAAATTGTATTCTGAATCAATAATTAAAGGAGTTCCCACTCTATTCATAATTGACAAAAGCGACTTGTTATAAAGAGCATACCCATCACGTACTATTTCTATGATGAAATGTGGATTACGTAAGCGGCATTCAATTCCAAAGCCAATGAAATCTCTAATAGTATTGTGGAATTCAATAAAACGACTATCGTTCAGATATAGTTTTAAACGGTCTTGCACCATCATCCCCATATGAATCAAAGCCATGGGGAGTGTTGTTGTTTTCTCTAAAAACATACATGGCTGATTATAAACACGTTCATAAAGATGTTCTGGAGATGGAGGCAAATATTTTTCAGCCTTCATATTGCGCAATGTCTCTACAAAGAACAGTCCAGGATTAACAAATTGCAAGGATAGGTCACACAATGCTATAATATTAAGAATATCATGCGAAAATTCTGGATATTCAATACTTGCAACATTTTCCGCTGTAAGATATGGATAATCTGGTGGTGGCACACTGTCTTTTGTTATGGCTCTTTCAATAAGATAAGCCATGCTTTCCATAATTGCACAAGTCCCAAATTTCAGTTTTGTACCATCTATCAATTTCAAAAATGGTATTGTTAATATACGTACCTTACTATTTTGATATGGGACTCTAATCTTTAGGAACTCTACATTTTTTATGAAGATATCATCTCTACTTCCAAAATCGCCCATGCAGGTTTCATTTACATATTTGTTTAAATCAACATTACCTAAATTATATGGAAGTTTCAATGGTATATAAAATTTACCTTTGGGTAAACTATAAATATAATTTGCGGCGGCGTGCATGTACTCACTGTAGACGTAGGCATTATTCAGAAGACTATAAGAGGAAATATCTTGCAAGAAATGTATATATTCATGAATGAATGTGGAAAGATCTTTCGTGCTAAGATTATATAGCATAGAGGAAGATTCATAATATGGAAAACTTAATTTCATATAGAAAAAAGCTGGCATATAACTTCCTAAGTCCTGATTGTAGGTTCTTATTTCTGACATTTCATTGTCCTTTCTTATCGAAAATATTGTTGTGTATTAATGTCAAATGAGTTTTCCCATCATGGCAATGCCTTGTGAAATATGTATATTTCTTACACTACCTAATTTTGCATAACTTGTAGGAAGTTCTATCCTGACACCAGATATGCCGATGGCATTTCTTTTGCGTGGATGCCCCAATGAGATGCGACTCCTTGAATAACAAGTGCCAGGATAGTGATTGACTCTTGTCTCTATATATTTGAGGCAGTCGATAATCTCCTTACGGCTACCCTTGATAATATATTGAGATTTTTGGTTTGAGGGCAGGATGGTACGACCTCGTGATGTAGACTTCTTGACCACTATTATGCCTTTGTTTGCCAATGCCTGTATGACAGGTACAGAACTGTCTCGATATTGGATAGGAAAACTAATGGTCACCTCTTCCATTTCTGAAATGTCGGGAGCCGAACTTTCAGATTTTATTTTCTCGTTGGCTTCAGCTTCTTTCCTTTTGTCAAGAAGCAGTTGCTGATATTTCTTTCTCTCATTGTTTACAGCAGAGTCTTTTACCATTTCGTTTATATGATGGCGTGCAGAATGAGTTTGCCCTTGTTTTCCGTAGTTGCTCAAATCAAGAAGAAAACGTATAAATGTTTTTTCCTTCAACGCCGTTTCATCGTCGATTTGACAAGTGATATACATATCTTTAACAACCTGCCAGGCTATGTCATGATAATTATTACAGCATGACAAATCAGTGGCATATGCCTTTGCTTTGTCGATGTTGTCATGCAGGAAACACGCCAACTGGATTATCTCCTTAGGCTCTTCTGGATATTGTTTTTGAAGCCTTTTTATATGAATATCTAATGCCATATTTTGATTTTTCTTGATAGTTCTTGCTATTTTTTGAGCATATTTTTTTTCGCTTGTTTCTGGTTATACCTTTGCCGTTGTCAAGGAGACAATTCTCCAAAACACAGACTTTAGAACCACAATATTTTTAACCCCTAAAAGATTAAGACAATGAAAAGAAATCGCAGTCCAACCAGTAAATACGCAGCGTTTCGCTCTCCGTTCGAGTTCCGTTCATTCTCCGATTGCTCTCCGTTCGGGCTTCGTTCATCCTCCGTTATGGCTCCGTTCGATTTCCGTTCGGGAATCGAAAAACAATGGGAGATGTATCGACTATATATCGGAACAGACACGAAGAAACAGCGAATCACGAAATTGTAGCCAACAATACGGAAGCCTAACCAAACTGTAAATTTTTATCACTTAAATTCAAATTATTATGGCAAGACTTACTGGAATTATTTCCAAACTCAACGGCTCTGCAGGTAATCTTACCTTCAGACAAAATGGTGGTCAGACTATTGTGTCTGAAAAAATCACCCAAACTACAAATGCGAAGACCGAACTTCAACAAAAGCAGCGCTTGAAGTGGGCAAACATCATTCGCGAGTATCAAGTGCTGCAACCCTACATGAAACTTGCTTTTGGTGGTACTCGTAACGGTCGCAACGACTACAACAAGTTTATGTCAACCAATCTCTCGATGACTCCTGTGTACCTGACCAAGGCTGAAGTGGGTGCAGGAATGTGCATCGTTGCTCCTTACGAGATTACTCACGGTACTGTCCGTTCGATTGCTGTAAGCGGAAAGGGTAAGAAGGCGGTCACGGACATCAGACTGGGGACTCTCAACATCACCGAAGCAACTACTGTGGCGGAGTTCTCCAATGCTGTGGTGCAGAATAACAAGCTGTACAATTATGGTGACCAAATCACTTATTTTCTGGTACATCAAGTGGTGAACGATGTGACCAACATCCCTATGGCGGAGGTTGATGCCTGTTGTATTGTACTCGACAAGAGTAGCGAGGCGAAGCTCCTATCACTCGTTGACGCAAGAGGTTTCTCGGTGCAGGAGGGACATCTTGCAGCCCAAGCAGACAACGACTTCGCCGACCATGGCATGGTGTGGATTCACTCACGCAAGCAGGGTGGTAAGACGTTAATCTCCACCCAGTGTCTCATTTGTGAGAACAACTTGTTGGCTGAGTATCAGAGTGAGGAAGCGTATCAGAATGCTGTTGACAGCTACGGGGGTGTGAGCGATGTGTATCTCACTCCGAGCGGAAAACTAAAACCTACATCAACCTCTTCCTCGCCTGTCAAGCCAGCCAAGCCTTTTACTCCTTCTGATGACTCTGACAGCGATAACCCATCCACTCTTAGTAATTCTGACAGCAACTCCTCTGACGGTGAAGACATTGAGGCATAAAACTTAAACGACTGTGAATTATGAAACTCATATTATTAATGTATCTAAAGACTACAAGTATGAAAATCAACTGGAAACGTGTGGCACTCTATGTGTTGCGAGTGATTGAACTGATTATTACAGGCGCGGCTGGCGGTGCCATAACGCAACTCTGAAACATCACTTTCTATGAGAACAATAACCTTGATTGTCGTGCATTGCACCGCAAACCGTGCGGGTTGCGCGCTGAGAATGGCGGACATTGACCGCTACCACCGTTCGCTCGGTTGGCGTGGCTGTGGGTATCACTATGTGATTCCTATTGACGGTGCCATCGAGCGTGGACGACCAGAGATGCAGATTGGAGCGCATTGCAAGAATCATAACAGCCATTCCATCGGTGTGGCGTATGTAGGAGGACTTGCCGTTGACGGCAAGACTCCTTGCGACACCAGAACGGAAGCACAGAAGCGTGCGCTGGAACGGTTGCTTAGTGAACTGCATAAGCGTTATCCGAAAGCGTTGATAGTGGGACACTCCGACCTTGACCCACACAAGCCCTGTTGTCCTGGGTTTGATGTGGTGAGGGAGTACAGACAATTACTCTAAATCAATCTCTGCGGAATATATCGCGCGTATAGACTTTATCCTTTACATCATCAAGACAAACATCATAACGATTAGCGATAATTGCATGACTGTTTGTCTTGAATGTTTCCAAATTATTGACAACACGAGAACCAAAGAATGTTGTACCATCTTCAAGTGTAGGTTCGTAGATGATGACTTCAGCACCCTTGGCTTTGATGCGCTTCATGATGCCCTGAATGGCAGACTGACGGAAGTTATCTGAATTTGACTTCATTGTTAAGCGATATACACCAATCACACAATTGTTGGGTTCTATTCCAAATTGGTTGTTACTTGAATAATCATACCATCCTGCCTTGCGCAATACAGCATCAGCGATGTAATCCTTGCGCGTGCGGTTTGACTCAACAATAGCAGACATCATATTCTGTGGAACATCCTGATAGTTTGCGAGAAGTTGCTTGGTATCTTTCGGCAAGCAGTAGCCACCATAACCGAATGAAGGATTGTTATAGTGGGTACCGATACGTGGGTCGAGACCTACACCTTCAATGATGGCCTTTGAGTCGAGACCTTTCACTTCTGCGTAAGTATCAAGCTCGTTGAAGTAGCTAACACGAAGGGCCAGGTAGGTATTAGCAAAGAGTTTTACAGCCTCTGCCTCCTTCATACCCATAAAGAGAGTGTCAATGTTTTCTTTGATGGCACCTTCCTGCAAAAGTGCTGCAAAAGTCTTAGCAGCTTCGACTAACATCTCTACATTTGTTACTGCTTCGATAGCCTTATTCTCAGCTTCAAACTCGGTCTTGTTGATAATCTTTGGATAGCCAACGATAATACGGCTTGGGTAAAGGTTGTCGTAAAGAGCCTTGCTCTCACGAAGAAATTCAGGAGAGAAGAGGAGATTGAACTTCTTGACACCTTTTTGGGCGTACTTCAAATAGAGGTTGCGCGTATAGCCAACTGGAATAGTTGATTTGATGACCATTATCGCATCTGGATTCACCTCCAACACCAAGTCTATCACTTCTTCTACATGAGTAGTATCGAAGTAGTTCTTTACAGGGTCGTAGTTGGTAGGAGCTGCAATAACCACAAAATCAGCGTCAGCATAAGCAGATTTACCATCAAGTGTGGCTACAAGGTTCAAAGGCCTTTCGGCCAAGTACTTTTCGATATAATCATCCTGGATGGGCGAAATCTTATTATTTAGTTTCTCCACCTTTTCAGGGATTACATCTACTGCTGTTACATGATGATGTTGAGATAGCAATGTAGCTATACTCAGTCCCACGTAGCCCGTACCAGCTACTGCGACTTTAATGTCTTTAAAATCACGCATATATAGTTTTATTTAGTTTCATTTGTAGCTGTTGGTGGTATCGAACCACATTCTTTGCAGAACTACCTGTACAACAGCTTCCATTTTTTAGAATTTTCGCCACACCATTTTGTTGACTATACCAACGTATGACTGTATAATCTTCACAACCTTAGTCGACACATTCTCATCCACATAATCAGGTACAGGAATACCATGCTGACCATCACGGCAAAGCTCTACGGCAGTATCTACAGCCTGGAGTAAAGATTTCTCATCAATACCAGCAATTATAAAGTCGCCCTTGTCAATAGCCTCTGGACGTTCGGTAGATGTGCGGATGCAGATAGCCGGGAAAGGATGACCTACTGAGGTGAAGAAGCTGCTCTCTTCGGGGAGTGTGCCAGAGTCGGAAACTACGGCAAAGGCGTTCATCTGCAAGCAGTTGTAGTCGTGAAAACCAAGAGGCTCATGCTGGATGACACGTGAGTCGAGTTGGAACCCTGATGCTGCAAGACGGTTGCGTGAGCGCGGATGACAGCTATAGAGGATGGGCATATCATACTTCTCTGCCATGTGGTTGATAGCATTGAATAGAGAAAGGAAGTTCTTCTCTGTGTCGATGTTCTCCTCACGATGAGCAGAAAGGAGGATATACTTACCTTTCTCCAAGCCAAGACGCTGGTGAACGTCGCTTGCTTCAATCTCTGCAAGGTTGTTGTGGAGTACTTCTGCCATAGGTGAGCCAGTAACATAAGTACGCTCCTTTGGCAATCCACAATCTGCAAGATAGCGACGGGCATGCTCTGAGTATGCCATGTTAACATCACTAATGATGTCTACAATACGGCGGTTCGTCTCTTCAGGGAGACACTCGTCCTTGCAACGGTTGCCTGCCTCCATGTGGAAGATGGGGATGTGGAGACGCTTGGCACCGATAACGCTGAGGCATGAGTTGGTATCGCCTAACACCAATACTCCGTCTGGCTTGGTCTGGGCAAAGAGTTTGTAAGAGCAGTTGATGATGTTGCCACAGGTGGCTCCTAGGTCATCACCTACAGCATCCATGTATACCTCTGGCTCGGCTAACTTCAGGTCCTTGAAGAAGATACCGTTGAGGTTGTAGTCGTAGTTCTGGCCTGTGTGGGCGAGAATAACGTCAAAATACTGACGGCATTTGTTGATAACGGCGGCTAAGCGGATTATCTCGGGGCGTGTGCCGACAACGATAATTAGCTTTAATTTGCCATTATCCTTAAATTTTATATCTGAATAATCGAATTTGGGTTGCTTTTCCATGTTCCTTATCTTTATTTCTGTTCTACCTTATCAAAATAGGTATCTGGCTTATTGGGGTTAAAGATTTCGTTGCAATACATAACTGTAACTAAATCTTCTGTGTCGGAGAGGTTGATGATGTTGTGGGTGTAACCAGGGAGCATGATGACAGATTGTATTTTGTCGCCACTTACTTCGTAGTTCAATACTTCGTCTGTGCCTTCCTTGCGGAGCTGGATTAGTCCATGACCTGCTACAACAATAAACTGTTCCCACTTAGTGTTATGCCAATGCTCACCTTTAGTAATACCCGGTTTGGAGATGTTGATGCTTACTTGTCCGCAGTTAAGGGTGTGTACCAATTCGGTGAATGAGCCACGTGAGTCTACATTCATCTTCAGTTCGAATATTGCCTTGTCCTTGGGCAAGTATGACAAAAAGGTGCTATAGAGGCGCTTGGCAAACGAATTGGCAGGAATCTCTGGAATCATCAATGTCTTGGGCATGTCGGCAAACTTATGGAGCAAGTCCACGATTTCACTAAGAGTAGCCTTGTGAGTGATAGGACAATAGCAGTATTTGCCTTCTGCTGAAGGAATTACTTCAAGTCCCTCAAACTCACAATGATGTTCCTCATTTTTTAATGCGTGAATCATCTCGTCAACAAGGTCGTCGATGTAAAGCAGTTCTAGTTCTACACTTGGGTCGTTGACGATAATGGGGAGGTCGTTGGCTATGTTATTGCAGAATGTGGCTACTGCGCTGTTATAGTTGGGACGACACCATTTGCCATAGAGGTTGGGGAAACGGTATACCAATACCTTGGCTCCAGTCTCCTTGCCATACTCAAGGAACAAATCCTCGCCAGCCTTCTTACTACGGCCGTACTCGCTGTTGCCGAAACGTCCTGTCAAGGACGCTTGCTGCGAACTTGAAAGCATTACGGGACAGTTGTTCTTGTGCGCTTTAAGGGTGTCGAGCAAAGTAGAGGCGAAACCGAAGTTGCCCTTCATAAACTCGTCGTTATCCTTTGGACGGTTCACGCCTGCAAGGTTGAACACGAAGTCACATTCCTTGCACCATTGGTCGAGCTGTTCGATGGTAGAGTCGAGGTCGTACTCGAAGACTTCATTTATTGTGAGGTCTCCGTAGCAGCGAGCCTTGCCTTCTTTTATATTATTGAGTTGAGCGCAAAGGTTTTTGCCTACAAAACCTTTGGCTCCAGTTACTAATATCTTCATACGCCTTAATTACTGCACGAAGTTACCCTCGCCACTCAACTCCTTCTTAATGTATTCCAGCGCACCAATCTTCGACTTTGTCTCCTCCAAGTTCAAACGATAGGTGTTGTCTGAGTTAAACTCTTCGATTTCAGCACGCTTGGTGTCTCCTTCCTTAAAGAACTTGTCGTAGTTCAAACCACGGTTGTCAGCAGGTACGCGATAGAAGTTGCCCATATCCTCAGCCTTGGCACACTCTTCCTTGGTGAGCAATGTCTCGTACATCTTCTCGCCATGGCGGATGCCGATTACCTTTATTTCTTCCTTCTTACCACCGAAGAGTTCACATACAGCCTCTGCCTGAGTTTGGATAGTACAAGCAGGAGCCTTCTGAACGAGGATATCACCATTCTGACCATGCTCGAAAGCAAAGAGAACGAGGTCCACAGCTTCTTCCAATGACATGATGAAACGTGTCATCTTGGGTTCGGTCAAGGTGATTGGGTTGCCATTGCGGATTTGGTCTATCCACAAGGGAATTACTGAACCACGTGAGCACATTACGTTACCATAACGTGTGCAGCAGATCTTTGTCTTGCCTGAATAACGACTTTTTGCCACAGCTATCTTTTCCTCTATAGCCTTGGTGATACCCATCGCATTGATTGGATAAGCTGCCTTATCGGTAGAGAGACAGATAACTGCACCAACACCAGCCTCAATAGCGGCAGTAAGCACATTGTCAGTACCAATAACATTGGTCTTAACAGCTTCCATAGGGAAAAATTCGCATGAAGGAACCTGCTTCAAGGCTGCTGCGTGGAAAATATAATCTACGCCAGGCATAGCGTTACGGCATGATTGTAAATCACGTACATCACCAATAAAGAACTTAATCTTGTTAGCCACATCAGGATATTTTACCTGATATTCATGGCGCATGTCATCCTGCTTCTTCTCATCGCGTGAGAAGATACGAATCTCACCGATATCAGTACGAAGAAAACGATTCAATACTGCGTTACCGAAGGAACCTGTTCCACCGGTAATCATAAGGGTCTTACCTGCAAAAATGCTCATAGTTTTTATTTTGAAATTCTAAATTATCTTACTCACGCTCACATTGTCAATCGCACGCTGATAAATGTCCTTGGTCATTTTCAAGGAGGGTACTACGGACAGATTGCAACGTGTAGCGATTAGTTTCAGAGCTTTTGTGATATTTTCACGTACTCTTCCGATTTCTCGACTTTCCATTATTTTGTCATCTGATTTGATGAAAGGAAACAGATAGTCGGTGGCTGATGGATAGCGGTCGACTATTGCTTGCATGGCTGTGTCCCATTGCACCGTGACGATGGATGGGGTGAGCACTTGTGAGGTGTAAGTGAGCGTGAAACCTTTGATGTCGCTTTTCCTAATATGGGCCAAGTCTGTAAAGCTTATTCCTCGGCAATAGATGCTGAAGAAGAACATGTCGCGAGCAAAAGTCTGTGATATGGAGTCTGACAGGTCGGCATAACGCATCCTGCGCAATTCCTCCTCCGTAAGCAACTCGCACTTCTGTTTGGATGGCAAAGGCAACTTTATGCCACTCAGCAACGGCAGATGTGGGGCGATTGCTTCTTTCTCCGCTTCTTTGTAGAGGGTATGAATTTGGTACAAATAGAGACGGACGGTTGATTCCTTGCGCCCATTGGCCTTTAGCCATCCTTTGAACTGTGTCATCATTTCTGGTGACAGCTCGCCGAATGTCAAATCTTCTTTGCCTAAGAATTTGGACAGGCATTTGAGTGCCGCACCACGATTATTGGCGACATCACATCTGCCTGCTGCTTTGTCTTTTTCTATTTTTTGACGAGAATACGTAAAGAAATCATTTTTCATCTTGTGAAAAATAATGGTGTGTGGATTATTCTGCTATCTCAAAATCCTCATTATGCACCTCATTGATAGCTACAGCATAGCCACCGAAGTCCATGACGAGCTGACGATTTTTCAATATACGCACTACATAGCCAACTTGTCCTGCCATGATTCCTGTTAATACGCGAAGCTTTACATGGTCTTTGGCAAACTTCACAAACGGATCACGCAAGAAAGTAATACGTTCTGGTTCTGATTCCATCACTTGCATAAAGGGCCGCATTACGCTGTCTTTAATGGAAGCTGGGGTTCCATCCATACAATTGTTTACAAGGTGGTATCGTGGAAAGTTTTTTTGGAGAAAGGCTTTAAGCTTGTCTGTCTCTCCTTGCAAAAACACAAGACCGCTGACACTTGGCTTTTCTTCTTTCATAACGCCTTTTCCATTTGGCTTACGCTTATAAGTGATGGTCCGATGGATAAAACAATTAGGTTTGAAATCGCCTTCCAACTTGACGGTTTCAAGTGTTTTTTCAAATTTTTCTGCCGCAAAATGTTGGATAAAGAGGTATCCCCATGGCGTTCCTTCTACTTCGCTCTCGGACATTCCTTCTACTTTTCGAGCCGATTTTTCATCAGACCGAATAACGTGGATGCCCTTTGGTAAACGCTTGTTGTTATACATATCGTTTACGTCGGCTGTAGAAGAAGGAAGTGAGCTGACCTGCGTCATTTTCTTATCTACTTTATGTCACTGTTGGCTGTCATCACTTGGGATGACTGTGCCAGTTTTACAATAACATTGTTCATAAAATCATACTATTAAACTGTATGTTTGTCCAGTCTGAGAGGAGTGTCAATAGTTCTGGCTTTACCCTCTCATTTGGCTTAGTGTCTCTATCCGTTCATCCGTATTTTGTACGTCAAAATACGGATGAACCGAATTGGGACTGAAAATCAAGGCGTTTTATGGTGCTGATATGGCAGATTTATTAAACATTTCTACGTAAAATCGCGAAATGGCGGAAGATTTTCGGGAGAAGATGATAATAAATGCAAGAAAAAATGTACCTTTGCAGCACGTTCCGTATTTTGACGTACAAAATACGGATAAGAGACATTCATTTGTTAAACATTTTTCTTGCTTATTTTCCGTATTATTTTCTTGTTTGCCTCGTTGATTTTCGACACATCAATGGAGTTCAGATACACTTGCGTTGTCTTTATGGAGTTATGCCCCATGCCCTCGCTGATTATTGGAATGGGTATGTCCATGTCTCTCGCTATGCTTGCCCATGTATGCCGTGCGGTATATGTGGTGAGTGGCATTTTCAACCCTGTCATTTCACCTATCTTCTTCAAATTATAGTTGATGTTCTCCAACATACGATGATATTGTTTTTGTTCGGTTCCGTCATCTTGCTGAATAATAGGAAGAAGATAGGGACTGGCGGAATTTATTTGTGCGTATCGGTCGATTATTTCTTGCGCCTCTTTTACCCATTCCACCGTCAGATATTGGTTGGTCTTCTTGCGGCTATAAGCCAACATTTTATTTTTCAAGTCCTTCTTCCGCAGATAGGCGATGTCGACGAACGGCATTCCTCGCATATAGAAACTGAACATAAACACGTCACGGGCAAAGGCTATAGACGTACCTTCGGGCAATTGCAGCGTGGCTATGGCTCTCATCTCTTTTTCGCTGATGGCGCGTTTGGTGGTTTTGACGTATGACAGACGCACATGACTGAACAGATTGCTGTCTATCCTCACTCCTTCATCGGTTGCCTTATATAATAAGGTGCATAGTGTACGCAGATAGCAGCTTATACTGTTCTGCTTCAACCTTCTGTCTTTGAGCCATGCCTCATAACACTCCATCATATCCGGAGTGAGTTCGTCAAAGGTCAAGTCCTGGCCTTCACGAAACTCTTTAAACCGCCGATAGGCGTTAGTGTATGTCATGGCTGTCCCTTGCCGTTTCATCTGCTCTTTTTTCGTCACCTGTTCTTGCAGAAACATAAAGACGGTCTTTTGTGTCTTGGCTTTATTGAATGCATCGCACAGTTCATTTATAGTGACATTCTTATGCTGGTTTTCCATTTCCACGATAATGCTGTCCCATTGCTTCAACTCCCAATTTATTTGGCGCTGCATCTTTTCTAATTCTGCTTTCCGTTCGCTGTTTGGCGGAATCAGCACTTCGCCTGTCTTTTCGTCCCATTCACATGGGTATACATGATACCCAGTGCTTATCCACTTCACTTTTCGCTTGTGTATCACCTGATAATACAGCGTTCCCTCTGTCTCGGGTACTGACGACGGACGGAATTTCAATTTTATTGTTGCCATTAAATGTTTGTTTTTACGGGTTATTACTACCTATAAATAAGGTCTTGTCCTAACTATATTGTCGGAACAAGACCTTATTTATGTTTTCCGAGTGACAGCACAGTTTCGCAAGCCCCAACGTTTTTTCTGTTTATTGCACCTACAAGCACCCCAAAATATTCAAGGCTCATACAACAGCCTAAGCTCCGTATTCCGTCTTCTCCTTATTGAAGCAATAACCTTTCCTTTCCATCTGCAGAAGTCCAAATACTCCCTTTCTATATCCCTTTCCCCACGCTCTATCTTCTGCAACAATCGGCTTTTACGGAACTTTCTTCTATCTCCAAGCACTTTATACGGCCCCACATTATAAGCAAGTACTGCCAATAACAACGAATCCTTGCCGTACTTGCGGAACATTCCACAAAAGGTTCTCAGGTCACTGCGTAGCAGCGAGTCCGCCTGCTCCAAGGTCAGGTTTTTCTTGAAGTTCTCATGTGGCTGCACACAATGTCCCCATCCTATATAGGGGTAGTTGCGTTTGATGTCGTGCCAACCTTCATAGAACTTGATGCAGCGTACCGCACGTTCAAAAAGAGGGAAACGAAATATTCCCAAGTCCGACTGACTCTGCACTGTAGTCTGTGCCTGTACCATCAGGCACAAGCACATCATCAACGCCACCATTATCGTTTTTCTTATCCTGTTCATGTCATTACTCTTATCATCTGTTATCTCCGTACCCTTGGCTTAGTCTGCCTAAGGAGGCTTAGTAAGGCTCAATAACAAAGACTGCATTTACTTCACCTTATACCTCTGTATCGTATTTATCATCGACTTCACATCCTCTCCAACTTGCACGAAATTCTTATATAGGATGCGCTCTCGCTCATCCCTCGACTTAAATGTGTAGAACTTGGGCAACGCCACATAGCCATTTTCTTCTTTTTTGATGTCTGCCATGTTGAAATCCGTCTTGCAATAGAACTTACTGGTCTTGAACTCCTCGCTCTCTTGTATGTTCATACTTCCACCGCGTCCCGTCTTGGTTTTCACAAAGTCACGTGCTGTCTGACCGCATATCCATCCTGTCGGCATATCCGAGATTTTCGAGGCTGGCACCAAGCTATCCATATTCTCATTGAGATTGATGCTTGTCTTGTCACGGTCAATGGTCACGCCTTTCTTCAACTGCACAACCTTACCGAAGATGTCCGAGGACAACCACTCCAAGGTTTCCTTACTTCGTGCCGAACCACTCACTACATTACCTACGGTGGTGATGATTTTCTGCATTCCGACTTTCCCGTAGTCGGCTTCCAGCTGCGGAAGCTCCTGAAAACCCAACGTCACGCTCACTTTGTTACTTCGTGCCGTGCCTATCAGTCGGTCTATCTTGTGGAAATACAAGGTGGGCAACTCATCTACAATGATGCTTGTCGGGATATTCTTGCCTTGCCCGGTATTCACTCTTGTCACCAGTCGATTGAGGATTAGGGCGTTCAATGCTCCAATGATGCTTTCCATTTCGGGGTCGTTGGCTATCAGCAGATAACTGGGGTTCTTGGGGTCGCTGACTTTCAGGTCGAAATCATCTCCATCTTTATGGAATATCCAGTAACTTTCCTTGGTGGCGAGTCTGGAGGTGTACACACGCAGTGTACCAATCATACCTTCCAATTGTTCCATTGCACGATTTTTCAATGCCGTCTGGAACGGACCGAGCAATGGTGCTACCTCATTGTCTGTTTCCAATACTTCAAAGATGGTCTGGTAACTTTCATTCAAGAAGGAGAGGATATGGGGCATGTCGCTGTACTTACCCAACCAATAGGCAGGTTCCACTTCGTTCCCCATCTTGTCGAATACCCTTCCTGTGGGTATCATACGCAGCGTTTGTTTATCCTGCACCTTCTCTGCTATCAGCATGTTACCGTCCTTGTCGTATGGTTCTTTCTCCCAATTACAGAAGAAGTAGATACATGCCGCCAAGAAGTTCACTGCTGATGTTTGAAAGAACTGGTCGCTGCCGCCACCGCCTTCTTTCTTGCCTTTCTGCAATGACTCCAACAAGGTTTCTGCCGTTTCACTCGCTGCTGCCAAATTGTTGATATACTTCAACTGGATAGGGTTCACTCTTCTTGAATATTCCACGTCCACGAAGTTGATCATATTGAACTTCATGCCCTTTGGCATCTTGCTGTCCTTGGCATTTTTGTTCTTCAGATAGTGGTAATACAGCTTCGTCGCAAGTGTCGGAAACTTATAATCATATAAGACGACCGCAAATCCTTTCTCGCTATGCTGTCTGATGAATGGTTCGATGATGGAGAAAGTCTTACCAGAGCCTGGCGTTCCCACCACCCATGTGCCTCTAAAGGGATTGACAATGTTTACCCATCCCTTTCTAAACTTACCCTTATAATAGTAGCGCATGGGGATATTCACACTGTAGTCATTGGTCTGCAAGTCCTTGCATTGTTCAAAAGACTCATTCTCGAAATTAAAACGGTCTTTCAACAGTCCTTCCTTCAAGAACTTGCTGATGTTATCCAAAGCTATATGCACCAATACTACACCTATGATGGATGCTGCCATATATAATAAGGTGTTCAGCGAGAACATATACACTTGCATTTCCATCGGTGTATTGAACAGCCAGACGGATAACACAATGAAGCCTACGCCACTCACCAATGGATAAAGCACTTGTTTCCTTGCGTCAAACTCCAAATGCTTCTTGTTTCTCGTACCAACACAAGTGATGCACACCAACAGAAAGGTAGCAATCTTGCTATATGCCATATTCCCATCCTGATATATCATCCACTGCTTGATACGACTATGCAAGTCGCATACGATGCTTCCCATCGGACTGGGATCTATGGCATATTCAAAGAACTCCATCAGCACGGAGATATAAATCACCGCCCTGAATATCTTGTAGAACCCTTGTAACTCCTTACTTTCTTCCATAAACCTCCCTCTCAATCATTCAGCGTAATTATCGGTCTCGCTCTATGCACCTGTATCTTTGGCGTTTCCTGCATGGCTCCACTTCCTAAAGAGTAGAGCCATGCCTTGGCTGTCTGTTGTCCTTTCACTTCTGTCGATGTCCAATACCAACAGTCATTGGTCTCATCCGGCAATGGGTCTCCACCGCATTTCTCGATAATGGGGTTCACAACAGCCTTGGCAGCATACAGCAGTCGCATTTGTGCCACACTCGGGATATAGGCACTCTGTCCGTATTTCCAAATGTCGAAAACTTTCTCTGCCAAAGGGGAGAAGGTATCGGTCGTACCATATAAGGCGAAGGTATTGGTGTTTCCATCATAAGCTGTCAGGTCTGCTGACGTGCCTTGTGCCACACCGATACTATCAGCAAAGGATTCTGGAGCTATATCCCATAGATAAACGGCATAACCGTTTCCTTCCACATCTTCTCGTTGATTGATATGGAACACTACGGCTATGGCTTGTTTTCCCGACTTCTCATAGTCTGCATACGACATGACATTGCCATCCGTACACAGTATATGGCACGTCTTCATTGCTGTATCTGGGAAATCACGATGTGCATCACAGGCTACCAACAGCACTGCCATCAGCATACCTATTATATAATGTGTATATCTTCGTTTCATCATTCGTCTTTCTTTGGTTTCACCTTCTTTCTTACTTTACTGGCAGTTTCACACCTAATACGACACCTGTTCTGAATAGGTCTTCGCTTTTTATCATTATGTCACTCTTCACTTGCCAATAGAGTTTCCAACCTCCTCGCAGCGTGTAGTTGTGCTCATAACCGAAATGTGCGCCTCCCAAGAAATCCTTGGTGTCACTTCCTGCTGAAGCTCCGATACGTAGGTTGCCATGATGGTTACGTCCTCTGTTCACGCATGGTTTATAGGCAATACCGAAACCATAGCTTCTATAGTTTCTCCAAAAGGAGTCAGGACATATGTGGCCACAAGACTTGCACTCTTCCCACTTGATATAACCATTAGCGAAATACTCCCACGCATTGTGGTATTTTGTCTCATGCTCATAGGATAGGGTCATATCCAATCCTCGCTCATAGAGCGCACCAACACCAACTGTTATTCTGTCACTATTGGTTTGTGCTTTTATCGTTGAAGCAGTGGCAATCAATGCCACTGCCATCATTATGCTCTTCATTTTCATCATTCTTCCTCCAACATTACCGCATTAAACGAGTCTGCCGACAGCACATCTTCATAGTCTATGCTCACACTGATGTTGCGTCCGCTTATCTGGTTCTCCGTCATTTCGATGGTCAGCACCTTGTCGTTGGGGAAGGTCATCTTTTTCAGCACTATGACATTTCGGTAGCCGTACTTGAAACTTTTGTTACCTTGCAACATCAATTCTGGTGTCAGTTCTACGACTTGTGCATTGGTGGCTTTCGACAGTTTCTTATCTGCCAATTTCACACGTATCTCATCGATGTCAAAGCGTATGTTTGTTTTGTTCTCTACGGAAAAGTCAATGAAGAAGTAGTCGCCTACTGCATATATGTTATTCATGCGCATCACCATTCGATGTGCCTTGCTTGCCACATTTCGGAATTTTGCAGGTGAGTTCCACACTTTCCATGCATAGCGTGACATGTCTTCTGTGGACATACTCACTGCCGGGTTGTTATAGGCGGTCTTCTCCTGCTTGCGTATTTCTTTGTCTGTTACAGCTTCCTTTAACCTTGTCGTATAGAGTAGGGCATATTGTGTACGGTAGCGTTCTGTTACTATGGTCACAATCGCCAACACATCACCGTCTGCATGACCACCTTCCTTTGGCTTCAGTCTGATGGTGTTGTTGATGGGGTGGTCTCCCACTACCTTATCTGTAGAAATGTCTACAAAACGTATCGGCTCACTTGCCGTGATTACTGTGGTCACTTCCTCATTGACTGTCAGTTGTTCCAGTTCTTGATACGTTTCTTGCGCTTGCATGGTCATTGTCGCCATTAGTCCGACTACTGCCAAACCTATTCTCTGAATGATTTTCATATTCATGTGTTGTTACTTTTTGGTTTCCTTTGAATTGATGATATACACGAATGTCCCGTACTTCAGCTTCACCTTATTCTTCTTGATAGCCTTGCCTATGGCATTGCTGGTTTTCTGATAGGCATTCTGCATGGCTTGCATTCCCCATTGCGAGAAACTGCTGCCTGTACCGGATGGGTTCATGTTCATATTGCCACTCACAGCTCCACTTGCCACGTCTTTGGTTGTCTCTCTGAACTGGCTGCTCGGCACATATAGTCCTTCCAATCCATCTGTGTCATATAGTGACAAGCTGACTTTCACCAGTTCGTCATCTACCATGATACTGCTGATGCTGCCTTTTACTCTTTGCGACGCGAAACCGCTCATTGTGGCATATAGGTAAGAACCTCGTTTCACCACATGCTCATTGATTTCTACATCATCCAACAGTCGCAAGCGCACTCTCGATCCATCCGTTGCCTTCACGTTCTCATCAATGATGGCTTTTATCAACTTTGGCTCCTGCTCATTTTGGGCAAGGGTATTGAAATAGTCTGATGTAGTCCTCACCTTTTTCACCATCTCACTTGGTTTTTCCTCATCCGATGGTTTGTTCACGGCATTTGGGTCGGTTGAAATCTTCCCCGAAAGCTCTACTGATGCCTGATTGCCTCCATTTGGATTGTTCGTTCCGTTGATGGCTGTAGACTCACCATGTACTGTATTGCTACCACCTGCACTTATCTGTCCTCTCAATCGCGCTTCCGCGAGGGCCTTCTCCAACTCCGCCATTGCTTCTTTCTCACGCGTTTTGGCATCGGCTGCTTCTGCTTGTGCCTTGTTTTTCTCTTGCTCATCAAGCAGGGCAATGTCGTTTTCTGTATATTTTGATTCATATTGTTCCTGGTTTTCTTCTGGGGTGTCTCGTTCGATGTTGTCTACAGCGGTGTAGTCGCCAATCTTCCCCCATGCCTTGGTCATGTTCTCATACTTGCCTCCGATACCGTCTCCCTTTGTCTTTGCTCCTGGCAATTCGGGGTTCAAGTACTCTGTGGTTTGCATACTATTGTCCGTCACTTCGGCTTTCTCTGCATTGAACAAGTCAAAGATGAAATACGAGGCTCCCAACAATGGAAAGTAGAGTATGGCAGGAAGCATATACTTCGGTTGTCTAAAGTTTATCTTTTCTGTTATCTTCATTGCCTTGTCTGTTTATGGGTTCTACTTCTTGTTCACGCTCACTGTCCATCTTTTCTTTATGATGTTCCAACGCTTTGTGTCGTTCTCTCAACAGACTGTCTTGCATTTCTGTAGCAGTCCGTTGATTGGGCTTGTGATTGTACACTACTGCCAGTCGGTAGATGTTCCATGCAAAACTGCCTACCACAAATCCGAACACTATTACCAGAAATGCAGTTCGGTGTCTGTCTGCAAATCGCTGTATGCTTGCTGCAAACTTGTCTATATGCAGCGTCTCCGCAAACTTACGTCCAGCCTTCACTTCTCGCTCATATCGCTCTTTATATTTCGGATCGTCCTTGTCGGGCATTTTCTCCCCGAATATCATTCGCTTGATGTTCATTGTCGTATGTCATTTCTTTGTCTAATACGTACTCTTTGTCTTCTGCTCAATATCCTTATTCAACAGCGTTCTCCAGTTTGTTATCAATAGTCCATGTGGATTATTGTCCGTTCTCGGCACTCGCTTCAATTGTCCTGCTGTCACCAGTTCTCGTGTCAGGATATTGCTGCGTCGCTCAATGCGCTGTCGTCCATAATAGGTAAACTCCATATTCTCCTTGTTGAACTTGATGCTGTCACAGAATATCGAAATCACGGCACTTGTACCTAAGATGTTCGAATAGAAACCTTTCTCTTTCAATGTGTTGTACTGCGCCAATCCTGTCTCGTCCACCAGATACATGGCCTTCTCCATCGTGTATTTGATGTATTTGTCGTCAGGTGCCAGTGTAAAGAAGTAGTGATGAAACATCTCTACATGACTCTTGGCTTCTACATCAAGGGTCTCATCCATCGTTGTACGGTTTACCAATATGGGTACGTTGCCATCCAGTACATACACTTTCTGCTGGGCATCTGTCACCATACATCGTGCTGTCCATACACTCGACACGCTGATGATGACACAACCAATCAAAAAGGCGGTGCAGACAATGCCCACCAACTTGATTTTGTTTTCTAAGTTCTTGATAACCATAACTTACTTCTTGCTTTTCTTCTGCAACTGCATATACTCTCTGTGCAGCATCGGCATAATCTCCAGTCGCAGTTCTTCCACCAAATTCTCATAGTAGCAGTTGAACACCTTGATATAGATGCCCTGCATGGCAATCTCATACCATACCCACCACAGTTCCTTCTCGCGCTTGCGTCTGTTCTTGCAGAGCTTCGCCTTGTGCAATCGGCTGCTCAGGTATTCCACCATCGGCACTACATACTCGTCCTCCTCGTCAAACCCTTCGTCCATCTCCTCAAAGATCGGATCAATGGGATGTCGTTTGTTCAACAGCACGTTGTTCATTTGTTCGTTGGCAAATGCCACAAACTGCTCGTTTTCAAGCCACTTATCAATCTTCAGTTCCAACTCTGTCATCTTGTTATTTTCCATAATTCGTTTTCTTTATCGTTTTATGTCGTTGTTTTTACATTATCTTGCTCATTGCTCCCGATGCTGTCATCTTAGCCTGCTGAGCCACGCCTTCACCAAAGTTTCGCGTTGAAAATGCGGTGTCTCCCTCAGGAATCATCCAAGCTGCCAAGTCAGGAACGAGGTTAAGGCACTTCAAAGCCACTATACTTGCTGCCATCAGATAACCTGCTGAGAAGAACGCATTTTGTAGATAGGCTGCCATTGTCTGTTCACTGGCTGTGATAGCTGTAAGGTTCTCCACTTGTATGGACAGAACGATGTCAAACAGCAGCAATACGTAGAATCCGACGAAGTACAGCATAGCTCCGTAGAAATGCACGGTCAGATAGCGTGTCAGCCATTTTGCCCAAGCTCCTTCCCATTTCGACAGCAGGGAAAATGCCCATTGTATCGGTCCGAAAATCGTGAGCATTCCGAGCAAGATTTGTTGGCAGTATATCGTTGCCCACCAACCGATTCTGAACACTATCAATGCTATTAACATCACCAGTTTGTCGATACCTACCACAGCTCCTGCTGTCAGTGAGGTGAACCATAGCTTGGATGCGTCGGTTTCCATATTCGTCACTTCGTCTACTCCTGCATTTTCCATTGTTGCTTCTATCAGGTTGGGGTCCGAAGTTCCTTTGTGCGCCACGTCTGCCTGGGCTTGGATGTGGGTGTACATCGTGTCTCGTACATAGACGAGCTGCTGCACTTCCTCAAACTTGTCACTGATTTGTGTCGCCTCCGAACTGTATAGATCGTGGGTGTAACTGCCGATACAGTTGGGTATATAGGATAGGAAATCCAATACGCACCAACTGCTGCCGCTATTTGTCATGTTTGTATCTGCCGGGGGATACCACCAACAGAGTATCACTGAAATGACCAATGGCTTGAAGAGTTTCATCACATCCAATGGTTCATGCTTCACCATCATCTTGTACGCCATACCTGCCGCTACGATGATTGAGAACAGCGCAGCCAATGCCATACTCATTTGCAGAATCCACCAAAACGGCCCCTGTGAACCAGTGAATGTGGCATCACACAGGAACTCGTTGGTTTGGAATATCACGTCATCTATATCTTCTTCAAGGAGATTGATGCCGAAGTCGGATAATATATTACTGTTGTCTGCCATATGCGTTCTACTCTAAATCGTTGCTATTTCTTGTCTCGTTTGGGGCGTTTTTGTCCCTCGCTGCCTTTTTCGCCCATTCCATTTTGGGCAAGACGCCCTCTTTCTTCAGTATGTCATAGAGAAACAGCCGTCCTTTCTGTGTCCACTTGGTGCTAAGTGTGGTACATGGAACTCCTTCGTTGGTCATAAAATGGATGGTCTCGCTGCTCACATAGCATTTGTCCTTATATTCGGCATACAATATCCATTGCTCACCAACCTTGTATTGGATGCGTAGTCCGTGCAGTAATTTGTTCATTCGTTGTCCTGACATACCATAGTCCTGCGCTATTTGGGTGATGGTCATGGTACTGGTGGAAGAGAGTATCAAGTCAAGATAACTCACTTTCTTCTCCATTTCTCCGATGATTTGTTTCTGTGCTTCGCATTGCTGTTCCGCTTCCAACCGCTTCGCCTTTTCCTCTTTCAACGTCGTTGCCAACTGTATCAAAAAGTCGGGCTCAGTGATGGCTCGCTCCAATGTGTCTTTGGTCATATACGCCCCATGCTTGCGGATGGTTGGCAATACCTCTGATGTCACCCATTTGCGGAATCGCTTTGCTTCCGGTTTTCTGCTGTCAAGGATTACATCATACAGTCCGTCTTCTGTAACGAAGTTTGCAACTTGCTCTCTTCCAAGACTGTCGAGGATGGGTTCGGTTGAAACGACCCCATCGTCAAGTCGCTCTCTCACATGACCTTGACGTAATCCCAACATCTTGCACACATCACCCAAACAGAACAATGGTGCATCCGGTGTTCCCATAATGCGTATCGTTCCTAACTCCTCATTGTTGAAAATCTGAATATTATTATCCATGTCGTATTTTGTTTTATCGTTTCTCTAATGGCTTAGTCCTCCCAAGAAGGCTCAGAAAGGCTTACCCTATAAAAGGCATTTATCTTTTTACTGCCTCATTCCATCTGCTCTTTGCCTCGTTCACAATGCTTCCTTTATGCAACGTTCTTTCATGTGTTGCCGTAAGCAAGGTGCTGGTGCGTGATGCACTATGCAATCGCACAAGGTAGCGCAACAGTGTTTCATTCTGCTTTACCACATCATCATAGATGCGTAGGTATTCTTTCTTTCGCTGTGCATTGGGCATATAGGCATCCTTTGTGGTATTGATGGCGCAGTTGTACATATTGTAATACTCTGTCCAGCGTTGCTTTTCATTGACTGTGCCACCAACGAACATTATACGGGCTATGTTCTGTTTGAACCTTGCCATTGCCGCTTCTATCTTATTGCCTTCGGCTGTCCACGCCAAGTCTATTTGTCTATCTGCCACATTCAATGCTTCTATTGCAGCTCTGCTTGTCAGAGCAGAGTCTATATTCTCCGCATATGCCACCTGATTATAGGCGTTTAAACCCGCTACAGTACGATAGGTCAGCTTGTTCTTGCTTGCTGCCGACTTTTTGTAGTTCTTGTGAAATGTCCAGTAGTATAGTTCTGGAGTCAGTGAACCTCCTCCAGTTTCCATCACCATTATCTGGTTTTTCTTCGCTGGGTCGTGATTATATGTCACGCCCTGGGCGTATGCTGTTGTTGCAGCAGCTCCAACCACCCCAATTGCCAACATCCTTATATATCTTATTTGTCCCATTTGCATTTGCTATTTATTCTTTACCCAATTTTCCTGCCTTTCGCCATCGTCCAAACGCATCATCCAATATCTCTGCCTTTGTCTTTGTCCGATACACTTTCTCTTTCCAATATCCCATGCGCACCTGAACATACCGCCAAGTCTCAATATAGGCTCTATTCAAATGTCTCTCGATATTGTCCAACGAATTGTTGACGGCTTCCAATACCATTATCAAGTCTGAGGTGGAACAAGCTGCCGCTCCTGTAGCATACAGCACCAAATCGTTCACACTCTTGTATAGCTGTTCTCCATCTGCTGCTATTTGCTTGATGGCTCTGGCATTGATGGATAATAGCATGGTGTCAGCAAGGGCTATATGTTTGCGCTTCACCATTTTTCTGTTGAAGTCTTCCAATAACCGCTTGTAATCGCTAATCCGTTCACTCACATTCTCGTAGGTGTTTTTTACGTTCAGCACGGTGCGCAACGACTGGTACATCACGTCTATCACATCAAACGCTCTGGTGTATTTGTCCAATTCCACATTCAGTGTTTTGTATTCACCTGTCTCTTTCTCGCTATAGTCGTGCAGTAATTGGTTGCTGTATTCCAATGTACTTCGTGCCAAGAGCAGGCTACGCTGTTTCTTGTGGTCATTGATATAGGCTTCCACACTCGACACGTCAAAGCCCCATTGGGCTCTTGCTGCATTGGGTAGCAGTGTCAATAGCATTACTATCATCAAAGTCGTCCTCATCCACTTGCCTCCTTTCTGCCTCTGGCTCCATTGATCCAACGCTCATAGCATTCTTCCAATATGGTCTGTCTGCGTCCCATGTTATCGTCAATCTCGGGCAATGCACTTTTTAGTACATCTATGATGCTCCGCTTGTAGTGCATCATCTTTTCCAACGATACCAAGTCAGCGTAAATCTTTGTGATACGGCTGTCCACTTCTCGTGCTATCTCCAGTCGGTCACTCGACCACAACAGATGTTTCACATCGCTGTTGGTTTGCTCTTCCATCGGGTCACTCTTGGCATATTCGGTGGTTATCTTGCACGATGGATATTCCCTTGCTATCTCGGATATTCGGCGGTTTACTTCATCGGCTTTTTCTTGCTCTGACTTGCTTCTGTCAAGCGTCATCACGTCTACCACACTGGTATTGGTGTATTCCGATGTCAAGTCCCATGCTATCTGCATGATGGCACGGTGTATCTTTACACCAAGTACAATCTTGGGCTTTCTCGCTATCGACAATGTTGCTTTGAAGGTAACGATGCCGTTGATGTTCGGGACGGTTGCCTTACGTGTATACACGTAGCCATTCCATACTCCTTTGTCTTGCCAAGTGAGGTTATAGGCTGTCTTGCAATCGTTCATGATGGCTGGAATATGATAGTAGTCATCGGTTGCCACGTCATTGTCCTTGCTTGCTTCTTCCTTGGCTTTTGCTATTTCTTGCTGCTTTTGTCGCCATGTCGCCAATTCCACATTCAGTTTGTCTATCTGGTCTTTGTTGGCATTATATTGTTGGCGATAGACGGTAGCATCTTCTACACTGGAATTGGCTATCTTGCGAAGCAACTCCTTGTTTTCTGCCTCCAACTGTCCTATCTGCACCTGAAGCACAGCCACTTTACTGTCGGCTTCTTGCTGCATTCTGTCGAACTCCGACAAATCCAAATTGCCTTCCGTTACGGTTGTCCTCATTGCGCATTCCTTGCTGTGTGCATTGAGCGACCTTCCACATTCGCTGCATTTGTATTGCGTTGTTCCTTGTCCCAAGGTCACACCGTCTGAGCATGTTACGCTTATGGTTAAACTCTCGCATCCTTTCAGCTTGGCTGCATCGGTTGCCTGATAGTAGTTACGTGTGTCGCTACCTATATAATAGGTGTAGCCTTCTTCATTGTCGTTCAGTTCCGACAGACGTGCTTGCAGTTGCGCCTTGAAGGTGTTTAAGTCCATTGAATAGGAGTCGAACACGTCTTCATAGACAGTTTCTTCTCTGTCCCAACTTTTTGTAACCAATATGTGATAGGCGAATGCCTTTTGCTTCTGCTTTTTCTTTTTACTGATGGTATAGCTGCTTAACCAATAGCTTATATTGTAGTTATATCCGTCATTCAGATTGTTCAGCTGCTGCACCTTGGCTCGTGACCATCCGGCATGGTTTTCAGAGTTTTGCAGAATGGCTTCCCTCTGGTTCCCGTCTGGTTTGAAGTCGGGGTCTTTGGTACTTATCCTATACCAGTGGTCGCCCTTCAATATGCTGTTGTCGTCCGTTGGAGGATTATACTCCACAAGGGTTTCGGATCCTCTGTCCCTACGGTAGATATACCAGCGCTGGGTGTAGTACTGTCCATTTGCCTCACTCATATAGTCGGTTATCCACGACGTGAGATTGTAGTCGGCGATATTGAACAGTCCTGCGACATTGTCTTTGCCGCCTACCATACCCAATAAGGTGTTGCCCACGTCTTTGTCAAATTGCTCAAACAGGTCGTTATAGTTCTTGTATATGTCTATGATCTTGCTCACCTTGCCATTAAACACTTCTTTGAACGCACTTTTCTGCAACAGTGCGTCACCGATATTTGTCATGCCAGATGTGGCAAGTCCCACTCCCATATTGTATAGGTTGTCAATGTCTGCCGTCAGATTGTCCACCGTGAAGTTTCCCGGTACTTTCGCCAAATCATTCAGCATTCCTTTCCAGTCTACATTGCCGATGTCCGACAGTTTCAGTATGGCTGCTATCTCTTTGTTGATTTCCAGAAACTGTATGTCTGCAAATGTCAAAGTGGAGTTGGTGACGACACTTTCAAACTGCATACACAGATTCTTGGTGTCATCGCATACCTTTACCAGATAACTTCCCCAATACAAAGCGGTCTGAGGAGAGTGGAGCATCATCTTCGAGACTGTCCATATCTTTGGCATTATCTTATGACTCACCATATTGTAGATGCGCTTGTAATAGTAGTTCTCCGTACTGCTGTTCCACAGTCCCAAATCGGTCATTGCCTTGCGTTCCAAAAACTTGCTGGCGAAAATCCCTGCTGCCGCCAACTCTGCTGCATTGTAGTGCTTCAAGATTGCACCTACCTGCTCGCTGTAATAGCCTTCTGCCACGGCTTCCGCTCCGAAAGCTGTAGCCATTGCTGCCACTGTTTCCTTGTCGTAGTTCATGCTGTGAAACTGAGCACAGGCTTCATTGGTCCATACACAGATTGTCAGCATGATGATTAGAAGTCGTTTCATTCGTTGCTATTGTTTTGTTTATAATTACACTGACATGTCAGCGTCTTTGTTTTGCAAATTCACAAACCACTATTACCCCAGAAAGGCATAAGGAGGCTTAGAAAGGCTTACCCTTAGAAGAGTTACCTATATTCAGCACTTTTCCAGCTTCGTTCACTTTTTGAGCGAAAGCCAATGACTTGCTGATGCCACTTGCATCCCAATCCCTGCAATATGCTTCGATGGCTTGCTGATGATTGCATCCTAACTTTCGTTTGTACAGTTTCAATGCCTCTTTCTCCGCCCTTTCCGTGGTATAGGTCATATAGCACTCATGCGGTTCCTCCACGCCATACACGGCACTGGTCTGTCCACGACGGATGAACACCTCTCGGAAGAACGCACGTCCTTCCTTGTTGTCAAGTCGGTTAATCGTAAAAATCTTCTTACAGTCCACATCCGTCAGACCGAGTATCGTCTTGATCGTATCAAAACGCTCCCTGAACTTGCTTTGGTCTAGCAACATCACCACGTCGGAGTTGTTGATGATGGCTTCTTTCACGATTTCACTGCCGATAATGTCTTGTATCTCCTGAGTCACCACGCCAACACTGGCCCAGAATTTACGGGCGGTCTTGTACAGATACTTGATGTACTCTGCCATCATTGGCGATGCGATGGCTTTCCACGCCTCCTCGATGATGAGCATCTTGCGGTTTTTCTTGATACGCATCTTTTGCAAAAACACGTCCATGATGATAAGTGTGACAAGAGGGAAGAGTAGCGGGTCGTCCTTGATACTGTCGATTTCAAACACTATGAAGGTCTCGTCGAACAGACTGCTGTCCATGTTCTCGTTGAGTGTCAACTCGTGACTGCCTCCTTTGTAGAACTCTTTCAAAAGATAGTTGTAGGATGCCAAGTCGATTCCTCGCAGTCCGTTCTCATCACAGATTTCTGGGATGCGCCTTGTACTGAACTCATAGAAGCTGTTGAAACACAAACGACCAATACTGTCTTTTCCAAAGTGTGCCTCGTAATACTCGTTGATGACTTGCTCAATGAGTTTGTCTTCTGTCTTTGTTACCGTACCTTGACTGCCTTTCCAAATCAGCATGACAAGGTTTTTCAAGAATCCTAATTTCTCGATGTTCCATTCTTCTCTCTTGATTTGGAAGGGATTCATCGTGATGGGATGCTCTTCGGTATACGAGATATACTTGCCGTTGAAGTATTCACATAGTCCTTCATACGAATTACCAGTGTCCACCAACACTATATCGGTATTCTGCTCATGGGCTTGGCGTACCATGGAATTGACGTAAAAACTCTTGCCGCTGCCTGAAGGTCCGAGCACAAAGAAATTGCTGTTGTCTGTCAACTTGTTCTTGCCTTCCTTTCCCGATATGTCGATGGCTACGGGTACTCCTTGTCGGTCGGTATAGTACACTTTGAAAGGTGTATCTTCGCTATGTACTATCTTCTCCTTGTACATCATACTGACGGCTGCATCCGATAGGGTGAGGAAACGGTCGTAGTCTTCACTCATTCCGAAGCAGTTGCCAGGGAATGAGTTGACGAACAGTTCCAGTTGGTTGTATGCTCGCTTGGATATGTGGATGCCCATGCGCCCGAATGCGTTTTCTATATGGTTCGTACACTTTTGAATATCTACATTGGGTGCCACGGTTACTATAATATTATAATGTGTATAGACGAGTTGTTTGTTTTCTCTCGCTATCACGTCCTGCACTCGCTTGATGTCTTCCACTGCAATCAGGTTGCTTGGATTGGGCATCGAGGCATGGCGGTTTTTCTTCTTGTCCAATACTGCCAACTCTTTCTTTTGGTTGGGCATGAAGATGATTTGGTTGTACACCACCGACTGCACTCCAGGTATGTTGTCTACTACCGTTAGTAGGTCTACTGGCATACTGGTGTTGTTTACTTCCATATTGGTATATGGACGGATGACACTGGGTAGATTGGCGCAGTCTACATCTACCAGACTGTATACTTTACAACGTCTGTCGCCCATGCCGATGGTCTCTTCATCCACCTTGAAGCCTGTCATACTTACGGTCTTGTCCCGAAAGTTCATGGCAAAGAAGCGGTCTACATATTCTTGTGTATCTTGCTTGCCGAGGAAGGATGCCTTTACTCCAGCATCTTTCAACTGGTCATGTACCTTGCGAACCTTTACCATGAAGTCACGCCACTTCTTATGGTCAAAAGAGAACAGACTGCTCTTTTTGTTTTCTTGGGTGATGGTCAGATAGGTGCTGCTGTCTGTGTATTCACGTCCTTCGTAATAGCGAAAGTAGGCTTCCGACAAGAACTCATGCTTGTCAGTACTCTCGTCCCTAAACTGTTTGCGTGTAAACACGTCTTGCTTGTGGATGGCATAGCCTTCGCCTAAGGTCTGACAGATTGCGGTGAAGAGTTGGGCAAACTCATAGTAGCTGTCTATGTTGGCGGAGTATTTCTGCACTGGATTTTCCATGCGCAGTATGGCTGAGTAGTCACCGTTCTTGGTATACACCACACCGATGCCGTCCACTTCCTCCACCGAGAAGTAGATGTCCTCGAATATCTTTTTCCGTTTGCCTCCAGTACCGAAGGCATATACGGATGTTGCCATGCCGATACATAGTGCAATGAAAAACAAGATGACGTATAGTATCATTTCTTTCCTTTCTGGTTATTCGTTATTCTCTCTGTGGCTGTTCTTTCGCATTTCCTTCCTATGTTTTGTTCTCAGGAAGCAACAAATAAAGGTAGGCTCACTCTTTCGTCGGAGCGAACCTACCTCTGTCAATATGCAATCAACCCAACAACTCTCATGATGGTTCTTCTTTTGATTTCCTTATCAGAAGCTCTTGCTATGGGCGTAGATATACACTCCTTGGTCGCTCTTTTTGGTATGCAGTCCCTTCCGCTGTTTGAGGAAAATGAGGGCAGCACCTGTGGAAATGGCAAATACAAGCACCACGAGCCCTACAACGAATCCCAACAAACAGTAAGCGATGATGAAACCTACAATGGCTCCACCTGCCGTACCTGCCGCCCAATAGATATAGCGTCCTTGGAATCCCATGAATTCAAGCGGTTTTTGCAATCCCTTGAACACGGGGAAGTCCGCATAGCGTTCTTCTTTATCTGCGTCCATAACAATAGTTTCTTTGCGTTATCACTCTCTTTTTGACAATCTCACTTCTTGCTGTTTTTCGGATTATGTGTCATTATCCGATACCGAAGAACAGAGGCAATGCCTGGGCTGCTGCAATCAGGAAGATACATGCGCCAACGACCATCATAATCTTCTTTTTCACGTCCTGTTCCTCGTTGTTCATGCTGATGTACACCGAGATAGCACCGACTACAGCTACTACACCTGCGATGGCATAGCACAATTTTACCACGATGGGCACATACTTGGCGATTTCCTCCGTTACCTGCGTCAACGCTGTCGTGCCGGCTGTGTAGTCACCTGCCGAGTTCTGCGCCATTGCTGCACCACAACCCACCAAGAGCATAAGTGCCATTGCCTTTAAACGTCCAGAAGACATCACATTCTTTGCCTTCTTCTTCAAATAATTCTTTGTCTTGTTAAACATTCTGTTTCCTTTTGTTTGTTAATCGTTACTTTTTATATAACTCTTCTGCAGTTGAGTCTGTTGTTATCCTAAAATCTATTTACCTGTCTGATACCGTTATCCTAAATCTAATACCTACCATATCTGATACCCGAAGAATGCCGGAAACACGATAGAAGCTCCAATGATGAACAGACATGCGCCTACTAACATCATAATGGATTTCGTCACTCCGTCTTCTCCTGCGTTTATCTTGATATATATCTGCAATGCTGATATGACCGCTACTATGGCTGCTATGGCATAGAGCAGATATAGCACATACAGCATCATTGTCACTACGTAGTCGTGCATGCTTGCCAGTGCGTCCGCTCCCCAACTATAGTTCACACCGCCACACTTGGCACTTGCCCGAATGGGGATGCCCAACACCAATGCGGACAAAGCCCAATGAAACCGTTTCATTTTCATAGTTCATTCTTCACCATTTGCCATTTTAGCTTCGGATCTCGCATAATCATTGCCGTGTATAGTTCTTTGTCGGTCAGTGGATTGGACATATATGTTTCTGTCTCTTCCAACTGTTCCTCCATCTTTGCTTTCAATTTCTCAAAAGCACTCTCTTTGTCTGTATCACCAGATTTTCCAGATGAAGCATTTGCTTCATTGCCGACATAGCCTCCATTCACTCTGTCGGATTCTTCCTGTCCAGCTTCGACTATGTTATCATTGTAGCCATTCGGCTTATTCGCAGCTTCTCCCACACCATAGTCTGCCACCGCATCCACCTGTGTGTCATAGCTGTTTCCACCAATACTGAATCCTCCGTTGTTTTCTTCTACGGCGATGCTTTCCTCTGCATCAGCCATATTGCTAACGTCAAATACTTCCTCCGTTGTCTTGGCATCATCCTTCTTGCCATAGAGGTCTTTGGTGACTATAACAGCGTAGTAGATGATATATACCGCTGTCAATACAAGTACGAATATCAAGTATGAACTCATTTCTTTTAAGTTTGATTATACATTGTTGTTCCTATTGTCTCTTTTCGTTTTCTTTGACTACCCAACAAGCAATTCTCATATATGATGTAATTGGCTTGAAGGTTTAGGAAAGGCTGCACATGCCCACAGATAAAATATCTCTTTTGTCCATGCCGTTTGGTTGTGCGCCTTTCCGAAAACGGTTGCAAAGAAACTCCGAAAGATTGGGATAAAAGAAAAACAGCCCCATCGAGGACTGTTTCTTAACATCAATTGAGAATAAAAACGTAATCATACTTGTTTTTCATACTTGAAAGCAATTTGTAGGATTAGGAACAATCACTGTAAACTCACTCGTTCACCATAACTCACCATATAAACATTAAACCACGTGCTTTCTGTTAAATTTTAGTTCACTTGAATACTTTTTCTTCATTAAATTACCAAATATGGGAATTTTACAGTACCTTTGCAGAAAATAAAGCATTTCACCTGAATGAAAATAACTTTCAAAGATGAAGCGTTATCCGAACTGTATGAAACAGGCAAGACCAAAGACCGCAAATACAAGCAATTGTGCAAGAACAAGAAACTTGTGGATGGCTACATCCGAGCTGTAAGCATCATGTACCGAACAGAAACGACAAGGGAATTGCATGAGTATAGTTTTTTGCATTACGAGAGGTTGGCACATGACCCACGTAGCTCAATAAGAATTGTGAACGGTAAGGTCGAACGCCTGTTATTCACAGAAACGGAAGACGGAGTAGAAGTAGAATTAATAGAAATTGATAGTACCCATTATGGCAACAAAAAGTAAAAGGTTAGTTCCAGCAAGGGCTATCCATCCCGGAGAAGTCCTGCGCGAGGAGTTGCTGGAACGAGGTATCAAACAAAAAGATTTTGCACAAATGATAGGTGTTCAGCCGACACACCTAAATGAATTCATTAAAGGCAAACGCAATCTAAATGAGGATTTAGCCATAAAATTAGAGAAAGCCCTTGGTATATCGTACAAGAATTGGATGAATCTTCATAATGGTTATGTCTATGACTGCAAAGCCATAGAAGAAAAGAAAAGTAACGAGCAAAAAGCGACTGACTTCGAAGCGGCATGTGGTGAAATGTTCAATCTTAAATTATTATACAAGAGGTTGAAAATGTCACTTATGCCATGTGTAGAACGTGTCGCGCAACTAAAAAGCGTTGTTTCTTTTGATTTGCTTTCCGCAGAAGAACTAAAAATGCAAGTTGCAGGCTTGTATAAGCATAGTGAGAAAGTGCAGATAGATGAAAAGAATATGCTTACTTGGCTTATTTTGAATAATATCAGTATAGCCGAAGCGCCAACATTGCCCATCCAATACAATAAAGGCAATGCCTTAAAAGCTGCATCAGAAATTGCGACTATGGCCAATGCGAGAACTCTTACGATTGAAACTATCAAAGAAAGCCTTAATAAATATGGCATTCTATATATAGAGGTACCCAAATTGGACAAGGCTCCTATTGATGCTTTCTCAACAATGGCGGATGCACATCCTGTTATTACCGTGACGTATCGCTACAATGATATGGACAAGCTGGTTTTTGATGTTTTGCACGAACTTTGTCACATAGATAGGCATCTAACGAAAGAGCAAACTGCATTTATTTCCGTAGATGATGGTTCATACGCCACTGATCCAAGAGAGAAGGAGGCGAATGAATTTGCACGACAAACACTAATTCCAGATACTGTTTGGGGTGACATAATGAAAGTTGGATGCAAAAGCCTCTCACCATTTAAGATTGTGAAAACAATCGCTATCACCGCAGAGTCAAAGGGTATAAGTCCATCTATCGCCGTTGCTCGATATAAGCACGACACAAATTGGTACAACACCTCGGCTTATCGATCACCCAAGATTTCATAATAAGCCATACCGTTAGGTTGGGGCTCATATATCGCAAAATATTGAAGATAACTCGTCAATCTGTAAGGATTTTACAAATTAACGAGTTGTCTTTTTATTTTTTAGATTGTCTGCCGTTTCCGTTCCAGTAACAAATCGTTCAAATCCTTGTATTCCGCATATTTACCAGACTCATCTTTCACAGTCTCGCCAAACATCCCCACGAATGTCTCCACCGTTTTCTGCCCAGCAAGGTCGTTGTCAAGATAACAATGAATTTCTTCGTATTTGCTCAGGTATTCCAATGACTTTCGCAGATTGGCTACAGAGTTCATTACCAACACGTCAATCCTACCGTCTACACAAATACATGTATTCCCTTTTCGGCGCATAGTCATATACGACAGATAATCCATAAATCCCTCAAACACGCAGATGTGCTTCTGTGTCTCACCATAAGTATGGCATATCACCGAAACGTCCTTATTCTTGATGCATCCTTTATAATAAGGGTTACGTACCTCATAACCTCCCGACACATTCGGAAAGGCTATGGCGAAATATTCCTTACGACGCAATGTATAGTGTATCTCCTTGCAGAATGTTTGGGCGATATCAATATCCACACATCGTGATTGCAGGTAGGACAGCAGGGCATGATGCCCCAACGGCATGACACGTAAGTCTGTCATGTCGTCTTCAACGCTCCTCGGCTGCAAGAAAGCCGCCTGTTTCTGCATCCTGGACAATGCCTCGCAGTTATGCTCAATCATAGACAACACTGCGCTGACATCACCTGTGCGATACAAATGCTTGCCTAACTCAATCAAGTCACCACCCTCGGCAATACCAAAGTCATACCACTCGCCAAGCCGTTCATTGACCTTGAATGACGGAGTGGTTTCTTCACGCAATGGTGACAGATACCAGTATTGCCCATTGCGTATTTTTACTGGAGAATATCCAATCTGTTTCAGATACTCCACTATGCTTATTTTCTTCGCTTCTGATATATTCATCGCTTAATCCCTTTATTTTCACATGTTTTCATTCAAACACTTTACTTCGGATTCTTCCCATAGGCACAGGCGTAAAGTAAACGGTTTTCTGAAGTGTTTTTCCAGTGGCTGTATTCCACAATGTATGAATGTAGACTTGACACCACTCAAAAACACTTTATTTGCTTCACTCTCTATAGGCACACCCGTAAAGTAAAGTATTTTCCGAAGTGTTTTTATTCGTCTTCTTCAAACAGTTGTGCATTGGCTGGTATGGTCCCGAAATAGAACATCTTGTCATACCTCTTCACCAGTTTCAACTCATTTATCAGGAATTGCAGCACTTTCACCATCACGCTTCGCCCACGTTTGAATCCGATAGCCTCGTATGCAGGTATCATTGCTTGGATTGTCTTCTCAAATCCCTTAATAGGCTTTCCTGCAAAGGCCGATGCCAAAGCCGTCTCGTGCTGTTCGATGGTCAAGTCTGTATATTTCAGAGGCACCATCTTATTGTAATCGTTCTCTGTATTGTCGTAATCGGTAGCCAACTCTGGCAATCCTTCCTCATTTACAGAAAATGCAAATGGCTTGAACTCCTTTTCCCTGATATGCAGTGCCTTTACCTCACTAACGTCTGGATTATTGTAGTTCTTGCTGATGACGAGTACTGTTTCCGCCTTGTTGTTCATTTCCGTGCCGATATGCCCACGCACATTGTTGTCGCCTTTGTTCAGGTGGAGCACACAGTGGATATGGATGTTGTACCTTGACGACCATTCCATCATCTTATTGATTACTTCCACAGACTCGGCTGCATTGTTGATGTCAAGCAGCAAATCCCTTATACCGTCTATGATGACCAGTCCATACCCTTCGTTGTGGCTCAACGCATAGTCTATGACCTCAATCCTTACGGCAGGGGTATACTCCCTCAGGCAGATGAAGTCAAGGTTTTCGTTGTCCGTTGCGGTTGGCAGTCCTGCCAACTTCAATATACGCTCCAACACATTGTGGCAATGGTAGCGGCTCTGCTCCGTATCGACATAAAGGATGCGGCGTTTGCCCTCTGGCAGACTGGCATGGTAGTTCAGTACCTGCCCGTTTGCCAACGATGCTGCCACCAGTGCGGACACGTTAAAGGTCTTCTTCGCTTTCGCCTTGCCGGTTGATGCGCTGAAATTTCCCAGTGTCGCTATTGTCGAATTATCTATCCATATTATCTGTGGTGGCGTGCTGTATGTGTCAGTAGCCTTTATCAGCGCGTCTTTCAGAATCTGCGACAGGCGCACGTTCTGTAATTCTTCCGTCATTATCATATCGCCGTTTCTTATTGCTGTTTGTTTCGTTTTGCATAACGCACTCTCTTGAAGTAAGGTACACGCCTGTTCTTCTGTTCCGCTTCTGCATTGTCGGCTTCATCGTTTCTCATACCGCAGCCATCATCACCAATGACATTACCAAGTGTCGGCACATTATTTTGTTTGAGCCAGGCATCCAGTTCCGCCTTGTCAAAGTATACCATCTTGCCACGCGGCTTGTAATGCGGTATCTCCTTGGTTGATGTCAGCTTGTAGAGCAAACTCTCAGACACACCAAGATATGCGCACGCTTCCATAAAGGTAAACATGTTTTTTGTGGTGTAAATATTCTCCTCCAGTAGGGTGAGGCGTTCCAATAGCCCTTCCACTGGCTCCAGTTTTTGGAGCAATGCTTCTATGGCTGCAACTCTGTCGTTGAGCCGTTCCATGAATGTTGTTCGGTTGTTCAGCATAATTGCATTGTTGTTTATTGTTCTTGATCAGGAAGCGTCCTTCCGCTGTTTGCATGCTTTCGGTGTGCAAAGGTATGCCATCTATAACCGCAATGAAAGAAAATGACCGTGACAAGTGCCAATTGTCATGGTACTTGTCACGGTTTTCCTTTCAGTTGCTATACGTTCTTGTATTTTCTATTATAAGGGAATGACAAGACGTTATCGCACGTGCCATTGTGCTATGATACAATACAATATGCGTCATCATAATATGGCACCATTATTATTCTGCTTCATTATCATCCAGCATTATTGCTATTTCCCGAATCTCGTCAACAATGCGTTTGCTTACTGGAGTAGGTCGGTTCTTGATTTCCGAGAGTGCGCTTGACAATGTGGTGGCACTTATAGGCTTGCCTGTCTTCTTCGACAGCAGATGTCCGCCCCTTGCCATAGCCGCCTTCCAGTTCCAACCAATCATACCATTCTCCAATAGCGTATCGAACAGGATGGTGACACTGCGAATGTTTTCCACAGTTATCCGATATCCATTTCTGCGTTCCAGCAACGCTCGTATATCTTCCACTGTCGCCACAGATACACAAAACAGATGGTTCGCATTGGCACAATCGGCAATACGAACCATCTGTTTCAGTGAAAGGTGATAGCCAAAAGATAAGGGAGGCTTCGTCTCTGAAACCTCCGTGTTGGATAATACCGTGTTTGGCGGCGGTGCGTCAGTCGTGTCGAAGACGTGCTTCATCTTGATGCAGTTTTCCAAAGTGAAATTCTTGCTGTTGAACAGGTGTTGTGCAAGATCGCCACGTTCCGTCAGAATACGTCTGGCGATGTTGTGGTTCTTCTCATGCACATTCCGACAACGCGCCTTGTCGCAGTTCACGTGTCTGTGGCTGCAAGCGAAGTCTTCGACAAAGCGGTCGAGTTTCTTGCCATCGTTCAACACTTCTTTCCGATAGCTATACCTTGCGGACAGGAGTATAATCCAAAGTTCTTGCAGAGCATCCGTTTCGTTATTGAAATGCTCATGTGTTGTTTGCCATTTCTCAAAAAGAGAGATGACCGTCAAAATTTGTGGTCATTGTACTGTTATTATAATGTGATGTATTTACGCAAAAAACTCTGACCACTGATGTAGCCAGAGTCTCGCATTTGATAGTAAGATTCCTTCTTATGTCGTGCTTCATAGTTACCTAATCGAACAGACCGTTAACTAAATTAACAGCCTCATCCTTCTTCTTGTTTACGATTTTTGCGTACACTTGCGTCATTCTCACGTCTGTGTGCCCTAACAACTTGGATGTTGTGTACAAATCCGCACCAAGCGTCAGCATCATCGTAGCGAACGTATGTCTGGCGGTGTGAAAAGTGAAATGCTTGGTTATACCTGCTGCTTCCGCCCACGGTTTTATCAATTCATTGATGCTTGCATTGGTCGGTATGTCAAATACTTTATCCTCTGGTTCCTTGCCGTTCTGCATGGGCATCCATTTTACTGCCTCCGATGAAAGTGGCAGGTATATCGGGGCTTTGGTCTTCTGCATGACAACCTGCAATCGGTATTGCTCACCATCGCAGAACACATCTTTCCATTTCAGACCTTTTATATCACTGAAACGCAACCCACAGAAGCAGGAGAATAGGTATGCACTCTTTATCGCCTCGTTTTCCATTGGTGTGGCTATCAGCTTTCGAACCTCGTCAATGGTCATATACTCACGCTTGCTTTCGGGCTTCTTGATCTTATCCGCACTGCTTATTTTTGTAAAAGGGTTTATCTTCATCAAGTCATCCCGAACCGCAGCGTTTAGTGCGCCATTCAATGCACGGTAATAATTACAAGCCGTATTCGCGGCAATATGTTCACCATGTACGGTTTTGTATTCATTCAAAAGGTAGTCAATGAAACTTTGGCAGAAAGGCTTGTCAATGTCATCCAGAGTGAATTTTTCACCAACAGTCTCTTTGATGATACGCATAACGGTTTTTATCTGCGCACCGTCTTTCTTTCCACGCTTAGTCTGATGTTCCATGAAAGTGTTCAGCCAATCCACAAGGTACACTTTCGGTTTGTCATCCGCTTTCTTTATGCCAGCCTCACCATTCGTCATTGCGATGATACGTTGTGACTTGATGGCATTGGCGGCAGCTAATGTCGCTTGGTTCCGTTTGCGTGCATCATCATCCGTTTCCGGAATGATGTACATCTTTAGGTACTCATACGAACGCTTGCCGTCTCTGTATATGTCCAGATACAAACTCTTGTTTCCGTTGCTCAGGTCTTTCATCCTAAGACGGATTGGCTCTTTGAGCTTTGATGTTTTCTTGTTTCTTGCCATAGCCGTTTCTCCTTATTGGTTTCGTGTTGCAAAGGTACTAAAAATCCCCGAAAGTAAGAAACAAACAAGAAACAAAATATATACAAACAAAGAGTAATCAAGTGCAGAAACAAGAAACAATCACAGAATAGCGTACGAATATATAACTACTGAATATCAGTCATTTATATTGCAGTTTATTAGAACTTGCATTCATTTAGACATCTATGTTTACAAACTTCGCAACTTCAAATTGATTGTCAAAAACACAAAGCAACGAGAACGCCTCATGGGATGTATAGTATATGGCCCTCGTTAGTTTCAAACATTTTTTGTTTGAAACTGGGAGGGTGTATTATATGGCATCAGCGTGGGGCTTTCAGCGTTGCTCGTTTCGACAATCAGGGCAATGCGAAGGCCTTTATGGAGGAAACGGGCAACAGAACTGGCTCTACGCTTTTTTTATGTCTTGAAAAAACTCATATAGGAAAACTAATGCTTGATGAGCCGGTGGAGCATGCAAAACTTATACAGGTATGTCTCCATAATGGTATTGCGTGCTTGCATCATGGCAGGCTTGGATTTTTATTGGCTGTTGGCATGAGTGATGTAGCCAACGGCATTAGTATTATTATCTTATCAGAGTTTTATATCAATGAAAAATTTATTACGCACACTGATACTGTTTTTAGTGGCAATTTTTTGCGCAGGCGTACATGCCCAGCCGCGCGGTATGTATGGTAGTTATTATGCTGACGGTATTCATTATCGGTATTTTTATACAGGTGAACACTCATACGTAAGTGCTCAAAAAACGAATATAGAATTTGCCGTTATTCCAGAAAAAATAGAAGCGGAAGGACCTAGAAATGGCTATATAATACCTACAGACATACAAAATTTCAAAAATTGTGGGTCGCTTCAATACGTAATGATGCCATCAACGACAAAAAATATTTTGGAAAATGCGTTTTTGAATTGCTCCTCTTTATCCGCCATAAGTATTTCGTCTCCAGCCGTAAAAATTGCAGACGATGCTTTTGAAGGATGTGGCAATCTGGCCGTGGTTTATTTGCCGAGTGGTTACGATGCAGACGCTTTTCCCGTTGCTGGTGGTTTGATGCTCGTTGCAAATTCCCGTGCTTATGATATCTATGTGACGGAAAATGTAAGTGAAGAGCAGATTAATACGATAGAGACTGTCTCGGAGATTACGTCAAATATTGAAAATATGGAATCATACGAGCAAATTCCTGAGGCGGTGCGCCAACCATTGGAGAAACTATTGCAGACGAGCTATACTTTCAAAGTGCTTTCCTCTATGGATGATGCCGTCATGCAGACTTATGTCGAAGAATTGAATGCAGCATATGAAGATGTTTGCAGCGCTGTGAATATTCCCAAGATGAAAGCGCTTTGCGAAAAATATTTGGAAGCCAGATGTCCGCAAAGGCAGGGTGTGCCTTTTGTTGCTGGCGACGGGCTGATTACGGAAGCTTCTCAGATTACTTCTAATGCGAAACATCCATCCTTGGGGTCCTTTGAAAATTTGATAGACGCGAATAGTAACACGTATTTCAGAACCAAGGTGAGCCAGGATAATTCTACAGAGCATTTGCGCTATTTGCAACTTGACTTGAAAGACCTTTATAGAATGGTTGTCGTTAAAGGCGAAAAATGCAAGTTGGGAAAATATCCAGAAGTTGTTCAGGTGTATGTCACCAATACACCGGAGGACAAAGATTCCTGGGTACGTAGTGGTGATGCGGTAACGCTCGACTATGCTTACGATGACGGAAAAGCTTTTCTCTTGCCTGTGACGTTAGGTGAAGACGCGTATCGGTATGTCATAATGGATGTGATTTCTGTCACCAATGACAAGGGGGCAAGCTCTGTCGGTGACTTCTATTTGAGCGAATTGCATGTTTATGCCTCTTGTGACAAAACTGAATTATTGAGCCTTTCAATGCAATCCGACATAGCACGGGTCTACTCTGATGCCAAGAAAGAACTGGACAATAACAAAGCAACGGATGCAACGATGAATAAATTGCAGCGTCTGTTGGAGAAAATGGAAAATGAGCTTGCCTCAAAGGGTGCTTTCGTTGATTTCAGCAAGAGCGGCTACGTTACGCTTTACAGCGATAAGGATGTGAAAATTCCAACTGGAATGCTCGGTGCCATCGTTAAGTGCGACGAGCAGAAAATTCCGTACATTGACTATATGTACAAAAAAGGAAGTGTCGTGCCGGCCCAAACAGGACTTCTGCTTAAGTCTAACCAAGGTAATTATTTGTTTATGAACGAAGAAACTAGTGGTGAGGAGAGTCCAGAGGGAAATCTTTTGCATGGTTCTTTAGAAGATGAACAGACCAAGAGTAATGATGCGCTGTGCAAGTATTACAAATTGTCTTACGATCTTCAAACGAAGTCAGTTATAGGTTTTTACTGGGGTGCGGAAAATGGTGGAACGTTCATCAATAAAGCTGGTAAGGCCTATCTTGCGTTACCTGTATCCGCTCCTATGAGCGCCAACGGCTTTAGTCTGGACGATATGAGCATTGGCAATGTGACCAGTATACAGTCCGCAGTGTCTGCACGCAAATCAGATGCTGTGTTTAATCTCAAGGGGCAATATATCGGAAGTCGCAACGCCATGAAGACAAAAAAAGGTATCTATATCATCGGCGGAAGAAAAGTGTTCGTTAGGTAAAGTTTGATAGTCATTTCCATTAAATCCAAATACAAATCCAAATGAAGAAAAAATATTTATCCCCCAAAAGTGAAGTCATTGCTTTTGCACTGGAAAGTCTGATGTTGTCTACATCCCTTCCAACGAAAGATGAACTTGGTGCAGACCAGCTATCAAATAAGCAGGAGTCTGGTTGGAATTGCACTAACTGGCAGGAAGATTGCGATGATGAATGAAATCATTGTCTCTATCAGAAGTAGGAGATGCGCAGAACTTTAAAATGCTCCGCTACTGTATGGCCTTTCCGTTTGTATTACAAGCGGAGAGGCCTTTTGCGTTTCTGAAAATGGTGCGTCCTATAGTTTCACCCTGTTATTTTGCCCTTATAATTCATTCCCTACGATATTTTTGTCGTATCTTTGCAGGATAAGTATGTTGCCTTTATATACAGATAATGCAAGGCAGGCGGGGGAATGATGCCCGCATGGTGAACTATCCCATACTCGCAAGCAAATAAAAGACACGAAATATGAACATCGAACAACAACTGACCGCCGACGTGCGGACCGCCATCAAGGCACTCTACGGACAGGAAGTGCCCGACAACCTTTTGCAGCTTCAGAAGACGAAGCGCGAATTTGAGGGACATCTAACCCTCGTGACTTTCCCCCTTTTGCGCATCTCGCGTAAGAAACCAGAGGAAACGGCACAGGAAATCGGACAATATCTTCAGGAAAACTCTGATGCTGTGGCTGCCTTCAATGTGGTGAAGGGATTCCTTAACCTCGTGGTGGCTCCTCAGAAATGGGTGGAATTGCTCGAAGTTATTGACGCTGACGACCATTATGGCTTCGTGAAGCCGACGGAGGCGTCGCCGCTCGTGATGATTGAATATTCTTCTCCGAACACCAATAAGCCGTTGCACCTCGGACATGTGCGCAACAACCTCCTCGGATGGTCGCTTTCGCAAATCATGGAAGCTAATGGCAATCGCGTGGTGAAAACCAACATCGTCAACGACCGCGGTATTCATATCTGCAAATCAATGCTCGCTTGGCTGAAATATGGCAACGGCGAAACGCCGCAGAGCTCAGGCAAGAAGGGCGACCACTTGATTGGCGACTATTATGTGGCTTTCGATAAGCACTATCGCGAACAGGTGAAGGAACTCAAGGCGAAGTTCATCGCTGAGGGCATTGCTGAAGAGGAAGCTGAGACACGCGCCAAGAACGAGGCGCCGCTCATCGTTGAGGCCCACGAAATGCTCGTGAAATGGGAGCAGGGCGACAAGGAAGTGCGCGACCTTTGGCGCAAGATGAACTCCTGGGTGTATGAGGGCTTCGACGAGACCTATAAGGCGCTTGGCGTTGGCTTCGACAAGATTTATTATGAAAGCGACACCTACCTCGAGGGTAAAGAGAAGGTGGATGAAGGTTTGAAGAAGGGCATCTTCTATCGCCGCCCCGATGGTTCTGTCTGGGCCGACCTCACGAAGGAAGGTCTCGACGAAAAACTCCTTCTCCGCGCCGACGGAACGAGCGTTTATATGACGCAGGACATCGGTACGGCCAAGCTCCGTTTCCAGGACTATCCCATCGACAAGATGATTTATGTGGTTGGCAACGAGCAGAACTACCACTTCCAGGTGCTCTCCATCCTGCTGGACAAACTCGGATTTGAATGGGGCAAGAGCCTCGTGCATTTCTCTTACGGTATGGTGGAACTCCCCAATGGTAAAATGAAGAGCCGTGAAGGCACCGTGGTGGATGCCGATGACCTCGTGGCGGAAATGGTGAGACAGGCACGCAAAACGGCCGATGAAAGCGGAAAGTTTGCGGATATGCCTGAGGAGGAAAAGGCACAGGTGGCACGCATCGTTGGAATGGGTGCTTTGAAATATTTCCTGCTCAAGGTTGATGCACGCAAGAACATGCTTTTCAACCCCGAGGAAAGTATTGATTTCAACGGAAATACTGGTCCTTTCATCCAGTACACCTACGCCCGTATCCGCTCAATCTTGCGTAAGGCTGCCGAAGCTGGCATCGAAGTGCCTGCTCAGTTGCCAACAGATGTGGAACTTTCCGTTAAGGAAGAGGCCCTCGTGCAGCACGTGGCAGATTTCGCCAATGTCGTGCGCCAGGCCGGACAGGAATACTCTCCTTCGTCTGTCGCCGCTTATTGCTACGACCTCGTGAAGGAGTACAACCAGTTCTACCACGACTTCTCAATTCTCCGCGAGGAAGATGCCAAGAAAAGGGCCTTCCGTTTGGTGCTCTCAAAGAACGTTGCCAAGGTGGTACGCCTCGGCATGAGTTTGTTGGGCATTGAAATGCCAGAGAGAATGTAATAAGTAGGTATTCAAAATTATTTTATAATATCAAGGTAATATCAAACTAATTTTGAACACCTTCTTATATATGGTGTCAAACGTTTGTTCGTTTCTTCCTTCGGAGGGGCGGGCAAGCGTTTGACGACCTTTCAGAGCGATGGCAAAACAGAAATATTATGTGGTTTGGCGTGGCGTGGTCCCTGGCATCTATACCACGTGGGCTGAATGCGAGCAACAGGTGAAAGGCGTTGAAGGCGCTGTCTACAAATCTTTTGCATCGCGCGATGAGGCCGAAGAAGCCTATTATTCAGCGCCGGAAGCCTATATAAAACAGAAACAGACCGATGGAGGAAAAGGAGTGGGGGAGGCCTCAGTTGCGCCGTCTCCGGCTTCAGACACTGCTTCGGCACCAGCCTCGGCTGCCGATTCTTCTGCAGTTTCCAATCCAGTTCCCACTTCTTTGCTGCATCTGCCACCAGAAGTGACACCCGATGCCTTGGCCGTTGATGCGGCCTGTTCGGGAAATCCTGGTAAGATGGAATATCGTGGCGTTTATCTCAAGACGGGGCAAGTGGTGTTTCATTACGGCCCTGTTTATGGCACCAACAATATCGGTGAGTTTCTGGCCATTGTTCATGCCTTGGCCCTGCTCAAGAAGATGGGTACGCCACTCACCATTTATTCCGACAGCCGCAACGCCCTGTTGTGGGTCAAGAAGAAGAAATGCCGCACCACTTTGGCGCGGACTCCGCGCACAGAGCAACTCTATCAGATGATTGAAAGGGCCGAACGCTGGTTGCAGACAAATACCTATTCGGAAATGCCCTTGCGCAAGTGGGAAACGGCGCAGTGGGGCGAAATCCCCGCAGATTTTGGGCGGAAATGAGCCAGCGGGCGCTCTGCTTCCTTGCTTGCCAAACGGCGGGCAGGGCAGTCTTCATCTGAGCCTTGTTGTGTCCTTAATTCTGATAAGTAGTATGTTCGCCTTTGGCGTTTTTGTATTCTGAAAACGCCCAATGGTCCGAAACCTTCATATCGTCCGAAACCTTCCAACAGTCCGAACAAACCGAACTGTCCAAACAGAAATCCGTACTCAGATATTCACTCTTCATTTATGAAAGAATTCTTTAAAGTCATGCGGCGCTACGTCGCCCCCTACAAAAGATACATGATTGGCTCGCTGATATTCAATTTGCTGTCAGCGGTTCTCAACGTGTTCTCTTTCGCGTCGCTCATCCCCATGCTGAACCTCCTCTTCAAGGTGGACAAGACCGTGTATGGATTTATTGCTTGGGACGATGCGGCACATTCCATGAAGGACATCTTGGTCAATAACATGTATTATTACACCCAGCAGATCATGCAGACCTTTGGTCCTTCAACCACCCTGCTCCTGATTGGTCTGTTTCTTGTGACGGCCACCCTTCTGAAAACGTCGTGCTATTTTGCTTCGGCAGGTATGTTGGTGCCGATGCGCACCGGCATCGTTCGTGATATCCGCTCTCATGTTTATCATAAAATCACCAACCTTCCCTTGAGTTTCTTTTCTGATGAGCGCAAGGGAGACATCATTGCCCGCATGAGTGGTGATGTCAACGAGATTGAGAACTCCATTACGGGGTCGCTCGAAATGCTCATCAAAAACCCGATACTTCTCCTCTGCTATTTCAGCGTGTTGCTCTACACCAGTTGGCAACTCACCGTCTTCACCATCGTTGTTCTCCCGCTGATGGGGTGGGTGATGGGAAAAATCGGCCGACAGCTGAAGCGCCAGAGCCTCGACGCGCAAAACAAATGGAGCGAGACCATGTCTCAGCTTGAAGAGACATTGAGCGGTATGCGCATCATCAAGGCGTTTACGGCCGAGAGAAAGATGCAGCAGCGTTTCGATGAGAGTGCCAACGCTTTCCGCCAGGCCACCAATAAAGTATCGATTCGCCAGGCTTCCGCCCATCCGGTCAGTGAATTTCTTGGCACTTTCCTCATCGTGCTTGTGCTCTGGTATGGCGGTACGCTCATTTTCTCCAATCATCCGCCAGTTGACGCGCCGACTTTCGTTTTCTACATGGTGATTCTTTACAGCATCATCCAGCCATTGAAAGACCTTTCTAAGGCCACATACAGCATCCCCAAAGGTATGGCTTCTGTGGAGCGCGTCAACAAGATTCTCAATGCGGAGAATCCCATTAAGGAAACGCCGAATCCAGTGCATGTGGATGGACTTAAGGACGAAATAGAGTTCCGCAACATCACCTTTTCTTATAACGGACGCACCAATGTGCTTGACAATGTCAACCTCACTGTGAAGCGCGGGCAGACCATTGCCATCGTGGGACAGAGCGGTTCTGGAAAGAGCACCCTGGTGGATCTCTTGCCGCGTTACCACGACGTGACAGAGGGCGAGATTTTACTCGATGGCATCAATGTGAAAGACATTGCGCTCAGGGACCTCCGTGCCTTGATTGGTAACGTCAACCAAGAGGCCATTCTTTTCAACGACACTTTCTTCAACAATATCGCCTTCGGTGTGGAGCATGCCACGCAGGAGGACGTGGAGGCTGCGGCGCGTATTGCCAACGCTCACGACTTCATCATGGAAAGCGAAGAAGGCTATAACACAAAGGTGGGCGACCGCGGCTGCCGTCTCTCTGGCGGCCAGCGTCAACGCATCTCCATCGCTCGTGCCATTCTAAAGAACCCCGCCATCCTTATTCTTGATGAGGCCACATCGGCCCTCGATACGGAAAGCGAACGACTGGTGCAGGAGGCGCTGGAGCATTTGATGAAAACGCGCACCACCATCGCCATTGCCCACCGTTTGTCGACCATCAAGAATGCCGACGAAATCTGCGTGCTCTATGAAGGACGCATCGTGGAGCGTGGCACCCACGAGGAGTTGCTCGCCTTGGGCGGCTATTATAAGCGCCTTAATGATATGCAGCAATTATAATCAGTTGTATCATCCGTTGGCAACAGTCACCCGTTGGCATCTGTCATCCGTCAATTCAAATTTGAAAACATTCAGTAAAGGCACCCCCGTTGCCTTTCCCCATACAGCATGAAGATATTAGGAATTGTCACGCTTTATAATCCCCCGAAAGAGGTGGGCGAAAACCTTTCCAGCTATGCGCCTTTCCTCGACGGCCTTTATCTTTGGGACAACACCGCAGGAGGAAGTAATGTCGACAGTCTGCTTCCGCCTGAAGTGGCAAAGCGTGTGCTGATGCACCGGCGCGGCCGCAATGTGGGCATTGCGATGGCGTTGAATGCCGCCATCGATCTCGCGCTCAAAGAAGGCTATACCCATCTGCTCACGATGGACCAGGACAGCCGTTTTAAGGAGGGCACGTTTCAGGCTTACTTGCGCGACGTTGAGGCTGACACCGACGACAAACATTGGGCTTTCTGTCCGCTCATCAACCGCGACGCGCAGTCTCGCCAGCCGTTGAAGCCGCTGAAAGGACTCATCGTTTCTGGAACAATCCTCACGCGTAACTGCCTGGAAAAGGTGGGACGATTCTTCGAGCCTTTCGTCATTGACACGCTTGACACGGAATATGCCTTCCGCATCTTGCGCGACGGCGGACAAATTATGCTCTCTTCCTCTGGCAGCCTGACACACAGCTTGGGCCAGCCTCTTCGTCGGAACTTCCTGTGTTTTCATCCCGTGTCGCTCAACTATTCCCCGATGCGCACCTACTACATCTCGCGCAATCTGCTCTATCTCCATCGCACGCAGTCTGGCTTTTCGCGCCCCGACCTCCTAAAGGCATTGGTGTGGAAGCGTCCGCTTTACATCTTGCTGATGGAAGGCAATAAATGGAACAAGATAGTGGCGTGGACGCGCGGCGTTTGGCAGGGATGGCGCCGAAAACTCGGGCCAGACCCGTTTTTCTCGCGTCTGTCGTGAAACGTTCTGCTGTCGATAGGCGTCAGTGTGCATCCTTCAGAATACTATCCTCATAGAATTATCTGCGAAAGAAAATGAAACAAGAAACCATCGATACGCTTTTTCAGCGCTATGAACAGATGAACGGCCAGTTGAAGCGTCCACTCGTCTATCGTGTGGGCATTGATGCTGGCTTTTTTGCGGAATACACAGCGATGCTCAACGCCATGCTCTATGCAATGAACCACGCTTGGCAGTTCCGTCTCTATGGCGACCGTGCTAACTTCGGTTACGCGTCGGGGTGGAACGACTATTTCCAGTCCTTCTGCCCAGAAGACCATCGTTCCTTCCATGCCCGATGGAATCTCTATCCTGTGGCCCCTTGGCGCTTGTGGCGTGCCTTGCCCAAGGCACAGAGAAAAAGCCAGTTGGCCTGGCGCATGAAACTCTATGCGCGGCATGCCGTTGGCCGTCTCGTGTCTTTGGCGCAGTATAAAAGCTATGTGCGTCTGAACCATAATGTGCATTTCCAGCCGCAGTCCCATTACAACAACGCTATACTGGCGCTCGATGGCGACTATCTGACAGCGTTCAAGACCGTTACGCAACTCACGTGGCGCTTCAACGAGCGGACGCAGCGCGATATAGATACCCTCGTGCAATCGTTGCCCATGAATGCCGATTACGTGGGATGCCATTTGCGCGGTGGCGACAAAATCACCGAGGCCGCGCTGATGCCCCCCGAGGCTTATGTGGACCTCATCAGGCAATATGCGCCGGGCCGCGATGTCTTCGTTCTCACCGACGACTACCGCCTCTTCCGCCGCTTGGGTGAACTCGCGCCTGAGGTGCGCTTCTTCACGCTCTGTCGGCCCGAGGAAACAGGCTACGTCAATAAAGACTTTGTCAGTGCTGGCGCCGAAGCGAAACGCCAGAGCATGACGCGCCTTTTTGCCTCCATCGAGTTGCTCTTGAAGGGCCGCATGTTCTTTGGTAGTATCACCACGGGGCCAGGCATTTTCTTGCTCAAGAACCTTTATCCGAAGGGCATAGCCGTTGACTGTGCGCCGGAAATGGTGAAAGAGGCTGTCACGCTTCCCATTGCCGACCGCAGCCGCATCGCTGAGCAATATATGAAAGAATATCTCAAGAAAAACTGATGCCTCCACAGTAGCTGTTTTGTACTAAAGATAGTAATGGGCAAAGCTTATGCTTTCACCATTACTTAGCTACCATACCGCATTATTGAATACCAACTTATGATTAAACAACTCCCACCCATTACCAAAAACCTGCTCATCATCAACATCATCTGCTTCTTGGCGCAGTTGGTGGGCGAGCAGCGTGGCATAGACCTTGCCGATATATTCGGTCTGCACTTCGTTCTCGCGCCTGATTTCGCGCCTTGGCAGGTGTTGACTTACATGTTTTTGCATGGCAGCTTCACCCATCTCTTCTTCAACATGTTTTCGTTGTGGATGTTCGGGCGCATCGTGGAGCAGACCATGAAGCCGTCGCGCTTCCTCCTGTTTTATTTCGTCTGCGGCATCGGCGCCGCTGTGTGTCAGGAAGTATGGCAGTTGGCCGATTATTACTTCTCGGGCATGTCGGCATTCGCCGGCGTGAGCTTCCCCGACGGCACCACCATGCCGATGGGCCTCTATCTTAACCAATGGACCACCATCGGTGCCTCCGGTGCCTGTTATGGCATCTTGCTCGCTTTCGGAATGACCTTCCCCAACGAGCGCATCATGCTTCTCATACCCCCCATTCCCATTAAGGCAAAATACTTCGTGGTGGGATATGCCGCCATCGAACTTTTCTCGGCCTACACGTCAAACGACAACGTCGCTCATTTCGCCCATTTGGGTGGCATGCTCTTCGGCCTGTTGCTCATTCTTTATTGGCGCCACCGCGACCGTCGCGGCAACCGCCCCTTTGGCGGCTGGGAAACGTGGACGCCGCGCCGCTCACGCAGCCTTTCCGACCGCATAAAAGACGGCTGGCGCAAACTGACGGCGCGTAAGCCCCGCATGACCGTCCATCAGGGTGGCAAGCGGTGGAACACGCACGACGCCTCCTTCAAGAGCGACGGACTGACGCCGGAACAGCAGGCGCGTGTTGACGAAATCCTCGCCAAAATTCGCCGTAGTGGTTATCAAAGTCTGACAGAAGATGAAAAAAAACTCCTTTTTGAAAAAAGCAAAAAATGAAGGGAAGGGAGGACGTAACTCCCATCCTTTCTTTAAGCGCCTGCTTGTCGGCGCCTCATGGGCGGCAGTAGTGCTGTTGTGGCTCAGTGCCGCCAGCGTCTACGTCAACCCCTCTTACTTCCGCTTTGCCGGTGTCATCGGATTGGCCTTCCCTTTTTTCTTGGCCGTCGTCATCTTCATGCAGATTGTCATGTTGATATTCTCCGTACACCGCGCCTGGGTGCCTTTACTTGGCCTCTGCGGCTGCATTCTTTCCATTCGCGACTATGTGCCCATCAACGTGCCCTCTGCGCCTCCAAAGGGCGCTATGAAGGTCATATCCTATAATGTGAACGGCTTTTCGGCCAACACCAAGGATGAAACAGGCACCAATGTCATCTGTGCCTATGTGAAACGCCAGCGTCCCGACATCCTCTGTATGCAGGAAGCGCATGCCTGGCCCACCATCTACGAAACCGATGTGGAGCCCGTTCTCCGCCAGCAACTCGCCTATGCCGACACCATGAACTTTGCCTCCAGCACGCTCGCCTGCTTCTCGCGCTATCCCATCATCGGGAAAAAGCGCGTCTGCGACACGGGCTCGCCCAATGGTGCGACGGATTTCACCCTTTTGCTCGCGCCGCATGATACGCTCCATGTCATCAATTGCCATTTAGAGAGCATGCACCTCTCGCAAGACGACCGTTCGCAATACCACGAGATGGTGGTCAATCCAGAGAACAGCACGCCGAAAAGCAGTTCGCGCATGCTCGTCTCCAAAATCTCCAATGCGTCGGTGGTACGCTCGCGCCAAACCGTCATCACGGCAGCCTACGTGGAGCGCTTGCTCAAGGCAGGCAAGAGCGTCATCCTTTGCGGTGATTTCAACGATACGCCCATTTCTTATACCCGCCATCGCATCGCCTCTACGGGACTCACAGATGCCTATGTGACCACCGCCAACGGCATCGGGCGTTCGTTCAACCGCGATGCCATCTACGTGCGCATCGACAATATGTTTTGCTCGCCCGACTGGAAGCCTTACGATTGCCAAGTCGATGCCTCCATTAAAGAGTCTGACCATTATCCCATCATTTCCTCGTTCAAACGAAAGAAATGACGGATAGACCATTTTTTGAAAATACAGCCCCGCGCAGGATTCAATCCCTGTGCGGGGCTTTTTCTGTCTGCGCAGCTGCCCCGCGTCGGTTCGTCGTCCTCGCCGCCGTTCCGAAATGTTTGTTCTGCCCGAAAAACAAAACGTTCTCCTCACGAAAAAACCATCATGATTAAGCTATGTCGCCAGCCCGGAATGAGGAAAGGTAAGCAGGGTTGTCGCATATTAAAAGAATCGTTTTGGCCAAGCGAAAACGGGGAATTTTGCGCCTTCCTCCACTAACTGAATGATTGCTAACGATATGCCGATGCAACCTTCAAGGAGAGGTTGAAATGGAAAACTTTTCGGACTCGCAGAGAAGAAAAAGTTTCCCAAAAGTTTTATGAAATTTATCTGGGAAAAGATTTTGTTATACGACTTAAAAGCGTAACTTTGCAACCGCAACGGAGAAGAAAAATCCGCAAATATTTTCCAGGATTCCTTCTCCGGATATTTCCGCTGAGCTTTCTTATTTATTCGGCGGAAATAAATAAAGCATTGATATTCAAGACAGTAAAATCAATGAATGTCTTAGTCAACGGGAGCATTTAGTCTTTTCTCGGTCATACGCCAGTAAAGTCTGTTCTCCTTGTCGCACCTCGTGATCCACCTTAATCGGACAAGAGGTAAAATGAACTTTTTCGGAAAACTTTTTCCAGTCAAAAAAGTAAAAAGTTTTCCAAAACGAAAATTTTCTCATCCTTCTCCCGGCGCTTGAAAACGGCGAGGAAAGACCTGAAATTGGGGCGGCCAAAAGCCGACAGCCCCGTGCCAGTATGTAACTTAACCACACATCAAATAACAATCAACATGAGCACCGATTCATTCATCATCACCAAGCGCGACGGAAGCACAGAAGCGTTTTCCGTTGAAAAAATAAAGAGTGCCATCCTTAAGGCATTCACCTCAGTCAACGAACCCCTCGACAACGATGGTTTGCAGAAGATTGTCGGACAACTCAAGTTCTGCAACGGCATGAGCGTGGAAGATATCCAAAACCAAGTTGAAGTGGCCCTCATGAGCCTGAAGCACTTCAAGGCCGCCAAGGAATTTATGATTTACCGCAAGCGCCACGAAGACGATCGCGAAACGGCCGACAAGCTCCGCTTCCTCATCGACTATTGCAACGCCGCCAACCCAGCAACAGGTTCGAAGTTCGACTCCAACGCCAACGTGGAGAACAAAAACATCGCCACGCTCATCGGTGAGTTGCCAAAACAAGGTTTCATCCGTCTCAACCGCCGCTTACTCTGCGACAAAATCAAGAGCATGTATGGCAAAGAGACGTCCGACCGCTATCTCTATCTGCTCAACAACCACTACATCTATAAGAACGACGAGACGAGCCTTGCCAATTATTGCGCCTCCATCACCATGTATCCGTGGCTTTTGGCGGGAACGAAGAGCATCGGCGGCAACTCCACGGAGCCGACCAACCTGAAATCGTTCTGCGGCGGCTTTGTCAACATGGTGTTCATCGTTTCTTCCATGCTTTCGGGCGCTTGCGCCACGCCGGAGTTCATCATGTATATGAGCCACTTCCTCGAATTGGAATACGGCAAAGACTATTTTGAAAACGCCGACAAGGTGGTTGACCTCTCTTCGCGCCAGCGCACCATCGACAAGGTCATCACCGACTGCTTCGAGCAAATTGTTTATTCCATCAACCAGCCGACGGGCGCAAGAAACTTTCAGTCGGTGTTCTGGAATATATCATACTACGACCAGTATTATTTCGAAAGCATCTTCGGCGACTTCTATTTCCCCGACGGCACGAAACCTTCATGGCCCGCTGTCAGCTGGCTGCAGAAGCGCTTCATGCGCTGGTTCAACCAGGAGCGCACGAAAACCGTGCTCACCTTCCCAGTTGAGACCATGGCATTGCTCACGAAGGACGGCGACGTCATCGACAAGGAATATGCCGACTTCACCGCGCAGATGTATTCAGAAGGCCATTCCTTCTTCACCTACATGAGCGACAATGCCGACTCTCTGGCCTCTTGCTGCCGCTTGCGCAACGAAATCCAGGACAACGGCTTCAGCTATACGCTCGGTGCCGGCGGTGTCTCAACGGGTTCCAAGAGTGTGCTGACCATCAATATCAACCGCTGCGTGCAGCAGGCAACGCGTGAAGGCCGTTCCTATGTGGAATACCTCGATGGCATCGTCGACCTCGTCCATAAGGTGCAGATGGCCTACAACGCCAACCTCGAAGACCTCCTCAAGAAAGGCATGCTGCCGCTCTTCGATGCTGGCTATATCAACATCAAGCGCCAGTATCTGACCATCGGTGTGAACGGCATCGTGGAAGCCGCAGAAAGCCTCGGTATGACCATTTCCGACAATGAGGAATACGCCACGTTTGTCGGCAACATCCTGGGCCTCGTGGAACACTACAACAAGAAATACCGCACGAAGGACCTCCTTTTCAACTGCGAGATGATTCCGGCAGAGAACGTAGGCGTCAAGCATGCGCGTTGGGATCGTGAAGACGGCTACTACGTGCCGCGCGATTGCTACAATAGCTATTTCTATGTGGTTGAAGACACCAACACCGACGTCATCGAAAAGTTCCGCCTGCACGGCCGCAAATACATCGAGCACTTGACGGGTGGCTCTGCGCTCCACATGAACCTCGACGAGCACCTTTCGCAGCCGCAATATCGCCAGCTCCTGCGCGTGGCCGCCAAGGAAGGATGCAACTATTTCACGTTTAACATCCCCAACACGCTTTGCAAGGATTGTGGACACATCGACAAGCGCTTCCTCAAGGAATGCCCTCATTGCGGTTCGAAAAACGTGGACTATCTCACGCGCATCATCGGCTATCTCAAGCGCGTCTCCAACTTCTCTCTCGACCGCCAGAAAGAGGCTTCACGCCGCTTCTATGCCCACGTGCAGAAGTAATCAGGTGGTCAGAATATTTTCTGAACGTCCACCTGTTGGCAGCGCAAGCAAACAGCATAGTTTCTCATGAAAGAATACAGGCCTTGCCCGCTGGATTACATCCAAAGAGGCAAGGTCTGTGTTCTTTTATGTCATTTTCCCATATCCCAAGAAATCTAAATCTCACATGCTTAAATACGTCAATCACGACATCGTTTTTCAAGAGTTTCCCGACGAGGTGACCTTGGCCATCAATCTCTCGCTCTGTCCCAATGGCTGTCCGGGTTGCCACAGTGCCTATTTGCAGGGTAATGTCGGCGACGAACTGACCGAAGAACGTCTACGGGCCATTCTCGATAATTACATCGGCGAAATCACCTGTGTCGGCTTTATGGGTGGCGACAACGACCCCGCGCGGGTCATGCAACTCGCCCGTATGGTTCAGGAAACATACGCTGGAAAGCTTCATACAGGCTGGTACAGCGGCCGTAGCAAACTTCCTGAGGGATTCCAGCCCGAAGCGCTCAACTACGTCAAATTGGGCCCCTATCGCGCCGACAGCGGCCCTTTGAAGGAGCGCACCACCAATCAACGCCTCTATCGCATCCGTCATGAGGCCGTTGAGAGCGGAAAATACCTCGAAGATATCACACACCGCTTCTGGAGATAAATGCCAGCTAAAAGCCTTGAACCTAAGGTGTTCAAAAAACAGAAAAATCTCTGCGCGGTTTTTTGCCAAACAACAAGTGGCGAAGCATGCGCACATGATAAACGAACAAAGCGCGAAAAGGAGCGCCCTGAAAGGGCAGTCAGTCCGTAGCCCAGGGCAACGCCCTGGGTATCAA
>ERZ1026858.35-NODE-35-length-69468-cov-14.199473_pt1 | contig 69468 bp, 52 predicted proteins | sample MGYA00380159_ERZ1026858 | MGnify/ENA primary metagenome ERZ1026858 (study PRJEB33269, sample SAMEA4719795) | human gut metagenome | biome: human-associated habitat; feature: organic feature; material: feces | place: Cameroon | collected 2013-10 ...
TTTGCCAGTTCATCAGCGAGATCCTGCTGGAGCAAGCCTTTCTTTTTTCTATATGATGAAATGATTTCTCCGATTGAGTACATACATACGCCTCTTTTCTTTCATTTTTGGCCCTTGTCTTTTAGACAGAAATTTGATGACAAAATGTCCTCTCTGTGTTAAAATCAACTCAAAGCATTATATTTCTGTAAATACGACACCACAGCATATTTTTACCGGTGAGTATCACTTTGAAGAGGGCAGACCACTTCGCATTTTTCGACAAAGACATGGAAATTTTCAATGCTTTATGTTACCAGTTAATAGCAGGAAAATTGAAATGTCAGATGTGAAAACATTGCGAGAAAAGCGGGGTGTGGGGATTTTGCCGGCTTTTATATAAGTGATTATTGTACACATTATATACGTGGAATGCATAAGTATACAGTATTTTTATTCGACTTCAGATTTTCCTGCTCACACAAGAAGAGGAGGTTAATTTGGGTACAAAGGACTCGAAGGCAAAGGAGTATTTGTCGGACAATACGAGGTTTAGTGAAATCTGTAATTATGTATTGTTTGACGGAGAGAAGGTTATCAAACCGGAGGATTTAAAGGAATGTGACACCACAGAGGTGCTATCAGTTTTCGGTATTGATAAGAAGCAGATTGTTAAGCAGAAATGGAGAGATTTGCTAAAAAGTGTTTCCGTGAAGCATACAGGGCAAATGTATGTTATCTTAATTGGAGCAGAAGCGCAGACAGACATTCATTATGCGATGCCTGTTAAAACTATGATTTATGATGCATTGAATTACGGAGAACAGGTCAACGAGGCAAAGAAAAGTCACCGGAAAAATAAGGATTACAGGTCTTCGGACGAGTTTCTGTCAGGCTTTACACTTGATGATAAGCTGACACCGGTGATTACAATCACACTGTATCTTGGAACTACACAGTGGGATGGGCCAAGAAGCCTTGCAGAGATGATGCCACAGATGGATGAAAGAATACTCCCATTCATCAATGATTACAGGATTAATTTGCTGAATCCACTGGAGATTACAGACTTTTCCAAGTTCGAGACAGGGCTCAGGCCATTGTTTGAGTTATTGAAAAATGCGTCAGATGAGGAAAAGCTGAATGATTTAATTACAAACGACGAAACCTTCACAAGGGTTGACGTTGAGACAGTAGCAGCTATCAATCTATTTGTAGGAACTGACATTAAGTATGATGAAAAGGAAGAGGTGGTAAATATGTGTAAGGCATGGGATGATCATAAAAAACGTGGCATTCAGGAGGGCCGTCTTTTTGAAATTTATCTTTCCGTACAGGAGGGAGACTATTCTGCAAAAAGAGGTGCCGAGAAGGCAGAGATGTCGCTTGATGAATTTGAAAAAGCGATGAGCAAAGCAGGATATAAAATACCTGAGCTGGTATAATAATCTAAATATATTTCACACAAACCGGTCTATCCGTGGTACAATAAGCCACAGAAAGACCGGCTTTTTAGAGTATAGCTACAATAAAAGAGGATAGACAAACAGATATGTACAAGACGAAAATAGATAATCTGGATTTAAAACAGATTGCTGACAGTGGTCAGTGCTTCAGATGGAAGAATACAGGAGAAAATGAATACACAGTAGTGGCATTTGACAGGGCGCTTCGGATTAAGCAGGATGGGAATGAGTTTGAGCTGGACTGTGATGAGGCAGACTGGAACAATATATGGAAAAGCTATCTGGATATGGATACGGATTATGCGGGGATTGCAAAGCTTATAGCAGACGGAGATGACGCGCATCTGAAGGAGGCATATGCATATGGCAGTGGTGTGCGCATTTTAAGGCAGGATTTGTGGGAGATGATTGTTACTTTTATGATTTCCCAGAATAATAACATAAAGCGAATCACAAACAGCGTGGATTTACTTTGCAGGCGGTGCGGACATAAAATAGACGGCAGTGCAGAGGGGGAAGAGCTGTATACATTTCCCAAGCCTCTTGAGGTACCGGATGAGGTATTTGATGATAGGAGCATGGGCTTTGGCTATAGGGCACCGTATCTGAAGGAAATATATGAGTATGGCGCTAATAATCCTGACTGGCTTGATAATCTGCGCAAAATGAGCTATGATGAGGCGATGGGAAGCCTGCTTACCCGCAAAGGAATTGGCAAAAAGGTGGCGAACTGCATATGTCTTTTTGGTTTACATCATGTGGATGCGTTTCCGATAGATACGCATGTAAAGCAGCTTTTGGACAAATATTATAGTGACGGCTTTGATTTTGAGCGCTACAAGGGTGTGGCGGGAATTATCCAGCAGTATTTGTTTTATTTTGAATTGTAAATGATATGAGAAAGAGAAAGGATAAACGATGTACGTTATAGTAGGACTTGGAAATCCTGACAAAAAATATGAGCACACAAGACACAATATCGGATTTGATGTGATAGATGCGCTTGCGGATAAATATAATATAAGTGTGACAGACAAAAAGCACAAGGCGCTCTGTGGAAGCGGAGTGATTGAGGGCATGAAGGTGCTGCTCGTGAAGCCGCAGACATACATGAACTTAAGCGGCGAGTCTGTTGCTGAGGTGACGAATTTTTATAAGCTTGATCCGGATGAGGAAATGATTGTTATTTTTGATGATATTTCGCTTGAGCCGGGGCGTATCCGTATCCGCAAAAAGGGCAGCGCCGGCGGTCACAACGGGATTAAGAGCATCATTGCAATGACCGGCACACAGGGCTTCAGCCGTATCAAGGTCGGTGTTGGAGAGAAGCCGCAGGGCTGGGATCTTGCTGACCATGTGCTCGGGCGTTTCAGTTCTGAGGACAGGGCAAAGGTGGAGGAAGCTATCGGTCATGCGATGGATGCAGCAGTTCTTATGATGCAGGGCGAGACGGATAAGGCTATGAACATATATAACTAGCTGGAAATCGACAAGGTGATTTTGAACAGACAGAAATGGAGAATTGAAAGTGAAAGCATTTACAGAGCCACTCCTTTCCCTTGCGGGCTTTGAGGAGATGACAAAAACGGCAGAAAAATCGTCCGGACTTATATCTGTCACGGGATGTATAGATGCGCAAAAATCACAGATGATATATGCCTTTGGAGGTCACAGGAAAAACAAGCTTATTGTGACCTTTGGAGAGCAGAAGGCGAAGGAACTGTACGATGAGTACAGTTTTTTTGACAAAGAGGTGGTGTATTATCCATCAAAGGATGTGCTTTTTTACCAGTCGGATATCAGGGGCAATCTCCTGACAGCGGAGCGCATCAGGGCTTTGAAGGCTATCCGTGAGCAGGAGAGAGTGACACTTGTGACCACCTTTGATGCGCTGATGAATACGATGGCGCCGATAGAAAAGATGTGGGAAAACGTGCTTACACTTGAGCAGGGACAGCTTTTGGATTTGAAGGAAATTCAGGCTGCTCTTATCAGAATGGGCTATGAAAAAGAGTATCAGGTCCAGACGATGGGACAGTTTTCTGTCAGGGGTGGTATTCTTGATGTTTTTCCGCTGACGGAGGAGAATCCTATCCGAATTGAGCTGTGGGGAGACGAGATAGACACCATCAGATATTTTGACTACGAGAGCCAGAAATCCATCGAAAATATTGACCGGGTGAGCATATATCCGGCGGCAGAGCTTGTACTTAGCGATGAGGAAAAGGCCGGGGGAATTGAAAAGCTTAAGGCAGAGGCAAAGCGGGTGTCTGACAAGCTTAGAAAGCAGATGAAGACAGAGGAAGCACACAGAGTGACTGTGATGGCAGACGAGCTTACCGAGGAGTGGGGAGAACTGTCCATGTATGCAGGCATGGATGCTTTTTTGTCGTACTTTTTTGCCGAGAGAGTCGGGCTTTTGGATTATTTTAATCCATCGGACAGCCTTATATTTTTTGATGAGTTGACCAGATGTACAGAGCAGGGAAAGCTTACAGAGACCGAGTTTTCAGAGAGCATGAAGCAGAGACTTGCGATGGGATATATACTTCCGGGGCAGATGAACGGTCTTTTTACAGAGAAGGAGATAGTGGCAAAGCTTGGGAAGTATTCGTGCATCGCACTCGCTGCGCTTGATAATAAAGCAAACGGACTGCACCAGCTGGGAAGCTATGGTATTCACTGTCAGAGTGTCAGCCCATACAATAACAGCTTTGAGCTTTTGATAAAGGACTTAAAGCGCTATAAGAAAAACGGCTACAGAGTCATTCTTTTATCCGGTTCAAGGACAAGGGCAAAGAGGCTTTCAGAGGATATCACAGACCAGGGAATCACATGCTTTTACACTGAAAACTACGACCATGAGCTTTTTGAGGGGCAGATTATGGTCTGCTACGGCAAGGTGAGAAGAGGCTTTGAATATCCTATCCTAAAGTTTGCCGTGATTACGGAGTCAGATATTTTTGGGGCACAGCAGAAGAAAAAGAAGCGTCACCGCACCTATGAGGGTGAAAAAATACAGAGCTTTACCGATTTGTCGGTTGGGGACTATGTAGTGCATGAAAACCACGGACTAGGTATTTACCGCGGCATTGAAAAGCTTGAGGTGGACAAAAAGGTAAAGGACTACATCAAGATAGAGTATCAGGGTGGCTCCAATCTCTATATCCTCGCTACCCAGCTTGACATGATACAAAAATATGCCGGAAAGGATGCCAGAAAACCAAAGCTCAACAAGCTTGGCGGTCAGGAATGGACAAGAACAAAGAATAGGGTCAGAGGTGCGGTAAAGCAGATTGCAGGAGACCTGGTGAAGCTGTACGCCCAGCGTGAGCAGCAAAACGGCTATGCCTTCGGCGAGGATACGGTGTGGCAGAGAGAGTTTGAGGAGCTTTTCCCTTTTGATGAGACTGAGGATCAGATTCTTGCAATTGAAGCCACAAAGACTGATATGCAGAGCCATAAAATAATGGACAGACTGATTTGCGGTGACGTGGGCTACGGCAAGACGGAGGTTGCAATCCGTGCGGCCTTCAAGGCGGTGCAGGACAGCAAGCAGGTAGCGTATCTTGCTCCGACAACCATTCTGGCACAGCAGATTTACGATACGTTTTCGCAGAGGATGAAGGATTTTCCGGTGAATGTGGATTTGATGTGCCGTTTCAGAAGTGCAGCAGAGCAGAAAAAGACGATAGAAAAGCTCAAAAAGGGTGAGGTTGATATCATCATCGGAACACACCGTATACTCTCAAAGGATGTGCAGTTTAAGGATCTGGGACTTTTGGTAATCGATGAGGAGCAGCGCTTTGGAGTGACTCACAAGGAGAAAATTAAGCAGATGAAGGTCAATGTGGATGTGCTCACACTGACTGCTACACCGATTCCGAGGACACTCCACATGAGTTTAATCGGCATAAGGGATATGAGTGTGCTTGAGGAGCCGCCGATGGACCGTGTACCGATTCAGACATATGTCATGGAGTACAATGATGAGCTTGTCAGAGAGGCAATTAACAGGGAGCTTGCCAGAAACGGACAGGTGTACTACGTATACAATAAAGTGCGCGACATAGCAGACATAACAGCAAAGCTGCAGGAGCTGGTGCCGGATGCGACTGTTGCATTTGCGCACGGACAGATGAAGGAGACGGAGCTTGAGCGCATCATGTACCGTTTCATCAATGGTGAAATAGATGTGCTTGTATCCACGACCATTATAGAGACCGGACTTGACATCTCAAACGTCAATACAATGATTATCCACGATGCGGACAACATGGGGCTTTCACAGCTTTATCAGCTCCGCGGACGAGTCGGCAGGTCTAACCGTACTGCGTATGCATTCCTCATGTACAGGCGCAACAAGATGTTAAAAGAGGTGGCAGAAAAGCGTCTTGCAGCGATAAAGGAGTACTCAGACCTTGGCAGCGGCTTTAAGATTGCCATGAGAGACCTTGAAATCCGTGGTGCGGGCAATTTGCTCGGTGCGGAGCAGAGCGGACACATGGAGGCAGTTGGCTACGATTTGTACTGCAAGATGTTGAGCGAGGCTGTAAAAGAGGCAAAGGGCATCGAGGATATCAGTGATAAATTTGACACGACCGTGGATATTGTAACCGATGCTTATATTCCGGCAGGTTATATCGCAAACGAATTCCAGAAGCTGGATATATACAAGCGTATTGCAGGCATAGAGACAGAGGAAGAGAAGGATGAGATGCTCGAGGAGCTCATAGACAGGTTTGGTGAACCACCAAAATCAGTGCTCAGCCTGCTTCGCGTGGCAAGGCTTAAGGCGCTGGCACATGCCGTATATATCACTGAGATAAAGCAGACCGGCTCACTGATAAAGCTTACTATGTTTGAACGGGCAAGGATAAATCCGGAGAAGATACTGGAGCTTATTGCCCGGTATAAATCCTCCCTCAAATTCAATATGGCAGAAAACCCATATTTCACATTTGATTTAAAAAATGGCAGCGTGGCAAAGAAGCGGGATGTGCTTGATGTGGTGGAGGAACTGATTTCGCAAATGCGTAAGGAACTGATTACGGCTGAATAGTTACCCGAATTTTGGAATCATGTAGCATATAGCATAGGAAACACCACATGCTTTACGCGAAATTGACGATAATTTACAAAGTTTAGAAAATGCTTGCCAGCAGGCCCGAAAAGCTCTATAATATACGAGCGATACTATACCAATTTTAAAGAGGATAGATACAATGAAAGCGAAAAAAGTAATAGCTATGTTATTAGCTGCAACACTCTCAGTTACAGCTTTTACAGGATGTGCAATAAATAAAACCGCAACAGTTGCGACATTAGATAAAGAGGATATCAAGCTTGGGCTTGTTAATTTTATGATAAGGTACCAGGAGGCCGGTTATGATGACATGTATATACAGTACATGGGCGAGGGCTACTGGGACAAGACAGTATCAGGCAATAATACTGTGCTTGAAACATGGAAGAAAAATGCTATCGAGGAGGCTCATGAGCTTTACACATTAAAGGCGCATCAGTCAGATTACGATGTAGAGGTTTCTGATGATGAGAAAAAGGAAATCAAAAAGGCCGCAGAGAAGTTTATGAAGGCAAATTCCGATGATGTGATAGACGAGATGAGTGCTACAGAGGAGATTGTCGAGGAATATTTAGAGCTTCGCCTCATAAAGAGTAAGATGTATGCTGCAATCATCAAAAATGCTGATTCAAGCGTGACGGATGAGGAAGCCAATATGGCTGCATACACCATTGTGAAGCTTGATTACAAGGGTGCATATGACTCTAATTACCAGTATCAGACATATACAGATGAGCAGTCAGCACAGATAAAGGCACAGGCAGATGCAGTGGTAGAGGCGCTTGCAGGCGGATCATCCTTAGAGGATGCAGCCAAGGCAGCAGGCACTACAGCCACAACAGGCACATACGCCACATACGTTGATCCGGATGCGGAGAAGACAGATGATTCAGATAAGAAATCAGATGACACAGAGTCTACAGAGAGCTCAGAGTCATCGGACAGCAAGACAAAGGACAGTGTATACACTACAAACAATCTTGATCAGAGCGTTGTAGATGCACTCAATTCCCTTGAGGAGGGACAGACCTCAGACCTCATCACCACAGACAGCACTTACTATATCGTAAGGCTCGACAAAAAGACCGATGATAAAGCAACAGAGTCAAACAGGAAGACTGTAAAGGGCAATAAAGAGGACAAATATTACAATGGCATCCTTTCAGGATGGCAGGATGATGAAAAATGGTCTGTAAAGCAGAAGCAGCTTGACAAGATCAAGATTCACAATTATTTTACTACTACCAAGAAGGACAAAAAGGCAGCAGACACAAGTGCTACAGAGAGCACACAGCAGTCAGAAAGCACTAATAGTACAGATACAGAGAATACTGAGGCAGTAGATGGAACAGAAAACTAATATCGTACTTATAGGCATGCCGGGAGTTGGAAAGAGTACCATAGGCGTAATACTTGCAAAGGTGCTGGGATACAGCTTCCTGGATGCGGATTTACTGATACAGGAGCAGGAGGGAAAGCTTCTGCGTGAGATAATTGAGGAAAAGGGCACGGACGGTTTTATAGAGGTAGAGAACCGTGTCAATGCCTCTATCAGGGCTGATAGGGCCATTATAGCTACAGGCGGTTCGGTGGTATACGGAAAAGAGGCCATGGAGCATCTTAAGGAGATAGGCAGAGTTGTGTATCTCAAGGTTTCTTATGCTATTTTGGAAAAACGACTTGCAGACATAAAGGGTAGAGGTGTAGTATTAAAGAAAGGGCAGACTTTAGAAACCCTTTTTGAAGAGCGCTCAAAATTGTATGAGCAGTATGCAGACATCGAGGTTTCCGAGGAGGGGCTTGATGTGGAGCAGACAGTAGAGAAGCTGGTGGAGGCACTTGAATTATAGTGCTTATTTATCGTGATATGATTAGATAATAGTAGCTGCTGCGTCATTTATTAAAAGCAGCACCGGCACAAATGGCGGCTTAAATACGTCGTCATAAATGAAATTTGTAGTTGGATGTATAACAATAGTGTAAATTGAGAATAGTATATTAGGAGGAAGTATACTCCTGAATTCATAGAGGTGGAATATGGAACAGTACGTAATCAAAGGTGGAAATCCTTTATACGGTGAAGTTGAAATTGGTGGAGCTAAAAATGCTGCACTTGCTATTTTGGCCGCTGCCATAATGACAGACGAGACTGTAACAATAGATAATTTGCCAAATGTAAGGGATATCAATGTCTTACTTCAGGCAATCGAAGAAATCGGCGCACATGTGGAGCGCGTGGATATACACAAGGTAAAGATAAACGGTTCATTTATCAGGGGCGTAAATGTCGATAATGAATTCATCAGGCGAATCAGGGCATCATATTATTTAATTGGTGCATTACTTGGAAAATACAAGCATGCAGAGGTTGCGCTTCCGGGAGGCTGTGATATCGGAAGCAGGCCGATTGACCTTCATATGAAGGGCTTCCGCTCCATGGGAGCAGACATAGACATAGCTCATGGCCTTGTCATCGCCAGGGCAAAGGAGCTTAAGGGCACACACATATATATGGATAAGGTTTCTGTAGGTGCCACAATCAATATTATGATGGCTGCAGCCATGGCAGATGGCAAGACTGTTATCGAGAATGCGGCTAAGGAGCCTCATGTTGTTGACGTGGCAAACTTCTTAAACAGCATGGGAGCAAATATCAGGGGCGCAGGAACCGATGTCATCAGAATTGTAGGTGTGGAGAAATTACATGCTACAGAGTATTCTGTCATTCCGGATCAGATTGAGGCCGGTACATTCATGTTTGCAGTTGCGGCAGCAGGAGGCAACGTGCTGGTAAAGAATGTCATTCCAAAGCATCTTGAGGCCACCACAGCAAAGCTGTTGGAGGTAGGCTGCCAGGTAGAGGAGTTTGATGACTCAGTCAGAGTAATATCAGACGGACATTTAAAGCATACACAGGTCACCACACTTCCATATCCGGGCTTCCCGACAGATATGCAGCCACAGATGGCAGTGCTTTTGGGTATCGCTGAGGGCACCAGTACAGTGACAGAGAGTATATTTGAGAATCGTTTCAAGTATGTTGACGAGCTCACCAGAATGGGAGCTGATATAAAGGTAGAGAGCAATATAGCAATCATCAGCGGCGTGAAAAGATACACAGGTGCCAGAGTGAATGCACCTGACCTAAGAGCAGGAGCTGCACTGGTTATAGCAGGTCTTGCAGCAGAGGGCATCACAGTGGTTGATGATATCTACTATATCCAGAGAGGCTATGAGGCACTCGAGGAGAAGCTTACAAAGATTGGCGCAAAGATTGCCAGGGTAGAGGATGAGAAGGAGCTTCAGAAGTTCATACTCAAGGTATCGTAATAGATATATACGTAAAGCATGAAATGTAAACACAATATAAATGCAATATATAAAATAAGAACCGGCAGCATCTTACTGTAGATGCACGGTTCTTATTTTTGGTTATTTTATAATTTTTTTGAGTAACTATTCCGTAACCCTTTTGATTATAAATCGGCTTACATCACAGATTTGATGAAAAACTCGCGGTTTGTGGACAAATCAAGTATACTGCCGTCATCAAAACGTACAATAGGGCGTGACAGTTCATGTGGGTTGAGCATCACAATATTACAGAACCGGCTGTCGTTGAGCATTACACGGTTGCTCTGGTATGTTGTAGCAAGCTTTTTCAAAAACAAAAGCAGGAACTTTGTATTGTACTTTGTAAAACCTTCACTCTCAAAGCTTGATATGACAGCGAACGGACAAAGTGGTGCGCGATAGCGTCTGGCAGCAGTCATGGCATCATATACATCGGCGATGGCTGTTATCATGGCAAAGTCGTCAATCAGTGAGCTGTCAAGCTGCGAAGGATAGCCTGAGCCATCACAGCGCTCATGATGCATGAGGGCTGTGCGCTTTATTCTGGAGTCAATCTGCAGATCCCTAATCAAATCAAAACCAAACTGTGGGTGCTTTTTTATGAGCGCAAATTCTTCATCTGTGAGCTTGTCAGGCTTGTTTAGCACATCATCGGGAATCTTGCATTTACCGATATCGTGAAGTACTCCTGCGATAGTAAGCGTATTCACATCTGTCTTTTCCATATGAAGCCATCGTCCGATCATCCTTGTAATAAGCCCTACATTCAGACAGTGTGAGTACAACGGGTCTGCAATGGTGCGCATGTTGTAGAGCATGTCAAAGGTCTCGATTGTAGTGCCGCACGATGAGGAAAGGTCAATGACAGCAGTAAGGAGCGCAGCCTCATCAAAGGATTTTTCACCGGCACAGATTTTGCCAAAGGTATCCTTGATTTGATTTATGCATGTGAGGTATTTGAGCTGGAAGCCTAGGAACTCTTCTGAGGCCTGAACACGCTGGATGTTGGTCACCATCTCATGTGCGCGGGTTTTGGGTACAGGTTTTACCTTGTCTCGCTTTGCTGTATTTTCGCCGGCTTGCGGTGCTGCTGCATCGAATGGGTTTTGAATTGAGATGCTGCCTACCTTATATAGCTTCATTTTGTTGATGAGCTGACGGGTGAGTGGTGTGCCGGGCAGTGCAAGTATCTGCCCCAGAGGGGTCTTTATCGGTTCTGCTGCCACCATACCAATCTGCGCATCTTTTATGCTGATTTTAATCATGAGTTACTCCAAAAATTTATTTTGATATTGTGTGTTTAGTACTATAAATACAAATTTAAGTATAATTGCCAAAATTATGAAAGTCAATAAAGAAGAAAGAATAATTGCATAAAATAGCTTATAAATAATGAATAGGGTATCGAAAATGGATTATTGATAAATCTGTATCGAAAATGATACTTGACATATATATCATGTGGTAGTAATATAGCTGACAGAGATTTGAAAAATTCTATATTGTAACTTCTCTTATTCAGAGTGATGGAGATACAAAGGATCTATGAAGTCACGGCAACCCCGTTAGAAAACAGGAAGGTGCCAACCTGAGCGAGTAATCGAACAATAAGAGGATTTTTATTATCTTAATTTTAATCCACTTATTTGCAGTAAGTGGTTTTTTTATTGGAAAATATTGGTCACATAGTATGAAAGGAGCAACAGATAATTAATGGAGAAATTATTATTTACATCAGAATCAGTAACTGAGGGACATCCGGATAAGCTCTGTGATGCAGTATCAGATGCCATCCTTGATGCATGCATACAGCAGGACCCGATGAGCCGTGTCGCATGTGAGACAGCAAGCTGTACAGGCTTCATCCTTGTAACAGGAGAGATTACCACAAAGGCACAGCTTGATATTCCTGCAATCGTCAGAAAAACAGCACTTGAGATCGGATATGATGACGGAAAGAAGGGACTCGACGGAAACTCATGTGCAGTAATGGTTTCAATCGACAAGCAGTCTGCTGATATCGCCATGGGAGTTGACAAGGCACTCGAGGCAAAAGAGGGCGACCTTACAGACGAACTCGACACCGGAGCCGGAGATCAGGGAATGATGTTTGGATATGCTACAAATGAGACTGAGGAGTACATGCCATACCCAATCGCACTCGCTCACAAGCTTGCATTCCAGCTCACAAAGGTTAGAAAAGACGGCACACTTACATACCTTCGTCCGGACGGAAAGACACAGGTTTCAGTAGAGTATGATGAGGCAGGAAAGCCGGTAAGACTTGAGGCAGTTGTACTTTCAACACAGCACGACGAGGATGTTACCCAGGAGCAGATCCATGAGGACATCAGGAAATATGTATTTGATCCAATTCTTCCAAAGGATATGATTGACGATGAGACAAAGTTCTTTATCAATCCTACAGGACGTTTCGTAATAGGTGGACCACACGGAGATGCAGGTCTCACCGGTCGTAAGATTATCGTAGACACCTACGGTGGATATGCACGTCACGGCGGCGGAGCTTTCTCCGGAAAGGACTGTACAAAGGTAGACCGTTCAGCAGCATATGCAGCACGTTACGTAGCAAAGAACCTTGTAGCAGCAGGATTTGCTGACAGGTGTGAGATTCAGCTTTCATATGCTATCGGTGTTGCACAGCCAACATCTATCATGGTTGATACATTTGGCACAGGAAAGCTTGCAGATGACAGAATCGTTGAAATCGTAAGGGAGAATTTCGACCTTCGTCCGGCCGGAATCATCAAGATGCTTGACCTTAGAAGACCTATCTACCGCCAGACAGCAGCATACGGACACTTCGGACGTACAGATATCAAGCTGCCTTGGGAGGCACTTGATAAGGTTGAGGACCTCAAGAAGTATCTCTAAACAATATGTGGGGCTTCGCGCTTTTTAGGTTGTGAGCGCCGGATAGTATACATTATATTTCTTAGAAAAAGTTAGAAAGAATTTAGAGAAAATTTAGACAGAAGTTATCGGATATATGATATAATTAAGTCATGGGACTGACATTGAGTCGGTTTCCATGGCTTTTTATTTTCAGGAGGAACGGATATGAGCAGAATTTTGATAGTAGAGGACGAGGTTGCAATTGCTGATCTTGAGAAGGATTACCTGGAGCTGAGCGGCTTTGAGGTAGAGGTGGAGAATGATGGCACAAGCGGTCTCGCAAGGGCTTTGGCGGAGGATTTTGATCTGTTTATTCTTGACCTTATGCTGCCTGGCATTGATGGCTTTGAGATTTGTAAGAGGATTCGTGAGAAAAAGAACACACCGATACTCATGGTTTCAGCCAAGAAGGATGACATAGACAAGATAAGAGGACTCGGACTCGGTGCAGATGATTATGTCACAAAGCCGTTTTCTCCATCAGAGCTTGTTGCCAGGGTAAAGGCTCATCTGGCCAGATATGAGCGCTTGATTGGAAGCGCTACACCTGAAAATGATATCGTTGAGATTCGTGGCATCAAGATTGACAAAACAGCCCGCCGTGTTTGGGTAAACGGAGAGGAAAAGCAGTTTACCACAAAGGAATTCGACCTGCTCACATTTCTTGCGGAGAATCCAAACCATGTATTTACCAAGGAGGAGCTCTTCAAGGAAATCTGGAATATGGATTCGGTAGGAGATATCGCGACAGTCACTGTACATATCAAGAAGATTCGTGAGAAAATCGAGATGAACACTGCAAAGCCACAGTATATTGAGACTATTTGGGGCGTGGGATATAGATTTAAGCTGTAGTGATTTTTAAAAAATATAGTAGATATTGTAGTATTAATAGGACATATCAAATTCAAATAAGAAAGGATATGTCCTTGTTGTATATATAAAGTGGCTTATTAATTTATTCAAATGGAGAATACTATGAAGATAAAAACAAAACTTGCTATATCATTCTGCATAATTATTTTTGTGCCTGTTGTGCTCACCAGTATAGTGCTTGTGGGTTTCAATAAGATTCAGCTAAAGGCTATAAACAAGACATATGGCATGGAGGATGCGGGCATGCTCGCGCTCACTGACACGGTGCAGTTTCTGAACAAGGTGACAGGGCGCACATATGATGAGCTCGAGAAGACATCGCTCATAGAACCATCCAGGCTTCTTGATAGTGATTATCTGACTAAGATAAATAAGAAGCTGGAGAAGAAGTATTCATATCTCATAGTGAAAAGTGAAGGAGAGCTCATTTTCAATGGTGGAATTGACAATGATGATATTTTGAGAAAGCTTCCGCGAATATCCAATAAGCAAAGCAGCTCTGATGTGAGCAGCTATATGGACAGTGATGACAAGGTGCTCATAAAGCAGCTCAATTTTCGTGACAGTGATGGTGACGAGGCGAGTCTTTACATAGTGACATCAACCGCGTGCGTGATTCCTGAGGTCAGGACTGTTTTGATAGAGGGAGCATTTGCACTTGTATTGATACTTCTTACTACGGCTGCCATGCTTATAGTGTGGATATACAGGAGTATCATCACACCGATAGAGAGGCTGCGTATTGCCGCTGAAAATATCAAGGATGGCAATCTGGATTTTGAGCTTGAGACGAGCCCGAGCGACGGAGAGATTGGCGAGCTGTGTACTGCGTTTGAGCAGATGCGAGCGCGCCTCAAGAAAAATGCCGAGGAAAAGGTGACGAATGAGTCTGAAAACAGAGTGTTAATCAGCAATATCGCGCATGATTTAAAGACTCCTATTACTGCGGTAAAGGGCTACGCCGAGGGCATACTTGACGGAGTGGCAAACACCCCTGAAAAGGTAGATAAATACGTCAGAACCATTTACAATAAGGCAAACGATATGGATAAGCTCATTAATGAGCTGACACTTTACTCGAAGATTGATACGAACAGGATTCCATATAATTTTGCGAAGATAAATGTCACAGATTATTTTAACGACTGTGTTGAGGAAATAGGACTCGATCTTGAGGCAAAAAATATCAGGCTTTCATATGAGAATCATGTGGATAGCAACGTGCTTATCATTGCTGATCCGGAGCAGATTCGCCGTGTGATTAATAATATAGTCGGCAATTCGGTGAAGTATATGAACAAGACACAAAGCTATATAGATATCAGGATAAATGATGTTGGTGACTTCATACAGGTTGAAATCGAGGACAATGGACGAGGAATCGACCAGAGAGATATGCCATATATTTTTGACAGATTTTACAGAGCGGATGCGTCGAGAAATTCGGCTACCGGAGGCAGCGGCATAGGACTTTCCATCGTAAAGAAGATTATAGAGGATCATGGCGGCAAGATATGGGCTACCAGCAAAGAGGGTGATGGAACTACTATGTTTTTCGTAATCAGAAAGTATCAGGAAACACAGGATATGAACCGGCAGTAAACAAATAAACAGGATATGATCCTAAAAAATAAAATAGCAAAATTATGTATTAAAACAAAGAATTAAAAATTAAGATATAAAAATAACAGCTCCCGGCTGACAGCACAAAAAGTGTTATCGGCCGGGAGCTTTCTGATTTCAAAGATAAGATAATGGAATGAACAAATAAAATAATGGAATTAGACCGCACATAAACTGCATTGCTATACTTAAGAAAATAAAAGAATGGAGGGCACACTATGGGAGAAGAAGAGTACAGCTACAAAACACCGTCTGCACAGCTTGTGCAGATAGCACAGATTGCATCGCAGTATCGCGGTCGGCCGGAGATGCTTATGAAAGTGATAATCAAATCACAGAAAATAGTTACGGCATTTTCAGCATCAGTGGCATCAGTTATAGCGAGGGAGATGGATATACCGCAGACACAGGTATACAGCTTTATAACGTTTTATGCCATGCTGTCGGTGAAGCCGAGAGGAAAGTATATTATCCGTATGTGCAAAAGTGCACCGTGCCATGTGCGCGGAGCACAGGCAATAGTAGATGCGCTGGAGGATCTACTGGGGATAAAAATGGGAGAGACAACAGAGGATAAACGTTTTACTTTGGAATATTGTCCGTGTCTGGGAGTGTGTGAGCAGTCCCCGGCTATTATGATCAATGACCGGGCATATGTTAATCTGACACCGGAGTCAGTTCGCGATATTGTAAAGAGATATATCCGTGAGGAGGTGGAAGACTGATGGAAGAGATGCGTGTGTTATTGAGAAACAGTGGAAAGATAGATCCGCGAAATGCAAAAGAGTACATAAAAGCCGGTGGATATGAGGGTATGAAAAAGGCTCTTTCAATGAGTGGAAGTGAGATAATAAACGAATTACAGGAAGCAGGTCTACGGGGACGCGGTGGTGCAGGTTTTCCGACCTGGCGTAAATTGAAGTTTGCTTATGATGCAGATGGCGATATCAAATATATAGTCTGCAATGCCGATGAGGGAGAACCGGGAACCAATAAGGACAGGATACTGCTTTCCACAGATCCGTGTTCTGTGTTTGAGGGAATGATAATCGCAGGAAAAGCGGTGGATTCTCATGTGGGATTTATATATTTAAGGGCTGAGTATTCGTATCTGGTACCTATACTTGAAGCGGCACTTGAATCGTCGCGCAGTGCAGGCTGCCTCGGAAAAAATATCATGGGAAGTGGTTTTGATTTTGACATTAAGCTTCGCTCGGGAGCGGGCGCATACGTATGCGGTGAGGAAACCGCACTGTTTGAATCTATCGAGGGAAAACGAGGAGAACCACGTTTCAGACCACCGTTCCCGGGAATAAAAGGTCTGTTTGGAAAGCCTACGGTTTTAAATAATGTGGAAACGCTTGCCAATATCGCAGTTATTTTCCAGAGAGGAGCTGAATGGTTTTCAAAGATAGGCACACCTAACAGCCCGGGAACAAAGCTGTTTACCGTGTGTGGAAATGTAAAGCGCAGAGGCGTATTCGAGTTCCCGATGGGAGTCAATTTAAAAGAGCTTATATATGATGTGTGCGGTGGAATGGAAGAGGGACACACACTGCTTGCGGTGCAGACAGGTGGTGCATCAGGAGCCATAATAAATGCGGATCAGATTGACATGACACTCGACATAGATGCCGTATCGGAATCGGGAGGCCGTCTTGGCTGTGGTACGATCCTTGTGATGGATGACAGAAACTGTATAGTTGATATAGTGCGCAACAATCTGGATTTTTTCAGAGGCGAGAGCTGCGGAAAATGTACACCATGCAGGGAGGGCGGAACGAGATTGTATCAGCTTATATCAAAGATCGCAGAGGGAAAAGGTACGATAAGTGATCTGCGCACTATAGAGGATCTTGCCAATACCATGCGTCTTACGGCACTGTGCGGACTGGGACATTCGACAGCCGTGCCAGTACTGAGCAGTATTAGGAACTTTTATCCGACATATCTGCATCATATTGACAAAGATAAATGTAATGTGTGTATGTGAGGAGGAGTGCTATGAGCAAACTTATAAATTTAACTATTGATGGAGAAAAAATAGAAGTGCCTGAGGGCACTACGATACTACAGGCAGCCAGCCTTTTGAACGTACATATTCCGACATTATGCTATCACGAGGATCAGGCGGTAAAGGCAGTCTGCCGTATATGTGTGGTTGAAGTGGAGGGGCAGAGACTGCTTCCGGCTGCATGCAGCACACCTGTAAGTGAGGGAATGGTAGTAAAAACAGCTTCGCCAAAGGTAATTGAAGCGCGTAAAAATATCATGGAGCTTATTCTTGCCAGACATCCGCAGGACTGCCTCAACTGCTCGAAAAACGGAAGCTGTGAGCTTCAGAAGATAGCCCGCGATCTTAATATGACACGTCCGAACCGTTACGAGCAGGATATCAGATCGGCTCGTTTTGATGACAGCTCACCGTCTATTGTAAGGGATATGCGCAAATGTATATTGTGCAACAGATGTGTGGAGGTGTGCAGCAGTAAGCAGGGAGTCATGGTCATGGCAAAGGAAAACCGTGGATTTGACACGGTCATAGTGCCTCCTTATGGTAAAAAACTTGTGGATACAAGCTGTGTAAACTGCGGTCAGTGTGTACAGGTATGTCCTGTCGGAGCGATTTCCATAAATGATGATACGGAAAAGGTGTATTCACAGATCGAAGCAGGGAAGACCATGGTGGTGCAGATCGCACCGTCTGTACGTATAACGCTTGCAGAATCACTCGGGTATGCACCGGGAACCGTCACTACCGGAAAGATAGTCCATGCATTGCACAAGATAGGCTTCAAATGGGTATTTGATTCAGATTTTTCGGCAGATCTTACGATCATGGAGGAAGGAACTGAGTTTTTAAACAGGTTAAATAATGGTGGAACACTGCCGCTTATAACCTCATGCTGCCCTGCATGGGTAAAATACTGTGAGACATATGCATATGATGAACTGGAGCATTTATCCAGTGCAAAGAGTCCACAGCAGATGTTTGGTGCGGTGATAAAGACTTATTTTGCAAAGAAAGAGAATATTGATCCGGCAGATATATGCAGTGTTTCCGTTATGCCGTGTACTGCAAAGAAATTTGAGTGTAAGCGTCCGGAATTTAACGACAGTGGATATCAGGACGTAGACATATCTATAACTGTTGTGGAGCTTGCAAAAATGATAAGGACAGCGGGAATCGATTTTGATGATCTTGACGATCATCCGTTTGATTCACCATTTGGACTGGGAAGCGGTGCCGGTCAGATATTCGGAAGTACCGGAGGAGTCATGGAAGCCGCACTGCGTACAGTATCGGAGGTCGTGACAGGCAAGCCACTGCAAAAGCTTGAATTTGAGGCTGTAAGAGGACTGGATTCGGTAAGGGAGGCAGAGCTTACACTCAATGGACAGACACTGAAAGTTGCCATAGTACATGGGCTGTCCAACGTAAAACCGCTGCTTGAGCAGATACAGGATGGCACTTCACCATATCATTTCATAGAGGTTATGGCATGTGAGGGTGGCTGTATAGGTGGAGGCGGAAACGAGCCGAAGACTATGAAGAAAGTACGTGAAAGACAGCGTGCGATATACGAGGAGGATAAGAAATTGCCGCTTAGAAAATCGCATGAAAATCCTTATGTGAAAGCATTGTATGAGGATTATCTCAAAGAGCCGTTAAGTGCAGAAGCTCACAGATTGTTGCATACAAAATATTACAGCAGAAGGGATCTGTTAAGATAGCTCAGAAACACCTAACATCTCATTTATCTTCGCAAACATTTCGTCAACTGTATGTCTGCGTGAACGGGCACATTCCTGAGCCTGACGATCGCAGAGAATACATTTGCGGAATGTGCTGCGGGATAATTTCTGACCATCAACATTGATGATATCTATATCGAAAAGCCGTCCGAAAGGATGGCTTTCTTCTATTTCTGTGGCAATATCTTTAAGCTGCTCTGCCGTGGCAGATGCAGAAAGAATAAGTTCATCGCCTGTTTTTTCATGGATTTCAGTGGTGGCATTAACATTGATATTTTCAGAGGAGAGTGCTGATAGTATTGCCGCTTTACCACTTTCAAATCCATGGAGTATGTTGTCATTTGTTTTTACCGGTCCGGGAATGTTCATGCAGAAACTGATCACCGGGGCAGCGTATTCGTCTATATACTGTTTCTGTAAAAATGCGCGCACTTCACGGCATTCCATCATATCCCGAATTGTTACGGTAAGGTTATTTTCGTTCATAGCATATTCTCCCTAAAAAATATATGATATTAATAGTGTACCACATTTTCGGCTGATGAGATCATCTTTCTTACTTCTTTCGACATATCACTTGTAAAATATTCATATGTGCTGTCGGGTACGAGCTGTCGAAGCAATACTTTATCATCGTTTTTTATCGCAAGTCTCACATCTGAAGCACTTACGCATTTCCCATCTATTGTAAAACGCGGGATTTCAATGCAGTCAATTCCGAAAACCGGAAGCTCCTGTTTTAATATAGAATTATACCGTCCTGTGACATGGCTTTTCGGCTCGCTTCCTATGTAACGGCTGGATATATTAAGCCTCTTTGCTATGCGGCAGAATATATGTGCATCGAGCATGGCATGACCTGTTATGACACTGTCATCATCCTTCTGGAAATAGCTCGGAAACGTGGCAGAGCTTATCATATATGCATCGCTGTCATGGTAGATCACATTTGAAAAATCACGGCAGCCTTCAATTATAAGCTTTTTTCTGACCTTATAAGGTATGAGGCTCGATTCATCACTAAGTCCGAATATGTGTACCAGATCATATTCCTTGGCTGCCTGTGATACGAGGTATCTGTGCCCTAAAGTAAACGGATTGGCATTCATAACTATAGCCGCCACGCAATTTATTCCGTTATTATAATCCTCAGTCTCATTTACAAGCCGGTGCACATAATTCTCAAATCCATTCTTTTTATTTTCCATAAAGACGATCTGACCATTTATTTTTTCTATAGTGTAAAATCCAAGACTCGCAAAAAAGTGCTCGGTTTCACATTTGGTGTATACGAAAAAGTGCGTATTTCCAAGCTCGATCTGATGCTCCATGAGATGTCCTGCGATCATGTTTAAAAGTCCTTCGCCCTGATGCTTTTTATCTACGGCAAAACAGCGGAGTGTGTTTTTAAAGCTGCTGCCTGTGGCAATCACATTCATATCATCATCAAATATGGCGCAGGTATAGTCCAGATTTTTATCGGCTTTTATTCCCTCGGAAAGCAATAGGGAATGTACCTTTTGAAGGCTTCTGTTATCACTTTTTTTTATCTGTGTTACGTAATAATCCGCCATGTAATTCTCCTTTTTCTTAGATGATACCTTTTGACCCTTTAATCATTATATAAATTCAGTGCTGATAAGTACATATTCAACCCCATTCCTAAATGGAATAATGATATAGAAAATACGATTTTTACAAAGTACCATTACCGTGATTAAAATAAAAACATGGACAGCATAATGTGATGAGGGAGGGAGAATACATGACGGAAAAAATTGCAGCATTTGCAGTAGAAAGTATGTTGTATGAAGTTGCAGCCACTCCTAAGCCGGGATTGGTTGACCGGGCAAATAACGGTGCGCATAACGATATGGATTTCTTTACGTTCATGTCATCTGCGGCAGCACTTCACGATACGTTTGACCGGATGATAAAGCTTGGGGTTCAGATGCAGTCATCACCGATACAGGAGCTGCTGCCAATGCTTCGAAAAGAGGGCAGACTGGCTGAGAAAAAGATGTTTGAGGCTACAGGCGGGGTCAACACTCACAAGGGGATGATATTTTCTCTTGGAATACTCTGTGGCTGCTGTGGCTGGATATTAGGGCGCAATGACAAAGAATACGGTCTGTCATCTGACGGAATATGCGGTGCGGCAAAGCAGATGTGCAAGGGAATATGTGAGAGGGATTTTGCACGGATAGAAAGTGAAGAACACCTTACAAAAGGTGAGCAGATGTTTATAAGATATGGCTTTAAAGGTGTAAGAGGCATAGTTGAAAGCGGGTATGAGGTGGTGCGTGATGTGTCACTTCCGGTTTACCGGATGCTAAAGCGGATGGACATATCGGAAAATGCGGCACTGGTACACACCCTATTGTACATAATGAGAGAAACAGATGATACCAATATCGCATCACGACATGATCTGGACATGGTGCATACGGTAAAAAGAAAGGCGGCAAAGATCATTGATGCCGGGGGCATGCTCTCACCAAAAGGCAGACAGATGGTGCTTGATATGGATGCAGAGCTTATAGATAAATACGTAAGTCCGGGAGGCTGTGCAGACCTGCTTGCGGTGACACATTTTCTCTACTGTGTGGATGAATTGTATAAGCAAAAGCAAACATGAAAAAAAGTTATAGGCACATTCAAATTGACAATTATACAAACCGCATGTTGCGGATTTATCATGTAATCAGAGATATAAACAGGATATCAAAGCGGAGGTAAAAAATGGATATTAAAAAAGCAGCAGTTGCTGGAACACTCGAGTCCAGCGACGCAATGGTAACGATCGAGCCAAACGAAAACGGCATTGAATTTGAACTGGAGAGTACAGTAATAAACCAGTTCGGGCACAGCATCAGAAAGTCGGTTTTAGAGACACTTGAGAGACTGGATGTAAAAAATGCAAAAGTAAAAATCGTTGATAAAGGAGCACTTGACTGCACGCTTAAGGCGAGAGTCGAGGGAGCTGTATACAGGGCTGTGGACCAGAAAGAAAATCTGCCTTGGGGAGGTGCTATCAGATGAGTAATCCAAACAAAAAAAGACTTAGAAGAACAATGATGTTCTTAAACTGCCAAAAACCGGGACTTATCAAAGATCCATATATCTACAGACCGGATTCTATCATGCTTGATCTCGAGGATGCAGTTGCAGAAAAGGAAAAGGATGCAGCGAGATTTTCACTTTTCCATGCGTTAAAGGAAATTGATTACAGAGGTGTTGAGACTGTCGTAAGAATTAACGGACTTGATACACCATACTGGAAAGAAGATATAAGATGTGCGGTAGCAGGCGGAGCTGAGTCTATCAGAATTCCAAAGACAGAGAGCGCACAGGATGTAAAGCTTGTAGAGCAGGAGATCATAAAGGCTGAAAAGGAGTTTGGCATCCCTGAGGGAAGAACTCTTATCATGGCAGCACTTGAGTCTGCAATGGGTATCTTAAAGGCACTTGAGATATGCAATTCATCGGAGAGACTTTTCGGTATTGCACTTTCGGGTGGAGATTATACAAAAGATCTTCAGACACACATTACAGGAACCGGAATCGAGCTTATGGGCGCAAGACAGCAGATGATCATAGCAGCAAGAGCAGCCGGAGTACAGTGCTTTGATACTGTATACACAAACCTTGATGATATGGAGGGCTTTAGAAAGGATGTCGAGGCAATTCATCTCATGGGATTTGATGGCAAATCAATCATCAATCCAAGACAGATCTCCATCGTGCATGACATTTTCACACCAAAGGAGAAAGATATCATTTTCGCAGAAAAGGTAGTAAAAGAGATCGATGAAAAGAGTGCTCTTGGAATTGGAGTATTTACCGTAGACGGAAAAATGATCGATATCGCATTCTATGATGGTGCAAAGAGAACGATAGAGCTTGCAAAAGCATCAGGTGTTTACCACGGGGATTTATAATTCAAAAATGCAGTGGGCGGAAAGGATACAAAAATGATTAATAAAGTTGGAAGAGATATACCGGAAGACATTATAAAAGCAACAGGCAAAGAAGTTTTTCAGGGAAATTTTTATAAAGACGGAACAGAATTTCACAAGCAGGGACCTATCACAAAGGTGGTCATGAACCATGACACGAGCAAGTTAGTTGATTCTATCCATGATGCACTCGTAAAATGCGGTGCGCATGACGGTATGACACTTGGTTTCCACCATCATTTCAGAGAGGGAGATCTCATCGTAAATATGGTCATGGAAGAGGTTCACAAGATGGGAATAAAGGATGTGACCATCTGTGCAAGCTCACTTGGAAAAGCGCATGATCCACTGCTTCCGATGATTGAGGATGGTACTATCACAAATATCCAGTCATCAGGTGTCAGAGGAAAGATCGGAGAGGCTATTTCAGCAGGAAAATTAAAGGGACTTGCCATCATGAGATCTCACGGAGGAAGAATCCGTGCCATTCAGACAGGCGAGACTACAATAGATATTTCATTTATCGGAGCACCTACCTGTGACGATTACGGCAACTGTAAGGGTGTCGGTGGAAAGAGCGACTGCGGTGTGCTTTCATACTCTTTCGTAGATGGAAATCATGCCAATAAAGTAGTTGCGGTTACTGACTGTCTCGTACCGTTTCCAAACTATCCGGCAGATATCAACTGCACAAAGGTGGACTATGTATGTGTCGTAGATCAGATCGGTATTCCAGAGAAGATCGCAACAGGAGCAGCAAAGCCTACAACAGATGTAAGAAAGCTTATGATGGCTGATTACTGTACCAATTTTGTTATAAATACACCATATTTCAAGGATGGATTTTCATACCAGACAGGTGTTGGAGGAGCTTCGATCGCGTCAGCGGTTTCACTCGGAAAAGTCATGAAAGAGCGCGGCATTAAGATGGGATTTGCCGTTGGAGGCATGTCAAAGGGCATGTGCGATCTGCTAGATGAGGGGCTTGTAGGAAAACTTCTCGATACACAGGATTTTGATACATCGGCAGTAGAATCGGTTACAAGACCAAACCACCACAGGATCAGCGCAGGAGCATATGCAAACCCGTTCAACAAGGGTGCATTTGTAAACAAGCTTGACTTTGTAATACTCGGAGCACTTGAGGTGGATGTGAACTTTAACGTAAACGTAGTGGTCGGTTCTGACGGAGTCATCACAGGAGCACAGGGAGGACACCCGGATGCGGCAGCAGGCGCAAAATGTACGATCGTTATCTCACCACTCATTCAGGGAAGAATCCCTGCGATCTGTACAGATGTTACAACAGTCACAACACCGGGCGAGTCTGTAGATGTGGTTGTAACTGATTACGGTGTTGCCATAAACCCTGCAAGACAGGATCTTATCGAGTGCATGAAGGATGTAGAGGGTATCCCGTTTAAGACTATCGAGGAACTTCGCGATATCGCATACTCTATCACAGGAGAGCCAGAGCCTGTACAGTTTGGTGACAGGGTAGTAGGAATCATAGAGTCGCGTGACGGCACTATCATGGATGTTGTACGTCAGGTAAAAGATTACGAATTTTAAACATAAAGGGAGGATATTACATTGGGAAAATCATTAACGAGAAAAATCATTGAGGCACATTACGTATCCGGAAGCATGACACCGGGCGAGGAGGTTTTTATTAAGGTAGACCAGACACTCACCCACGATATTAACGCTGTTATGACGTACCTTGCCTTTGAGGCGATAGGACTTGACCGTATCCGTACAGAGTGCAGCGTAAGCTATTTGGATCACAATCTGCTCTATGTAGATCACAAGACACCGGATGACCATATTTATCTCCAGTCAGCAGCAAAGAAATTCGGAGTACACGTATCAAGACCGGGAAACGGAATCTGCCATACAGTACACGTATCAAGATTCGGAGCACCGGGAAAGATCAGCATGGGAGGCGACAGCCACACACCACACGGTGGATCTATCGGAATGCTCTGCATCGGAGTAGGCGGCATGGACGTTGCAACAGCCATGACCGGAGTGCCGATGCGTCTTAAGATGCCACGCGTCATAAAGGTAAATCTGACAGGCGAGTTAAAAGCCGGGGTAAATGCAAAAGAAGTAATCCTTGAGATGCTTCGCAGAGTATCAATAAAGGGCGGTCTTGGAAACGTATATGAGTACGTGGGAGAGGGTGCCGCAAAGCTTGAAGTACCTCAGAGAGCCACTATCACAAACATGGGTGCAGAGCTTGGTGCCACAACATCTATTTTCCCGGCAGATGAGCAGGTAAGAAAATTCTTAAAGGCACAGGGCAGGGAGGAAGATTACAGAGAGCTTCTTCCGGACGAGGATGCAGAGTATGATGATGAGATAAACATCAACTTAAGCGAGCTTGAGCCTTTGGTATCATGCCCTCACCAGCCAGATAATGTAAAACCGTTAAAAGACATCGAGAAGCTTCCTGTACAGCAGGTATTTATCGGAAGCTGCACAAATACAAGCTATGCAGATGTAGCAAAGGCAGCTCTCGTATTTAAGGGACATCATGTAAATGAGAATGTGAGCTGTACCTGTGCCATTGCCTCAAAGCAGACTTACAAACAGCTCATGGAGGATGGCTACATCGGAATGCTCTTAGATGCAGGAGTAAGAATGCTTGAGGTGGCATGCGGACCTTGCTGTGCGATCGGACAGACACCGGCAACAGAGGGAATCGCAGTGCGTACATCAAACAGAAACTTCAAGGGACGTGCAGGAAACCCTAATGCAAAGATATATCTTGTAAGCCCTGAGAGTGCAGCCGCAACAGCCATAAAGGGAACATTTGCGACAGCAGATGAGATACTCGGAGATGATATTGACATCCTATCTGATATCCACGAGCCTGTTCAGTATGAGATAGATGACTCTATGATCATTAAGCCTCTTCCAAAAGAGGAAGCAGAAAAAGTGGAGATCGTTCGCGGACCAAACATCAAGTTCCTTCCTATACCGGATGTACCACAGCAGCATCTTAAGGTGCCTGTAAGCTTAAAAGGAGGAGATAATATCTCAACAGATGATATCACACCTGCAAGTGCAGAGTTTTCAAGTATGAGATCAAATATCCCTCTCATGTCACAGTACTGCTATCACAGATATGCACCTGATTTTGCGGCAAGGGCAAAGGAGCTTGGAAGCAGCATAATCATCGGTGGTGAGAATTACGGACAAGGTTCATCAAGAGAGCATGCAGCGATAAATCCTATGTATCTTGGAGTAAAATGCGTTATCGCAAAGAGCATTGCAAGAATACATAAGGGAAATCTCGTAAACCACGGAGTTATCCCTATGCTTTTTGAAAATCCTGATGATTATGACAGGATAGATCTGCTCGATGAGCTTGAAATTGATAACCTCTTAGACCAGATACCGGGAAGAGAGGTCTATGTAAAGGATGTTACAAAGGGATTTGAGTTTAAGGTAAAACTCGATCTTTCAGATAATGAGGTGGAAGTAGTATTAAGCGGTGGACAGCTTAGATATCTTAAAAACCAGCTTGAGAAACAGGAGGCGTAATATGAGTAAAATCAGTGAGAGCAGCGTAAAAGCGGCACAGGAAAAATTTGGTGCATTGATAGAGAATGAATCTGCAAGGATTGAAAAAATGAAACAGGGAAGTATGCCTACGGATTTCTCAAAAAAAGAAAAGATCATTATCGGTGTGCTCCCGGGAGATGGTGTAGGACCTATCCTTATGGAACAGGCTATGAGAGTATTAGGCGAGCTTGTCGGAAAAGAGATCGCAGAAAAGAAGATCGAGATCAGAACTATCGAGGGCATGGATATTGCCACACGAGTTGCGAAGCTTGAGAGTCTGCCTGAGGATGTAAAGCCAAAGATCAAAGAGTGTGATGTGCTCATCAAAGGACCTATGGTAACACCGAGAGCAGGAGATGGTCTGCCAAATCTTGTCAGTGCAAACAGCCTTCTGCGCAGGGAGCTTGAGCTTTTCGCAGCAGTACGTCCTATAAAGATTCCTGACAAAAATATCGACTGGACATTCTTCAGAGAGAATATCGAGGGAGAATATATCTGGGGCGATAAGGGTATACAGGTAGATGATGATCTTGCCGTTGATTTCAAGGTGCAGACAAAGCAGGGAAGCGAGAGGATCGCAAGAGCTGCATTTGAATTTGCCAGAAAAAATCATAAAAAGAATGTAACTATCGTTACAAAAGCCAATATCGTTAAACTTGTAGACGGAAACTTTATCAAAGCTGTAAGAAAAGTGGGAGAGGAGTATCCGGAGATCGAGATACAGGAGAGACTTGTGGATGCAATGTGTGCTAAAATGCTTGATCCTGATTTTAATCAGGGAATCGAGGTTGTCGTACTTCCAAACCTCTACGGTGATATCGTAACGGATGTGGCAGCAGAGCATGCCGGTGGACTTGGAAATGCCTGCTCATCAAATATCGGAAATAAATACGCCCTTTTTGAGGCAATCCATGGAACTGCACCATATCTTATCGAGCATGACAGAGGCGAGTATGCAAACCCATGCAGCCTGATCCGTGCAGTGGGACAGCTACTTATCCATATCGGTTATGCGGATAGAAACGATCTGCTCGAAAAGGCACTTGAAATCTGTACAGTCAGCGAGAAAAAACTTGTTGTTACCACTTTCAGAGAGGATGCAAGTGCAGCAGAATTTACCGACTATCTGATCGAAACTATCGAGAAACTTAAAGTATAATAAAAGGGTTTCTTAATCCTTTTTATCAGTTACAAAATAGGACAATATATGGTAAAATTATTATCATATATTGTCTTATTACATACGGATAAAGGAGAAAGATATGAAGGATACAGATTGGGAAATTCTATATGAGCTATACAAAAATCCTAACATGACAAAGGTAGCAAATCTTTTGTACATTACACAGCCTTCACTGACCAAGCGGCTCCAGCATATGGAGGAAGAATTTCAGGTCACTATCGTAAACCGTACCACAAAGGGACTGGAGTTTACAAAGGAGGGCGAGTATCTGGCACAGCAGGCTAAAAAATACCTCGACTTCATAAATCAGACCAGAAACGTGCTAAAGGAATTAAAGGACACCTCGGATGGAGAGATTGTGATAGGCGCGTCATACACCTTCAGCAAGTATACGCTATCTGATATTCTGCTTTCGTACAGCAAAACTCACCCGCACACGCGCTTTACGATAGTAAATGACCAGAGCAATATACTTTTTCGCAAGATGTTTGACGATTCTATCGATGTAGGCTTTATAAGGGGAGACTATGACGGAGCCGTAAACCGCACACTCATAGCTGTAAACAGTGCATACCTTGTGACCCGTGAACCGGTAGATTTTGATGAGATAAGGGATATGCAGTTTATAGGCTATAAGACCAATGACAAGAGCCGTGATATACTCGAAAACTGGTGGAATGAGAGATTTGGGACCGAGATGCCTACAGGGATGACCGTAGGATATGTGGATGTTGCCTGGCAGGTGGTAGCAAAGGGACTTGGATACACACTTTGCTTTCTGCCGGACAACTATGAGAATGAGTATGGTCTGTGCCTTACTCCGCTTGTGGACAAAAACGGAGAGCCGGTCACGAGAAATACATGGTTTTTATATTCCAAAAACAAGCGGATGACTGCGGTTTTAGAGGAATTTGTCGGATACATAGAAGAGCACTGTAACTTCAAAAAGAGGGATAAGGATGAAGGAAATAGACTGGAAGATACTGATAGTCCTGTATGAGAAAAAGAGCATGACAAAGGCTGCTGAGGCACTTTTTATGACGCAGTCTGCACTTACAAAGCGTGTCCGTTCGATAGAGAACGAATGGAATGTAGAGGTGGTACACAGGACGAGTCAGGGCGTTACTTTTACGGACGAGGGAAAATATCTTGTAAAAAAAGCAAATATCATGCTTGATTTCCTAAAGGAGATCGAGGCTCATTTTGCGGAGCATCACACCTCAAAAAAGCTGCTCAAGATAGGTGTGCCTAACTCGTTTGCGCGTATACATATGCCGGAGCTTTTTAAGGAATACTTTGAGAACTATAATGATCTTCAGATCCAGACGGTGAATAACCCAAGCGATATAATAATCAATCAACTTACTCAGGGGAGTATAAATATAGGAATCATATGTGGTGATTTTCCGTATCTTGGAGAAAAAGTATGCCTATTTGGCGAGGAAATGTATATGATCACGCCAAAGGGAGTGAGGATGGAGGATATAGAGCAGCTTCCCCTCATCGAGTCGTATTTTAATCCTATAGTCAAGCTCACGGTAACACAGTGGTGGAGAAACCATTTTAATACGCTGCCTCATGAGACTCACAATGTGCCATATGCGGACATTGCGATCGAGATGGTGGAAAATGGTCTGGGAGTAACATTCGTATTTGGAGACAAGTGGAAAGTAAACGAAGACAAAGCCCAAAAACTTGCCGTATACGATGCCACTGGCAATCCTGTCAGCCGAAAGGTATGGATGATGGTGGGGGATGAATGTTTCCAAAGCCAGGAACTTATGGATTTTATCTCTTTTGTTGAAAAGTACTATAATGTAAATTAACTGCAAACAAAGATATTCCGTTTTGGAATGACCTTCACATTAGGTTTATGAATTTCCTTTTGACACCGGGAGTTTCTATACTCGAAGTATAGAGATTACCGGTGTTTTTGATTGCAATGTCAAAAACCACCAGGGAAAAAAGCGGAGGTAAAATATATGAGCATTGCGTATGTGGGATGCAGGACAACTAAAGAGCGAAACGCAAGAGGAAAGGGGTTAAAGGTTTATGAGATAAGTGACAGCACAGGGGAATGGAAAGAGCTGCAGTGTCTTAAGACAGAGGAAAATCCATCATATCAGACTATGGATAATGAGGAGAAATATCTGTATTCGGTGCATGGGGATTTTACTATGGTAAGCAGCTATCGCATCAAAGAGGATGGCACATTGGAGCATATGAACACGATAGATATCGGGGGAAAAAATCCGGTATTTATCACAGTTGATAAGACAAACAGATATGTTGTTGTTGCCACATTGCAGGGCGGTGCCGTGTATGTTATAGAGCGTAAAGAGGACGGCACACTCGGACGTATCGTAAGCAAGACCTGTATGGAAGGACAGGCTGAGGGCAAGATTTCCTTTGCACATCAGTGCATATGGGATCAGACAAAGACATACCTGTTTGTAGTCACACAGGCAAGACTTCAGGGGTTTGGAATGGTAAGGGTATTCAGATTCAATGAAAATCTTGGAACACTTACAATGACAGATACATACTACTCACGCACATATGATGAGCCAAGACACGTATCTATCCATCCAAACAACAGATTTGTATATCTTATCAATGAAAAGGGAAACAAGATGACTTTCCTTGAGTTTGATGAGAAAACAGGAAAGATCGCGGCAAGACAGAATCTTCCGTCACTTCCTGAGACATACACGGGAGAGGGACAGGCGAGTGCTTCTGTGCTCGATAAAGAGGGAAAGATCCTTATCGGATCAAACCGTATCCATGAGTCTATCGTGCTTTACCACATAGACCAGAATACAGGATATATGAAAGAGCTTGGCTATTATCCGGCACTTGGACTTACACCGAGATTCATCTGCTTTGATCCTGATTATGAGAAGTTCTACATGGCAAATGAGGACAGCGACACTATTGTTGAGATGAAACTTGATTCTGACAGCGGAAAGATGGAGTACACAGGACGCATCATTCCTACAGAGAGTCCGGTATGCATCACCTTTAAAAAGGAGGTGTAGGCATATGAATTTGGGGGCAGTTTCACTCATATTACTTCTTGCAGCTATCGTGATAGGCTTTTGGAGAAAAGCAAATGTCGGAATACTGTGTATAGGTTTTTCGATGATACTCATGATAGCATACGGACTGGACAGCAAGGAGGTCATAGCAGGCTTTAGTTCATCACTTTTCATACAGATGGTCGGCATCACATATCTGTTTTCGATAATAAACGGAAACGGTACGCTTGAGCTTCTGGCAAAAAAGATGGTAGCACTGGTTGGTAAAAAAAGACATCTAATACCGTTTGTGATGTACGCTTTGGGATTTATCATCTGTGCAGTCGGACCGGGTGCGATCCCAAGCCTTGCGATCGTTCCTGTTATCGCTATACCGGTAGCTATCTCGGCTGGTGTCAATCCGATCATGACGGCAGTTATCGGAGACCTTGGAGTAATGTCAGGCAGAATGAGTCCCCTTACACCGGAGAGCGCAGTAGTGCGCGAGCTTATGGAGGCTCAGGGCATGAAGGGAAATACGATCCCTATCATGATCGGAATGATCATAACAGCACTTGTTGTGGCAGCACTTGTCTATGTATATTACAAAGGCTGGAAGGTAGATGAGAATGTCAGTGTATCAGAGGAAAAAATGGCAAAATTCAATACCAGACAGTGGCTTTCACTTGCAGGACTTTTGGTACTTGCGATCGGAGCACTTTTCTTCTCATGGAATGTCGGACTTACAGGTTTTCTTGTGGGTACAGTGCTCGTAGTACTTGGGGATGCGCAGGAGAAAAAGGCGATAGCCGGTATCCCATGGAACGTAATACTTATGGTAATGGGTGTTGGAATATTGATGAACATTATTTCAATTTCAGGTGGAATAGATATCATGGTTGCAGGTCTTGAAAAAGTAATGGGACCTCATACAGCGGCAATGATCATGGCTATCGCAGCAGGCATCATGTCATTTTTCAGCTCGGGACTCGGAGTGGTATTCCCTACTCTTATTCCTACAGCAAGTGGACTTGCATCAGGGCTTGGAGTAAGTGCGGTACAGCTTGTGACCGTTATCGTAATAGGAGGTACGGTTTCAGGATTTACACCGATTTCGACAACAGGAGCACTTATCATGGCAGGTGTTGCACAGCAGGAAAATGCAGATGAGAGATTTCCACAGAACAGACTGTTTATAGAGCTTTTTGCAGTATCATTTATAGCACTCGGTGTGCTTGCGATATTCGCACTGCTCGGAATCTATGGAATTTATGTATAAATCTAGGGTAAATATTCAGGAGGAACCAAAATGGTAAAATTATATGATGAAGGTGTATTTCTCGTAAACGGAAACAATATCGTTCCAGAGTCAGAAGCTACACCTGATATGAATAAGGACGAGGCAAAAAAAGGAACGATCGCATATTCGATCTTAAAGGCACACAATACATCTGATGACATGGACAAGCTGAAAATCAAATTCGATGCCATGACAAGCCATGATATCACATTTGTCGGTATCATCCAGACAGCAAAGGCATCAGGGCTTGAGAAATTCCCGATACCATATGTGCTCACAAACTGTCACAATTCACTCTGTGCAGTAGGTGGAACAATAAATGAGGATGACCATGTATTCGGTCTTTCAGCGGCAAAGAAATATGGCGGAATTTTCGTACCGCCACACGTAGCGGTGATCCACCAGTACATGAGAGAGACAATGGCAGGCTGCGGCAAGATGATCCTCGGATCTGACTCACACACCAGATACGGAGCACTCGGAACAATGGCTATCGGAGAAGGCGGTGGAGAGCTTGTAAAACAGCTTCTGTGCGATACATATGATGTGGCATATCCGGGAGTTATCGGAATATACCTGACAGGAAAGCCAAATCCGGGAGTAGGACCACAGGATATCGCACTTGCGATAATCGGTGCGGTTTACAAAAACGGATATGTAAAAAATAAGGTAATGGAGTTTGTCGGACCGGGTGTTTCTTCCATGACAACAGACTACAGAAACGGTGTCGATGTAATGACCACAGAAACAACCTGTCTTTCTTCAATCTGGAGAACTGATGAGGATACAAAGCATTTCCTCACGGTACACGGAAGAGCAGGAGAATACAAAGAGTTAAATCCGGCAGACTGCGCATTTTATGACGGAATGGTATATGTCGATCTTTCTACAGTAAAACCTATGATCGCACTGCCATGCCATCCAAGCAATACATTTGAAATCGATGAGCTTAACGCAAATCTTCCTGATATATTACACGAGGCAGAGGAAAATGTGCGCGCGCTCGCAGAAAAGAAAGATATTCCATTCAGCCTGACAGACAAGGTAAAGGATGGAAAGCTTCATGTACAGCAGGGAATCATTGCAGGCTGTGCAGGAGGAAACTATACAAACGTGATGGAGGCTGCGCACATATTAAAGAACGCAAAGACAGGAAACGGAGAGTTTTCATTATCTGTTTATCCTTCATCAATGCCTGTATACTTAGACCTCGTGAAAAAAGGTGCTATATCAGAGCTTATGGCAGCAGGCGCAGTGCTTAAGACTGCATTCTGCGGACCTTGCTTTGGAGCAGGAGATACACCTGCCAATGACGCACTTTCAATCAGACATACCACAAGAAACTTCCCTAACAGAGAGGGATCAAAACCGGGTGTCGGACAGCTCTCAGCAGTGGCACTCATGGACGCAAGATCTATCGCAGCTACAGCCGCAAACGGTGGAGTGCTTACATCAGCAGAAAAATATGCAGATGATTACACTGTACCTGAGTATGAATATGATGACAGCACATATCAGTCAAGGATCTATAATGGCTTTGGCGCAGCAGATGAAAAGGCTGATCTGGTGTACGGACCAAACATCAAAGACTGGCCACAGATGAGCCCTCTCGAGGACAATATCCTCTTAAAAGTCTGCTCGAAGATCATGGACCCTGTAACAACAACAGATGAGCTTATCCCATCAGGTGAGACATCATCCTACAGATCAAATCCTCTCGGACTGGCTGAGTTTGCACTTTCAAGACGTGATCCTGAGTATGTCGCCAGATCAAAAGAGGTAGATAAAATAGAAAAAGCAAGAATTGCCGGAAAATCAGTTACAGAAGAAGAACCACAGTTAGAAGCTGTATATGCAAAACTGTCAGAGAAATTCGGAAATATCGACATTCAAAAGACAGAGGTCGGCAGCATGATCTACTGTGTGAAACCGGGGGACGGCTCAGCTCGTGAGCAGGCTGCAAGCTGCCAGAGAGTACTCGGTGGACTCGCAAATATATGCAGCGAATACGCTACAAAGCGTTACCGCTCAAATGTCATGAACTGGGGAATGATACCATTCCAGATGAAACAGGAGCCTCAGTTCGAGGTAGGTGACTACATCTATATCCCTGACATAAAAGCTGCACTTGACGGTGATATGCAGGATATAAAAGCATATGTGGTCGCAGATGAAATAAAAGAGATCTCACTCTACATCGCACCGATGACAGAGGATGAGAAAAAGATCGTCCGTGCCGGATGTCTCATAAACTATAACAGGTCCCGCAGATAACTAACTGCTTTAAAAATTCCTTATAGAAAAATGTAATGACAGGATAGCCTTTTGGAATTGGAAACCAAAAGGCTATCTTGTTATACTTTAATCAGAAACAAGGAAACAAAATGTTTACGGGATGTAACTTTAAAAATTATTTAAGAGATTAAGCAGGGAGGCGGCACTATGATGGCAGCAAGACAGATCAATTACGGATCAATTTTCGGGGCATATGTAATGAAAGTACAGTATGAAAATGTAAGCAAAAAGCTTCAGGAGAAAAGGGAAGCAAAGCGCAGGGAAATCTGTGGCAGGGAAGTGCTTGAGGAGACCGTAGAGGACTATATCGAACAGGCATAATGTTAAAAATTTAGTGGCTAAACAGTAAACAGGAGAGGTACATTGATATGACCTCTCCTGTTTTGGGTTTATACGACAGCTTCAATGATTTTTTTATCATCTATATCCTTTTGTGAAAAACGCATATCAACATTAAAATCGGCTGCAATATTCCATGGGCTGTTGTATTTGTGTTCATCCTCGTTTCTGAGTTTATGTTTTAAATTTTTTATGTCATACTAAAAGAACTTCACAATATCATCAGGACTCTTGCGCTTTGGTTTAGAAGGCTCAACCGTTCCATATCCCACAGCAATAACAGAGACAACAGTTTCTGTCTCGGGAATGCTTAATTCCTTGCGGATGGCCTCACCATCACGTATTCCCATGATAAGTGTATCGAGTCCAAGCTCTTTTGCTTTAAGTACAAAGTTTTCATTGTGCAGACCAAGGTCATAGTAGCCCCATCCGTTTCCGCATTCATTGTCAGGATTGCCATCGCAGTCAAAGCCGGAACGGTTAGAAACAAATGTGGTAACTACAAGAGCAGCACCATGAGAGTTTTTTGCGTTAAATTCAGGCAGACAGTCTGCGGAAAACTTGGCTCTTGCCTCATCGCTCAGTAAACAGTAGTATCTTGCCGTCTGCGAATTTTTCCAGGAAGGAGCCTGAATACCTGCTTCTATTAAAGTCTTTATCTGCTCCTTTGTTACGGCCTTTGTGTCATCAAAAGCACGTACACTTCTTCTTGCTTCAAGTAATGCATTAAATTCCATGATAATTCCTCCTGAGATTATGTAAAATTAATCGTTCTCAATATGAAGTTAGAAACTACTAACAAATTACATCATACTTATATTACAAAATAGTGGTTTCGTCAAGCATAGAAAACCTCCAGGGCATAATTCGTACAGAATCTTAGCTGCGAAGCGTAGCGGAAGCGAGAGTGTGGCTTGCCCGCCCGGACTCTGCGACTTACGCCCCGCCCCATTGCCATTATGATACAAATTTTTCAACTCTAAAATAAATTAAGGAAAAACACATAAAATATTTGAAAAATAAAGTCTGACGTAGTAGAATAGTAACATTGCACGAAAGAACCATGGAGAAATCGAAAGGGGGACAAACATGCATAAATTCAGACAAAAATATATAGGGGACAAGGCATTTTATAAGCGCTATCTCATGCTGGCCATACCAATGATAATCCAGAATGCAATCACAAATCTGGTAAGCTTTCTGGACAACATTATGGTAGGACAGCTCGGCACAGAGCAGATGTCGGGAGTAGCGATCGTAAACCAGCTCATATTTGTGTACAATCTGGCTGTGTTTGGGGCAGTGTCAGCGGCAAGTATATTCGGAGCACAGTATTTTGGCAAGGGAAATCATAAAGGGCATATGTATTCCTTCAGATTCAAGCTGTATGCAGCGCTGCTTGTTACAGCAATAGCGATGACACTGTTTATCACGAACGGAACAGGTTTCATATCACTTTATCTGACAGATACGGCAGGAAACGGTGCCACGGAGGTAGCACTGGCATATGGAAAGGAATATCTGGAAATTGTTATGATAGGTCTCATACCGTTTGCGGTGACGCAGGCCTATGCGACAAACATAAAGGAAACAGGACAGACTTTTGTACCGATGGTTGCAAGCTTTGCAGCAGTTGGAAGCAATGCGGTGCTTGATTTTCTGCTCATCTTCGGAATAGGACCGATACCAAAGCTGGGTGTGGCGGGAGCCGCTATTGCCACTGTGATGTCGCGATATATTGAGACAATAATAGTTGTGCTGTGGGCGCATAAAAACAGGGATAAGAATAGATATCTCGAGGGCGCTTACAGAGGAATAGGAATGCCGTTTGGTGAGTTTAAGACTATATTCATCAAGGGACTGCCACTCATGCTCAATGAGCTTTTATGGGCAGCAGGCATGACAACGGTTACACAGTGCTATTCAGTACGTGGGCTCTCGGTAATCGCAGGTTTAAACATTGCGACAACGATAACAAACCTTTTCAATATCGTGTTTATACAGCTTGGCGCATGCATCAGCATAGTTGTAGGGCAGTATCTTGGAGCCGGTGAGCTTGAAAAGGCAAAGGATGCGGATAACAAGATGATAGTGTTCAGTGTGTTCTGCTGTTCTGTAATGGCGGCGGTCATGCTTCTGGTAGGCGGATTTTTCCCTCAGATATATAACACAACAGATGAAATCAAGTCACTCGCAACAAGCTTCATAGCGGTATCAGCGATAATTATGCCGTTTTGTGCATTTACACATTCGTCGTATTTCACACTCCGCTCAGGAGGCAAGACACTGGTCACATTTCTGTTTGACTCCGTATTTACGTGGGTGATAGTGGTGCCGGTGGCATTTGTGCTTGCCAAATACACAGCACTTGGCATAGTAGCGGTGTACTTCCTCGTGCAGGCCACAGAGCTGATAAAGGTAGTCATCGGATACTTCATGGTGAAAAGCGACGTGTGGCTCGTGCAGATGGTATAGGAATGTAAGTCATTATCTTGCGGAAAAGTAAAATAAAAGTTATACTGTAGCAAAAGTCAGCATAACAGTTCTAATCCAGAATGAAACGGAGCATAAAATGAGCGAAGAAAAACAGCACAAGCGCCGCGTGCATTATAGCGGAAAATATCCCAAAAAATTTGAGGAAAAATACAAGGAATTAAACCCGGAAAAATACAAGGATACAATTGAGCATGTCATCAGCAAGGGAAATACCCCTGCGGGCATGCACATATCCATAATGGTAAAAGAAATCATAGATTTTCTGGACATAAAGCCGGGACAGACAGGCTTTGATGCCACACTCGGATACGGTGGCCACACAAGGGCAATGCTTGAAAAGCTTGAAGGACATGGACATATGTTTGCTACAGATGTTGACCCAATCGAGTCTGAAAAGACAAAAAAGCGTCTCGCGGAAGCAGGTTTTGGAGAGGATATTCTCACCATAAAGCTTCAGAACTTCTGCACAATAGATGAGATTGCAAAGGAAGTAGGAGGCTTTGATTTCATACTTGCCGATCTGGGAGTTTCATCAATGCAGATAGATAATCCTGAGCGTGGATTTTCGTTTAAGGTGGATGGACCGCTGGATCTGCGTCTTAATCCAAATGCCGGTATCAGTGCAGCAGAGCGGCTTGATAATATATCCCGTGAGGAGCTTTCGGGTATGCTCTATGAGAACTCAGATGAGCCGTATTGCGAGGAGCTTGCAAAGGCTATCACAGACGAAATCAGGAAGGGGAACCGCATAGATACGACCACAAAGCTTCGTCACATTATAGAGCAGACACTCGATTTTCTGCCTGAAAAGGATAAGAAGGACATAATCAAAAAGACCTGTCAGCGCACATTCCAGGCGCTCCGCATAGATGTAAACCATGAGTTTGAGGTGCTATATGAGTTTATGGAAAAGCTTCCGGGAGCATTAAAGCCCGGTGGAAGAACTGCCATCCTTACCTTCCATTCAGGAGAGGACAAGCTGGTCAAAAAGGCACTCAAGGCAGGATATAAAGCAGGAATATACAGCGACTATTCCAAGGATGTGATTCGTCCATCAGCACAGGAATGTGCTCAGAACGGACGTGCCAGGTCCACGAAGATGCGCTGGGCGGTCCGTGCGGAATAGAAAAGAATAAAAATAGTTCTAAAAACCTATTGCTTTATTGAGAAAAATAGTCTACTATGAACGTGTTATATGACTGACGGATAAGTGGAATAACCACATGAAATATAACAAATAAGAGCCGACCGTCTGGGCGATAAACCCGGACAGCCGGCTCTTTTTGATTATAAAATCAGCCATAGTCGTGTAAATAACTAGGGAATGTATCTCAAAAGAAACAACATGGATATTGACAAAAATACTGTAGTAAGTATATACTAACCACAGTTAAACAAAACTAATCAAACGAAGTAACATTCACACATTTTAAGGAGGATATTACAATGATAGAAATGAAAGAGTGGGATGGATTTGAAGGACGTCTTTGGAAAGAGGAAATCAACGTCCGTCAGTTTATTCAGGACAACTACACTCCATACGACGGAGACGAGAGCTTTTTAGCTGATCCGACAGATGCTACAAACAAGCTGTGGGATGCGCTCCAGAAATTACAGAAAGAGGAGCGTGCCAAGGGCGGAGTTCTTGACATGGAGACAGAGGTTGTAACAGGAATCACAGCTTACGGCCCTGGATATATAGATGAGTCATTAAAGGACCTCGAGCAGATTGTAGGTCTTCAGACAGATAAGCCGTTAAAGAGAGCATTCATGCCTTACGGTGGAATCAAGATGGCGGTGCAGGCTGCTGAGACATATGGTTACAATGTAAGCGACAAGCTCAAGGAGATTTTCACAAAATATCATAAGACACACAACACAGCAGTATTCGATGCATACACACCTGAGATGATGAAGGTTCGTCATGCAAAGATCCTTACAGGTCTTCCTGACACATACGGCCGTGGACGTATCGTCGGCGATTACCGTCGAGTAGCATTATACGGACTTGATTACCTCATCGAGGAGAAAAAGAAGGATAAGGCAAACTGTGGCTGTGGACAGATGACAGATGATGTTATCCGTTTAAGAGAGGAAATCGCAGAGCAGATTAAATGTCTTGAGGATATGAAGAAGCTTGCAGAGATTTACGGATATGATATCTCAAGACCTGCAACAAACGCAAAAGAGGCAGTTCAGTGGTTATACTTCGGATACCTTGCAGCAATCAAGACACAGAATGGTGCAGCAATGTCAGTAGGACGTGTATCTACATTTCTTGACATTTACATCAAGAGAGATATGGACAAGGGCATCCTCACAGAGCAGGAAGCACAGGAGCTCATCGACCATTTTACAATGAAGCTTCGTATGGTTAAATTTGCACGTATCCCTTCATACAACCAGTTATTCTCAGGTGATCCTGTATGGGCAACACTTGACGTGGCAGGAACAGGTGTGGATGGACGTTCAATGGTTACAAAGACAGACTTCCGTTTCCTCCATACATTAGAGAACATGGGACCTGCACCGGAGCCAAACCTCACAGTATTCTACTCATCAAAGCTTCCTCAGACCTTCAAGGATTATGCAGCCCGCATCTCAATTGAGACAAGCTCAATCCAGTATGAGAACGATGACGCAATGAAGCCTGTATGGGGCGATGATTATGCAATCTGCTGCTGTGTATCTGCAACACAGACAGGTAAAGAGATGCAGTTCTTCGGAGCACGTGCAAACCTTGCAAAATGTCTCCTTTACGCTATCAACGGTGGTGTTGATGAGAAATCAGGTGAGCAGGTAGGACCAAACTACGCACCTATCACAGCAGAGTACCTTGACTATGACGAGGTAATGGCGAAATACGACAAGATGATGGACTGGTTAGTAGACATCTATGTAAATACATTAAACCTTATCCAGTACATGCATGACAAATACTACTATGAGGCAGCAGAGCTTGCACTCATGGACACAGACTTAAAGAGAACATTTGCAACAGGAATCGCAGGATTCTCACACGTAATCGATTCTCTTTCAGCAATCAAATATGCAAAGGTCAAAGTAGTACGTGACGAGAGCGGACTGGCAAAGGACTTCGAAATCGAGGGAGAGTTCCCTAAATATGGAAACGATGATGACCGCGCGGACGAAATCGGGGTATGGCTTCTTAAGACATTCATGGACAAGTTAAAGAAGCATCACACATACCGTGATTCAGAGCCTACAACATCAATCCTTACAATTACATCAAACGTAGTATACGGAAAAGCTACAGGAGCAATGCCTGACGGACGTAAAGCAGGAGAGCCGCTTTCACCGGGAGCAAACCCATCATACGGCGCAGAGCAGAACGGACTTCTCGCATCCTTAAACTCACTCACAAAGCTTCCATATGAGTGGGCGCTTGATGGAATCTCAAATACACAGACCATCAACCCGGGAGCACTCGGAAACAACGAGGGAGAGAGAATTGACAACCTTGTAAACGTAATGGACGGATACTTCGACCAGGGTGCACATCACCTCAATGTAAACGTATTCGGTAAAGAGAAGCTCATCGATGCAATGGAGCATCCTGAGAAGGAGGAGTACGCAAACTTCACAATCCGAGTATCAGGATACGCAGTTAAGTTCATCGACCTCACAAGAGAGCAGCAGCTCGATGTAATCTCACGTACATGCCACGAGAGAATGTAATATAAAAAAATATCCAACATTCCAGAATGTGCAGGCCAAGTGCCTGCATATTCTGATTTTCAAATAAACTGCATATGTACTAAATAACACCACAGCGTAAGGAATTTTCGGCAACCCGCCGACCGGGACTTAGCAATGCGAATTTCGCAGGGCTTAGAGGCTGTTAGAATTATGAACACAGCCAGCGATGCCCATGCATGGACGCATGGGCAAGGCGTTATGCGCCATGGAAGGCGCGTAAAAGCCGGTCGCGTCAAGCATAGAAAACCAAAATCATAATTCATACAGCCTCTTAGCCCGAAGAACCTGAGCATTGCAAAGTCCCGGTCGGCGGGTTGCCGAAAATTCCGTACCATAAAAATAAAAGTAGCAGCAACAACAACCTAAAGGAGGAAAAACATGGGAGAAACACTAGGAAGAGTACACTCGGTAGAAAGCTTCGGTTCAGCCGACGGCCCGGGAGTGAGATATATAGTATTTTTGAAGGGCTGCAATATGCGCTGTAAATACTGCCACAATCCGGATACATGGGCCAAATGCGGCGAAAATGACGGTGCAAAGCTGATGACACCGCAGGAGGTGCTAAAGACCGCCATGCGCTATAAAGCGTACTGGAAGCAAACAGGTGGCATCACAGTAAGCGGAGGTGAAGCACTTTTGCAGATAGACTTTGTCACAGAGCTATTTAAGCTTGCAAAGGAAAAAGGTGTAAACACATGCCTTGACACATCAGGAAATCCATTTACCGTGGAAGAACCGTTTTTCGGCAAATTTAATGAGCTGATGAAATATACAGATCTCTTCATGCTGGACATCAAGCATATAGATGACGAGGAGCACAAAAAGCTTACGGGACAGACAAATAAGAATATCCTTGATATGGCACAATATCTCTCAAAAAACGGTAAAAAAATGTGGATACGTCATGTGCTTGTGCCTGGAATCACCACGGATGAGAGATATTTAAAGCAGCTTAGAGAATTTATCGACACACTTAAAACGGTGGACAGGGTTGAGGTGCTGCCGTACCACACACTTGGGGTGTTCAAGTGGAAGGAGCTTGGTATACCATACCAGCTTGAGGGGGTGGAACCTCCTACAGAGGAACAGATAGAATGTGCAAAAAGAATATTAAATTGTCAGAATTAGTTTTTAAATATCATTGCTAATAACTCACTAAGTTGATAAAATATGATAAGTAACTATTATTTTACACCGATGCTGCCTTCGTTTGTATGTGAGGTGACACTTGGCTATATGCTTGCGTATCGCAACTGTAAATGTGCTGAACAGTTAAAATTTAAAATAACAATTTGCGGGAGTTACAACATGGGAAAACCAGATATCATTTACGAAGACAACGACATAATCATCTGCTACAAACCGGCGGGAATTGCTACACAGACCAGGCGTATAGGGCAGCAGGATATGGAGAGCTTCATAAGAAATTACAGGGCGGCTAAAAATGAGCCGCCTTATGTCGGCATAGTACACAGGCTCGACCAGCCGGTAGAGGGAGTGATGGTATTTGCCAAGAATCAGAAAGCAGCGGCTTCTTTAAGCAGACAAATAAAGGAGCATACAACCGAGAAATATTATCGTGCGGCAAGCAGAGGACAGGGAGTGTCAGGAACAGATAAGAAAGAAGATAATCATGCCCCGGCATGGCATACTCTTACAGATTATATTTCATTCGACAAGCGTACCAATACATCAAAAATCACAAGCGAAAAAGACAGGCTGGCAAAAAAAGCAGTGCTTCAGTACAGGGTGATATCAGTGACGCCGGATAGGGACGGCTCCCAAAATGAATGCATTAGAACAGAATTTGACATAAAGCTTCTCACTGGAAGGCATCATCAGATACGTTTGCAGCTTGCACATATCGGCTATCCACTGATTGGAGATACCAAGTATAGGAAGCCTGCCTCAAATAACTCAGGAATGGGAAGCAAATCAGGACGCACCGGTGGCGGTGTGAGGGAGCAGCTTGCACTTTGCTCCTACAAGCTTGTTTTTGACCATCCTGCGACAGGGGAGAGGATGACATTTGAATTACCATAGTGCTGTTGGGAATAAGATGAATTAAAGTGTATGGTCTTTTTTATATGAAGAAAAATACAGTTGACAGTATTATTTATATTATCTATTATAAGTTCATAGGTTAGTTACTTGAGTGGTTAACCATGCAACCATACCGCAAATATGAGCGAAATTAGCTGTGTAGCAGCGATGCTAAACAGAGTGCAGATAAAGTACAAATATCGTGCGGTTTTGCGAATGTGTGTGGTGGTTCTGGATAGTTACGATAATAAAAAGTACAACAAGTAGGTAATTGCGGAACAAGTGCGCACTCCTGATTAAAAAGCGGTAAGAATTCTGCAACGGAATAATTAATGAAGATGATAACATACGTTCCGGTCATTCCATGGCTGTTCAGGGATATGCCACTATACAAAGCAAAAGCTCTGGAAATCAACTCCATACTTTAATGGTATTTGATGGTTGGAATGAATATGTACGATATTTAAATTTAGATTTTGGAAACTGGACTGATTTGCGAGGTACAACTTTTAATGGATAAAAAAAAGCGACTACTTATTCTAATATTTGTATTAATATTAAGCGGAATTGTTGTGATATTCATACATAAAAATGGTTCCATGAAAGGAGATTCTATTATGGAAGAAAATGCTATTTCCGGAGATGATAATACTCATTGGTTCCATTCAAACGGTATCATCACATCCATAGATAACTCTCAAAAAAAAATCTGTGTTGATATCAGTCAAAAAAATAATTTTTTTGATGGTACCAATATTACATTAAATTGCAACAAATCATCTCTCGACATTACACATTTAGAGGCTGGTCAAGAAATTACTTTCTATTTCTTTGAGAATAATGTACTTGACACTGAAGTTGCAATAGAGAAACTAAATATCGTTACACCATAACCTTTAGGGATTAGATAGTGTTCATCTAATCCCTTTTATTATGCTATGACATAATATTGGCACATCTCTGTGATTGAAGTGTAAATTTACACATGCTACAATAAGTATTGCTTATAGTTTTCTTTATTTTCAGCACCTATAAATGGTGCTTTTTTGTACCCGTAATTCATTCAATCACTGACAACTTGTTCTAAGTATTTTATACGTACAGCATACTTAACCATATACCAAACGTAAACTGTACATACAGCCATACGTATAACGTTTTCTATTTGTATAGAAAAGAGGCGGAGCATGTGAATGAAATTCTGAATCAGGAGAAATCAATCTATATTCAGATAAGCGAAATGATAGAAAACGACATACTGCGGGATGTGCTTTTGGAGGATGAGCGCGTGCCGAGCACAAATGAGCTTGCAAAGCTGTATGCAATAAATCCGGCTACAGCGGCAAAGGGCATAAATATACTTGTGGATGCAGGAATTTTGTATAAGAAAAGAGGGATTGGAATGTTTGTGAGTGACGGAGCAAAGGAAGTAATAAGGACAAAGCGGAAAGCCCGTTTTTGTTGAAGCTGAACAATATGACGTAGCGAAAAAATAAAAACTAGAAAATTTTCGTCTACATGACGAAAAACAGTAAAATTTTTAATGTTTATCGAAAAATATTCTATAGTGATTCCCGAAATATTTTTGTATACTAGCCTTACCAACAAAACAAAGGGGGACAAAAATATATGAAGAAAAAATTTGTTGCAATCATGATGGTAGCTGCTATGGCAGCGTCAATGGCCGCTTGTGGATCAGATGGGGGTTCTTCTGATACACAGAAAGGGGGAAGCAGCACAACGACATCAGATGTTGCAAACAAGGACAAGCCACTCGTGTGGTTCAACCGTCAGCCATCAAACAGCTCAACAGGAGAGCTTGACATGACAGCACTCAACTACAACAAGGATACCTATTATGTAGGTTTCGATGCTAATCAGGGAGCTGAACTTCAGGGAGAAATGGTAAAAGAGTATATCGAGAAGAACATCGATACGATCGACAGAAATGGGGATGGCGTCATCGGATATGTACTTGCAATCGGTGATATCGGACACAACGATTCAATTGCAAGAACAAGAGGTGTTCGTAAAGCTCTTGGAACAGGCGTAGACAAGAGCGGCGAGATTGACAGTGCTCCGGCAGGAACAAACTCAGACGGAAAAGCAGCTGAGGTTCAGGACGGCAAGATTACTGTAAACGGCAAAGACTATGTAGTAAGAGAGCTTGCTTCACAGGAGATGAAGAACTCAGCAGGAGCTACATGGGATGCAGCTACAGCAGGAAATGCAATCGGAACATGGTCATCATCATTTGGCGAGTCAATCGACGTAGTTGTTTCTAACAACGATGGAATGGGAATGTCAATGTTCAATGCATGGTCAAAGGACAACAAGGTTCCAACATTCGGATACGATGCCAACAGTGATGCAGTAGCAGCTATCGCAGAGGGCTATGGCGGAACAATCAGCCAGCATGCTGACGTTCAGGCTTACCTCACACTTCGTGTACTTAGAAACGCACTCGATGGTGTAGATATTGATACAGGTATCGGCACAGAGGATGATGCAGGAAACGTATTAAGCGATGATGTATATGTTTACAAGGATGATGAGAGATCTTACTACGCATTAAACGTAGCAGTTACAGCAGATAACTACAAGGATTTCACAGATTCAACAGTTGTATGGGCACCTGTTTCAACACAGCTTGATTCAGCAAAGCACCCTACAAAGAAGGTATGGCTGAATATCTACAATGCTTCAGATAACTTCTTAAGCTCTACATATCAGCCACTCTTACAGAAGTATGATGATCTCTTAAATCTTGATGTTGAGTACATCGGTGGTGATGGACAGACAGAGTCTAATATCACAAACAGACTTGGAAATCCAAGCCAGTACGATGCATTCGCAATCAACATGGTTAAGACAGATAATGCAGCTTCTTATACAGCTCTTTTGAACCAGTAAAAGTATTTAAAACACTTAGTTGGGGAGGGAAAAATCTCTCCCCAAAATAAAGTGTATACAGACGACAGCAAATATAGAGTTAGGAGCAGGAAGTATGGGCGATAAGAATAATGAAAACATCTTATCGATTCGTGGCATGAGCAAGTCATTTGGACGAAACAGGGTTCTTGACCACATCAATTTAGATGTGAAAAAAGGTACTGTAATGGGTCTCATGGGGGAGAACGGAGCCGGTAAGTCGACAATGATGAAATGTCTTTTTGGTACATACCAGAAGGACGAGGGAACTATATATCTGGACGGAAAAGAGGTAAGCTTTTCGGGTCCTAAGGATGCACTGGAAAATGGAATAGCGATGGTGCATCAGGAGTTGAACCAGTGTCTTGAGAGAAATGTCGTAGACAATCTGTTTCTCGGAAGATATCCGGTCAATTCATTTGGTATGATTGATGAGGGACGCATGAAAAAAGAAGCGTCTGAATTATTCAGAAAGCTGGGAATGACAGTTAATCTCGAGCAGCCGATGAAAAATATGTCAGTATCACAGCGACAGATGTGTGAGATTGCAAAGGCAATATCATACAACTCAAAGGTTATAGTATTGGATGAGCCTACATCATCACTTACGGTACAGGAGGTTGAAAAGCTGTTCCAGATGATGAGGATGCTTCGTGACCAGGGTATTTCACTTATCTATATTTCTCACAAGATGGATGAGATTTTTGAGATATGTGATGAGATTTCAGTTCTTAGAGATGGAAATCTGGTCATGACAAAGAGCACAAAAGAAACAAATATGAATGAACTGATTGCAGCGATGGTTGGACGAGTACTGGAGAACAGATTCCCTCCGGTAGACAACAAACCAAAGGATGTAATCTTGTCAATACAGCATCTTTCGACAAAGTACGAGCCACATCTGCAGGACATCACATTTGATGTGCATGAGGGGGAGATATTTGGACTATACGGACTTGTCGGAGCAGGTCGTACAGAGCTTCTTGAGACGATTTTCGGAATCAGGACAAGAGCTGCGGGACGAGTATATTTTAAGAACCAGCTTATGAATTTCACCTGTGCAAAGGAGGCTATGGACTATGGCTTCGCACTTATCACAGAGGAAAGAAAAGCAAATGGACTTTTCCTTAAGGGAAACCTCACCTTTAACACAACAATCGCAAATCTCGGTTCTTATAAGAATGGACCGGCACTTTCAGACAGCAAGATGACAAAGGCCACCTCTGATGAGATAAAGATTATGCACACAAAGTGTATGGGACCGGAGGATATGATTTCGGCTCTGTCAGGAGGAAACCAGCAGAAGGTTATCTTTGGTAAATGGCTTGAAAGAGGACCGCAGATATTCATGATGGATGAGCCTACAAGAGGTATCGATGTAGGTGCCAAATATGAGATTTACGAGCTGATAATCAATATGGCAAAGCAGGGTAAGACAGTCATTGTAGTTTCATCTGAGATGCCTGAGATCCTTGGTATAACAAATCGTATCGGAGTCATGTCAAACGGACGGCTCTCAGGAATTGTCAATACAAAGGAAACCAATCAGGAAGAACTGCTGAGACTCAGTGCAAAGTACCTATAATAAAGGGAGAAGACGGATATGGCTAATAGTAAGATTTTAACGGCTGAGCAGGAGCGTGCTCTGCGCCAGCCTATCGACGAATATGTTGGTGGAATACAAAAAGAAATTGATGCACTCAGAAAAGACGGAACTACAAAGGTTGTAGAGTGTCAGTCAGCGATAGCAGGCATCAAGAGAGATAAAACTCTTTCAAAGGGCGAGAAAGAGTCAGAAATAGCAGCCTGCGAGAAAGAGCTTGCAAAGGCAAAGGCTGTTGAGGCAAAGAACAAGGATGAGATTTCAAAGCTCATTGCCAAGGCTGAAAGCTATTTAAAGGAAAATTTTGATTCAAAGTATTACAATGCCGTTAAGGCAAGCTGTGAGGCGGAAAAGGCAGAGGCGCTTGCTGCTCATAATGAGAGAATGGCAGAGCTTGATAAAAAGCACAAGGCTGCTCTTGCAAAGACATCAGACAGTACTGAGATAAAGGAAGAAAACTACGTACACAAGAATCGTATTTCCAATGAGAAGCTTGAGCTCGAGAAAGAGTATCAGACGATCAAGGACAAAAAGCATGAGGCATACAGCTACAAGTATCACCTGATTGATATGCTTCGTCTTTCAAAGTTCACATTTATGGAGAAAAGAGCTCAGAAATGGGAGAATTACAAGTATACGTTCAATAGGAGAAACTTCCTGTTACAGAATGGTCTTTATATTGCAATTATACTTATATTCATAGCGCTTTGTGTCATAACACCGATAAAGAAGGGCACACCTCTTCTGACATACAACAACATACTGAATATTCTTCAGCAGGCTTCACCGAGAATGTTCTTAGCACTTGGTGTTGCAGGACTTATCCTCTTAACAGGAACGGACCTTTCTGTTGGACGAATGGTTGGTATGGGTATGACAACAGCCACAATCATCATGCATCAGGGTATCAATACAGGCTCTGTATTCGGTCATATATTTGACTTTACAGGAGTACCAACAGGTGCAAGAGTGGTTATCGCATTACTTGCATGTATCGTGCTTTGTACATTCTTCACAAGTATTGCAGGATTTTTTACAGCGAAGTTTAAGATGCATCCGTTTATTTCAACCATGGCCAACATGCTTGTTATCTTCGGTATCGTAACATATGCTACAAAGGGAGTTTCATTCGGTGCTATTGAGCCGGTTATCCCTAACATGATTATTCCAAAGGTAAATGGTTTCCCAACCATCATCATCTGGGCAGTAGCAGCAATCGCAATTGTATGGTTTATCTGGAACAAGACAACATTTGGTAAAAACCTCTACGCAGTAGGAGGAAACCCGGAGGCAGCAGCAGTTTCAGGTATCTCAGTATTTGCAGTAACTCTCGGCGCATTCGTGATGGCCGGTATCCTTTATGGATTTGGCTCATGGCTTGAGTGTGCAAGAATGGTTGGTTCAGGTTCAGCAGCTTATGGACAGGGCTGGGACATGGATGCAATCGCAGCCTGTGTAGTTGGTGGTGTATCATTCACAGGTGGTATCGGTAAGATATCAGGTGTTGTAACCGGTGTATGTATCTTCACAGCACTCACATACTCTCTTACAATCCTTGGTATTGATACAAACCTTCAGTTCGTATTCTCAGGAATTATCATTCTTGTAGCAGTTACACTTGACTGTCTGAAATACGTTCAGAAGAAATAATATCGCAGGAAAATTTCTTTTTCATACTTCCAAAATGATCAGCAGAGATGTCAGGGTGGCATCTCTGCTTTTTTCTTTAACAGTTACACTTTTGTTTATGTAAAGCTATAAAAGAATATATCAGATGTGGTATAATACTATACAGACACATTTTAATATCCGGGGGATAAATTTATGCTACACACGGATTTTATGGTGTATGCAGTTCAATAATTACAAGCAGGGAGAAGACATAAAATGTATACATTATTACTGGTTGATGACGAAGAGGATGTAATAGAGGTAATCGAGAGAAAGGTATCCTGGGAGCAGATTGGTTTTCATGTGGTAGGACATGCGGGAAATGGCTTCAAGGCGCTTGAAATGATGGAGGACATGCAGCCGGATGTTGTGATGACTGACATACGTATGCCTTACATGGACGGACTTGAGCTGTGCAGTAACATCAGGCAGAGGTTTCCTGCGACGAAGCTCTTGCTTTTCACAGGCTTTGACGATTTTGAGTATGCAAAGGAGGCAGTACATCTCGAGATAGAGGAGTATATTTTAAAGCCACTCAATCTGGCTGAAATCACGGAGGTATTCAAAAAGCTTAAGACAAAGCTGGATGATGAGCTGAATGAGAAGAAAAACACAGACATATTGAAGCAGTATTATGCAGCATCGCTGCCTGTTTTGCAGTCAAATTTTTACACGACACTTATCGAGGGACGCATACCGGAAAATGAGCTGGGCAGGTATATGCGTGACTATAAGATTGTGCTTGAGGGACCATATTACTGCTGTATTATCATACATACCTCCGCAAGTCAGATGCCGCAGGGCATGGATATCAGACTGCTTGCAGTGTCAGTAGAGCGACAGGCACAGGCTGATTTAAAGGAGCGCTGGAATGGCAGGATTTTTAACTATCTCGGTGATACGGTCATGATAGCCCAGCTTATGCAGCAGGAGGATATCTCTGAGCTGACAGATGAGTGTGACAGATTTTGCAAATATGTAAATCATGTAATGGGAGCAAAGGTAACTGTCGGAATCGGGCAGGTGTGTGAAGGTATACAAGAGCTGGTGAGCTCTTATCAGAGTGCGAGGGAGGCAGTATCCTACAGGGTGCTTTATGGCAGCAACAGGGCAATAAACATGACAGAGGTTGAGCCACAGCGACGTATATCAAAGGATGGCGATGAGGGAAATGAGCTGTCATATTTATTTAAAATGATTTGTATCGGCAAGATAGAGGATGTGGGACAGGCTGTTGAGGCGTATATGCAGCACAATTTTATGTCGCAGCAGTCACTTGAGAACTACCATGTGGCAGTAATGGAGCTGATCAGTGAGCTATATCACTTCATGAGCAATAATGAGCTAAATGCGCAGGAAATATCGGGAAGTGTAGGCAGGCTTTATAATGAGCTCTCCAATTTTGAGCCGGTGGTGCTCAAGCAGTGGCTTTTGGATTTTTCAAGCAGGCTGCACGACGATATGGCTAATGCCAGATACAACTCCAAGAAGTCACTCATAGACAGTGCAAAGGATTATGTGCACAGGAATTACAGAAGTGTGGACCTTGGACTTGACGATACATGTAAGGAATTAGGAGTATCTAACTCGTATTTTTCAAGTCTGTTCAAGAAGGAAACCGGCAGCTCGTTTGTGGAGTATCTGACTGATTACAGAATGGACAAGGCTGCCAGAATGCTTGTGGAGACAGACGACAAGAGCTATGTCATAGCCCAGAATGTAGGCTATGCGGATCCGAACTATTTCAGTTATGTTTTTAAGAGAAAGTATGGGGTTTCCCCATCCAGGTACAGGACAGAGTATGAGAAGAATAAGGTATAAATCAGGCAATATACAATCCATAATAATGCTCTCATTCTCACTGCTGTCGCTTGCAATAATGCTTGTCACAGTTGTGGTGATGTATATAAAATTTGCCGATGCATCGCAGGACAGTATCATAGAGAGCAATCATAAGGTGATGGACCAGACAATAGACAGTGTGGAAAGCTATCTGGTCAATATGAGGCAGGTTTCGGATGCGGCGTATTATAATGTAATAAAGGAGAATGATATTTTAAAGCAGTCTGACAGCATACACGATGGCATGAGCCTGCTCTATGAGTCAAACAAGGAATATCTGCGCAGTATTGCCTTGTATAATCAGTATGGAAGCCTTATAGCTGCAGAGCCTGTTGTGTCCCAGAAGGAGGACCCGAATGTGACAAAACAGGACTGGTTCATAGAAGCTATGGAGCGCATGGAAAATATACATTTTTCAACACCTCATGTACAGAATCTGTTTGACGATGGTTCTATGAGATATCATCTGGTCATATCATCAAGCCGTGCCGTGGAGCTGACCTCCGGTTCAGAATCACAGATGGGTGTGATGCTTGTGGACATGGATTATTCGAGTGTATCAAGGATGCTTGAGAGGATAAATACATCGGGAAAAGGACAGTATTATTATCTGTGTGATGCAAATGGCAATATTATTTACCATCCGCATCAGATACAGTTTGATGGAGATGTTCCGGAAAACAGCGATGTTGCGGCAAAGTCGCAAAACAGTATATATGATGATTATCTGAATGGAGTGCATCGTAAGATTATGGTAGATACAATCAGCTACACAGGCTGGAAGCTTGTATGTGTGATGCCATACTCCATCTTTACCAATAAGATGGCGGATGTGAAGCAGTTTGTTTTTGTTATAATGATTATTATGGCTATGATGTTTGTGTGGATAAACAGAGTGATAGCTATACGTATTTCAAAGCCGATAATGAAGCTGGATGATTCTGTGAAAAGGTATGAGAATGGCAATGAAGCAGATATTTATGTAGGCGGTTCCTCAGAGATACGGCATCTGGGATACTCTATACGTAATTCATATAAGCAGAACAATGAGCTCATGAAGAAGATCGTATGGGAGCAGAACGAGAGACGAAAGAGCGAGCTTGATGTGCTTCAAAGCCAGATTAATCCGCACTTTTTGTATAATACTCTTGACTCCATCACATGGATGATTGAAGGAGGCAAAAACGAGGAGGCCTCGTTTATGATTACGCAGCTTGCAAAGCTTTTCCGTATCAGTCTGTCGAAGGGACATACCATAATAACTGTACGCGATGAGCTTTTGCACGCAAAAAGCTACATGAATATTCAGAAGGTGCGCTATAAGAACAAATTTGAGGTGAGCTTTGAGGTAGACGAGGAAATAATGGACTACTGTGCGGTGAAGCTGGTGCTTCAGCCGATTTTGGAAAACGCACTAAATTATGGAATCAGAGAGCTGGACGATTTTGGAGAGATAGTAGTCGGAGGCCAAAAAGTGGGAGAGGATATCATCATAACGGTATCAGACAACGGAATGGGCATTCCGGAGAATGAAATTCCGTTTTTGCTGACAAATACGGACAGGGTTCACAAGAAGGGCTCGGGAGTGGGGCTTGTCAATGTAAATAACAGGATAAAGATACTGTTTGGAGAGCGCTATGGCCTGCATATAGAAAGTGAGCTTGATGAGGGAACAGTTGTGACAATCAAAATCCCGGCAATTGTATATTCAGAGGAAAACAGACTTCAATTTGAGGAGCATCATACAGTATGAAGCAAGTACAATTGCCTTGCTGTATGGGAGGTGTGAGAGTGACAGTGAAAAATAAATGGACAAATATGAGCAAGAATAAGAGAAACTTCATCATAACAGAGCTGCTGCTGGGAGTACTACTTGTGATAGGAATAGGTTTTATCGCATACAATAAGCTCAATGAGAAACCGGAGCGTATTGCAGTTGTGATGGCTGATGTGGATGAAAGCCACAGTGCTGCGTTTAAATATGGCATGAAAATGGCGGCCTCTGAGTATGGTGTGGATGTAGTTATGATAAGTAAGGAAAATCTGAACAACATGTCAGATGAAATTGATGTCATAAAGCAGGAGATAAACAAAAAAGCTGATGCGGTCGTTTTCAAGCCGACAGAAGAAAAAATGACAGAAGAAAAAAGCCTTAATACACTTATCCGGATAAATAAAAAGACACCGATAATGGTAGTCGGAGACCAGGCGGGAAGCGAGAGCTTTAAGTCGTTAAATACAGTGGAGTTTGACCAGTACAGCATGGGTGCCAAACTGGCACAAAAGCTTCTTGCTGACAACAACGGAACACTTTCAGGTAAAAAAATAGGAATCTATTGTGAAAACACTGAATCCGATGCCTGTAAAAAACGCATTGATGGCATAAAGGATACTCTTGCGGAGAGCGGCTGTGTTGTGATGTGGATTGTATCAGGTGTTTCGGATACCGGGGAGAAAATAAATCTGCAGTCACAGAGAAAGGTTGACATAGTTCTTGCAATAGATGATGCAAGTGTGGTTGAGGCGGCAAAGGAAGCCTCTGATAATAATCTGCAGGGTGCACTGGTATATGGGATAGGAAACTCAACAGAAGCCATATATTATCTCGATTCGGGCTGGACAGAGGCTCTTATCACACCTGATGAATTTGCTGCCGGATACAAAAGTGTTGTAGGACTGGTCGATATGCTGCGTGGCAGTAGAAAATATTCAGTAGAGGAAAAGCCGGTATCTTACCAGCTTCTTACCAGAAAAAATCTGTTTGATGAAGAAAACAAGAAGCTTTTGTATGCAATCAGCCAGTAGTGGGGGAACAATAAATGAGAAGCAGAATAAGAAATACCATGATAATACTGTGTTTTGCACTGATACTGTCATTTGTCTCGTGCAGCAACACAAGAGTTGACGAGAAAAAACAGATATATATAGGCGTGACCTGCTATGACCAGAAGGATACATTTATCGGGGAGCTGATAGAAACTTTCAAAAAGGAGTGCGCAAGTCTTGATACAGACAAATACGATATCAGCATGACAATCATGGATGCTGCAGGCTCACAGCGTGCACAGGATGATCAGGTGCAGGAGATGATAGAGGACGGCTGCAATGTGCTGTGTATTAATCTGGCAGACAGAACAGATTTGTCGCATATTATAAATGCTGCAATGGAGAAGGACATCCCGATTATTTTCTTTAACAGGGAGCCGGTTGATGAGGATTTAAATCGCTGGGATAAGCTGTACTATGTCGGGGCCAAGGCAAAGCAGTCAGGTCAGATGCAGGGGGAACTCATCGCCGATTATATAAAAAATAATCCGGGTGTGGATAAAAACGGTGATGGCAGGATACAGTACGTCATCCTGGAGGGAGAGATGGGACATCAGGATGCCATCGTCAGGACAGAGAGTGTGACAGAGAGTATGAAGAATAACGGTCTTCAGATAGAAAAGCTGAGCTGTCAGATAGCAAACTGGAATCGTGCTCAGGCGCAGAACCGTATGACACAGCTTATAGGTCAGTATAAAAACAGCATAGAGCTGGTTATTGCAAACAACGATGCAATGGCACTCGGAGCGATAGACGCATACGAAAAGCTTGGTGTGACGGAGTCGAATGTACCGGCATTTTTTGGAGTGGACGGCACAGACGATGGGCTTGAAGCAGTGCAGCAGTCGAAGCTTGCGGCAACAGTCTACAATGACAAGGAGGGACAGGCAAGGGCTATGGCTCAGCTTGCTTATCTGGCAGCCACCGGGGGCAGCATGAAAAACATAAAGTTTGAGGATAAAAAGTATGTTTATCTGCCGTATGAGAAGGTGACCCCTGACAATGTAAATGAATTTGTAAAGGATGAATAGTGATCTTATTTATGCTCGTTCCTCCACTCCCTCGGAGCTACTCCGTAGATATTTTTAAAGGCGCGTGAGAAATGAAGCTGATTTTCGTATCCAACAGCAGAACCAATATCTGCGATGGATAAGGAGGTCAGCTTTAAAAGCTCTGTGGCCTTTATCATACGATAATTCATGAGAAATTCCTGAGGTGAATGTCCAACGGAATTTTTGAAAATTTTGCCCAGATAGCTTCGGTTTATGCCGCAGACTCTGGCAATATCTTCGATTGATATATCATTCTGAAAATTCTGCTCGATATAATTCATCGCTTCTTTTATATAAAAATCACTCATTTTCCCACCTGGAACGAGTTTTGCTGATTTGGCTGACTGCATCATATAATCCAGAAAAAGGTACATATGCCCAATCAGGTGATACGGTGATTCTGAGGGGTGCCTTGTGATGTAGAGCATTTCCTCAACAAGTTTTTCGCGGATATCCTTTGAGTGTGTGTGATATACAGGATTATTTTTGGTAAGCTCTGTTGTGGTGAGAGCCTCCTTGACGCGCAGACCGTCAAACTCAATCCATATGTATTCCCAGGGAAGCTTGTCATCTGCGATATAGGTATTTATCTGGCCGGGAAAAATCAGAAAGCCCTGCCCGCTTTTTATGTTGTAGGTTTGTGTAATGCCCTTTGCATTATCGGCCATCAGAGTGCCGGTGCCGGACAGTACATAGTGGAATAGATAGTGGTTTCTTGTGGCAGGACCAAATGAGTGTCCAGGTTCGCACTGCTCGTGGCCGAACTGGTACATACACAAATCTATGAAATTTACATTTGGAAAAATATTGAAGGAAAGCTTGTCCATGTGAGTCACTCCTTATTGATTAATACTATAAATATACCCTTATGCGACATTATATGCAATTATAGCATATTTTATAGCATATTGGTATAAAAAAGCAAAAATAAGGGTATTTATTGTATACATAATGGTATGTTATAATCGGTTTATCAGGAAAAAGAGCAAATAAAACAGAAAAGGAGTGAAAAAATATGGCAAAAAGAAAGATTTGTCAGGCTATGGCGGTTGTGCTGGCACTCGGAATGTGCACGACAGGACTGACCGGATGTGGAAATGAAAAGCGGGCGGACGGAAAAACTGAGATTGAGGTGGTTTCTTATAAGCCGGAGGCTGTTAAGGCTTTCGAGAAGATTGAGAAGCAATTTAATGAGACTCATGATGATATTCATCTGACTATTTCATCTCCGAATGAGGCTATGACTATTTTAAAGACACGCTTCATCCGTGAGGATTATCCGGATATCATTGCAATAGGTGGAGATATCAATTATTCAAATTTCCTGGATGCAGATTTGTTTGAGGATATCTCAGATCTGGATGTAGTGGACACTGTAAAAGAGGCATATCTGGATATGGACAAGGAGCTTGAGTTCATTCCAAAGGATGGCACCTATGCACTTCCTTACGCCGCAAATGCAGCAGGAGTGCTTTACAACAAGGATATGTTTGCGGAGAATGGCTGGAAGGTGCCTACAACCTGGAGTGAGTTTACAGCACTGTGCGATGAGATAAAGGAAAGCGGAACACTTCCTTTGTATCTGGGCTTTAAGGATACATGGACATGTCTGGCACCGTGGAATGCTCTTGCAGTAGGTCTTTGTGATTCAGACACCTGTAATCAGGTAAATATGGGAAATACAACATTTGAGGAGGCATATTCTCCGGTTGCCGACAAGATACGCACATTACTTGATTATGCAGAGGACAATCCATATGCTTACAGCTACAATGACGCATGTACAGCCTTTGCCAGAGGTGAATCTGCCATGTACACGATAGGAAGCTATGCTATTCCTCAGATTAAGTCGGTTAATCCTGATATGAATATCGGTTCATTTACTTTCCCGGCAAATGATAATGAGGCTGACAATGTGTTAAATTCAGGAATAGATTTACAGTTTTCAGTTATGAAGGCCTGCAAAAATAAGGAAGCAGCATACGAGGTGCTTGAATATCTGTACAGCGATGAGACAATTCAGACATATCTGGATGACCAGGGCGGAATTGCCTGCAAGGATGGAGATTTCGCAATACCGGATACACTGAAGGATATGCAGGAGTATATAAAGGACAACCGTATGTCGGATTATCAGGATCATCATTATCCAAGTGAGATGAGCGTGGATGCCATGATTCAGACATATCTGCTTGACACAGGCGACAATGCAAAGGAGAAGTTCTTAAAGAAATTTGATTCAGACTGGAAGCGTTACAACAGAGATCTGATTCGTGAAGTACAGGATTACCAGAAGGAACAGGAGGATGCAAAATGAAAAAGAAAATGTCAAATAGAGACAAGACATTCTGGGCCGTTGTGATACCTGTTGTGGTTTTATTTTTCGCATTCAACACACTGCCGATGATAAAGGGTGTGATTTACAGCTTTACAAACTACAAGGGCTATGGCTCATATGATTATGTCGGACTTAGAAACTATACAGACCTGTTTACCGACGCCAGAGTCGGAAAGAGCTATCTGTTTACCTTTAAATATGCGATTGCAGGAACCGTACTTGTAAATGTATTAAGCCTTGTAATGGCAGTTGCGTTAAACAGCAATATCCGCGGCAAGAGTGCATTGAGAGGTGTTTATTTCGTACCGAATATCCTTGGCGGACTGGTTATTGGTTACATTTTCAGCTTTATTTTTACATATATTCTGCCGGTAGTAGGAAATACCTTCAACATCGGTTTCTTACAAAACAGTATTCTGGCGAGTGAAAAATATGCATGGATTGGTGTGCTGATTGTCGGGGTATGGCAGGCGGTTGCCATGAATACCATCATTTATATATCCGGACTGCAGACAGTGCCTGAGGATGTTTACGAAGCCAGCATGCTCGACGGAGCAGGCAAATGGAAACAGTTCTGGAAGGTTACATTTCCACTCGTTATGCCATTTGTTACAATCAATCTGGTGCTCAGCACAAAGAACTTCCTCATGGTATTTGACCAGATTATGTCATTGACAAAGGGCGGCCCGGCGCAGAGCACTGAGTCAATCTCATACCTGATTTACAGAAATGGTATGGATGGAGGACAGTTTGGCTTCCAGAGTGCAAACGCAGTAATTTTCTTTGTTGTAATTGTGGCTATTTCACTATTCCAGATGGGCGTTATGAATAAGAAGGAGGAGCAGTTATAATGAAAAAACAAAAAACAAACTGGGTACTTACCATCGTTTTAATATTGGGAACCTTAACCGTATTTTTCCCACTGTATATGGCTGTTATCATTGCCTTCAAGAAACCGAGTGAGATGACAAATGATGTCGCAGGAGCTCTTTCATTCCCTTCAAAGTGGAGCTTTTCAAACTTCACAGAGGCTATGAAGGTGACTGATTTCTGGCATTCTCTCGGAAACAGCTTACTTATCACTATTGTGACCATTGTTCTCGCAATCCTTATCCATTCGATTGCAGGATATGTTATCGGACGAGGCATGGCAAGGAAAAAGAGCTTCCGTTTCATATATCTTTACATTGTAAGCGGTATGTTTGTGCCATTCTCAATTCTCATGATGCCTCTTGTAAAGCAGACTGCGCAGATGGGACTTGGAAACAGGGCAGGAGTTATCATTTTATATCTTGTATTTTACATGCCAATGAATGTATTATTATATAGTGGATACTTGAAAAATATCCCTATGGCACTTGAGGAGGCTGCAGACATCGATGGCGCAAGCACATGGACAACATACTGGAGAGTTGTATTTCCTATGATGAAGCCTATGCATGCGACAGTAGCCATCCTGACAGCACTCGGTACCTGGAATGATGTCATGACACCGCTTGTCATCATGTCAGGAACAGGACAGAATACACTGCCGCTGGCACAGCTGAATTTCCAGACACAGTTTGGAACCAACTACAATCTGGCATTTGCATCATATATTCTGGCTTTGATACCGATACTTATATTCTATATAATCTGCCAGAAGCAGATATTAAACGGTGTTGCAAACGGTGCAATCAAGGGATAATTTTTAAACACTATTTTAACAATGATATGGAGTGATTTTATGGCAATTATATTTAATCCAAACAAGAAAATTTTTACTTTACAGACAGCTCACACCACATATCAGATGCAGGTGGACAGACTGGGCTATCTGCTGCATCTGTACTACGGAGCAAAAAGCACATGTGATATGGACTATGTGCTGACATATGCTGACAGAGGCTTTTCAGGTAATCCTTACGCAGCAGGCATGAACCGTACATATTCGCTTGATACGCTGCCACAGGAGTATCCGACACTTGGCACAGGCGATTTCAGAAATATTGCGCTTGATATCAAAAACGAACAGGGCACTGAGAGTGTTGAGCTTCTTTATAAGAGTTATGAAATCAGAGACGGAAAATACGCTCTAAAGGGACTTCCGGCAGTGTGGGCATCTGATGATGAAGCGCAGACTCTTGAAATAGTTCTTGGCGATGATATCGCAGGCGTTGAGGTGCATCTGCTTTATGGCGTGCTCGAGGCTTGTGATGTCATCACAAGAAGTGTGCTCATTAAAAATACAGGCAGTGGAAATATTACAATTGAAAAGGCTCATGCTGCCTGCCTGGATATGGTTTACGGAGATTATGATGTGATCAGATTCTACGGTAAGCATGCCATGGAGCGCAATCTTGAGCGCACACGCTTAGGACACGGCACACTTTCATTCGGAAGCCGCAGAGGAACCTCAAGCCACCAGTACAATCCGGCGGTTATTCTCGCACAGCGCGATACTACAGAAAATGCAGGAGACTGCTATGGTATGCTTTTTGTATATAGTGGCAACTTCTCATGTGAGGCAGAGAAGGATCAGATTAACCAGACACGCCTTTTAATGGGGCTTTCCGATGAACTGTTTTCATATCCGCTTGCGGCAGGAGAGACCTTTACAGTGCCTGAGGTGATTATGTCATACTCGGCAGACGGTTTCTCACAGCTTTCCCATCAGTACCACACCTGCATCAGTGAGCATGTGTGCAGGAGCAGATTTGCACATGAGGTAAGACCGGTGCTCATCAATAGCTGGGAGGCTGCGTACTTTGACTTTACAGGCGATACGATAGTAGACCTTGCAAAGGAGGCCGCATCACTGGGCATAGATATGGTGGTCATGGATGACGGCTGGTTTGGAAAGAGAGATGATGATAATTCATCACTCGGAGACTGGTTTGTGAATGAGAAAAAACTTGGCGGAACACTTTCAGAGCTCATCGACAGAGTGCATGCACAGGGAGTGAAATTTGGAATATGGATTGAGCCTGAGATGGTGAATGAGGACAGTAATCTGTACAGAGAGCATCCTGACTGGGCTATCCAGATTCCGGGAAAGCTTCCTGTACGCTCAAGAAACCAGCTTATTTTAGACTTCTCGAGAAAAGAAGTCAGGGACAATATTTTCGATCAGATCTGCGCAGTGTTTGACCAGGGAAAAATCGACTACGTGAAGTGGGATATGAACAGAAGCATGGCTGATGTGTATGCAGGAAATCTTGCATACGACTATGTGCTTGGAGTGTATGATTTTATGGAGCGTCTGGTGACAAGATATCCGGATATACTTCTTGAGGGCTGCAGCGGTGGCGGTGGACGATTTGATGCAGGCATGCTCTACTACAGTCCACAGATATGGTGCAGTGACAATACAGATGCCATAAACCGTACAAGAATACAGTATGGCACATCGTTCTTCTATCCGGTATCATCCATGGGAGCGCATGTATCGGCAGTGCCAAATCATCAGACAGGCAGAGTGACAAGCCTTAAAACAAGAGGCATCACAGCCATGGCAGGAACCTTTGGCTATGAGCTGAATCCGGCCCTTCTGTCAGATGAGGAAAAGGAAGAAATCAGAGAGCAGATAAAGACCTTTAAGAAGTATGAGATGCTTATAAATGAGGGCACCTACTGGCGCCTTACAAGCCCATTTGAGGATGAGGTGGCTGCTTGGATGTCTGTCTCAAGGGCAAAGGACAGGGCACTTGTGAGCGTGGTTCGTCTGTATGCGGAGGCAAATGCGGCTACTTACTATGTGAAGCTTAAGGGCTTGGAGTCTGATGCAGTATATATTGAGGAAAATACCGGCAGGCAGTACACAGGTGCAGCACTGATGAATGCCGGAATACCGCTTCCGTTTGCTACAAAGGAGTATGAGGCATATCAGTTTTCATTTATCAGGCTTGATGAGGCAAAGAAGCTGTATGATGAGATAAAGAAGGTGTGCGGCAATCTAAAATTAAGTGAGGCTGACACTGCAGATAGTTCTTCTGATAAACGTATTGTAATAAGCATCTACGGCGGCTCAGGCTCAGGAAAGACAACGATTGCAGCAGCCCTGCAGCAGTATTTCCTTAACGATAATACAGCCTGCTATGTGCTGACCGGGGACAATTATCCACACCGTATCCCGATGAGAAACGACGAGGAACGCCTTAATGTGTATAACGAGTCCGGCGAGGATGGCTTACGTGGATATCTTGGAACACCTGAGGAGATTGACTTTGACAGGATTAACAAGGAGCTTTCAGAGTTTAAGGCAGGAAAAGATATAATTGAGATAAAGCATATGGGCCGCGAGGACGGTGATATCTCATATGACGAGACTGATTTCACAGGAATCAAAGTGCTCATCCTGGAGTGGACCCATGGAGGAAGCGAATACCTTAAGGGGGTTGATATACCTGTATTTCTGGAGAGTTCGCCTGAGGAGACAAAGGCGCGCCGCATTAAGAGAGGACGTGACGAAAACGCCGCAAGCCCTTTCATATGCCGCGTGGTAGAATTGGAGCAGGAAAAGCTTGATTTACAGGGTAAAAATGCGCGTATCGTAGTTGGAAAGGATGGCAAAGTCTATGAACAATAAACCTATGCTTAATGCATATCCTGACAGTCTGGGCGGTAAGCTTTCCGATATCGCAGCGCTGCTAAAAAAGAAGGAAATGCAGGACACATTTTCATCATTTTATATTCTGCCAAGCCTGTATCATTCGGATTTGGACCGCGGATTTTCGGTCGTGGACTACAATCTGAATGAGGAGCTTGCGACAATAGAGGATTTATCGCAATTGAAGGAGCTGGGGATTGACTTAAAGCTTGACTTTATTTTAAATCATGCTTCGGCACAGTCACCACAGTTCAAGGATCTTGTGGAAAAGGGCGATGAGTCGGAGTACCGCGACTTTTTCATAGACTGGAACAAATTCTGGGAAGGTCATGGAGTCATGACGGATGAGGGCTACATACAGCCTGATGAGTCATGCTTAAAGCAGATGTTTTTCAGAAAGCCGGGGCTTCCGATTCTCATGGTTGAGTTTCCGGATGGACGAAGAGTGCCATACTGGAACACATTTTACCAGGAGGTGCATGGCAGAGAGTATCTGGGACAGATGGATTTAAATATAAAGTCCGAAAAGGTGTGGGATTTCTATCGTGAAACACTGGAAAAAATAGCATCCTACGGTGCGGCTATCGTGAGACTCGATGCATTTGCCTATGCGCCTAAGGCACCGGGGAAAAAGAATTTCCTGAATGATCCTGAGACCTGGGAATTTCTACAGCAGATTCACGAGCTTGCAGCACCGCTTGGACTGACTCTGCTGCCTGAAATACACGCGGCATATGAGGAAAAAATATACAAAACTCTTGCAGATAAGGGCTATGCCACATATGATTTCTTTTTACCGGGACTGATAATTGATGCGATTGAGAACAGGAGAGCAGATTATCTGGCGAAATGGGCGCGTGAGATTGTGGAAGATAAAATCTCAACAGTCAATATGCTTGGCTGCCATGACGGCATACCTCTTCTGGACTTAAAGGGTCTGCTTCCGGAGGATGATATACGCTCGCTTATAGATTTGATTGTATCTCGTGGCGGCATGGTCAAAAATCTTCACGGACAGAAGAATATATATTATCAGGTCAATGCCACATATTACAGTGCGCTTGGTGAGTCTGACAGCAAAATGCTTCTGGCCCGTGCTATTCAGATGTTCATGCCGGGAAAGCCACAGGTATGGTATCTTGACCTCTTTGCAGGCAAAAATGACCATGAGGCCGTAAGACGCGCCGGAGAATCAGGACACAAGGAAATTAACAGAACAAACCTTAGTGCCTCCGATATCAGGGAGGCGCTAAAAAAGGATGTTGTTGCAAAGCAGCTTGAGCTGCTTCGCATGAGAAATACACATAAGGCATTTGAGAAGGGGGCTGTCATAACAGTAGCAGGAGAAGGACCAAAGCTCTCAATCCGCTATGATAACGGTGAAGCGTATGCGCTTCTTACGGTGGATTTTGAAGCCGGAGCATATGAGATAGAGCTGAGCTGATTTGTGTATTACTTATATGAAGCAGTTAGAATATATTTATCATAAAAGATGCGATATCAAAAAGGAACCGGATTTTCCGGTTCCTTTTTTGCTGCGTAGAATTATTAACATTCCAGTATTTATCAGCTGTTAAGTATGTGTAAACGATTTCATGAATTAGCTTTGAAAACCTGTACTTCTGGTGTTTATATTGCACTCAAGCAAACGAGCTACAGCCGTTGCTGGAAGAAGCAAAAGAAGTGGATGGCTCATAGAGGATAATAAAGAAAGAGAGGTTCATGATGTTAAATGTCATGGACCTCTCTTTCTTTAGGGGAAAATTATAAATGTTTCAAATAATTTTCTACATTCTGATACTCAACGCCATTTTCCATGACGGAATCTTCACCACGATAGAGCACACATCGCTTGGTAATCTGGCCAAATCTCTGACTTGTTTGATTCAGTTTCTCTTCGTCAACTAAGAAGCGGGCTTGCATTGGAACAATTTTCGAGCTGTGTTTTATTTCGTAGCATTCACATGTATTGAGTTTAGCATCGTAAATTACCATATCGTATTCGCCGACAGCAAATTGCAATTTGAAAACACGTTGATGCCTTTTAGCCGATTTGAATGTTTCTAAAAGTACGATGTCTTCCATCATACGACCACGCACTTCTTCCAAAATACGTTCAGAAACTAACATTTTTTCGTGCTCGCTCAATGTAGAGAATAATTCATCTTTTGTCAAAGAATGAACCAATGCCTGTGCCTGGCAATAACGCATGCCTGGTTGCGTGAATAAAATATTCTCTAGTGGTTCGGCACTTGGAATTACCGTTTCTCGTGGAACGTCAACAATCAGGTCAAGTGCTTTCAAATATTCTTTGATTTCCTCTATGTGAGCATTTGTAATACCAATAGATTGTTCTTCTTTATTGTGAATCTCCAACATATCCATTAATCGTTTGGTTACTGCTTCTGTATCGATTTTATCCAAAATATCTGTACGCTGTTTGGGATTACGATCTCTTCGCAAAACATCAGCAGCTGAACCCAAATCATGAGATTTGAATTTGTCGGTCAGAATACGAATAAGGAAACGATGATTCATATCCTCAATGATTCGATTGATAGCACCTGTTAGTTCACCTGCCTCATAGAGTGATTGGAGATGACGGAAATATCCTCCGTCTTGACAACAACTCAGGGAGTGCTGGATATTTTTACAGATTGCGGTATCGATATAACGCCGTGTGGATTCGTCATCACGGAACGAAGCATCCTCTGAAATAACGTCTTTATCATCAAAATCCAGTTCTCCTGCACGAAGTGTGCCGCCATAGCGAATATACTCGTCAATACTGTCGATACCGAGTAAACGACTATGTTCACGGAATGGAATAAAGGTAGTGTGAATCGTAACAGCTCGATCATAAAGTTCCTGATGAAGCGCAAACCAAAAGCCAAGAGAATCTGTTCCGGATAAAACAATTTTCATACCTTGTGCAGCGTAGATATCAGAGAATAGTGCTGCTGAATCAATAAAGTCGGGCATTAGGGTTACTTCGTCAATAAAAACATATTCATATCCCAGATCAAGGAGTTTGCCCAAATCACGATTCATCGCTGCCATGGTATCGCTCCCTTTTGCTTTGATGTATGCTGATTTTGAGGACTGTGATGGAGTCATTCCTAAAACAGCCTGACGCAGCATTGTTGTCTTTCCTGTTCGTCGCAGACCAAATACCAAGCATACACGATCTGTTTCCTCACTGTTTAAATATGCCTGTAACTGTCTGAAACAATCACGTTTTCCCCAGTTTTTTACACCTTTTGTCAGTGCCAGAAGACGTTCTCCGATAATGACAGAAGTTTCAAAATCTGTAGATTTAGATGGATCAATAGAACTGTGTTGTTTCAGTTCTTTCAATTCTTCTTGAAGCTGTTTGCGCCTTTCAACACCTGCAAAAATTTCTTCGCGTTCGTTCTTTTTAATGTACTTGCTTTTGCTTTTTCCATTCTCTGTCCATTGCAGATAAGGCTGCTCTTTGCCGTAAATTTTCTTCATGTTGATAGAACCTTGTGGTAAGGCTGCTATCTCGTTTTCTAATTCATAAATTCGTTTGTAGATATCCATAATATCACCCCGTTTCTTACAATCTATTATAACCCATTTTGAGTGAAACATCAATGGGTTATAATGGGTTATAACGTCAAAAAATGTGGAAGTGAAACGACTACTTTTTTGTCGTGAACAAAAGATTGTGAAATCAAGATGGATAAAGTATAATAATCATAAGTTATTTTTCTGGGAACTATGCGTATTGTTGTAAAAAACAACGGCATTGTAGTATAGTTAAAATGTATTGATAAGCCGGAAGAGCTGCTGCAGATATAAGAGGTAACAATATGGAATACGAACACATAACCCACTCCTTCGAGCCTGTCTATGATGAAAACAGTCGCATACTGATCCTCGGCACTCTGCCGTCCGTTGCATCAAGGGAAAACAATTTCTATTACGGACACAAGCAGAACCGTTTTTGGAAGCTGCTTGCGTATCTGTTGGATGAACCGGTGCCGGAGACGATAGATGAGAAGAAATATATGCTGTTTAAAAACCACATAGCCATATGGGATGTGATACAAAGCTGTGATATCAAGGGTTCGAGCGACAACAGCATCAAAAACGTCGAACCGACAGATATAAGGAAAATTCTTGCCACAGCCGATATAAAGCAGGTCATTGCAAACGGAAATAAAGCAGGGGCACTTTATAAGAAATATCAGCTTCCGCTGACAGGCATGGAGGCAGTCACGCTGCCGTCCACAAGCCCTGCAAATGCGGCATGGACCTTTGAAAAACTGTGCGCAGCATGGGGAGATATCATAAAAGTGTAAAGGGGTTAACGGGCAGAATCAAAACCAGATGAAAAGGAAATGATGATTTGGATGTATGGAATAGTTCTTTTTTACAACATTATACTCTCGTTGCAGTAACTTATGTGTTCCATTATCTCATTTTTCTAAATATATAGTTCTCAATAAACGTGAGTATAACAATTATGCATTTCAATTTGTTATTGAAGCACCTTCAACAGCAGAAGAGTTGACTACGAAATTTGATATTGCGTTTGTTTTAGATGACTCTGGTAGTATTTCGTCTTCAGACTTTACAAAGATGAGGGATGAATGCAAACAATTATCCGATAGATTTACAGAAAATGATAGATTGGCTTTATTCATGTTTGCGTCTTCTGTATCAAAATTGACTTCATTTACGGATAAAGATACTTTTGCAGAATGTTTGAGTTCTTACAGAAGAACAAATGGTATGACTGCATTATATTCAGGAATTAATAGTGCAACTACAGAGTTTAAGAATTATTCAACCGATGCATCCAGAATTATGATTGTCGTTACGGATGGTTACAATAACCAAAGCGGCGCAAGTTCTGCTACGGTGATAAATAATGCTATTGAAGAAAATGTAATTATTTACTGTGTTGGTGTGGGAAGCGTAAATTCTACAGTGCTTAAAAATATTAGTGAATCTACTGGTGGATGCTATTATTATATCAATCAGTTTAGTCAGTTAAATGGCATTTTTGAAAATATTATTTCTGAAACAGACTTATATAAGGACTCTGATGGCGATGGATTAAGTGATTATCATGAAAAAATGATAGCTGCGGGTAAAATGCATACAGGTTCAGGAGAAGCTTTGAGGTTATGTACAACCATGAATTATTTATCATCAGATTCTGATGGCGATGGTTTAGCTGATTCCGAAGAAGTAGAAATTAGAAAAATTCCAAATTCTGAGAACTATTATTGTTATATGGTTTCAAACCCATGTGTAGTAGATACAGATTGCGATAGTTATAATGATTATGTTGAGGAATATATTGGAAGCTCTCCAGTCAGCAAAATCAATAAAATTGAACAGACAGAGTCTTCAACATCGGGGTATTCAATTAGAAACGCCAATCAGTGTCGGAAGAATAGATGTTCTTAGACTTGCAACAAATGAAGTATGGGACGTTAAGCCCCCTTCATATGTATATGAGCCGAATAGATCAAAAGGAATTGCACAAGTATCGCGTTATGTAAATGCAATAGGTGGAAAAATAGGAGGTCTATATATTAAAGGTTCTTCTTTTGAAATAGGGGATTATAAAGTTCAATATTCTAATATGAATAATGGACTTATAGTATATAGTTTCAAGAAAAAACAACCGGATGAAGTTCCAGTTCCGGTGCCAGCGCCTGAAACAGAAAAAGATGATAACTATGTATATGTTCCTCAATATCAACCAGCGCAAGAGATTCAATTCTGGGGAACTGTAGCAGCTGTTCTTATCGTTGGAGGAACAATTGCAGAAGATGTGATTACAGGTGGTGGCGGAATTGCAGATGATGCCGCATCATTCTATCTTGCATACAGGTTGATGTTTGGACTATAACAAAGGAGATTTTTTATGTCGTTTAATTCACAGTTTAAACTTATTTTTGGTGAAACATTTCAAACAGAGGGTTTTCGATATTGCTCAAAATTGAATGTTTTTGTTAAAATGCTCAACGAAGATTTGATGGCTTTTTTTGGAGTAAAAACAGCTCCGGCATGGAATAAAGGGGCAAAAGGATTTTTCCTTACTGCAGGAATTATTTCTACCTATCATTCTTCTATCGATAAAAAATCAATATTGTATGCTGGACAGGATTTAAATTCATTCCTTCCACGAAATGAAGCAAGAGTAAGTTTTGAATATACCGAAGATACAATGGAAGAGATTATTTCAGCGACGGCTTTATATGTGAAGGAACGTTTGATGCCTATATTCAATCGAGTTTATGATTTAGATTCTTTTATTGATTTTTTAAAGGAATATTCGATTAATAAATTGCGCGCATGTGATACTTTTGAAGGGGAATCTCTTGTCTTGATTAAAACAGATAACCATGATGATTTTCAAACGTATTTCCAGCAGCATCTGGATGAATTATACGCACAAATTGATGCAGGAAATGTTGGTGATGGCTATACGAAAGAAATGGCTTATGATGATTTGTTTCATGGTATTATCGAAAGTATTGTATATCCTCGGGATAAAGTATATTCTGACAAGAGTTTATATAATGAGGCGCTGGAAGAGGCTGAGAGAAGAAAAAGTGAAAATATGAAAAAATTATATAGCTATCAAATATTGAAGAGCTGATTACTATAGCAATTAATCAAATTGATTTCAATAATGGAAGTTTAGTGTGATTTCTTGATGATGAGTGTTCTGAACTTCATTTTTGAAAAAATTAAGCAATGAAATTGAGGGGCGATTATCTCGCCCCTTTATCTTTGCTTTGATAAGGTCGATTGGCGTTCTGGTTGTCAGACTTTTCCTGATACCTTTTTATTTTGTCGTGTATGGTTTCGAACTTTGGAGTAACTTTCTCTCCGTATGCTTCTTCCCACTTAGAACGTTCTTTCTGATATGCGTCAAAGGCACGCTGTGCAGTATAGAATGCTGTGTAGAAGTCTTGTACTGTTGCAAATTCATGCTGTCTGACGATATTGGATAATCTGGCTTTGAGAGTTCGGATCTCTTCCTCTTTGGTGGCAATCTTGCTTTCAAGCTCTTTTTTCTTAGTAAGTAAATTGTTTTCAGTATGGAGAACTTTATCAGCGGAATTTTTACAGAGAGGTAATGGAAAAGAATCGGGTGCATTACGAGTATTACCATTTGGGAATGACAGAAAATGTGCCGGAGCTTGAAGGTTTCCATTTCCACACATTAAGGCATACCTACACGACAAACCTCTTATCCAACGGGGCTCAGCCTAAGGATGTGCAGGAACTGTTAGGACACTCAGACGTGAGTACCATCATGAATGTCTATGCCCATGCTACAAGGGAAGCAAAGCGGACTTCCGCAAGACTTCTTGATAAAGTGGCAGGCAACGATTAAACAACTGAATAATGAATTTTCCCTTGTAATTATCCCATAAGGGCAAAAACAAGGGAAAAGGATACATATATAGAATTTTCAATAGCAGAAAGCCTTGAAAATAAGGGAAAGTTAAGAAAGTTAATAGATAACTCCCAGTTTGTCGTAAACATTTACATACTATTGTTTAGAAAAAAACAGTTCCGTTTATCCCCTCGAATTTCTCCTATAAGTGAAGGAACAATTTCTGACTTTATGACAGGGTTA
>ERZ1026858.36-NODE-36-length-68978-cov-15.811892_pt1 | contig 68978 bp, 63 predicted proteins | sample MGYA00380159_ERZ1026858 | MGnify/ENA primary metagenome ERZ1026858 (study PRJEB33269, sample SAMEA4719795) | human gut metagenome | biome: human-associated habitat; feature: organic feature; material: feces | place: Cameroon | collected 2013-10 ...
GTGATGAACTTGCGAGTTTTTTATTTAACAAGACGGGGGATTTCGGATGGTTACTAATTGACTAAGGGGGGGCTGCGACGCATTGGTTTTTTTGTGAGTCTGCGTATCGCATTTACATGAGCGATTTAATGAAATCTAAAAAAAGTTTCGCAATTATTGTATGTGGATATTTTTTGTTCCATTCAATATTTGTATTTTTGCATTGCGGTGGGTGCTTCTAATCAATTCTTTGCCTTCTATTACAGAAATGAGAGGGTATTAATGCAACCTCAATTTATGCGAGACGATTTAATTGCGTTGTCAGTACTGCAAGAGAATGCGGTTATTGAAAGCGGCGCTCCTTATATAATAGACACAAAGAGCATAGGATTTATTTTCAGAAACGTTTATGAGCGCGGAGATAAATATGAATGCAAGGTTTTAAATCCAAAAAGCAAATTGGAGGATATAAATATAGAAAAAGCGATGTGATTAAAATATATCGTGTCGTTGGTTTAGTAAGAACAAATTTTTAAATCAAACAATTATGATTTCACAAAAAGCACTATCTGAATTTATTGACGTTTCCTTCAGCTATCGCAATCTTGATATCATATCCAAAGCTGTTATTGCAATAGGCATAATTTCCTTTATTGTAGGAATTATTGTTGCTATAATAGGAATAAATAACGTAGGAAGTTCTTACGAGGATTTTTTAGGGCAACAGCAAGTTGCGGCTGGATTAATGAGCGCTGTTTCTGGTTTTTTATTTTGCCTTTTTGGTTTTATCGGATTAGCGATAAATGACATAAGAAAGCATATTGCGACAGATTTCAATCTCAAATACGATGACCCAGAAGAACATAAAGGATAAAACAAAAAATCCACTGGCAAAATTACTTGTCAGTGGATTTTACATAGTCTATATTTTTTGATTGCTTGGTCAAATCGATCTTTGTGTTTATCATAATAGTGAGGGTAAATAGGCTAAAAGTAGAACTGCGACACGTTGACTCTTATGAGTCTGTGTGTCGCAGTTCATAAACGATTTAACGAAATCTAAAAAGGATTTGCAATTATTGTTTGTGGATATTTTTTTATTCCATTTAATGTTTGTACTTTTGCATTGCGGTGGGAGCGTTTAATCCCCCAAAGGGGACACGTCTGCCGTTCCAAACCACCATCTGAGATATCATCTTGGGTGGTGGTGGTTTTTTATACCAGTTCTATTTAAGAAGTAAATAGGCTAAAAGTAGAACTGCAACACGTTGGCTCTTATGAGTCTGTGTGTCGCAGTTCATATATGATTTAACGAAAACTAAAAAGGATTTGCATTTATTGTATGTGGATATTTTTTTATTCCATTCAATGTTTGTACTTTTGCGTTGCGGGGGGGAGCGTTTAATCCCCGAAAAGGGACACGTCCCCCGTTCCAAACCACCATCTGAGATATTATCTTGGGTGGTGGTGGGTTTTTATACCAGTTCTATTTAAGAAGTTTCGGCACAATACGGCATAAATTTCTTCCTATAGCTGTTTACTTTTGACGATAAAACAATCCGGGATTACTCAAAACGCCGTCAAGTATTTCAAAACCTTGTTTCCGCAACTTGATTTCTTCTTTGAGCTGTTCAAGCTCTTCTTTTGTCAGTTGGTTTTCGGTCAAACCGTATTCTTTCAATATTTGCTTTATTTTATCTTCCATATTGCAAAGTTATATAATTAGTTATTCTTTATCGAAAACGTATATGTTAGGGTTACTGCTCGTATTTCTTTTGTATTTACACTAACGGAAGAACCTAAAAAAAATAACCGCTGACAATTAGTGAGTATCTAATTATCAGCGGTTTGATTATTGTCGGGGTAGCGGGATTCGAACCCACGACCCCCTGCTCCCAAAGCAGGTGCGCTAACCGGACTGCGCTACACCCCGATGCTTGCTTCATCCAAAGGATTCAGCTTTGAGCCTCTTGTCGGATTCGAACCAACGACCCCGAGATTACAAATCACGTGCTCTGGCCAACTGAGCTAAAGAGGCGGGTGGGTAAGCTCTCTGCATCGCGCCGCTACAACCAACTACCTTTGCTGCGGTCAAGCCCTGGAGGATTCGAAGGGAGCTGGCCGTGCAGCACTTACCCAAATGCGGTGCAAAGATAGTTCTTATTTTTATACTGGCCAAATTTTGTTGGCGTTTTTTTGTTTGGAGAGAAAGTTGAGGTACGTTCTTGGGGAGAATTTGCTCGAAAATGTGCTTGCCTGCGCTTCCCGTAAAAATATTTGGAGAGGTTATTTGAGGCGTAGCGTCTGTTGGCAATATTTTAGGGCTTCAGGGCGGTGGGTGATGAGGATGATGGTTTGCGTGGTGTGGTGTGAAACGATGTTTTTCAACACCATGCTCTCCGTCTCTGGGTCTAAAGAAGATGTTGCTTCGTCGAGAAGCAGGATTGGAGCCTTTTGTAATAGGGCGCGGGCGATGGCAATGCGTTGCGCTTGCCCCTCAGAAAGCCCGTCTCCCATTTCTCCGCATCGCGAGTCGAGTTGTTCCGGTTTGTCGAACACGAAATGCGCTGCGGCATCCCTGAGTGCCAGTTTCATTTCCGTGTCGGTGGCCTGAGGATTACCCCATTGAAGATTCTCACGTATGGTGCCGCTTAGCAGTGTGTTTCCTTGTGGAACATAAGAAAAGGCACATCTTGTTGAAGCGTTGATTGGGGCAGAGTTGCCCTTTTCGTCGTAGAGCAGAATGTTGCCTTCCGTTTGCTGGGTCAGTGCGAGGAGCAGACGAATCAGCGTTGTTTTTCCCGCCCCGGTTTCTCCGACGATGGCGATGATGTTTCCCGGGCGGAAATCGTAGCTGAAATCCTTGAAGATATTCTTGCTCGCTTTCTGCTCGTTGCTGGGATAGGCAAATGTGAGGTTGGAAATCTTGATGCCAGTGCAGTGTGAAGGATCGGAGAGCTCTTTTGTAGTGCCAGTTGGTTGCGTTGCTTTTTCTTGCTGGATTTGTTCGATTTCCATGATGCGCTCAGCAGCCGTGAAAGCTTCGATGAATATAGGCACAAATTTGGAGAGAGTTCTGACGGGGCTTTGAATCTGTCCGACCAATTGAATGAAGGCAATCAGTGCGCCGTATGTGATGACGTTGCTTTGCAAACTGAAAACGCCCCAGGTGAATGTGGCGAAATATCCGATGGCAAAGCCGGCGTTGATGAGGCCAGAAGAGAGGGTGGAGTAGCGCGTTTTGTGGATGACCTCTTTATGGAGTGTGTTCTGCAGGTTGTGGAGCCTTTCGGCAGCCATGACAGCGCGTCGCAGCGTTTTGATGATGAGAACGTGTTGCAGGCATTCCTGTATGGTTGATTGAACAGCACTTTCCTTGTCGCGGATATTGTGGGTTATTTTGCGCATTCGTTTCACGTAGAGCTTGCTGCAGATGACGAAAAACGGCAGGATGAGCACCACGATACATGCCAGTTGCTTGTCCATGAAGAAAAGGAAAAAGAAAGCTCCAGCGAATTGTGCCAGCGTGCAAACGAGCGACGGGATGCTTTCAGTCAGGAAATTAACGATGCCGTTGACGTCCTGTTCCATTCTGTTTATCAGGTTGCCAGAATGGAAAGCCCTCAGTGCGTTCCATTCCCCATTCATCAGTTTCGTGAAAATGTGTAAGCGCATTTTGTTTTGCGCCTTCACGCCAAGTAGCGCTCTGATCCATCTGGAGAAAATGCCAATGGCCAGTTCGATTATCAGGATGAGCGCCAAGATGAAGATGGCCGTTGAAAGCGGCATGTCGGTTTTGACCTGCGTGGCAATGTCAATGGCGAGTTTCGTGGCCCAAACAAAAGCCAAGGCGGAAACGACCGAGAGCAGTCCGATGGTCATGTTCAGCAAAGCTTGCAGGCGATATCCCTTCCATGTGTGCCACAGGTAGGTTGCGATTTGTCTGGTCTTCTTGAGTGAGGACATGTTTCTTGTTGTCTAAATTCGTTGGTCGGCTCCCCACATCATTTTGTCTCGCAGAGTGTCGAAGAAATTTTGGTGCATAACCTTCATGACCCCAATGGCGTATGGGGCGCGTCGCAGGGTGATGGTCGTGTTTTCTGAAATACTCTCGCTTCGGCCGTCCACGGCAATCAGGAAATTGTGGCTGCGGCTTCTCACGCGAAGGGTTATCACGACATCGTCGCAAACAATAACTGGGCGTGTGCTCAGGCTATGTGATGCAACAGGCGACAGGCAGAAAGTGCCAGAGCGCGGCACGATGATGGGGCCGCCGACACTGAGGGAATATCCTGTGGAACCAGTCGGCGTGCTGATGATGAGGCCGTCCGACATATAGTTGGTTAGGAGTGCCCCGTTGATGTGTGTGTCAATCTCGATGAGCGAAGAATTGTCGTGCTTGAGAATGGCAACTTCGTTCAGGGCGTAGGGGTATCCGTGGTATGTTTCGCCGTCGAGAGTCATGGCGATGACGGCACGTTGTTCAATCGTGTATCTTCCGTCGAACACGGCATCCAGGGCGTTTTCAATGTCTTCCGGTGAAACGTCTGCCAGAAAACCCAGACGCCCAGTGTTGATGCCCAATATGGGAATGCCGCGTGCGCCGACTTGCGCTGCCGAGGTCAGAAAAGTGCCGTCGCCCCCCATAGAAATGACCAAGTCGGCTTTCAGATGCGGCATTTTGAAGGTGTCCATACCGTTGAGGCTGACGCCAAGTTCGCGGTTTAAGAAATCCGCAAATCCTTCTTCAATGCAGATGTCGGCCTGCAGTTCGGCGAGTTTTTTCAGGACGCGTTTGATATAGGCGTTCTTTTTGGTTTGGAAAACATTGCCAAGAAGTGCGATTCTCATAAAATTTTATGTTTTGTTATATTTGCGGCTTGTAAAAAATCTTTGGTCAGACCAGCCGAAACGTGAAGTTTTAGTAAATTTGCAGTAAAGTTGGTAATCAGGCGTATGAAAATGACATCAAGGCTTTTCAGAAAATGACGAAGCCTCAGGTTTTCATTTCATGCGAAACGAAGTACTTGAAGCAAAATTACTTATTTTCTCCGTATTACAAGAAAAAGAATCATGACAAAATTAAGCGTCAATATTAATAAGGTGGCCACTTTGCGTAATGCTCGTGGCGGAAATAATCCTTGTGTCACTTCGGTGGCTTTAGATTGTGAGCGTTTTGGAGCGCAGGGCATCACGGTGCATCCGAGGCCCGATGAACGTCACATCCGCTATCAGGATGTTCGCGACCTTAAGGGAATATTGACAACGGAATTTAATATTGAGGGATTCCCGTGTGCGGATTTCTGCGATTTGGTGTGTGAGGTTCAGCCAGCCCAGGTGACGTTGGTGCCTGACGCTCCCAATCAGCTGACATCAAATCATGGATGGCAGGTGGGGGAACATGCTGAGTTTCTGACGGAAGTTATTCGCAAATTCAAGGACCACGGAATCCGCACCTCTGTTTTCATTGATGCACAACCGGAAATGGTTGAGGCGGCCGCAAGGGTCAGTGCCGACAGAGTGGAACTTTATACGGAGCCGTATGCTGCCAATTATGCCTCCAATCGCGAGGCGGCTGTGCAGCCTTTTGTTGAGGCGGCACAAAAATGCAGAGAGATTGGCATCGGACTAAATGCTGGACATGACCTGAGCTTGGAGAATCTTGCCTATTTTCATCAGCAGATTCCTTGGCTTGATGAAGTGAGCATAGGGCATGCTTTGATTTGTGATGCCCTCTACCTGGGATTGGAGACAACGATTCAGCGTTATCTGCAGTGTTTGCGATGACGGGAACGTGTGTTTCTGTGGGGGCTTCGCGATTCTCTTAGGCGTTTCCCCTTTCCTTGAAGACCTTGTTTGACAAGTAGGATATAGTTGCTTCAGGAATCACAGATATTTCATGTCTATTTAAAGGAGCGGCATTTTGAAATGCCCCAACTCAAGCACAATAACTAAGATAGGAACCTAATTAATCCAAAACTTTTATGTTGCACATTGTATTAGCAGACGGGTTTGAGGAAATCGAGGCTTTGGCAACGATTGACATTCTTCGTCGGTGTGGTTTGGAAGTACAGATCATCAGTGTGACGGGAAAGAGGCTTATGGTTGGAGCCCACAATATTCCCGTGCAGGCAGATACGCTATTGCGTGTTTCTGATATGAATCAAACGGAAGGCATCATTTTGCCTGGAGGCATGCCAGGTGCCAGTACGCTTGCTGCGAGCGATTGTTTGCGCAAGGCCATCAGAGCGGCTTATAGAAGCGGAAAGCTTTTGGCCGCCATTTGTGCCGCACCGATGGTGCTCGGACAGATGGAATTGCTGAAAAACAAGCGTGTCACCTGCTATCCAGGATTTGAAGAATATCTGATTGGAGCAAATGTGACAGGAAATGCCGTTGAGAAAGATGGGCAAATCATCACCGGCAACGGCCCTGGTGCCGCCATTGAATTTGCCTTTGCCATTGCATCTGAGTTTGTGACGGCAGAAGTTGTTGAGAATGTCAGAAAAGGGATGATGATTTCTTGATCGTCGGCGTTTTCTGTGAGCAAAAAATGTTGTGGCGGATATATTAAACCAAGACATAAAGTTTCTGAAGGGCGTAGGACCCAATCGTGCGAAGACTCTCGGTGACGAACTTAAGGTGTTTACCGTGAGGGATTTGTTGTACACTTTTCCCTTTAAATATATTGACCGTTCCGTGATATACACCATTCGCGAATTGCGTGAAGACATGTCTTACGTGCAAATCGTTGGGAAAATCACAGATTTGGAAACGGAGGGGGAAGGCCGCAAGCATCGCTTGAAGGCGATATTTACCGACGGGACGGGCTTTGTGGAGATTGTCTGGTTTAACGCATTCAAATATATAGAGAAGAATCTGAGGTTTGACCAGAAATATTTGCTCTTTGGCAAACCCTCATCTTTCAATGGCCGTATTTCTTTTGCACATCCCGAATTGGAGGTTTATCCGCCGAAGGATTCAGAAGGAAAACCCAGCAATGGGGCGGCAGAGGAACTTGGGGCTCAGACGGAAAACAACGTTCCGACGCTTTTCGGAAATGAAGAAGCGGCGATGGCGAGAAGGCAGACTTTGGTGTCTCCCTGGGCCTTGCAGCCTCATTATCACACCACAGAAAAAATGAAGCGTTTCTCGTTTAATTCTCGCCAGGTCAGCGAATTGGTGAGAAACGCATTGAAGGCAGTTGGCAATAATATGCCTGAGACTTTGCCCGACTACATCATCAAGAAATATCATCTCGCTCCGCTGCTCGCGTCTGTTCAGACGCTTCATTTCCCGCAGTCATCGGAAGAATTGCCAGCGGCACGTCGGCGCTTGAAGTTCGACGAACTCTTTTATTTGCAGCTTGATATATTGCGCTATACCAAAAACCGCAAACTGAATTATGCTGGTTTCGTGTTCTCGCATGTGGGCGAAATGTTTCATACGTTTTATGAGAAGTATCTTCCGTTTCCTTTGACGGGGGCGCAAAAGCGTGTCGTTAAAGAGATACGCCGCGATTTGGGCGTCGGTCGGCAGATGAATCGTCTTCTTCAGGGCGATGTGGGCTCTGGAAAGACCATGGTTGCCCTTTTGGCTGCGCTCATTGCGATTGACAACGGATTTCAAGTGTGCCTAATGGCGCCGACAGAGATTTTGGCGGAGCAGCATTTGGAAACGCTCAAGGGGTTTCTGCAAGATATGCCAGTGGGCGTGTCTCTCCTGACTGGTAATGTGAAAGGCGCTGCGCGTAAGCGTGTTTTGGCCGATGTGGCAAACGGCGATGTGCATATTTTGGTTGGAACTCATGCCCTTATCGAGCCGAAGGTGGTTTTTCATAATTTGGGATTGGCCATCATTGATGAGCAACACCGCTTTGGTGTGAAGCAACGCGCAAAGCTTTGGGACAAAAATGTGCGGCCGCCGCATATCTTGGTCATGACGGCTACGCCGATACCGCGAACGTTGGCCATGACGGTTTATGGCGACCTTGATGTTTCGGTGATTGACGAACTGCCGCCTGGTCGGAAACCAGTTCAAACGCTTCATTACACGTCATACGATTTGCCAAACCTCTTCGAGGGGATGCGGCGGCAACTGCTTGAAGGGCGGCAAGTCTATGTGGTCTTCCCCCTCATTGAAGAGAGCGAGAAAAGCGATTTGAAGGATTTGGAAAATGGCTATTTACAACTCTGCGAGGCATTCCCAGGCTACGCTGTTGGAAAGGTGCATGGACGAATGAAGCCAGCGGAAAAAGAAGCCGCCATGCAGGCTTTCATGGCGCGTGAAACGCAGATATTGGTCTCGACAACCGTGATAGAAGTGGGAGTGAACGTACCGAATGCCACAGTGATGGTTGTTTGGAATGCCGATCGCTTCGGTCTTTCCCAACTGCATCAGTTGAGGGGCAGAGTGGGGCGTGGCGCAGACAGAAGCTATTGCATCTTGGTGACATCGCATAAACTCTCCGACACAACGCGCCGTCGCATTGGAATCATGACCGAAACAACGGATGGATTCCGCATTGCCGAAGAAGATTTGCGGCTTCGCGGGCCTGGCGATTTGCAAGGCACGGAGCAGAGCGGTTTGCCCTTTGAACTGAAGGTGGCAGATCTTGTCAGAGATTCCGAATTGATGGCAGTTTGCCGTGAGGCTGCTGCAAATGTGATAGAGGGAGATCCTTATGAGAATCTTTCCCAGAATCAGCTGATTTGGCGGCATCTACGCCTCTTGACGGCAGATAGGAAAGACTTCTCTAATATCTCTTGAGGCGTTTCCGCATGCGGATGTAACACAATTCATCATGCCATTTCCTCAAGGAATACCTATAATATACACTCTCTGTTTTGCGTGTGTTTTTTACTGAGGATATAGACAAAAAATATTTGGGGAATGGGTTACTTCTTATGCCTGTCCTGCATAAACTGTCAAACAATAACCATTTTAATAGTTGTGCCCGACACGAATCAGGGTAAATAAAAATGAAAAAGTCTATTGTTTTCAGTTTTGCAGTTGTCATTGCACTTGCAGCATCAGTCACAGCTTTGGCTAATGTTTCAACTTCACGCACAGAAGCCAAGCATTGTGTGGAAACGCATGTTGAAGTAGCCTCTCAAGGAAAAGGCGCTTGCCGTCACGCCCTGTGCAGATGTACTTGTTATACAAGAGCCAAGGGTGGCGCTGGAAAATGTGTTTGCGGACACTGGGATTATGTTCACAATTGAATATTCTGACTGTCTGCTTAATAGGCAGTACTTAGTCCGACCTACCTCTTTCTTGAAACCTGTCAAGAAAGAGGTAGGTCGTTTTATGATAGCTCGTTGTGGTTAGAGGGAATGTTTTGAAACAATTCAAAGCGCCTCCCTTTTGTCTTCGCTCTTGCACAGGTAAGCCAGTGCGCATTTGTCGCAATGGGGATTTCTGCTGGTGCAGGTATAGCGGCCGTGGAGTAGCAACCAATAGTGTGAGGCGGCTACCAGGTTCTCAGGAATGTGTTTTTTTAGTTCCATTTCCACGCTGTATGGCGTTGTGCAGCGTTTCGGTACCAGACCGAGGCGGTGGCTGACGCGGAAAACGTGTGTGTCAACAGCGAGTGCCGCTTTTTTGAAGATGACCGCCTGTATGACATTGGCCGTTTTGCGCCCAACGCCAGGCAGCTGTGTCAGTTCTTCCAAGTTGGAAGGTACTTCTCCGTTGAATTTCTTCATCAGCATTTGCGCCATCCCCACCAGGTGTTTGGCTTTGTTGTTGGGATAACTCACGGAGCGTATGTAGTCGTACACCACCTCTGGCGTGGTGGCCGCCAGAGCTTCTGGCGTTGGAAAATCTCGAAAGAGGCGCGGCGTCACTTGGTTGATGCGCTTGTCTGTACACTGGGCGGAAAGAATGACAGCAACGAGCAACTCGTAGGCCGAAGAAAAATCCAGTTCGGTTTCTGTGGCGCTCATGTTCTCTTGGAAATAAGAGAGAATGGCGTTATAGCGTTCTTGCTTTTTCATGGGAGGGGGCGTTTGGGGTTAAGTAATGGTGAAAAAAATCTTGAGCAATTTTGAGGAGTAAGGAGTTATTTCTTATGCCCTGTCAAAATTTATCAACTTATTCATTCTCCATTACTAACCATTCAGTATGCCTACGGTTTCAAGCATGCCTTTATAGAAGGCAGCCTTACGTTCCAAACTCAATGGATAGGCACGGCTGGAACTCGGCATGCGGAAGAATGTTAGATTTCTTCCGTTGAGGCAGACGGGGCAGCCGCAGCCGATGGAGGGGGCGGTGGTTGAAAATAGTTGGCAGAGCGTGTCGGTCGCCTTCTGTCCTGTGGTCACGATGGCTTTGCATTGAGGAATGTGGCTCAGCAGTTCAGAGATGTCTGTTGGGGCGACAATTTCGAGGAATTTGTCGGAAGCATTTCCTTGCAACCGTCTTACGGCGCAGGCCGTGTCGTAGATGGCGATGCCTTTCTTCGTGAGGAAGTCCACGAGCGCCTGCTTCTTAAAGCGCTTGTTGGGGACATCGACAAAGGCGTTCTTGTCGTTGTAAAACAAGAGGCCGAAGATGCGCCACATGTCGTTTTGGAGGTTGGGATAGAAAAAATCGATGGACCATCGCTTTTGCGGCGGGGGAAAACTTCCGAGCATAAGCACTTTGGCCTCTTCGGGCAGAAAAGGTTTCAGAGGATGGTGCTCCACGGGCGCTTCTGGTGTCGGTAGCGTTGGGCACGCGTCATTTGCGGGACGACTGGTTGCGGTAGTGCCGCTTTTTGTTGAACATGAATCCGGCATAGATGTTGACGTAGTTGATATAGTTGCTCAGAGAATATTTGTTTTTGGTGTAGTCGTAGGCATGCGTGATGACAGAGGCGCCTGCGAAGTAGTGGCTGTTGTTCCACACCAAGCCCACACGTGAGATGAAATCAAGTTTGAAGTTCTTTATGTTGTTCTCCCAGATGTCTTCGCTTCTGACCCGTTCCCCCTTCGACCACTTAAGGCCGAGCGAGGGCGTCAGCGAAACGGCAAAGAGCCAGTTTTTTGCGAACACCCAGTTGTAGGCGTAACCGCCGTTGATGCTGCAGTTGCGATAGTCGGTCTTCGCAATCTTCAGTTCATCGATGAGAGGAATTTTCCCCGTTTCTTCATCGGGCGTCACCAATGGGGCTGGAAGACGGGTGTGGTCGAAGTCGACGCTTTGGTGGGAATAGTTAAAACCAAGTAGCCACGAACCGCAGCTCTTTCTTTGCACCGTGCTTTGCGAGAATGCTGCGGGATAAGAGAAATGGCGGTGGTTGAACACGTAGTAGGCCCCCAACGAGAAGGTGTAGGTGTCAAGGCCGGAGAATTTCTTTCGGCGCACGCTGTGGGCGATTTCATCAGAAAAGCCAGAGGTTTTTTGGAGCGTGAAATCGCCAGTGTTGCGAATGTACACCAAGTCACACCCCAGCATGCTGCTGTAGAGGCTTAGGTTGAACTCCGTTGATTTTGTGGCCGACTGAGGGTGGCCGATGTCGAAGGTGTATCCCAGAAAAATCCAGCGCCATCCGAAGTAAGGTCCCACTTTGAAGCCCGGTTGCGGGGCGGCCTGCAGCGACTGCGAATTTCCATCGGCATCCGTTCCCTTAAACCGGTAAAACTGGTAAAAGTTGGTGTTTTGGAGCATCGCAGTGTAGTTGTAATAGTTTGGGGCGATATATTCGGTGTCATAATCGTCAAACCCTCTGACGAAGCGCTTAATCCAAGACCCTGTCTTCTTGATTTTCGCCTTCAGGCGTTTTCTCTCTCCTTTATCTGTGGGCAGGGAGTCATTGGGGATGGTCTTGGCAGTGGTGAGCGTGTCGGAATCGTCAGTTTCGGTCTGCAAGAATGTATGGTTTGTTGCGCTCAAGTCATTCGCGTTATCACAACGTTCAAAGGCCGCAACGCCTGAAGGGGCTGCGGCTAAGAGGCAAAAGGAGAATATCAACCGGTTGAAACAACGGGACGAAAGAGCGTGCATTTGCGATGAAGGGTTGGAGAAGTCGGAGCTGTGTTTAGTGCTGGGGTAGTGCAGGGTGCTTGTAACTGTGGTGTGCCAGGCATGATGATGTGCCCTTTTGTTTGAATCAGCCCCTGTTTAGTAATGCATTACTTAGAGTTTGCCAAGAATTTTGTCGACCACCCAATTTACGGAAGTGGCGCTGATGCAGTCGCACGTGCAGATGGCCTTGTTTTGCAAATGTTCAACCACGAGTTTGATGAGCGGTAACTGTACGCAGGCGGGATTTTCAATGGCAAATTCCTCACGGCCCTGTGCTGTGTAAAGCACGATGGGGGCATAGGTGAACACCGAAAAACTGACCTGTCCTGCGTCGCCGATAATCTCGATGCGGTCTTCTTTCGCACTTTCGTGTGCCACGAAACACCATGACCCTGAGCCCGGTGTGCCATCGGTGAAGCGGAAACAGGCGCTCACCGTGTCTTCCGTCTTGTATAGTCCGCCGCGGTTGGCGGTGTAGCCTTCGGCTTCAATGATTGGACCGAACATCTCTTGCAGGAGGTCTATTTGGTGAGGCGCCAAATCATAGAAATATCCGCCGCCAGCAATGTCAGGCTGAACACGCCAAGGAAGATTGTCGCGGTTGTAGTCTAAGTCGCGCGGAGGAACGGCAAAGCGTATTTGGATGTTGATGGGATTGCCGATTCTTCCGCTCTTGATGATTTCCTTCACCTTGAGAAAATACGGCAGGTAGCGTCGGTAGTAGGCCACGAAGCAGGGCACGTTTGTTTTTTCCGCAATGCGGTTAATGCGTCCGCAGTCTTCATAGTTTGAAGCCATCGGCTTTTCGATATACACCGCTTTGCCGCTCTTCATGGCCATGATGGCGTAGGTGGCGTGTGTTGAAGGAGGCGTTGCGATGTAAACGGCGTTGACGTTGGGGTCGTCCACCAAGCGTTGGGCATCGTCATACCATTTTGGGATGCCGTGGCGTATGGCATAAGAACGCGCCTTCTCCTTGTTGCGGCTCATCACCGCAACTACTTTGGAACCATCTACTGCCGAAAAGGCTGGACCGCTTTTCTTTTCTGTGACTTCACCGCAGCCAATGAAGCCCCATCTTATAGTTAAGTTATCTGTCATGCCACAAAGATAGTAAATTTTTGTGTACCTTTGCAGGCAATCAAAATAAAATAAGGGATGTGCTGAAAATTCCTGTCACGCCGATTTTTCTCCTGCCGCAAGCGAAAGAGACTTGCTGGAGGGGGCAATTCAACGTGTAATAATATGTATAGTGCTTAAGATATGAAACAAGTTCCTAATAGTATAAATGAACCCCAAGGTGCAGGGAAAGACTGCGATGTCATCGCTCCCATGCAGTCGCATCGCGGAATGAAAGGGTGTCTGCGCGATGGTTGGCGCATCTTCGCCCTCCAGACGCGTAAATTTTCTCTCCAGCTTCTTCCAGTATCGTTGCTGGTGGGCATTGCCGCGCTCGTTTTTTTTGCGAGTTGCTACCATGCCGTGTTGAAATGTATCGTGCCGGTCTACACCCTGTCGCAAGGGGCGGAAAATGCCGATATGCTTGAGAATGCATTCCGTCTATCCTCAGGCATGAAAATGCAGATTGTGGTGTCGGGCATAGTCCTTCTGTTGGCGATAATGGTGGGCCGCGGTTTCGTGTGGCATCAAATTCGGCATTTCTATCAGCACGCAGCTTTACCCAGTCAGCGATTTCTTTTGCCAGGGAAAAGCGTGATGCGCCAGATTGTCCGTTATTTGGCTTATGATGTCATACGCGTCATTGTGTTGGCTGCGCTCGCTGCTGTCGCTGTCCTGTTGTGGACAAAATGGACGTGGGCGTCATTGACGGTTCTGTCCTTGACCATTCAGCCCTTGGCCGTTCTGCCTTTTGTAGTCCTGTTTTTTCTTGTCTTGTTCGCGATGGCTTTTGTTGATGTGATGCTATTCCCAGGTTGCTATAAATATCTCGTTGAAGATGCCTCCTATAAAGAAAGCCTGTTGTTCTCCTTGCGTCATGGCATACGTCGATGGGGCGGCTATTTCGTTCTCGCCCTTTTGACGGCCATTCCCATCCTGTCGGTTTCGGCAGGCATCCTAACGGCTTTTTTGCCCTATGCCCTCGGCGGCGTGTTCAATATGCAAGGCATGCTGCTTGGCGATCCTTCCGGTATGCCCGATTACGCCACCTATGCAACTGGTGCCGTTGTCGTTATTGGAGTTTCCCTGTGTTTTCTGCTGACCTCCCTCCATACATGGACGTTGGCCTTCAAGGTTGCGTCCAATTGCGGTAACGCGGCGAAAAACAGCAAAAGCTCTGAGCCGGAGGCAAAATAATAAGGTGGATGGCTTGGCATATAAATAAAAATGTCTAATTTTGCAGGAGCAAAACCTGTTTTGCGGCAGTAGCTCAGTTGGTAGAGCATTAGCTTCCCAAGCTAAGGGTCGCGGGTTCGAGCCCCGTTTGCCGCTCAATAATTCCTTTTTACTTTACAGCAAATAAAAAATTATGGTAGTCTTGGTCATAATTTCAATATTGTTAGTCGGCTTATTGCTAATAGCAACCGAGAACATCAACAAGATGAACAAGGCTGCTGTTGCCATGTTCGTGGGCGTTATTTGCTGGCTTCTCTACATCGGCTATGGCACGCATTTTGTTATAGCAGAACACCAGATTGACTTTCTGTCTTATCTTTCGAACCACACCGTGAGCAACTCATCGGTGAAAGAGTTTATTGCCGGTTCCATTTTCTTCAAATACATCGGTAATGCGGCTCAGGTCGTCTTGTTCCTGCTCGGCACAATGACCATTGTAGAGGTGCTCAACAACAACGGATGTTTTGACTTTATCCGCGAATGGCTGCGAACACGCAATCCTCGGCGTTTCCTTTGTGTGCTGACGGCGCTCACGTTCGTGCTTTCCGCAAATCTTGACAACTTGACGACGGTCTGCCTCATGCTTGGCATTATGCATGCAATGATTGCAGACGACAAGCAGCGAATGATTTACGGTTCGGTCATCATCATCGCCGCCAACTGCGGCGGAGCGTTCACCGTTATTGGAGACGTGACAAGTTTGGCTTTCTGGTCTAACGGGCTCATCAGTCCAACCAACTACGCTTCGGCCGTCTTCCTTCCGTGTCTGACAGCATTGGTCACCATAACCTTACTGGTGATGAGGACCTTGCCCCATCGTCTGAGTCTTGTGCAGAACGTTGCCCCTTATCGCGGCGATGACACCATCCTCACGCGTTGGCAAAGATTGCTTATGCTCTTCGTTGGCATTGGTGGCCTTTGGTTTATTCCGACGTTCCACCGCATCACGCTTATGCCGCCGTTTGTGGGGGCCTTGTGCGTGCTTTCTCTGCTTTGGATTGTCAACGAGCTATGCAACAGCTCTCTGCTTGGCAGCGATCAGATGGTGCGCAAACGCCAGCCAATGGCCTTGCAGTATGCCAACATCCAGCATATACTTTTCTTCATTGGCCTCACGTTGGCATTCGGAGCGATCAAAGAAACGGGTATTCTTGATCGATTCTTTGAGTGGAACACCACCAAACTTCAAAACGTATATGTCATCGGCGGCGTTATGGGCGCTCTCTCAGCCGTTTTCAATAACGTAACGGCGGTGGTTGTAAACATCTCAGTCTTCTCGCCCGATGTCATCAAGACCAATACGGAACTTTATGCCAATTTCGCGCAAGACGGGCTTTATTGGCCAATCCTCAGCTACACAACGGCAGTTGGCAGTTCGTTGCTTTCAATCGGCACTATGGCGGGTTTCGCTTTGATGCGCATGGAAGGCGTCACGCTGCGCTGGTATGTGCGCCATATTTCCGGCAAGGTATTGGCCGGGTGGTTGGTTGGTCTGTTGGTGTTCTATTTGGCAACAGAAGTATTTTGAAATATAGAGTGCAACGACATAGGTTGACACATATATTATATACACACTAAGAGGCGATGTTGAACGCCTCTTATACTTCCATCAAAAATATTAAGGAGGAAAATGCAATGAGCAAAATAAGATGCATTGGCGTTCTGACCTCCGGAGGCGATGCCCCGGGAATGAATGCAGCCATCCGCTCGGTCACTCGAAGCGGAATCTGCAACGGATTTAAGATTAAAGGAATCTATCGTGGTTATGAGGGCTTGATTCATGATGAAGTCAAGACATTTACCACAGAAGATGTCAGCAATATCATACAGACTGGCGGAACCATTCTGCGAACAGCTCGCAGCAAGGAGTTTGTCACCGTTGAAGGTCGTCAAAAAGCCTATGAAACATTGAAGAAAGAAGGCATCGATGCCCTCATTGTCATTGGCGGAAACGGTTCGCTTTCTGGTGCCATGACGTTTGCTGAGGAATACGACTTCCCCTGCATCGGTCTGCCTGGCACCATTGACAACGACCTTTATGGCACCGACAGTACCATCGGATATGATACTACGTTGAATACCATCACCCAATGTGTAGACAAAATCCGCGACACCGCCACCTCGCACGAGCGCATTTTCTTTGTCGAAGTGATGGGACGTGACGCAGGATTTCTGGCGCAAAATAGTGCCATTGCAGCCGGTGCCGAAGCGGCCATCATTCCTGAAGACTCGTTAGGTAGCGACCAGCTGATAACCTTTATGGAGCGTGGCATCCGTAAGAGTAAAAAGAGTTGCATCGTCATTGTAAGCGAAAGCCCTAAATGTGGTGCCATCTATTATGCCGACCGTGTAAACAAAGAATATCCCGAATTTGATGTGCGTGTGTCAATCCTCGGTCACCTTCAGCGCGGCGGAAGCCCCTCTGCGCGCGATCGTATTTTGGCCAGCCGCGTCGGTGTTGGAGCCATCGAAGCCCTCGTAAAGGGACAGCGCAACGTGATGGTCGGCGTTCGCAACAATGAAGTTGTCTACGTGCCGTTTATTGAGGCCGTTGGCAAGCAAAAGCAAATGGACCGACAGCTCATCAAGGTGCTTGACGAATTGTCGATATAGTCGACGTCGTAAGACAGAGAATCGCAAAATATCAGGCTGGTTAATTGAGCATTTCAAGTTAGTTTATATTGAATACCTACCTATCAGGCCAAACAAATACCCCCAAACGAAAAGCCAGGGAAACGAAGAAGAAATTCTTGTTTCCCTGGCTTTTCGTTGTATGTTTGAATCGGGGCGTCAGATTTTGTCCAAGGCCTGCTTGATGTCGTCGAGGATGTCCTCGATGTCTTCAATGCCAACGGAGAGGCGCATCAGGTCGGGTGCGATTCCGGCCTCGCGGAGTTGCTCTTCTGAAAGCTGGCGGTGTGTGTGGCTGGCAGGGTGGAGGATGCAAGTGCGAGCGTCGGCCACATGGGTGACGATGTTGATCATGTCAAGCGAATCCATGAAACGTATGGCCGTTTCGCGGTCGCCTTTCAAGCCGAAGGCCATCACGCCGCAAGAGCCGTTGGGGAGATACTTCTTTGCCAGTTCGTGGTAGGCGTCGCCCTCCAAACCGCTATAGCGCACCCAGGCAACACGCGGGTCGTTTTGCAGAAATTCTGCCACACGCTGTGCGTTCTTGCAATGCTGCGGCATGCGCAGATGGAGAGTCTGCAACCCGAGGTTGAGGATAAACGAGTTCATCGGTGCCGGAATAGAGCCCAAATCGCGCATCAGTTGGGCCACGAGTTTTGTGGTGTAGCCCATTTTCCCGAACGCCTTCACATAGGTCAGTCCGTGATAGCTCTCGTCGGGCGTGCAAAGTCCGGGGAATTTCTCTGCCTGTGCCATCCAGTCGAAATTGCCGCTGTCGACCACCACGCCGCCCACCTGGCTCGCAGTTCCGTCCATGTATTTGGTGGTGCTGTGCGTCACGATGTCAGCCCCCCATTCAAACGGGCGGCAGTTTACAGGAGTGGCAAACGTGTTGTCAACAATCAATGGCACTCCGTTGCGGTGTGCCAAACGTGCGAGCTTCTCAATGTCGAGAACGGCACATCCGGGGTTGCTCACCGTTTCGCCAAACACAGCCTTCGTGTTAGGCTTGAAGGCCTTTTGCAAATCCTCTTCACATTCATTCTGGTTGACGAACGTGCAGTCGATGCCCAATTTCTTGAGCGTCACGCCAAAGAGGTTGTAAGTGCCACCATAGATTTCGTTGCAGGCGATGATGTGGTCGCCGGCCTCGCAGATGTTAAACACGGCATAGAAATTGGCCGCTTGACCGCTGCTCGTGAGAACGGCCCCAACGCCGCCTTCCAGTTGCGCGATTTTTTTCGCCACAGCGTCGTTGGTGGGGTTTTGCAGACGCGTATAGAAATAGCCCTCCTTCTTCAGGTCGAAGAGCATGGCCATCTCCTCAGAGTTGTCATATTTGAATGTGGTGCTTTGAATGATAGGCAGCTCAATAGGCTCACCGTTTTTAGGTTCGTAGCCTCCCTGCACGCAGATGGAGGCGGTTCGCAGATTCTTTTTCATCAGATGGTGTTTGAATAGTGAATTGTGTCTTCGAGGCACATGAGTTAATCATTGCAAAGGTACAAAATGTTGTGGAAAAAGAAAGGTTGCGTTTCCCTTTTTCGCTTCGCTCCCATCGGAATCATTTGAAATGCTAAAACAGAATTTCAGGCCGCTCCTTATATTATGTATGTGAAATGCCAACCCTTTGTCAAAAAAAGTGTAGAGGTAAGTAGGTACTCAGATTTTATATGCCCTATGCCGCTGCATAGGTTTTTCTTTGCTATATTTGTAGGTGAAAACAATTAATTCATATAGATAGTATATGCTCATACAGGTTCCCGTTTATTCTTTCCGTCCTTTCTCCTTCCAGCGCCTGTCAGCCCTTCTCGGCGTTGACGATCTCGTTCTCGTCTCCTCTCCCAACGAGACGCCCGATGCCTGGTTCTTCTATCGCAGGAAACACGCTGTCACGATGTTCATGATAGAAAAAACAGAAGATGCTTACGTGTTGTCGATGGATAGGCTCGCCTCGTATGACGACTATCGCTTTCTGCCATATCTCGTTGACACCCTGACTTTTCTTCTGACAGACAATCCTTACAGGAGTGACAATGGAGAAGATGCATTCAGCGTGTTCAACGAAGAATGGGCCGCTGAGGCTATGGGAGAGGAAGTGGCATTTCTAAAGTGCTTCCTGAGTTTGGGAATGAAATATTATGTAGCATTGCCCATTTCCGAGGCAAATGTCTACGTGTGTAACGAAGCGTTAAACGCGGTCGGTGTCAGCATGTATTCCTCGACACCGCGCATTTTGGGCTATGTCTCCTATCTGTTGCGCCACCACCTGTTGCCCGCCGACGCCGTGGTCAGTCCTGCAATGATGGACGAAGAAGTTCAGGTTGACGTTCCGCAGCACCATTCTTTGGCGACAGTGCGCTCATGGCAGACCGATGGTGCAGAGACAACAGAGAGCTATTGCAAGGAGGATGTTGAACTTCTGTTGCAACTCTCACGGAAATATAAAGCAGGGGAGCCTGTTGAAGGCGTTGTGCTGAACGATATCGGAACAATTTTTGAATACGGCATCGGTGTGGAGCAAGATGTGGAAACGGCCATCTATTGGTTTGAGGCGGCCTGTTGCAACGGCGACCTGCTGTATGCCCCCACCAATCTCGGTGACATCTACCGAAAGGGGAGGGGGACAGTTGGACAGAATTTGCGTCTCGCCGTCGAGGCCTACAGCCGCTCGGAAGACCCTTATGCGTGGTATCGCATTGGTCAGAGCTACGAGGAGGGATGGAATGGCGAAAAAGACATGGAAAAGGCAATGGCATTTTATCGTAAGGCTGCCGATGCGCGGCACCACCTCGCGCTCAAAAGACTCGGAGAAAATTCGGCCAACTGAAAGCATGACAATATAAGGCGGCGTGAATCATCGTGATGGTTCGCACCGCCTTTTCTGATGCTGTTGCGCCGCCTTCGCTTCTCAAATGTAAAAATAATTCAAGCCGCCTATAAATGATGTGCGCCCCTTTTCCGTCGTTGAGTTAATACGCATAAGTTTGAGGAGTATTCTGGAAATGAGGTCTGTAGGTAGCGTCTTTTAGGCCACAGAGATGGTGTTCCACGGGGGGAAAGACGTGTTACGAATGTTTAGTTTTTGCACTCGGCTAACAAAAACTAACGATATTTTAACGTAAAAATGGCTTTGAAACAAAGTAAAAATGTATCTTTGCGAGTGATTTTAAAATACAACGCGTTTTGCAATGAGTGATAATAAAGAACAACAATGGGGGCGCATTTCCCAAATCATCGGTCCTGTGGTCGATGTGGCGTTTGAAGCCAACGGAAAGCCCCTTGAGGAAGTGCTTCCGAAAATTCATGAGGCACTCTCTGTGGAGCATCCAGACGGACGCACCATTATTATAGAAGTGCAGCAGCACATTGGCGAAGACACAGTTCGCTGTGTAGCCATGGATAATACCGACGGACTGAAGCGTGGCCTTGAAGTGGCACGCCTCGGTGCGCCTATTTCTATGCCCACTGGTCAGCAGATCAAGGGACGCATGATGAACGTGACGGGCGACAGCATCGACGGACTTAAGCCGCTCGACAAGTCGGTTGACGCTTATCCAATCCACCGCGACGCTCCTAAATTTGAAGACCTCAAGACGAGTAGCGAAGTGCTTTACACGGGTATCAAGGTCATCGACCTTTTGGAACCTTATGCCAAGGGCGGTAAGATTGGTTTGTTTGGTGGTGCTGGTGTGGGCAAGACCGTGTTGATTATGGAATTGATCAACAATATTGCCAAAGGCCACGACGGATTCTCCGTGTTTGCTGGTGTCGGTGAACGTACGCGTGAGGGTAACGACCTCTTGCGTGAGATGATTGAATCGGGCGTTGTGAAATACGGCAAGGAATTCACCGAAGCCATGGAGCGTGGTGAATGGGATTTGTCGAAGGTTGACTACGAGGAAATGGCCAAAAGTCAAGCAACGCTCGTTTACGGACAGATGAACGAACCGCCTGGAGCACGTGCTTCTGTGGCATTGTCCGGCCTCTCTGTTGCCGAATCCTTCCGCGATGCCGGAGCCAAGGAAGGCAAGCAAAGTGACATTTTGTTCTTCATCGACAATATTTTCCGTTTCACGCAGGCCGGTTCCGAGGTTTCAGCCTTGTTAGGCCGTATGCCATCGGCTGTGGGCTATCAGCCAACGTTGGCCAGTGAGATGGGTGCCATGCAAGAACGAATCACGTCAACCAAAAACGGTTCTATCACCTCCATCCAGGCCGTCTATGTGCCCGCCGACGACTTGACAGACCCAGCACCTGCCACCACGTTTACCCACTTGGATGCCACGACCGTGTTGAGCCGTAAGATAACGGAGCTTGGTATTTATCCGGCAGTGGATCCCCTGGATTCAACATCGCGCATTTTGGACCCGAACGTCATTGGCAAGGATCATTATAATTGTGCTCAGCGCGTTAAGCAGATTCTTCAGAAATACAAAGAGTTGCAGGATATCATTGCGATTCTTGGTATGGACGAACTTTCAGACGAAGACCGCGAAACCGTCAATCGCGCACGTCGCGTGCAGCGTTTCTTGAGCCAGCCGTTCACTGTTGCCGAAAAATTCACTGGCGTTCCGGGCGTGATGGTGCCAATCGAAGAATGTATCAGAGGTTTCAACATGATTCTCGATGGCGAGGTGGATTACCTTCCTGAACAGGCATTCTTGAACGTGGGCACCATTGACGAGGCCATTGCCAAGGGCAAGAAGATGCTGGAGGCTGCCAAGGCATAAGCGTGTGCTTAAAAAAATGTGCGTTCTGAAAGACAGAAAACGCTTATCCCTACATCTGTATAAAAGAAAAAGATACTTATGAAAGTAACGGTAGTTTCTCCGGAAAGAATTGTGTTTTCTGGCGAGGTTGATAGCGTTGCCGTGCCAGGCGCCAAGGGGCGTTTCGAAATCCTGAACAACCACGCGCCGATTGTCTCTGCTCTGACGGCTGGCAAGGTGGTGTGCAGTGGAAAGGAAACCTTGGAACTTGACATTTTGGGCGGCTTCGTGGAAGTGGCCCGCAATGAAGTGTCTGTGTGCGTTGAAACTTCCCCAAAGGCGTAGTAAGCGGCATGAAACATTTAACTGTGAAATATGTTTCCGTGCTGACCGTTGTGTACCTCTTGCTCGGTCCTCTGCTGTTGTTCGTGGAAAACAAAGTGTTCGGAAGCGAGGCTCTGCTTCAGGCATTTCCCATCACGGTGGTTGCTGTGGCGTATTTTGCATATACGCTGGCCGCCATGTCGTTGGTCGGGAAGTCCGCCCGCTCAGGCCAAACGCCTCTCGGCATGTTTCTCCTCGACAATGTGGTGCGGTTTTTCATGACGTGTATCATCTTGGTGGTCTACGCTTTCATCAACCGCTCCGGACTTGTGCTTTTCGGAATCAACCTCCTGGCCTATTATTTGGTAACATTGGTGGTTGTCACGTGTTTCACGGTCCGCATGAGCCGTGGAAACGTTTCGGCCAGGAGCAGGAAAACAGGCAATTCTTAATTCATAACAATAGGCGCTCAGAAAATCAGACATTTATTTGACGCCTGCTCAAGAAAAAGTAACAATGAAACACCTCAAACATATAGGTTGTTTGCTTTTGGTGGCTCTGCTCTCTGTGATGCCCGCTGCGGCTTCTAGGGTTGAGGCTGGGGAGAAATCCACGGTCGATGTCAAGGAAATCGTGCTCGGACACATGGGCGATGCCTACGAATGGCACATCTTGACATGGAACGGCCATGAAGTTGCGATTCCTCTGCCCGTTATCGTGAAGGGAGAAAAATCCGGATGGCATTGCTTCAGTTCTGCCCGTTTGGCAGAAGGAGAGTCCTACGAAGGTTTCTACATCAACGAGGCCGAAAACGGGAAAATATATGAAAAGCTCGACAACGGTCAGGAAGTGCGTCCGCTTGATTTGTCCATCACGAAAGACGTGTTGCAGATTTGGATTGTCGCCTTGCTGATGCTCGTCATCTTCCTTGGTGCAGCCCGCTGGTATCGCGGCCGCGATTGCAGCGACAATGCACCAAAGGGATTCGTTGGATTGGTGGAGATGTTTATCATGATGGTCTATGACGACCTCATCAAGCCCAGCATCGGCGAAAAGCATTGCAAACCCTATGCGCCTTTTTTGCTGACGGCTTTCTTCTTCATTTTCATCACCAACCTGATGGGGTTGATTCCGGTTTTCCCAGGCGGAGCCAACGTAACGGGCAATATCACGATCACGTTTTTCCTCGCCTTCTGTGTGTTGCTCATCGTCAACATCTTCGGAAACAAGGCCTATTGGAAAGACATCTTCTGGCCTGAGGTCCCCACTTGGCTGAAAGTCCCCGTGCCGTTGATGCCCGTGATTGAGTTCTTTGGCATCTTCACCAAGCCGTTTGCCTTGATGGTCCGTTTGTTTGCGAACATAATGGGCGGCCATGCCATCATCCTTTCGCTCACCTGCGTGATTTTCATCACTTGCCAGTTGGGCGTGGCCATCGGCAGTTCCTTGTCATTCGTCAGTTTCTTGCTGATGATTTTCATGAACTGTCTGGAACTTCTTGTTGCGTTCATCCAGGCCTACGTGTTTACCATGTTGAGTGCCGTCTTTATCGGGCTGGCCCATCAGGAGCACCATGCGGAATGACGCAGGAAAACGGAGAGAGAGAGGCATGCTTTTCAAGCATTTTCAAAACTGAGATGCCCAAACACTCTCCAAACACCTATCCTATAGGAAACAATCAAACTGAAAATATTAAAACAACACTTTTAAAAAACTCATTACTATGTTATTACTTGCATTATTAGAAGCTGCAGGAGTTGCAAAATTGGGCGCTGGTCTCGGCGCAGGTATCGCCGCAATTGGCGCTGGTCTCGGTATCGGTCGCATTGGTAGTTCTGCTATGGAGGCCATTGCACGCCAGCCAGAATCAACGAGCGACATCCGTACGAATATGATTATTGTTGCCGCCCTTGTAGAAGGTGTAGCTCTCTTCGCAGTAATCGTATGTCTGCTTTGCTTGTTCATCTAATCCACCACCAAAACGAAGCAATTTTATGCCATCCATATTAAGTCCGGATTTGGGCCTACTTTTTTGGATGTTCCTCGCTTTCCTCATCGTCTTCGCCCTGGTAGCGAAATATGGTTTTCCCGTCATCATCAAGATGGTTGAAGATCGTAAGAACTACATCGACGAATCGTTGAAGAAAGCCCGCGAGGCAAACGAAAAGTTGGCAAACATCAAAGCCGAGAGTGAAGAAATACTCCGTCAAGCCAGTGAGCGTCAGGCCCAGGTTCTGAAGGAGGCGATGGCAACGCGTGATAGCATAGTCAAAGAGGCCCGCGACAAGGCCCGCGAGGAGGGTCAGAAACTCCTCGAAGAGGCCAAGGCGCAGATTGCCGTTGAAAAGGAAAATGCTTTGCGGGATATCCGCAACACGGTTGCCGATGTATCGGTACAGATTGCAGAAAAGGTTGTGCGTCGCCAGTTGGACAAAGATACCGAAGATGAGCAATACATCGAACGTTTGCTCAATGAAGTAACCAGACAGAAATAACACGCACAGACTCAAATCGGTAGCCTTCTTCAGGTAAAGAGGCGTGGCACGTAAGCTCCGCGCCTTCTCCTTTGTCAAGAGGCTTCCTTTTGAAGTTGTGTGTCAGAAAAATGATGCCGTGTGACACAAACGCCCGGTTGCTCAAGCCTCCGGCGCGTTTGTGGGCATGCAATGGCGTTACCAGCAGGGTTGTCTGCTCGTTGCCGTTGCTCCCATCGGCACAAATGTCTGAAACAAGCATATATAAAAGCGTAACAAGTTATGGATATAGGTATCGTTTCAATTCGCTATGCCAAAGCTCTTTTGCAATTTGCAATGGAAAATCATGAGGAAGACGGTGTGTATCGTGAAATGTCTGCAATGGCCGACGTTTTCATGAAATTGCCCGCGCTCCAGAAAGCGATGCAGAATCCAGTTCTAACATCGCAGCAGACAGAAACGCTTCTCGGCAGCGCTTGCGGTTCTGGCGACAGCCAGACAGCATCAACGCGAAAGTTCATCAAACTTGTTGTGAGCAAGAAGCGAGCAGACTTTATGATGTTTATTGCGCATGCGTACGTAACACTCTATCGTAAGGAAAAGCATCTCGTCAAAGGACGCCTCGTTGTAGCCAAGTCAGTCAGTGAACACGTTGCCCAGCGTTTGCAAGCCATCGTTGAAGCCAGAACAGACAGCAAGGTGGATTTTGAAGTGCTTGTAGATGAAAACATAGGGGGCGGATTCATACTTGAATACGACACCTATCGGCTCGACGCAAGCGTGAAGACCCAGATTGAAAAACTGCATCGCGCGTTGAACGCTTGATTTTCTATTGAAAACATAAAAAACGGGCGGACGTAAGGAAAAATGGTGCGCAGACCTGTCGCAGGCCTGCCAGGTGCCTCTGTTGTACGCACAATCTCTTTCCCCAGACGACCGCTCAAAAACAAGAAATAATTCACATGCCAAATAATATCAAACCAAGTGAAGTGTCGGATGTGCTCTTGCGTCAGCTTGAGAACATCGACACAAATATCAAGTTTGAAGAAGTCGGCATTGTCTTGTCCATCGGTGACGGTGTGGCCCGTATTTACGGTTTGACCGGTGTTACGGAAAACGAACTCATCGAGTTTGACAATGGCGTGATGGCCGTTGCCATGAACTTGGAGGAAGACAATGTGGGCGCAGTGCTCCTCGGATCGTCAGAAGGCATCAAGGAAGGACAGAGCGTGAAGCGCACGGGCCGCGTTGCCTCAATCGAGGTGAGCGAAAGTATGCTCGGCCGCGTCATCAATCCTTTGGGACAGCCGCTCGACGGAGGAGGTGACATTGACGGCGAGAAATTCCTCATGCCGCTCGATCGTAAGGCTCCTGGTGTTATTTATCGCCAGCCAGTCAACCAGGCACTTCAAACAGGATTGAAGGCTGTCGATTCAATGATTCCTATCGGTCGCGGACAGCGTGAGCTGATCATCGGCGACCGCCAGACGGGAAAAACTGCCATTGCCATCGACACCATCATCAACCAGAAAGAAAATTACGAAAACGGCGATCCCGTTTACTGTATCTACGTGGCCATCGGCCAGAAAGCTTCAACGGTGGCCAACATCGTCAACACGCTGAAGGAAAACGGGGCAATGCCTTACACCATTGTTGTCTCTGCAACGGCCGCCGAACCTGCTGCGTTGCAGTATTTCGCACCATTTGCCGGTGCGGCCATCGGAGAATTCTTCCGCGACCGTGGCTTGCATGCCCTTGTCGTTTACGATGACCTCTCCAAGCAGGCTGTGGCCTATCGTGAAGTGTCGTTGATTCTTCGTCGTCCTTCAGGACGCGAGGCCTATCCAGGCGATGTCTTTTATCTTCATTCCCGTTTGCTCGAACGCGCAGCAAAGATCAATAACCAAACGGAGGTGGCAGAGAACATGAACGACCTGCCGGCCTGCTTGAAGGGAAAGGTGAAAGGCGGCGGTTCTCTGACGGCATTGCCTATTATTGAAACACAAGCCGGCGACGTCTCTGCATACATCCCGACCAATGTGATTTCCATTACCGACGGACAGATTTATCTGGTCACCGACCTCTTCAACCAAGGTTTCCGTCCTGCTATTGACGTCGGCATCTCTGTGAGCCGTGTTGGTGGTGCTGCCCAGATCAAGAGCATGAAGAAGGTGGCAGGTACTTTGAAAATCGACCAGGCACAATACCGCGAGTTGGAGGCCTTCTCCAAATTCTCGTCTGATATGGACCCCGTGACGGCTATGACCATTGACCGCGGACGCAAGAACAACCAGTTGCTCATCCAGGCCCAATACAGTCCTATGCCTGTTGCAGAACAGGTGGCCATCCTTTATTGCGGTACGCGCGGACTGCTTAAAGATGTACCAGTTGACAAGGTGCGCGACTTCCAAGACAGTTTCTTGCAAATCATCCGTTCTAATTACGCAGACACAGTGCTCGCTGAATTGAAGCGTGGCAACCTTAGCGAAGAAGTTTGCAAAACCATCGAAAAGGTGGCCGGGGATGTTGCAGGACAATACAAATAAATTGAGACATCATGGCTTCACTTAAAGAAGTAAAAACAAGAATTTCAACCGTCAATAGCACCCGTAAAATCACGAGTGCCATGAAAATGGTGGCTTCGTCGAAACTTCATCGTGCCCAGATGGACATCGAAAGGATGCGTCCGTATGAAGCGGCGTTAGACAGAATGATGTCTACGTTCGTTTCAAACATGTCTGACGAACTTTCCTCTCCATTTGCCATCAAGAGGGAGGTGAAGCGTGTTGCCTTGGTCGTTTTCACTTCAAATTCCAGCCTTTGCGGTGGCTTCAACGGCAACGTCATCAAGATGGTGCAGAAAACGGTTGATAGCTACCGCAAAAGCAACACGGACATCGTGCGTGTGTATGCCATCGGACGCAAGGGCGCCGAAGCCGTGCGCAAGCTCGGTTTCGAGGTGGAAAACGATTATGCCTCGCTGCTGGATCATCCTTCCTACGATGTAGCCCGTGGTGTGGCGCAGGAACTCATGGCGCTCTACACTTCAGGCGAAGTCGATGAAGTCAAGATGATCTATCATCATTTCAAAAGTTCTGCCACGCAGCTACTGACGCAGGAGACCTTCTTGCCAATCAGTTTGCAGCAGGAGGGGAAAGTTGAAAAAAGCAGTGGCCCGTCTCTCAACTATATTATCGAACCATCTGTTGAAGAGGTGGTTGCTGCGTTGATTCCAAAGACTTTGAATCTCCGTGTCTACACCGCCTTGCTCGACAGCTTGGCAAGCGAACACGCGGCCAGAGTCATCGCCATGCAGGTGGCCACGGACAATGCCGACGAACTTCTGCGCGAATTGAAGCTGACGTACAACAAGACACGCCAGCAGGCAATCACAACAGAATTGCTGGACATTGTCGGTGGTTCTATGCAATGATGCTTTGGGACGAAGACATTTCTTCTTTATTGAGATTCCAAACGGCCAGACATGCAATATGCCGTTGGCTGTTGATCTGAAACATTAGAAAATTTACAATGCGAAAAGGGTGGGGTAACAATAATGCCTCACCCTTTTTGTTGCCTTTTCTTTCACGCGTCTTTCCTGTGTTAATAGAAATCTATTGGGAACAGAAAAAAGCGTGAATAAAGACTTGTTCAGAGGAATCCTTTATCGGAAAAGGCTCTGCTTTTGCTGATGTGTAGCTGCTTGGGTGAAACAGAAAATGGTTTTATAGCTATGTTCCCTTATGATATTTTGTAGCGTAATGCAGAAAGCATCGTCATCCTTAAAGTCTGTCCTATGATTTCATGTCGCCTCTGGGAGCAGGCACGACCGCATCTGGGAGCAGACGCGGTCGTATCTGGGAGCTGATTCGTTCGCAGCTGGGAGCAGACGCGATCGTATCTGGGAACTGATTCGTTCGCATCTGGGAGCAGACACGGTCGAGTGTCGTCCCGTGTTCGACAACAAGTCGTAATGTCGGGATGAAATGGTGCAGGGAGGCGTGTTTAATATGAGGTAAGTGCAGCATGATGATATTAAAGAATAGTGGAAAATGGTTCAGGCTATTCTTTTAAATAGGAGTTTGAAATTACTTTTAATCTCCTAATTACCTATTACTCATTACAAAAAAGCCGTAACGCTTTTTGGCGTTACGGCAAAGATATTGTTCAGGATTAACGTTCCTTCGTGCTCATTGGTGAAGGAGGCACTAATGTTTCAGCTCTCCGGCTCATTCTTGGGTTTGAGGCGCAGCGATAACTTTGAACTTCTTTTTCAGACTGGCGAAGTAGTTGAGCGGGGAAGTGGTGTAGCTGACTTCCCCTCCGCTGAACTTCTCTGTTCCGACTGAGCCGTCATAAAGTCCGCTGATTTTGTATTTCGCCTCAAGACGAATGGTGTATTCACCTGGTTCGTTGATGATGAGCGTGTCACGCGGGTCAGACTTGTCGTAGTCGTAGATGAGTCCTTGTTTTTTCTTGTGTGTGGTGGAATCATTGATTTCGCACGACCATTCGTAGGTTGTGCCATTTAGCAGTTTTCCCTGCGAGCGCTGCACGGCAGTGACTACGATGGGTTGGCCTGTTTGTAGCACAGTCCCACCGCTCAGCGAGCGGCAGGTGACGTCGGAAAAGCGCGGGCAGCGTGAGGTGTATTTAGGGTCGTTGCTGTCTTCGGAACAACTTGCAAATGCCAGCGTCATGCCGATGAACAGCAGGGGAAACAATCGGGAAGAGGTTGTTTTGATCATGTGTGTATGTGTTTGCGCGTGGAGGCATGGCTGCATGAGGAGCCGCCTCCTGCCAGTAGGTTAGAAATCCTTTAAATGGTTGTAGAGACGTTGTACGGGTAGGCCCATGACATTAAAGAAACTGCCTTCCAATTGTTCGACGGCAATGAGTCCGATCCATTCCTGGATGCCGTAGGAACCAGCCTTGTCGAAGGGCAGGTAGTTGCTAACGTAGTAATGGATTTCCTCGTCGGTCAGTTTGGCAAACTTCACGTTGGTCATGACGGCAAAGCTGTCAACCTTTTCGGCTGTCAGGATGGCAACGCCAGTGATGACTTGATGGGTGTTTCCCGAGAGTTTGTGCAGCATGTTTTCTGCATCTTGTGCGTTGGCCGGTTTTCCCAACACTTCACCATTGAAATAAACCGTGGTGTCGGCGGCGATAATCAGTTCGCTTGGAGACATGGAAGAACGATAGGCTTCAGCTTTCTTTTTGGCGATGAAGCTGGCTATTTCTTCGCCGTCGGTCATGGTTGAAGGATAGCTTTCGTCAACACCAAAGAGGTTGCGCACTTTGAAAGGGATGCCCAAACGTTGGAGCAGTTCTTTGCGTCGCGGCGAGTTGCTTGCCAAAACGACGTCGTATTTTTTGAGATTGTCTAACATGTCAGTTGGTTTTGTTTCTTATGGTTTTCTGAATGGAATTTGTTCTCTGTTTTTGGGGGAACGTTTGTTCTGCGCGACAACGCGGGGATGGGCGTGTGTGTCGCATGCTGCGCGACTGTTTGCAGAGGTTTTGCAGGGTGGCAATTGTTTTTTTTCTTTGGTAATGATGGAAAAACAAATTGATTGATATTGCCATTACTTACCACCCGAAGGCCTTGTCGTCTTTCATCCAAAGACCTTTCGCACGCATCACTTGCTCGATGACGTCGCGCACGCACCCCATTCCGCCACAGCGGTCGCTGATGTAGCATGAAATGCGTTTGATTTCTTCTGCGGCATCAGCCGGGCAACAGGGGAGTCCGCAGGCACGCATCACCTCATAGTCGGGGATGTCGTCGCCCATATACAGCACCTCCTCTGGTTTCAGATTCTCTGTCTCCAGCCAATGCTGGAAGCAGGCGATTTTGACGGAGATGCCTGCAAACACATTTTGAACGCCAAGGTTTTCATACCGCTTTTTGACAGCTGCGCTGCGTCCTCCAGTGATGATGGCCAACTTCAGTCCGCATTTGACGGCCAGCTGCATGGCATATCCGTCTTTGATGTTTGCCGTGCGTTGCGGTTGTCCGTCGCCGTCATCAGAGAGGTAGACGTTGTTGGTGCTCAAAACTCCGTCAACATCGAAAGCCAGGGCCTTTATTTTCGTCAGGTCGTAGTTGATCATTTGTCGTGTGTTATGATAAGTAGGTGTTCAAAATTAGTTTACACTGTCCATGTAGGGATAAGCCAATTCAATATAAACTAATTCTGAACATCTACTTAAGTAGGTGTTGTGATTACTGTTCGTTTTCAGTCTGCACCATTCTTGAGCATTTTCGTTTCAAGGGCCGTGTGGCAGATGCTCTCCGTCATTGTCCGGTAGATGTTTTTCATCTGTGGCATGCCGTCAAGCATTTCCAAGTGTTTGTTGATGATGTTTTGGTCGAATCTCACGGCTGGCCCTGTCTGTGCCGCTACGGGAGAGAGGTGGTGCGCCTTTCTCACGGTTTCGTCTATGAGCGGCAGGAGGGTTTCAAAGGGAATGCCGGCTTTTTCCTTCAGGAGCTTTTCGGCTAGGGCAAAACAGTGGTTGGCGAAATTGCAGGCAAACACCGCCGCTGCATGCAGGCAAAGCCGAGCTTCCGTGTTGAGTTCGCTCACGTGGCTCGTTAGGGAGCGGGCCAGATTGTCAATCATTTTCAAACTCTGGCGGTTGCTTCCTTCGATGTAGCAGCGCACTTCGCTGAAATTGAGTGCTGCGTTTTTTGAGAATGTTTGCATCGGATAGATAACGCCGTGCCATTGGTTAAGGAAAACGTTGGCTGGCGTGCTGCCCGATGTGTGGATGTGCAGAGCGTTTGGAAAGCGCAGACTGTTGATGGCTGCAATTTCTGGCAACACGTCGTCTTTGACACAATAGACGAAAATGTTTGCTTCCGGGAGCTCGGCAATGTCGTTAATGGCATCGGCTTCCACTTCCGCGGCCAGCGTTTGTGCCGAGGCAAGGGTGTGGCTGTAGACGGCTTTGATTTTCATGCCTGCGTTTCTGAGCGCTTTTGCCATGTGTGTGGCCACGTTGCCTGCCCCGATGAAGGCGATTTGTTGGTCTGCTGGTGTCATGAGTTGTCGGTCGGTGTTGCTTTAGAGGTGTATTGATTTTTGTGGCGTGGTGAGCAGTGTGTTTTTTGAAATCGCTTGATGCGGAAAAACACTGCCACATTGCCCGCAGTGGTAGGTGGGTTTTATGTCCCTTTTTTTGCTTCTTTCCCGTTGCGGAGAGAACGCCAGGTTGGCATCTGTGTGTTGCACGTGGCTTCTGATGGAATGTCGTTCGCCGCTTTGCAATGGTCAGAATGTCTCAAGACGTCAGTCTGCCCCCCCCGCTTGATAGCGCAAAGTTACAAAAAAACTGGTCTATGGGTGGAATTTTTTGTTTTTTTACGTTCGTGAAACGGCTTTTACACCTTTCACTCCGTTGAGCTTCTTGATCAATGCATTGAGTGCTTGCGTGTCGCCCACCATAATGGTCAGTGCGCCAGAGAAAAGTCCGTCGTTTGAGTCGATGCTGATGCTTCGGAGCATGACTTTCTCTTCCTTGGAGATGATGGACGTGATGTTATTGACGATGCCCAAATCATCGTTGCCGACAACGTGGAGCGTGATGGGGTATTTGCTGTCGCCCTTTCCGGCCCATTTTGCAGGTACGATGCGGTAGCCGAAGCGTTGGCGGAGCGCTGGTGCGTTCGGACAATTGGTGCGATGGATTTTGATGCCGCCGTTGACCGTGACAAAGCCGAAGACATCGTCGCCATAGACTGGGTTGCAGCAGCGTGCCATTTGGAAGTCGATGCCTTTGAGGTTACGGTCGATGATGAGAACGTCGTCAGACGACGCCGTTGTCTGGTCCTTCTCTTTCTCCATCGTAAATTCGCCTGCGCTTCGCGTGGCGGCGCGTTCGGCCAGTCCCTGTTCGCGTTTTGCAAGCTCTTGGTAGCGCTCAATGAGGGCGTTGGGGTCAAGGCGTTCTTCGGCGATGGCTTTGTAGAATTCCGTCGACTCTTTGTAGCCCGTCTTTTTGATTAGTTGGTTGATGATGGCTTCGTCCCAATCAATCTTGCGGTTTTTCAGTTTGCGCTCCAGAAGTTCGCGGGCAAGGACACCTTCGCGGGCTTGCAGGTCGCGCACGGCGGTGCGAATTTTTGAGCGGGCATGTGATGAGACGGCGATGTTCAGCCATTCCAGGCGTGGCATCTGCGAGGTGGCTGTCAGAATTTCCACGTGGTCGCCGCTTTCCAGTTTTTGCCGGATGGAAACGCCGCGGCCGTTGATGCGTCCGCCAACGCAGTGGTTTCCAATATTGGAGTGGATGTGGTAGGCAAAGTCGAGCACCGTTGATTCTGGTGGGAGACGGTAGAGGTCGCCCTTTGGCGTGAAGACGTAAACCTCCCGTTTGTTCACCTTCTCTGAAAGGTTTTCACAGAGCATTTGCTCGTTTCCCGTTTCGAGGGCGCTACGGATGTCGGCCAGCCAGGCATCGACACCGCCTTCGCTACTCTTTACACCCTTGTAGCGCCAGTGGGCCGCCAGTCCGTGTTCGGCCACTTCGTCCATGCGCTCGGTTCGGATTTGCACTTCCACCCATTTGTCTTCAGGACCTCTCACGGTGATGTGCAGGCTCTCGTAGCCGTTGCTTTTTGGAACAGTCACCCAGTCGCGCAGGCGTTTCAGGTTTGGCTCATAGTGGCCCGTGATGAGCGAGAATACGTTCCAGCAGTCCTTCAGTTCCTGCGAGCGCGGAGAGTCGAGGATGATGCGGATGGCAAAGAGGTCGTAAACGCCATTGAATCCGCATTGCTGCTTCTTCATCTTTTGCCAGATGGAATGGATGCTCTTCGTGCGTCCCTTGATATGGTAGCGTAGTCCTTCTTTGTTGAGCATCTCCGCAATAGGTGCGATGAAGCGTTCGATATAGGCATCGCGTGAACGCTTCGTGGCGTTAAGGTTTTCCTTGATCATGTAGTAGGCATCGTGTTCCAGATATTTCAAGGAAAGGTCCTCCAATTCGCTTTTCAACGTGTAGAGACCCAGTTTGTGTGCCAGTGGCGCGTAAAGATAGGCCGCTTCGATCGACACGCGCCGCTGTTCCGCCACGTTGGGCGTGTCTTTAATGTTGCGCATGACAACGACACACCAGGCGATGAGCAGCAACACGTTTCGCATGTCGCCCGCTTGTGTCACAAAGAGGTTGCGGAAGTTGTCGGTCTTCATGGCTTCCGTTTTTGCGTTGAGCTGTTGCGTGCGCAGCAGACCGTGTAGCGAATCCTGCCAGTGGCGCGGCGTTTTTTTGATGAACTCTTCGGCGTCGGCCAGGTCGCCGAGGATGAAACTCAATATGAAAGCTGGCAGCACGTTTCCGCATAGTCCTATTTCATTTGCGGCCAGTTTTACGCTCTCCAAAGCTATGGTGATTTTGTTGAAGCCGAAAGCGTCACGCATGGAGGCTCCTTTTTCCAGTGCCTGTTCCATGAGTGTCCAAAGCTGTCTTGCATCTTTGCTTGACGGACGGATATCTTTGTTGCGGTATAGTTCCAACAGGCTTTGCCGCAATTGCAGGCGTTCGCCGGGTGTGAACGTGTTTTCTTCCATAATGATCAGTTTTTTAAAGAATGGAAGGTCTTGTCGGGATACCTCCCTTGATGATGAGTGGGGCGTGTTTCTGTGCGGATGAATGGCGGCAGGGCGCACTTGAAGGACGGTTGCGTCGTTTTGTCGGTGCACCACCGAGCGCTATTTCCCTTGTTGCCAGAGGTCGATGAGTTGGCGTGCGAGACTTACTTTGCCTGGTATTTCTGGCAGGTTTTCACGTGTGAACCATCCGCCCTTGTTGAGCTCAGAACGCTGGAGTTTCAATTCTCCGCCAGCATATTCCGCCATGAATCCCACCATGAGTCCGCAGGGGTAAGGCCACGGCTGACTCTTGACATATCTGAGGTTTTTGATGGAGATGCGGGTTTCTTCCATCACTTCGCGGTGTACGCATTCTTCCAGTGTTTCCCCCGTTTCGACAAATCCGGCAACGAGTCCCAAATAGTCGCCCTTGAATTTATTGCTCTGGACCAAAAGAATCTCCTGACCTTCGTTGCGCGTGATGGCCACGATGATGGCTGTTGCCAATGCGGGCCATACTTCCTTTCCGCAGTTGGTGCAGCGCTTGGAAATGTCGGTGTGCATCGCCATTGGTGCACCGCAAACGCCGCAAAATTTGGTGCAACTATCCCAGTAGAGCAATTCGCGGGCCTTTCCGGCCATGAGATAGAGTGGGGAGGGAAGCGTGTCAAACGACTGTCTCAGCCCAATCATTTTCAGGTTCTCGTCGCATACTGGAGTGTCAATGCGAAAGGCGCGGCAGGGCGTTCCGTTGAGGTCGGGAAGCGTCATGACGTGATGCCACGGCTCTTGCTTGACGGGAGGCTCTTCGGCGCATGGGATTTCATTGTTGTTGGTCAGCAGAATCGCGTCGCTGAGAAATACAAACCAATAGGTTTTCATTCCGTTTTTATTTTAAAAAAGGCAGGTTCCACCGCCTATAACAATTGTGTTGTTACAGAGATGGAACCTGCCATAATGTCAAACGGGTAATTCGTTTTTACCGTTTATTCTTGTGTTCTCATGCTTGGAAAGTCTGAGATTGCCTGTTTTACAATCCAAGAGATTTCTTGACAGCCTCCACCTTTTCCGCAGCTTCTGCGCGGGCGCTTTCATAGCATTTTGGGCAACCCATCTTGCCCATCACTTCAATGTAGAACTTGATTTTTGGCTCCGTTCCGGAAGGACGTACACTGACTTTTATGCCGTCTTCCGTAAACCACTGCAATACGTTGCTTGTTTCCGGGAAGTCGAGCTTCGTCTTGTTGCCTTCGGCATCGGTGGCAGTCAGGTCGGCATAGTCTTTCGTGCATACAACCTTCGAACCTGCGATTTCCTTAATGCCTTCGGTGCGGAACTTGGTCATCATGGCCTTGATTTCATCGGCACCGCTCTTGCCGGGCTTCACCACGTTGATGGTGTTGTTGAGCGAGAAGCCATATTCTACGTAGATGTCCATCAGAATGTCGAAGAGCGTCTTGCCCTGGTCTTTTGCCCAAGCGCAGATTTCTGCCAGGAGAGAGCAAGCGGAAACGGCATCCTTGTCGCGTACGAAGTCTTCGGCCATGAAGCCGTAGCTTTCTTCGCCGCCGCCGATATATTGCTTCTTGCCTTCATTGATGCGGATTTCTCTTGCAATCCATTTGAAGCCAGTGTAGCAGTCGTGCATTTCCACATGGTTCTTCTTGGCGATTTCGCGGATGAGTTCTGTCGTGACGATGGTCTTGACGATAAACTCGTTGCCCTTCATCTGTCCTTGCGCAATGCGGTTCTTGATGATGTAATAGAGGAAAATCATGCACGTTTGGTTGCCATCGACGAGCACCCATTCGCCTTTGCTGTTTTTGCAGGCCATGCCCACGCGGTCGGCGTCAGGGTCGCTTGCCATTACAATGTCGGCATCAATCTTCTTGGCCAATTCAAGAGCCAAAGTCAATGCTTCACCGTTTTCGGGGTTCGGGCTGACAACGGTTGGGAAGTCGCCGCTCTTCACCATCTGCTCTGGAACGGTGTGTACGTTTTCAAAGCCCCAGAGCTTGAGCGACTGTGGGATGAGCATCATGCCAGTGCCGTGCAACGGGGTGTAGACAATCTTGAGGTCCTTTTGGCGCTGGATGCAGGCAGGGTCAATGGAGATCGTGTGTACCTTGTTGAGGTAAATCTCGTCGATTTCTTTGCCGACGATAGTGATCAAGTCTTTGTTGCCTTCAAACTTGATGTCTTCCACCTTCACCTTGTTAACTTCTTCAATGATGCCTTTGTCGTGTGGAGCAAGCACCTGTGCACCATCATCCCAGTATGCCTTATATCCGTTGTATTCCTTCGGATTGTGGCTGGCCGTCAGGATAATTCCGCTCTGGCAGCCCAGATGACGAATGGCGAAAGACATTTCGGGAGTTGGACGCATGTCTTCGAAGAGATAGACCTTGATGCCGTTTGCCGAGAAGATGTTGGCACTTGTCTCGGCGAAGAGGCGTGAATTGTTGCGGCAGTCGTGGCCAACAACAACAGAGATTTCGTCGCGGTCCTTGAAATTCTTGTTAAGATAGTTTGACAAACCCTGTGTGGCAGCGCCAACGGTATAGATGTTCATACGGTTGGTGCCAGCACCCATAATGCCGCGCAAACCGCCTGTTCCAAATTCAAGAGTCTTGTAGAACGCGTCAATCAGCTGCGTCTTGTCTGGGTTCTCCATCATGGCCTTTACTTCCTGCTGCGTCTTCTCGTCGTAGAGGGGTGAGGTCATCCATTCGCGGGCAACGGCCTCGCATTTCTGAATCAGAGTTTCTTGATTTTCCATATTATTGGTGGTTGATTTTGTGAGGGCGCTCTGGGATTGGCGCATTTGACGGGTTAGCCTCGTCACTGCGTTGTGCAGCTTTCTTGGCAGTGTGCTCTTTTTGATGGCCGTGCTTTCTTGGGTATCGTTGTCATCCAAGCAGGTTACACCTTGTATAAGCGTGGCTTCAGAGTACTTGCGGCTTTGCCGGCGGTATGTCTTTTAAATGGTTGCGGCCAGGAGTCTCAGAATGTCCCTGTGATGTGTTTCAGTTTTGTTCCAGTGGAAGGATTTCTATCCAATATCCGTCTGGGTCAGAGATGAAATACAACCCCATCTCTTCATTTTCAAAGCAGACGCAATTCATTGCCTTGTGTGTGGCGCGTGTGGCTGCATAATCACCTGGAACGCGCAGGCAGATGTGAAATTCGCATTCGCCGAGGTCGTATGGCTGAGGATGTTCTTTGAGCCATGTCAGCTCCAGTTTGAAATCGCTGTTCTCGTTTTTCAGATAAACGATTTTAAACGCTCCGTCTGGCCCGTTGATTTCACCGCACGGCTCCAGGCCAAGAGCTTCGCGATAAAAGGCAATGCTTCGCTCAAGGTCGGTGACGTTGATGTTGAAATGGTCGAATTTCGCTGAGATTTTTGATTCCATGTGTTGTTGAATGATTTGTTGGGGCCGCTTTCTTGTATGGCCCAAGTCGTAGGCAAAGGTAGTATAAAAATGTGATATTGGCGTCTCCTACGAGAAGTTTTTTCTGAAAGCCGTAAAATCTTAATCAGTTGTTTGCAAACCTCTTTTGCCATTGTAATGTGTTGGGATTTTGGCTCGTTCAGTGGCGACGCTTTATACAGCCTAAAACAGATAATCCAGAAATTACTTTATAAAGAATAAGCAGAGCCACACCTCAATTTGTATTGGGCGTGGCTCTGCTATTCTTTGTGTTTGTGATGGTGGTTATTTTTTCTTACTATCCTTTGGTTGCGTCAGCTCAATCGTGTAGCTGCGGTTAAGTCCGCTTTGTGATTTGGCTCGAATCCACAGTACGCGATCGGTTGAGAGGTTGGCGCTCTTCACCGCTTCATCGAAATCTTCGGTGGTGCGCATTTCGCGGTCGTTCACCTGCATGATGATGGTGCCCTTTGTTATGCCAGCATCCTTCATCTTGCCGCTGCGGATGGCGGATACAACCAGGCCATAGCGGAGGTTGAGCTCCTTCTTTTCGGCGTCGGTTAACGGGCGGAGGGCTGCTCCCATCATGTCACTGTCAACAGCTTCGACTTTAGAAGTGGTACCCTGCACGTTGCGGAGAGTGACGGTGGCTTTGCGCTCTTTCTTCTCGCGCATGTATGTCACTTCAACTTTGTCGCCAGGGCTAAGCTTTGATATCTGTTCTTGAAGCTGGCCCATGTTCTCGACCTTGTGGCCGTTGATGGCGGTGATGACGTCGCCTTCTTTCAAAACTTCTTCAACTGCACTTCCAGTGGTTGTCTCGGCAACGTAGACACCAGTGAGTGTGCCCAGATCAACGTCTTTGCCATCGCGTTCTTTCTTCTGGTCGATGTAGGCAGAAACGTCGTTACCCTTGATGCCGAGAACGGCGCGTTGCACAGTGCCGAACTTTTTGAGGTCGTCCACAACCTTGTTCATGATTGATGTTGGGATGGCAAAGCCGTAGCCAGAGAAAGATCCTGTTTGTGAGTACAGCATGGCATTGATGCCCACCAGTTCGCCACGGGCGTTGACCAGTGCTCCTCCTGAGTTGCCCGGATTGATGGCAGCGTCAGTCTGTATGAAACTTTCGATGCCGCCTGTTGCGCCAAGTCCTCGCGCTTTGGCACTGACGATGCCCGCTGTGACGGTTGACGTTAGACTGAACGGATTGCCGATGGCAAGAACCCATTCGCCCACTTTCAGGTTTTCTGAGTTGCCAACAGTAATGGGTTGCAGTTTGTCGGCCTCGATTTTGATGAGCGCCAAGTCGGTCTGGGGGTCAGTGCCGATGATGCGGCCCTTAAATTCGCGGTTGTCGTTAAGTTTCACGAGCAGTTCGTCGGCATCCTTCACCACGTGGTTGTTAGTTACGATGTAGCCGTCGGCCGAGAGTATCACGCCAGAGCCGGCACCTTGCCGCTTCGGAGTTTGGATTTGGCGCTGCTGTTGGCGGCCGCCGCCGTTTCCGAAGAAGTCGCTGAAGAAATCTTCAAACGGGTCAACATATTGGATGGTCTGCGTTTTGCTGTTGGTGGTGACCTTTATATACACAACGGAATTGACGGAATTTTCGGCTGCATACGTCAAGTCGATCGGTTGGGCAACTGATGCCTTTTGTGCTGTTGCTGGGATGCCGGCTCCGAGAAGGAGTCCGCCAGCAAGGATGAACAATGATAATTTCTTTTTCATGCTAATTATACATTTGTTTTTTAAGATTTTGCTTTCGGTTGGGGCACGTACTATATGTGTGTCCTGTATGATAGGCCCCACGCTTTGGGGCTTGTTTTTTAAACTGAGCGCAAAAATATAAAAAACCACCATTAGTGTGTATGCTGTGTGTGATAAAAAAGATGGGCGAATCACCAAATTTAACATGGGGAGGAAGCGGCTTAACAGTGTTTTGAATATGAAGAAGCGGTTTTTCCTTTTCTTAGATGAGCGGTGTTTCATGCCGAATTGAGCGTTGCTGATGAACAGTGTTTTTAGGGTGGGCTTTTCGTGTAAAACGGTTAGCCCGTGCAGGGTATAATATGTATAGCAGAATATAAGGCATCATATATGTATAAGGGTGACTGCACCATAAAGAATGCTTATTCGTTCTTGTAGAAAGTTGGTTGTATTGAAAATTTTTTTCGTTGGGGTTTTCTTTTGCCTGAGATGGTCGTTTCGGGGAAGTTTGTCTGAATATGTACTTATTTTGACATTTCGAGGTAGATGATATGGCGGTTCTGGGCTTAAATTTGTCAATGAAATCCTGTAAAAGACCATTATTGTATTGGATGAATGTGTGATATGTCATTATGTCGTTTATTATACTGTTGTTGTAGCAAAGTGTTACGTAGTATGGCCTATTTCTTTACGAAGGTAATTTAAAATGCAATGTGTCTGCTTGGCTTGTGTAGCAAAAGGAGAATCGAAGCGTTGTTTTTTTACGGTATGTGGCAAAAAAATGTCATATTGTTTGGGCGGCACGGATAAAAGAATTATATTCGCAGACGTAAAACTCATTTATTCTACTAATCTAATCGTATCAGAAATGAAGAAATACAATTTTGGCGCGGGTCCTTCTATTCTCCCGCAGGAAGTGATGAAAGCAACTGCAGATGCTTGCGTTGAATTTCAGGGTATGGGATTGTCTTTGATGGAGATTAGTCACCGTACAAAGGAATTTCAGGCCGTGATGGATGAAGCGCAGGCATTGTTCAAAGAGTTGCTTAACATTCCGGAAGGATATTCTGTGTTGTTCTTGGGTGGTGGTGCAAGTTTGGAGTTCTGCATGGTGCCCTATAACTTGCTCAACAAAAAAGCTGCCTACCTCAATACAGGCGTGTGGGCCAAAAAGGCTTTGAAGGAAGCTAAACTTTTTGGCGAAGTGGTGGAAGTTGCTTCTTCAGCCGATGCTAATTACACCTTTATTCCAAAGGGGTATACGATTCCTGCTGATGCTGATTATTTCCATATTACAACAAACAACACGATTTACGGAACGGAATTGCATGAGGATTTGGATAGCCCAGTGCCTTTGGTGGCTGACATGTCCTCGGATATTTTCTCTCGTCCAGTTGATGTGAGCAAGTATGGCCTGATTTATGGTGGTGCACAGAAAAATCTCTCTATGGCTGGCGTGACTTTCGTGATTGTCAAGAATGAATTGCTCGGACATGTTGATCGTCCGATTCCGACGATGCTCGACTATCGCACGCATGTTGAAAAGGGCTCTATGTTCAATACACCTCCTGTTGTTCCTATCTTCTGTGCTTTGCAGACATTGAAGTGGATTAAGGCTAATGGCGGTGTTGAGGCAATGCAAAAGCGTGCCGAGGAGCGTGCTGAAGTGCTCTATTCTGAAATCGACCGCAATAAGTTGTTCCGTGCCACGGTGACGGCAAAGGAAGACCGCTCTTATATGAATATCTGCTTCGTAATGGCTGATGAGTATAAGGAGTTGGAGGCCGACTTCTTGAAGTTTGCTACTGAGCGTGGTATGTCTGGCATTAAGGGACACCGCTCTGTTGGTGGTTTCCGCGCCTCTTGCTACAATGCGATGCCGCTTGAAGGCGTCAAGGCATTGGTGGCTTGCATGCAGGAATTTGAAGCTCAACATTAAAAAATACCAGACACCATGAAAATACTTATTGCAACTGAAAAGCCGTTTGCTCCTGTCGCTGTGAACGGAATCAGAGAAATTGTCGAAGGTGCAGGCTATGAATGTGCTGTGCTTGAGAAATATACAGAAAAGTCGCAATTGCTCGAAGCCGTTGCTGATGCCAACGCACTGATTATCCGCTCGGATAAGGTAGACGCAGAAGTGATGGCGCATGCCCCTCAGTTGAAAATCGTTGTACGCGCCGGCGCTGGTTACGACAATGTGGATTTAGCTGCTGCCACTGAGCGCGGCATTGTCGTGATGAACACACCTGGGCAGAATGCCAATGCTGTGGCAGAGCTCGTTGTTGGTTTGTTGCTCTTTACCGTGAGAAACCGCTTTGACGGCACTTCCGGTACGGAACTGATGGGCAAGAAAATCGGTCTCGTTGCATTCGGTGCTGTTGCCCAAAATGTGGCACGCATTGCTGCTGGTTTGGGCATGACTGTGGCTGCTTTCTCTCCGACAGGTCATCCTGAGAAAATAAAGGCTGCAGGATTTGAGGCATACGAGAGCCTGGACAAACTTTTCCAGGAGTGTGATATTGTCAGTCTTCATATCCCTTCTAATCCGCAGACTCAAAAAAGTATTGGTTACGACTTGGTGTCTAAGATGAAGAAGAAAGCCATCTTGGTCAACTCTGCCCGTAAGGAAGTCATTGATGAAGAGGGCTTGATTAAGGCCATGTGCGAACGTGAAGACCTGCGTTATGTTTCCGATCTCAAGATGGGAGCACATGACGAAGCCGTCGAAAAGTTGGGAGGTCGCTATGTGTTCACTCCTAAGAAAATGGGAGCACAAACAGCGGAAGCCAATATCAACGCTGGCTTGGCTGCTGCACGTCAAATCGTTGCCTTCTTTAAGGACGGTGTGACAACTTGTCAAGTAAATAAGTAATTCTATAATTCCACAAAGGGTTTCCTTGCATATCCCGTCAGTGTATATCTGATACGGCAATGTAGGGAAGCCCTTTGTGTTTACCATTAAAGGATCGTCTTCAAGACGGAAGTTCTTTTAATTCTGATAATATTCTAATCATACAGGCAGGCGGCATCTCGTTTTCTGTGAGAATACTTTTGTGGCGTAACGGAGGTGTATTCCGATATGCTGCTGGGGAAGCGATATGCAGTATCTCTGTCTGGTAAATCTCAAAAAAACATGCCTAAAGTTAAGCCTTTTAGAGGTCTGCGCCCACCGAAGAATCTGGTGGAGCAGGTGGAAAGCCGACCATATGACGTTCTCAATTCGGAAGAGGCGCGTGCTGAAGCCGGAAACAATGAGAAATCTCTTTACCATATTATCAAACCAGAAATCAATTTTCCGGAGGGGACAAGTGAATATGATCCTCGGGTGTATGACAGCGCCGCCGAGCAGTTTGAGAAATTCCAAAAGAACGGATGGCTGCTGCAAGACGAACAGGAGAATTATTATCTCTATGCCCAGACCATGAATGGGAAGACACAGTATGGAATCGTGTTGTGTGCGCATGTTGATGATTACATGAATGGCAACATAAAAAAACATGAACTGACACGTCGTGACAAGGAAGATGATCGCATGAAGCACGTGCGCATCACCAATGCCAACATTGAACCCGTATTCCTTGCCTTCCGCCACAACGATGTCTTGGCGGAATTGATAAAGAAATATGCGGCGCAGGAACCCGTCTATCATTTTAAAGCGCCTGTCGATGGCTTTATTCATCAGTTTTGGGTGATAGAAAACAAGGAAGACCAGGATGCCATTACTGAAGAGTTTGCAAAGATGGACTCCTTATATATAGCAGACGGTCATCATCGTTCGGCTGCCGCTGCGCGTGTCGGTGCGGAAAAAGGCGAAAAAGAGGGCAGGGGAGAGCACGATTATTATATGGCCGTGTGTTTTCCGGCAGAGCAACTTACAATCTTGGACTACAATCGTGTGGTCAAAGACCTGAACGGACTTTCGGAAGAGGACTTCCTGAAGGCTTTGGAGAAAAACTTTACGGTTGCTTGCAAGGGTGAAGAGAATTATCGTCCGCAGAAGATGCACGAGTTTTCATTGTATGTCGGTGGCAAATGGTACAGTTTGGAAGCCAAACCTGGAACGTTCAACGAAAACAATCCAATTGGGGTCTTGGATGTAGATATCTCTTCGCGTCTCATATTGGATGAAATCCTGAACATAAAAGACTTGCGGAGCGACAAGCGTATAGATTTTGTTGGAGGGTTGCGCGGTTTGGGTGAACTGAAAAGGCGTGTGGACAGCGGCGAAATGAAAATGGCGCTCGCTCTCTATCCCGTTAGTATGCAGCAAATCATGGATATAGCCGACAGCGGAAACATAATGCCGCCAAAGGCCACATGGTTTGAGCCGAAACTTCGTAGCGGATTGGTTATTCATAAACTCGACTGAAAATCGGGGGCGAAAATCCGCTTGTATGGCAAAAAATCCACGAATAATTTTATTTTCAAGCGTATAAAAGCCCAAAAAAATATTGCTTTCAAAAAAAAATAGTATCTTTGCAGCCGCTATGACGAGTAACAATACCTTGCAGATAGACTTGTTTGCAGCCGCCCGCAGTGGGCAGAAGCAAAATTTCAGCCTCTCAGATTCGTTTTTTGAAGAAATGGATCAAGAGGAAATTGTTGGTGGCCAATTGCAAGTGACTGCATCTGTGAAAGAAAACGCTGGAGATTATTTTAGTGTTCAGTTCACGGCAAAAGGGGAAGTTAGCGTTTTATGCGACCGCTGCTTGGAACGCGTGGTTTATGACGTTGATGTCGAAGACGAAGCCTTAGTGTATTTTGGCGATGGCGAACCCTCAAATGAGGAAGCTCGCGTGTTGCCACCGCGAATAAATGTGTATGACCTGGCGTGGGATGTATACGAGGCTGTTGAATTGTCTCTTCCATTGCAACGAATTCACCCAGCGGGCCAGTGTAATCCCGACATGGTGGAACACTTGAGAGCATTCGGAAGCGAACAAGGCGACGAAGAAGCCGAAGAAGCGGAATAACGACCATGGAATATTAACCAATTAAAGTATTAAATAGAAATGGCACATCCTAAAAGAAGACAATCTAAAACGAGAACTCTGAAACGTAGAACTCATGATAAGGCTGTAGCGCCTACGTTGGCTGTTTGCCCTAACTGCGGTGGCTGGCACATTTATCACACGGTTTGCCCGTCTTGCGGATACTATCGCGGCAAGTTGGCCATCGTGAAGGAAGAAGTTGCAGAGTAATCATTTATTCTTACCATTAAAGAGGAGGACAACGTCTTTTATCAGGCCGTTCTCCTCTTTGAGATTTAGTGTGCCACCCTTTCATCTGTCAGAAATGAGATTCGTCTGAGCGAAATGTTTCTGTGTTTTGGTATCGGGTGGCGGGCTGAAAATTAAGAAGTCTTCAAGTTATAATAATATATGGAAAAAATTAATGCCGTCATTACAGGCGTGGGTGGCTACGTCCCTGAATATGTGCTGAACAACGACGAACTTTCTCGTATGGTTGACACCAACGACGAATGGATTATGACAAGAATCGGCATTAAGGAACGTCGCATCTTGAATGAGGAAGGTCTTGGAACCAGCTATATGGCGCGTAAGGCTGTAAAACAGTTGCTGGAAAAAACTGGCACTGATCCTCAGGAAGTTGATTGCGTCATCATTGCCACAACAACTCCCGACTATCATTTCCCTTCAACGTCTTCAATCGTGGTTGGGCGTCTCGGTATGAAGAATGCCTTTGCCATTGATATGCAGGCTGCTTGCTGCGGATTTTTGTTTGCCATGGATGCTGCTTCAGGCATGATTCAGAGCGGACGCTATAAGAAAATCGTTGTTTGCGGTGCCGACAAGATGTCCAGCATCGTGGATTACACAGACCGCGCCACTTGCCCGATTTTTGGTGACGGTGCTGCCGCTGTTATGCTTGAGCCTTCTCTTGAAGAAGGCATGGGATGGCAGGATTCCTTCCTGCGTGCGGATGGAAAGGGACTTCCTTTCTTGTGCCTGAAGGCTGGCGGTTCTGTTTGCAGTCCTTCTTATTTCACCATCGACCATCGCATGCACTATCTGCATCAGGAAGGCCGCACGGTGTTTAAGTTCGCTGTAACAAACATGAGCGATGCCTGTGCACTTATTGCTGAACGTAATCACCTCGACAAGGACAACATCGCTTGGGTTATTCCTCATCAGGCCAATGTCAGAATCATTGAGGCCGTAGCACATCGTCTGGAATTGTCTATGGACAAGGTGATGCTCAACATCCAGCGTTATGGTAATACTTCTGCGGGAACGTTGCCTTTGGCTTTGTGGGATTACGAGAAGCAGCTTAAGAAGGGCGACAATTTGATTTTGACGGCCTTTGGAGCTGGATTCACTTGGGGTGCTGCCTACGTTAAGTGGGCGTATGACGGATCTAAGTAATTTACTTGGCCCATTCTTGACAAATACAATTAATAATTCAAGGAAGCCGAAGGTCATGGGCAAAACCATCGACTTTCGACTTCCTTGTCCTTTTTTGTAATGGCATCTTGCCGACAGGCGGGGCATGCTGTTGCACATTCTCAGAATTCAGATAAGAAATCTTGGGCGTTGCTTTGAAAGATGCCGTTTTTGTCGGCATCCTTTCCGTTTTCAGATGGACGCTCAAATTTGATTTCTTATAATTGGTGCATCGCTTTTTTCTGGCAGTCAGGAAGAAGAGCGCAGCACACCATGCAACTGGCAATGGAGCAGAGAAACGCCTCTGTCAGTACCAGCCACAAGAAATAAACACTAAAATAAATTTTGATTACCTGTTAAACAGCCATGCACAAAGCCGGTTTCGTAAATATCGTCGGTAACCCGAATGTAGGAAAATCAACGCTCATGAATCTCTTTGTCGGTGAGCGTATTTCCATTGCCACTTTTAAGGCGCAGACAACACGCCATCGCATCATGGGTATCATCAATACGGAGGATGCGCAAATCGTATTTTCGGATACCCCAGGGGTGTTGAAGCCAAATTACAAGTTGCAGGAGTCGATGTTGGCATTTTCCGAGTCGGCTTTGCAGGACGCAGACGTCTTGCTTTACGTGACAGACGTTGTTGAAAAAATTGACAAGAACAGCGACTTCCTGAAGAAGGTGGAGCATTTGAATGTGCCCATTCTTGTGTTGATAAATAAAATCGATCTTTCAAACCAAAAGCAGTTGGAATCGCTGGTTGACACTTGGCATGAGTTGATACCGAAGGCTGAGATCTTTCCCGTGTCGGCTTCTGCTAAATTCAACGTCAACAATGTGCTGGCTCGTATCAAGGAACTTTTGCCAGATTCACCGCCTTATTTCGATAAAGACCAGTGGACCGACAAACCAGCGCGTTTTTTCGTGACGGAAATCATTCGTGAAAAAATCTTGCTATATTACGATAAGGAAATTCCTTATGCAACGGAAGTGTTGGTTGAGAGTTTCAAGGAAACAGACCAGCAGATTCACATCAACGCCCTCATTTTTGTGGAGCGTGAAAGTCAGAAGGGCATCATCATCGGCCATCAAGGTGTGGCCTTGAAGAAGGTGTCGACCGAAGCCCGGAAAACGCTTGAGAAGTTTTTCGGCAAACACATTTACCTTCAGGTCTTTGTCAAGGTCGATAAAGACTGGCGAAATTCGTCGAAGAGACTGGAGGCTTATGGATATAAACTTGATTAGTAAACATAATACAATATAACACACTATGTCAAAATTAGTAGCAATCGTTGGTCGTCCAAACGTTGGAAAGTCAACCTTGTTCAACAGACTGACGGGGACGCGTCAGGCCATCGTTAGCGATGAAGCCGGAACTACTCGCGATCGCCAATATGGCAAGTGCGAATGGGGAAAGCGGGAGTTTTCTCTGGTAGATACCGGCGGCTGGGTGGTCAACTCTGACGATATTTTCGAGGAGGAAATCCGCAAGCAGGTGATTCTTGCAACACAGGAAGCCGACGTCATTTTGTTTCTCGTTGACGTGAAAAACGGAGAGACAGACTTGGACTTGCAGGTTGCAAAGATTCTCCGCCAAACAAAGGTGCCTGTCATCCTTTGTGCCAACAAGACAGACAACAACGAAGACAGATATAACTCAGCTGAGTTTTATTCATTGGGACTTGGCGAGCCATTCTGCATCTCGGCTGCAACGGGAAGCGGAACGGGCGATCTTTTGGACGAAATTCTCAATAAAATGGGTCCAGAAGACAATGGTAACGATGAGGACAACAGCATTCCACGTTTCTCTGTCGTTGGCCGTCCAAATGTCGGAAAGAGCAGCATCATCAATGCTTTTATTGGGGAAGACCGCCATATCGTCACGGACATTGCCGGCACAACGCGCGACAGCATCTTGACGCGTTACACCAAATTCGGCTTTGACTTCTTCTTGGTTGACACTGCTGGTATCCGCAAGAAAAACAAGGTGACGGAGGATTTGGAATTTTATTCCGTCATGCGCTCCATTCGTGCCATCGAAAATTCTGACGTCTGCATTCTTCTTTTGGATGCTACGCGCGGAATTGAAGGACAGGACATGAACATTTTCCAGGTCATACAGCGAAACAATAAGGGATTGGTTGTAGTGGTCAATAAATGGGACTTGGTTGAAGACAAATCCCAGCAAGCCATTTCTCATTTTGAGAATGCCATTCGAAGCCGCATGGCACCGTTTTCTGATTTCCCCATCGTTTTTGCATCGGCGCTCACGAAGCAGCGTATCTTCAAGGTGCTTGAAATGGCAAAGGAGGTGTTCTTAAACAGACAGCGCCGCGTCAGCACATCGAAACTCAACGAAGAGATGCTGCCGCTCATCGAGTCTTATCCGCCACCTTCAATCAAGGGAAAATACATCAAGATTAAATATTGTGCGCAGATTCCAGAGACGCAGATACCATCATTCGTCTTCTATGCCAATTTGCCGCAATACATCAAGGAGCCATACCGTCGTTTCTTGGAAAACAAAATTCGCGAGCGTTGGAATTTCAGCGGAACGCCCATTAATATTTTTATACGACAAAAATAAAACGTCTCATGAGAAAGGTCTTGACAGTTATTGGTTTGAACCTGTTGCTCATGATGTCGTGTGCTGATAGCAAATTAAAGGAGGAGTCTGTTTCAGACGTTCCTCCTTATTTTGTATCTGCCGACGACGTAAAGCAAATTTACGGATTCTATGTGGCTGGAGATTATGCTTCATATATAGAATGTATGATGCAGAGCGCGGAAATGACGCCAGAATATAAAGCGCAAATGCTTGTCTTGTTGAAGCAACACGCGGCAGACCAGAAAAAAGAGGCTGGCGACGTAAAAAGCGTTGAAGTTGCCCGCCTCGTGACATACAACAAGGGGAATGGGGCAGAGGCTTACTTGAATGTCACTTATGAAAAGGGGGCGACAGAAGAAGTTATGCTCCAATTGGTGTATGACGGCAGCAGATGGAGATTGCGCTGATACTCCTGTTTTCTGCATGGGTATTGTTGAATAACGTTGAATACCTGCTTACCTACTTGTCATTACATGATTCCACTGAAAGCCGAATCCATCCCCATCTCTCGTCCTGATGGGGGATGATTCCTGCTCTGTAGAAAACGTTTGGTGCTAAACAGAAAATCCAGAGTCACGACTTTATGGCGAACGCCGTCCCAGACGCTGTTGTGCCTCGTCCCAGACGCTGTTGTGCCTCGTCCCAGACGCAGTTGTGCCTCGTCCCAGATTCGGTCGTCTCTCGCCCCAGATTCGGTCGTCTCTCGCCCCGCGTTCGATAAAAGGTATAGAATCTGGATTGGCTTGTTATGGTTGCAGTTTTTTATATCTGTATGGCGTTCACACAAACAGAAAGGCTTCAAAGCACATCGTTAGTGAGAAATATGCTTTCAAATGGCTTCAGGCGCTCGTAATTTTGTATTCGTGTGGACATTATGTCATGTTTTTTCAATATCTTTGCAGAGTTTAAGACATCAGTATTTAGCGCTGTTGGACATCGGGCGTTGAAGAGGCGTTCAATTTCCAGTTACGGTCATGATTACCCTTCGGTTTCCTCGCGTGAATCGCGGCGGAAGAAGGTGCAACCCGTAATATGTTTTGGAAATTGGCTTTCGTTTTAATGCCCGTTTAAGCGTGGGTGATATGCTGTCTTGTGCTTGAAAAACAAATCATTGTCCGTGTCGTACACATTGACATGAGGCATTTAGTAAGAAGAAATTTTTGACGAAATAATCGATTATTAATAATATGGAACGGTTGTACAAAATCAGAAAAGGGTTAGATCTTAACCTAAAGGGAGAGGCCGCTATGAAAATGCAGCCTTTAGAATTGGCAGAAACCTATGCCATTTCCCCGACAGACTTTACAGGCGTCGTTCCTCGTTTGTCAGTGAAAGAAGGTGAGCATGTCCAGGCGGGCGATGCTCTTTTCATTGACAAAGCGACAGAACGCATCAAGTTTGTATCGCCCGTAAGCGGGGAAGTAGTCGCCATTGTTCGTGGCGAGCGTAGAAAATTGCTCGATATCGTGATTAAAGCCGATAAGCAGCAGAGTTACAAAGAATTTGGTGCTGTGGACGCTGACGCAATGAATGGCGAAGACGTGTTGAACCTCTTGTTGGAGTCTGGTCTGTTTGCATTCTTCATGCAGCGTCCGTATGATGTGGTGGCTTCGCCAGCAGACAAGCCCAAAGCCATCTTCGTTTCCGCTTTCAGCAAGATGCCTTTGGCAGCAGACTTTTCGTTCGTGGTTAAAGGACACGAAGGCGCGTTTAAAAGCGGTTTGAATTTGCTTTCAAAGTTGGCAAAGGTTCATTTGGGCATCTGTCCAGAACAGGAAGGCGCTTCTTTCATTCCGACAAAGAATGTCGAAGTCAGTGTTTTCTCTGGTCCTAACCCAGCTGGAAACGTCGGTGTGCAGATCAATCATGTGTCTCCTGTCAACAAGGGAGAAGTGGTTTGGACGCTCGACCCGAACGTCGTTGTTATGATTGGCCATCTTCTTGAAGCCGGACACGTTGACTTGACGCGCCGCGTTGCAGTTGCTGGTTCTTTGGTGAGTGCGCCTCAGTATGTAGAAACAAAAATTGGTACGCCTCTGAAGCACGTGCTGAAGGGCTTGGCCGATGTGTCAAACGCCCATGCACGCATCATCAACGGCAATCCGCTCGTTGGAAAGAAATCTTCTTCTGAAGGGTTCTTGGGTGCATTTTCAAAGGAAATCTGTGTGATTCCGGAAGGCGACGATGTGCATGAAGCATTTGGCTGGATTGCCCCACGCTTCAAAGATTTCTCAACGAACCACAGTTACTTCTCATGGCTTTTCGGAAAGTCGCGCAAATATGACCTCGACTGCCGCATCAAGGGCGGACAGCGTCACATGATCATGAGCTGCGAATATGAGAGCGTGTTCCCAATGGACATTTATCCAAGCTATCTTGTCAAGGCCATCATCACGGGCGACATTGACAAGCAGGAAGAACTTGGTATTTATGAAGTTGCTCCAGAGGATTTCGCCGTGGCAGAATTTGTTGACTCTTCCAAACTCGAACTGCAGCGTATCGTGCGTGAAGGTCTCGACATATTAAGAAAAGAAAATGCCTAAAATTCATAACAACATTTATGATACAAAAATTTTTAGATAAAGTTAGACCGAATTTTGAAGACGGTGGCAAACTGAAAGCTTTCCGTTCTGTCTTCGAGGGCGTCGAAACATTTCTGATGGTGCCGAATGCCACTTCTAAAACTGGAGTAAGCATTCATGATGCCATTGATTCAAAGCGAATCATGTCTTTCGTGGTCATCGCTCTTTTGCCAGCATTGTTGTTCGGCATGTATAATATTGGTTATTGGCACTATCATCAGGCTGAATTGGAAGCCAGCATGCTGACAATGTTCCTCTATGGTTTGGTGGTCATGCTGCCAAAAATCGTGGTTTCTTATGCTGTCGGCCTCGGCATTGAGTTCGTGGTTGCCCAGTGGAAGCACGAGGAAATCCAGGAAGGTTATCTTGTGAGCGGTTTGCTTATCCCGATGATTGTGCCTGTTGATTGTCCGTTATGGATGATGGCCGTTGCGGTGGCTTTTGCCGTTATTTTCGCTAAGGAAATTTATGGCGGAACGGGTATGAATATTTTCAACCCTGCTCTCATCGCCCGTGCATTCCTTTTCTTTGCCTATCCTTCAAAGATGAGCGGTGATACGGTATGGGTAAATCACGATGCCGTGTTCGGACTTGGCAAAACTTTAACTCCCGACGCTTACACCATGGCAACGCCTCTTGGTGAAGCAGCTTCAGGCCATGCAATTTCGACCGACTTCACCAGCATGATTACCGGTTTGATGCCAGGTTCCATTGGTGAAACAAGTGTCATCGCCATTGCCATCGGTGCCTTCATTCTGTTGTGGACGCGAATTGCCTCATGGCGTACCATGCTCAGCGTTTTCGTGGGCGGAGCTTTGGTGGCCTATCTCTTTAATATCTCGGGTCTTGACAGTGGTGTGGCGCAGATTCCTTGGTATGAACACCTCGTTCTTGGCGGTTTCTGCTTCGGTGCCGTCTTTATGGCAACAGACCCAGTGACGAGTGCTCGCACTCAGAACGGCAAATTTGTTTATGGCTTCCTAATCGGTGCTTTGGCCATTACAATCCGTGTGCTCAATCCTGGTTTCCCAGAAGGCATGATGCTTGCCATTCTCTTTATGAATATGTTTGCTCCGCTTATCGACTATTGCTTCGTGCAGCGCAACATCAGCAAGCGTGCCCGTCGTGCTAAACAACAATAAATAAAGCCACAGTCATGAAATTAAATACGAATAGCAATACATATACGATACTTTACGCCAGCGGCGTGGTTATCGTTGTAGCCTTCTTGCTGGCTTTTGTTTCTTCTGCGCTGAAGGAACCATCTGAGGCCAACGAACGAATTGACCAGCAGAAGCAAATTCTTGCATCTCTGAATCTGACTCCAGAGAAATCTGAGGTGGAATCTCTCTATAAGCAGGTTGTTAAAGCTGACCCCATCGTTAACGAAAAGGGTGACGAGGTAAAGCCTGATGGCGGTTTCACGGTGAAGCGTAAGGATATCTCAGCAGAGAATCTCCCAGTGTTTGTTTGTGAGGTGAATGGTGAGAAGAAATATGTTCTCCCTCTCGTTGGCAAAGGTCTTTGGGGTTCCATCTGGGGCTATCTTGCAGTAAACGACGATTGCGAAACCGTTTATGGTGCATTCTTCAGCCACGAAAGTGAAACGGCTGGTTTGGGTGCCCTCATCGCAGAGAAGAGCTTTCAGGACGAATTTAAGGGACAGAAATTGCAGGACGAAAAAGGAAATTACCTTTCCGTCGTGAAATTCGGTGCCAAAAGAGAACATCCGGAAGTGGAGTGCGATGGCATCTCAGGTGCTACGCTCACTTCAAATAGTGTCACCAACATGCTGCGTGAATACTTGGCAATGTATAAGAATTATTTGTTGAAACTGAAAAAATAAAAGCAGATACACATGAGTCAATTATTTTCAAAAGACAATAAGCAAGTGTTTCTTGCTCCGTTGAACCTCGACAATCCGATTCTTGTACAGGTTCTCGGCATCTGTTCGGCGCTCGCTGTAACCGCTCAGTTGGAGCCGGCCATTGTTATGGGACTCTCTGTAACAGTCATCACGGCCTTCAGCAACGTCATCATTTCTCTCATCCGTAAAACCATTCCCAACCGCATTCGTATCATCATTCAGCTGGTCGTTGTGGCTGCCTTGGTGACAATCGTCAGCATGGTGCTGAAAGCTTTTGCTTATGATGTCAGCGTGAAACTGAGTGTGTATATCGGTCTTATCATTACCAACTGTATTTTGATGGGACGTCTCGAGGCGTTTGCCATGATGAACGGACCGTGGGAAAGTTTTCTCGATGGTATCGGAAACGGTCTTGGCTATGCTTACATCTTGGTTGTCATCGGCGCGGTGCGTGAACTCTTTGGCGCAGGCACATTGCTCGGCTTCCAAATCATCCCTAAGTGTGCATACGATGCTGGATATGTCAACAACGGCATGATGACGATGCCTGCCATGGCCATGATTCTCCTTGGCTGCGTGATTTGGGCACATCGGGCCATGAATAAAGAAGAGAAGAAGTAAGACTCTTCAGCTTCGAAGGAACAGCCTTTGAAGCCTGAATAAAACAAACTCAAACACTATCACAAATCTCAATATGGAACATACATTGAGCTTATTTGTCCGCTCTATTTTTGTGGACAATATGATATTTGCTTCCTTCCTGGGCATGTGCTCTTATTTGGCTGTGAGCAAAAACGTGAAAACTTCCTTAGGTTTGGGCATCGCCGTTACCTTCGTGTTGTTCGTCACGGTCCCTGTCGACTATTTGCTCCAAACCAAGGTGCTGTCTGAGGATGGCATTTTCGGTATCGACCTCACCTATTTGTCTTTCATCCTTTTCATCGCGGTGATTGCAGGTATTGTGCAGTTGGTGGAAATGATTGTGGAACGATTCTCCCCTGCGTTGTATAGCGCCCTGGGTATTTTCCTTCCGCTCATCGCTGTAAACTGTGCCATCATGGGAGCCAGTCTTTTCATGCAGCAGCGCATTCAGATGGACCCTGCCACCAGTTCGCAAGCCATCGGCAGCATTGGCGATGCCCTTGTTTATGCCATCAGTTCTGGTATTGGTTGGACTTTGGCAATTGTTGGTCTTGCTGCTATCCGTGAAAAAATGGCCTATACCGATGTGCCAAAGCCCCTTCGTGGTCTCGGCATCACATTCATCACGGTTGGATTGATGGCCATGGCCTTCATGTGCTTCTCAGGACTTGACATCTAAACATTTAAGGAACTATCTAAAGAACACAAATAACGATGAACATTAATTTCATTATAGCGAGCATCGGTGTCTTCCTGGTCATCATCCTTTTGCTCGTGGCCATCTTGCTCATTGCCAAGCGTTATCTCACTCCTTCAGGAAACGTTACGCTGACATTGAATGGCAAGGAGAAAATTTCTGTGTCTCAAGGATCAAGCCTTCTGTCAACATTGTCTGAAAACGGAATCTATCTTTCTTCAGCGTGTGGCGGTAAAGGTTCTTGCGGACAGTGCAAATGCCAGGTCGTTGAAGGCGGCGGTGATATCCTCGATTCTGAAAAGAGCCATTTCACGCGTAAGCAGGTGAAAGAACACTATCGTCTGGGATGTCAGTGCAAGGTGAAGGGCGATCTCTCGGTTGTGGTGCCAGATTCGGTTCTTGGTGTTAAGGAATATGAGTGTACTGTCATTTCTAACAAGAACGTGGCAACATTCATCAAGGAATTTAAGGTGCAGCTTCCTGCTGGCGCCCACATGGATTTCTTGCCAGGTTCATACGCACAAATCAAGATTCCTGCGTTCTCTATGGATTATGACAAGGATATAGATAAGAGCCTCATTGGTGATGAATATCTTCCGGCATGGCAGAAGTTTGGCCTCTTCCCTTTGAAGTGTGTCAATACAGAACCAACCGTGCGTGCTTATTCAATGGCTAACTATCCTGCTGAAGGCGATGTCTTCATGCTGACCGTGCGTATTGCCACTCCGCCGTTTAAGGCCGATCGTAGCGGATTCATGGATGTCAACCCAGGTATTGCTTCTTCATACATCTTCACTCTCAAACCGGGTGATAAGGTGATTATGAGCGGTCCTTATGGTGATTTCCATCCGCACTTCGATTCCAAGAAGGAAATGATTTGGGTCGGCGGTGGTGCCGGTATGGCTCCTCTTCGTGCTCAGATTATGCACATGACGCGCACATTGAATTGCCGTGATCGCGAAATGCATTATTTCTATGGAGCACGTGCTTTGAATGAAGTCTTCTATCTTGACGACTTCCATCAGTTGGAGAAGGATTTCCCGAACTTCCACTTCCATCTTGCTCTCGACCGTCCGGATCCTGCAGCAGATGCAGTAGGAGTGAAGTACACTGCAGGTTTTGTTCATCAGGTGATGTACAACACCTACTTGAAGGATCACGAAGCTCCAGAAGACATCGAATACTACATGTGCGGTCCTGGCCCTATGTCAAAGGCCGTTGTCGGTATGCTTGATGGTCTTGGAGTTGAGCCGGAAAGTATTATGTACGACAATTTTGGTGGGTAACAAAGCTGCCAAGATGAATTTTACTATAAACGCAAGAAAGCCGCTGAATATTCAGCGGCTTTCTTGCGTTTATAGTAGTACTCTCTTAGATTGTTTTCGTTGCAGATGGATAGTGGGAAACAAAGAGTGGAATACCCTTCAAAACGCAACGCAGAAGGCTTACGGAGGTATTGCCCTAAGCATGCGCATTCTGTGTAAGAGGGTCTTGATAGAAGTACTGATTATGGCAAGTTTATGGAAAAGGATTTGTCCGACCAGGTTAGTGCAAGGGAAAATAATCCTATATAATCAAGTGGTAAAGATGGTGGTATTGGCTCCGAAGATGTGAAGGCCGTGAAGAGGTAAGTAAGGTTTGGTGATTGAGGCCAACTGAAGCCCCTGTAACGAAGGCGGAGATGCTTCTAATGTTATTTATCAGTGATGAGTATAAAATGGCTGAGGAGCAAAGAATCACATTGTAAAAATTTTCTGACCCCGAATATGATTTGACGTTTGTAAGTTTTCACGAGAGGGAATAAAAAAAGCGCATCAATTTCCCGTTCAGAAAATTGATGCGCTAATTGGTTTATTCTTTTAATTCAGAGAATTATTCGCCTTTTTCCATTTTTGCCTTCAATGCAGCGAGAGCATCGTTGTCGCCCAAGCTGTTTGAAGCCAACTGGTTCTGGATTGCTGCAGTGCTTTCTTCCTTCTTGGTAGACTTGCGAGCGGCCTTCTTTTCTGCGCGTGCTTCAGAACGCTGAGCGTCTTCGAATGTACGGCTGTGAGAAAGGATGATACGCTTGCTGTCCTTGTTGAATTCAATCACCTTGAACGGAAGTTTTTCGTTGAGTTCAGCGTGGCTGCCGTCCTGCTTGATGAGGTGCTTAGGAGTTGCGAAACCTTCTACACCATATTCGAGCTGAACAACGGCACCCTTGTCAAGCATTTCGATGATAGTTCCTTCGTGGATGCTACCTTCAGTGAAGACAGTCTTGAATACGTTCCAAGGATTCTCTTCGAGCTGCTTGTGGCCGAGTGACAAACGACGGTTGTCCTTGTCAATTTCGAGAACTACAACTTCGATGTCTGCACCAATCTGAGTGAATTCTGATGGATGCTTAATCTTCTTAGTCCAAGAAAGGTCAGAGATGTGGATGAGGCCGTCAACACCTTCTTCGAGTTCTACAAATACACCGAAGTTGGTGAAGTTGCGAACCTTTGCGTGGTGCTTAGAACCTACAGGATATTTAACTTCGATGTCCTTCCAAGGATCTTCCTTGAGCTGCTTGATGCCGAGAGACATCTTGCGGTCAGTGCGGTCGAGAGTCAAGATGACAGCTTCGACTTCATCACCTACCTTCAAGAAGTCCTGAGCTGAGCGCAAGTGCTGGCTCCAGCTCATTTCGCTTACATGGATAAGGCCTTCAACGCCCGGAGCGATTTCTACGAATGCACCGTAGTCAGCCATCACGACAACTTTACCCTTAACCTTGTCACCTACCTTGAGGTTAGGATCGAGGGCATCCCAAGGATGCGGAGTGAGCTGCTTCAGACCGAGGGCAATGCGCTTCTTCTCTTCATCGAAGTCGAGGATAACAACGTTGAGCTTCTGGTCGAGTTGAACGATTTCGTGTGGATCGCTTACGCGGCCCCAAGAAAGGTCTGTGATGTGGATGAGACCGTCAACGCCACCGAGGTCGATGAATACACCGTACGGAGTGATGTTCTTAACGGTACCTTCAAGCACCTGACCCTTTTCGAGCTTAGAGATGATCTCTTGCTTCTGAGCTTCGAGCTCAGCTTCGATGAGAGCCTTGTGAGAAACGACAACGTTCTTGTATTCTTGGTTAATCTTAACGATTTGGAATTCCATGGTCTTGCCTACGAATACATCGTAGTCGCGGATAGGCTTAACGTCAATCTGAGAACCTGGCAAGAATGCTTCGATTCCGAATACGTCAACAATCATACCACCCTTAGTGCGGCACTTGATGTAGCCCTTAACCACTTCCTTGTTCTCAAGAGCCTGATTAACACGCTCCCAAGATTTGCTTGCACGAGCTTTTTTGTGAGAAAGAACCAACTGTCCTTTTTTGTCCTCCTGGCTTTCAATGTAAACTTCTACCTGGTCGCCTACCTTGAGTTCAGGATTGTAGCGGAATTCACTGACAGGGATGATACCATCGCTCTTGTAGCCAATGTTTACAACTACTTCGCGCTTGTTGATAGCGATGACAGTACCTTCAACGACGTCGTTTTCGTTGACGCTACCAAGAGTCTTGTCATAAGCCTTCTCGAGTTCTTCTTTGCTCTGAGCGCTTTCAGTGACTCCGTTTTCGAATGCATTCCAGTCAAAGTCAGACAGAGGTGCAACGTTCTTAAAATTCTCCATTAATAAATTGTTAATAAATAGGTTAATTAAATAGTTGAACTTATATGTTGTTTATAAACGCCGCAAAGTTACGCATTTTTTTTAGGTTGATGTTTTTTTTAGTGGATTTTTTGATGTGAGTGGCGTGAAAATGTGTAACTTAGCAGTTGCTAAGTCGGCGCTTAGTAATCTCTGCCATCTTCCGGAGCAAGTTGCTCTGGTGGCTGTTAAACTAAAAGTGATAGAAATTTTGAATATGAAGAAGATTTTTTCTTTTGTGATGATTGCTTCTCTTGCCTTATTTGTGGCGTGTGGAGATGGTAAAAAAGGTCAGGCGGAACAGGATATTTCTGACTCTCTTGCCGTTCCAGTGAAGGAGGACCTGTCTTGTTGGACAAATAAAGATAGCACGATATACGGCCGTGCTGACGGTTTTGGACAAAGTGCGTTTACGCTACTGACTTCCGATGGCCGTGAACTTGACATTGCCCTCACATGTGACGAAGAAGGGGAGGGACATTATGGAGTGATTTATGGAGACAGGGAAGACACTGCCCGTTATGCCGTGACCACAAGAAACAACGACGAATGTCTTGGCGTGATGATCAACCTTTCGCAACTCGACAAATTTATCAAGGGACAATACTCTATATATAATTGCCGTTTGGTTTTGTGCATGGAGAATGCGCACGACACGGTGGATATCGTAGAACTGAACGACCAGGTGTTTGAAGCGAAAGGGCAGGGGGGGAAGCTCTATAAATATGTGAATAAGTAAGATTCGACTTGTGTCTTACTTGTTTAAAGGGATTTGTTGCTCCATAGCACGGAGCGTTCGTCGTGCGATATTTGCTTAACGCCTGTGCGGGATAAGCCTGTGCGGGATAAGCCTGTGGGGTGCTTCGGCATTTCTTCATCCCATTTCTAAGAACATCCCCAAAATAATGAAGCGAAAACTTCGTTTGCATTCGATTGGTGCAAGCGGAATTTTCGCTTCAATTTTATTTCCAACGTAAAGTCATTTCATTTCGTTGTTTTCTTTCATGTAAATCTCCTCACCATGTTGGTCATAGAAGATGTATTGGAGATATGAAAGCTTCTGATTTGGAATCACCTTGATTCCAAGTCCGTACTTGATTTGCCATTTGCGCTTCAAGCTTACGATGCCTTGGTTGATATAAGCTGCAACAAATGGGTGCACGTGAAGTCGGAATTTCTTGATGTTGAGATTGTTGACCAAGAAACTGATTTTGCTTTCCAGGGTGTCGGTAAACAGGAGGCTTGATTTGATTTTTCCTGAACCGCCGCAGGTCGGACATGTTTCCTCAACGGTTACATCCATGGCTGGGCGAACACGTTGGCGGGTTATTTGCATGAGGCCGAATTTCGAAAGAGGTAGGATGTTGTGTCGCGCTCTGTCGTTGCGCATGTTTTCAACCATTCTTTCATAGAGTTTCTGCCTGCTTTCGGCGAGTGCCATGTCAATGAAGTCAACAACGATGATGCCGCCCATATCCCTGAGTCGTAGTTGTCGGGCTAATTCGTCTGCAGCCCCTAAGTTGACATCCAGAGCATTGGCTTCTTGTCCGTCGGTTGACTTGGAACGGTTTCCGCTGTTGATGTCAACAACGTGTAGGGCTTCTGTATGTTCAATGATCATGTAGGCGCCATGTTTGTAAGTCACCGTTCGTCCGAAACTCGATTTGATTTGTTTTGTAACGGAGAAGTTGTCAAAGATGGGGACATTCCCGTTGTAGAGTTTGACGATGTGTTTGCGGTCTGGTGCAATGAGTCCTACATAGTCGTTGATTTCGTTGAAAACATTTTTGTCGTTGACATAGATGTTTTCGTAAGAAGGATTAAACAGATCGCGTAGCAGGGCCACGGCACGGCTGGTTTCTTCGTAGCAGAGGAAAGGCAGTTTTTGCTGGCTTTGTTTGGCTTTCTGTATTTTTTTGATTGCAGCGTCCCAGCGTCCCAATAAGATTTTCAACTCCATATCTAATTCGGCAACACGTTTGCCTTCGGCCACAGTTCTGATGATGACGCCGAATCCTTTTGGCTTTATGCTTTGGATTAGTTGCTTGAGGCGTGCACGTTCTGCGCCGCTTTTAATTTTCGAGGAGACGGAAACTTTGTCTCCGAATGGGACGAGGACGAGAAAACGTCCTGCGAACGACAATTCGCAGGTCAATCGTGGCCCTTTGGTTGAAATTGGCTCCTTGACGATTTGAACAAGAATTTCTTGTCCGACCTTCAATGTGTTTTGGATGCTTCCTTCCTTTTCAAGAATCGGTTGTCCGAGTGCTTTATGAATTGGCGCGTTTCTTTTTCCGTCGGCATTCAGGTCGAGAAATTTCGCCATGGCGTTGAAATTAACGCCTAAATCAAGGTAGTGTAGGAAGGCATCGCGTTCGTATCCGACATTCACGAAGCAGGCATTCAGTCCTGGCATCAGCTTGCGGACTTTTGCAAAATAGATATTCCCAACGGAAAAGTGCTCCGCGCGCCCTTCTTGTTGAAACTCTACAAGTCGTTTGTCTTCAAGAAGTGCTATGGATATGTCTTTTTGTTGGACATCTACGATTACTTCGCTTGTCATTGTAGTGCATTTCTGGACAATCTGCCGTTGTCTGTCTCCGCATTAGCTTTCAGCTTCTCCCTGCTGGGCGAGGCCGTTTCTCTTGTGAGGGAGAGGAAACACGGCGGGAAATGTCCTGTGTTTGAAAATATAAAATGTGCCAATAAGCAAAGCCGCACTTTTTGTACTCTTTTCCATATTGGCACATCTCTTTTTGAGAAAGGCTAAGTGCTTACTTGCTCTTATGTCTATTCTTTCTCAGTCTTTTTTTACGCTTGTGCGTAGACATCTTATGTCTTTTTTTCTTCTTTCCGCTTGGCATAGTGTTATGTTTTTAGACGGTTATAAATGTGAATTGTATGTTTATTTGATTTCGTGCATAAAAGTCTTGGCAGGCTTGAATGCAGGGATGTTGTGTTCAGGGATGATGATGGTCGTATTCTTTGAAATATTGCGGGCTGTTTTCTGGGCACGCTTTTTCAAAATGAAACTACCGAATCCGCGAAGGTAAACGTTTTCTTCGTTTGCCAAAGATTCTTTGACAGATGTCATGAATGCTTCGACAATGTTAAGCACGGTTGGCTTGTCAATGCCAGTCTTCTGAGAAATCGAATTTACGATGTCTGCTTTAGTCATCTTAGCTGTAGTTTGTTTTTATTGTGTTAAACCTCTTTGTGAAATCGGGTGCAAAGATATAATTTTCAATTGGTTTGGAGAAACTTGCAGCTCTGTTTTTTGCCTTTCTAAGGGTAAAAAAGCAAGTTCCGCAACATTTTGAAGACTGTAAATATGTTTTATTGCCAGTCTTTATGCCGTTTCAAATTTCCATCCGGCGTTGAATGTCGGTTGCGATTGCAAAGTCAGAGCGGGGATTGGTTTTTTCTTGACGGCGTATTGTGCCTTCTGTCAACCGTTTGGCGTTACCTCCTTCTGCCAATTAAAAATTATGAAAACAACAAGATGAAAAGGCGTGACTTATCCCTTCGTTCGTTCAGACTGGAATCTTTTCTATTCTGCGGATATGTCTGCCGCCCTCAAAGTCCGTATTGAAAAATTCGTCCATGATCTTTCCGGCCTCTTCGCTTGTGATGTAGCGTCCTGGCATGACCAAAACGTTGGCATCGTTGTGCAGGCGCGTCATGTGTGCGATTTCAGGAATCCAAACGAGGGCAGCTCTGATGCTCTGATGCTTGTTCAGTGTCATGGAAATGCCTTCGCCGCTACCGCAGATGGCAACGCCTTTTTCGCATTCTCCGTTTTCGATGCCTCTTGCCAATGCGTGTGCAAAGTCGGGGTAGTCGCAGCTTTCTTCGCTATAGGTGCCATAGTCCTTATATGGCATCCCTTTTTCGTCAAGATATTTTTTGACGAACTGTTTGAGTTCAAATCCGGCGTGGTCGCTTGCCAGTCCAATTGGGAGCATAATGAAAATGTTTTATGAGGCGCTTGTGGCGTCCTGGTGATGATGGGTAACGGTTGTGGGTGAGGGCAGATTCCTGGATTTGTAGAATCTACATTTAGTCAGCCAAACTCGCAGCAGGCGTTTTGTCAAACCATTCGCGTCTGCTTACCTTTACTTATATTAGGGTGGCCCCGTTCGTTGTCTGAAAGAGCCACCCTAATGATAGATTACATATTCTTTTGGTATGAAACCAGTGTCTTAGTCGTTGCCCTTTAAGAAATCAATAACTTCCTGGTGGATGTTTTGCGGGGTGTAGCCCAACTTCTCATCAAGCACTTTATAGGGGGCGCTGAATCCGAAGCTCTCAAGGCCGTGAACCTTGCCGTTTGCGCCAACCAAACCCTCAAAGGTTACAGGAAGACCAGCTGTCAAGCCGAATATCTTGGCGTTCTTCGGGAGAAGCGACTCTTGGTATTCTTTTGTCTGGCGACGGAACAAACCTTCGCTCGGACAGCTAACAACGCGTGCCTTGATGCCGTCTGCTTTGAGCAGCGCGGCCGTTTCAGCCAATGTGCTTACTTCCGAACCAGAAGCAACGAGGATGACATCAGGATTTTCTTCAGCGACAACTTCATAGGCACCGAATTTCACGCCATCGTAGTTTGTGTTTTCGGGCAAATCGTTGACATTCTGGCGGCTGAAGATAAGTGCCGTCGGCGTGCTGAAGTTTTCCATGGCCATCTGCCAGCACTTGGTGGTGGCGTGAACATCACATGGGCGGAAAACGCGTACACTGTCGAGGCCGCTGTGGTTTTTGAGTTTCTCCATCAAGCGGATTTGTGCCTCTTGTTCAACAGGTTCGTGTGTTGGACCGTCTTCGCCGACGCGGAAGGCATCGTGTGTCCAGACGAACTTCACTGGCAATTCCATGAGAGCTGCCATACGGATGGCAGGTTTCATATAGTCGGAGAACACGAAGAAGGTTCCCATTGCCGTGATGATACCTCCGTGGAGCGTCATACCGATGCAGACACATGCCATTGTCAGTTCAGAAACGCCTGCCTGGAAGAATCCGCCTGCAAAGTTGGTGCGTGTGATCACCGTCGTATGCTTCAAGAAACCATCCGTCTTGTCTGAGTTGCAGAGGTCTGCAGAGCTGACAATCATGTTGGGCACATATTCTGAAAGCAGAGACAAGCAGGCTGAAGAACCGTTTCTGGTTGGAGAATTTGGCTTTTGCTTCAAACTGTCCCAAGGAATGTTTGGCAATTTGTTGTTCAGCCAGTCCTTGAGCTGCGCTGCCTTTTCAGGATTGCTTTCAGCCCAGCTCTTTTCTTCCTGACGCAGTTTGCCAACGATTTCGTTCAGTTCGGCGCGTCGGTTTTCATAGAGTTCGGCCACTTCAGGGCGGATGACAAACGGATTCTCAGGGTCGCCGCCGAGGTTCTTGACCGTGTTGGTATAGGCATCGCTGCCGAGCGGAGCGCCGTGCGTTTTGCAGTCACGTTCGTAGCTTGTGTTGTCGGCTTTGCGGGCACCTTTGCCCATGACGGTGTGTCCGATGATGAGTGTTGGGCGCGCAGTTTCCTCGTTAGCCTCTTTGAGCGCTTTGCGGATTTGTTCGCAGTCGTTGCCGTCAATTTCGATGACGTTCCAGTTCCAAGCGCGATACTTCATCGCAGTGTCTTCAGAAATCACTTCCGAAGTCTCTGTTGAGAGCTGGATTTCGTTGGCGTCGAAGAACATGATGAGGTTGTCCAGACCCAAGTGTCCGGCAATGCGTCCTGCGCCTTGTGATATTTCTTCCTGAACGCCGCCGTCAGAGATGTAGGCGTAAATCTTTTCACGCTTGAATCCTGGGTTGCCAGTGCGGGCGTAGAGCGCTTTTGCAGCGATGGCGGCACCGACAGCGTAGGTGTGTCCCTGTCCGAGAGGGCCAGAGGTGTTTTCAATTCCGCGGGCGAAATTAACTTCCGGGTGTCCGGGAGTTGGCGAACCCCACTGGCGGAACTGCTGTAATTCTGAAAGACTGAAGCGTCCGATGAGTGCAAGTTCCGAATAGAGCATGGGCGACATGTGGCCAGGATCAAGGAAGAAGCGGTCGCGGCATTCCCATGTCGGTTCGTTGGGGTCAAAGACCAAAAATTCGGAGTAGAGTACGTTGATAAAGTCAGCTCCCCCCATGGCGCCGCCGGGGTGTCCTGACTTAGCTTTTTCTACCATTGCGACAGACAATACTCTGATGTTGTCTGCAGCCGATTTCATTATCTGTATTGGATTTTCCATATGTTTAGCAATCATCGGTTTGTATTGTTGGGCAAAAATACAAAGAAATGTCTGATAGACAAAATAAAGCGCTGATTTTGTGATGTGCGATGCAAGAAATGCGGGGGTGACGGAAGGAGAATCTATCAAAATGACCGCGAGTCATGGCAAACCCGCGGTCGTTGGCTTATGGGGATTTGAGAAATACGTTCCCCAGTTTTGACAGTACAACTAAATTCGACACACCTATTATATATAGACGTTGCATTCGTTGCAGAATGCCCTCTCTTCAACAACGTTCCAATTGATCAAGCCCCAAATCTGCTTCAGATGTTCCGCTCTGTTGTTGCGGTAGTCGATGTAATAGGCATGCTCCCACACGTCCAGCGTCAAGATGGGGTGCAATCCGCGTGTAAGCGGATTTCCTGCGTTTGATTCGTTCTCAATGGTCAGTGTTTCGTCGTTGTGCAAAACGACCCATGTCCATCCTGCTCCGAATAGCGTCGTGGCGTTTTGCAACAACTCTTCCTTGAATTTCTCAATCGTTCCAAACGATTTCATGATAAGGGCGCTGAGACGCGGACTCATCTCCGTTGGGGTGGGCGATAGTTGTTCGAAATAAAAATCGTGGTTCCAAGCTTGTGCAGCATTGTTGTAGAGAGCGCCAGAAGCTTTGCAGATGATTTCCGGCAGTTCCATATCCTCATATAGCGTGCCTTTGATCAGTTCGTTGAGCTTGTTGACGTACGTCTGAAAATGCTTCCCGTAGTGGAAGTCAATGGTTTCCGCACTGATAGCTGGTGAAAGTGCCTCCTTAGGGTAAGGCAATGGTGGCAGTTGGTACATCATGGTCGTAGTGGTTAATGGGGTGAATAAAATGTTTTGGTATTGGCGAAAACGAAGACCATATAATTACTCTTGGTTTTGTCCGAAGAGGCCGTTTCAGAGCATCCTGTTGGCAAATTCTTGAAAGTTCTCAAGGCGCTTTTCTGCCGTCGTTTGATGTTGCGTCACGTGGCGTTCCGTTTTAAACGTGAAACGCGGAATAATCTGCTCTATTCATATAGGTGGAAAATCCGGTCCATAAGCTGCCATTTCTCTGAAGAAGTGGCACCGCTTTTCGTCTTTTGGTATCTCCCGGTCAGTGCTTCCCATTCTTCTTGCTTCGGAAGTTTGGCCAGTTTCTCCATGGAATCATTCCAATTGAAATCCTCTGGTGTTTCAACGATCATAAACAGGCGGTTCTCCAGCAGATAAATCTCCATTTCGAGAATCCCCACTTCTTTGATGCCGTCAAGAATTTCTCTCCAAACGTGGTCTTCGTCATGCAGTTGTTTGTATGCAGCAATGAGCTCTGGCTCATCCTTCAAGTCGAGTGTCTGGCAGAATCGCTTGGTCTTGATGCCAAATTGCTTCTGCACATATCCTTCCTGTTTCATTGGTTTCAGATTTTGTTTGTTGCGTCCTCCCTGTCAGTGGAGTGGGGAAGTCGGAGCAAGGTTTATTTTAGTGTTTGCCTATTTAGCAGGTGTTCAAAACGATTCTATCATATCAAACTGCTCTTTCGCTGCTTTCATATTATAAAATAATTCTGAACATCTACTTACCGTTGCTAAGTTCGGAATTTCTTGTGACAGGACAAACACCTTTAATCTTAAAATTGCCACTCTTAATGTTAAAACATATATCTCGCCACTTCTCATCTCCGTGTTTTGGAAAAGACAAGGCGTGTTGTATGCTAATTTCCACAGTGCACCTTGAAACGGGCAAGAAAAAAACATCCCCATTCTCATAATTCCTTTCCCTCTCTCTTTCCTGGCTTATTCTGAGAATTTATCTGGCAGACTCCTCAGAATTTGCTGAACAGAAACTTTGACACTACATTTTAACACTCCAAATTTCTTTTTGCCGTGGTCTGTCACGATAATGCTCTATCTTTGCAGCGTCAAATAATCCTCCGCGCCACGCTCTCTCAACTTGTTAGCGCCTCTCGCCCCAGATTCGGTCGTCTCCCGCCCCAGATTCGGTCGTGCCTCGTCCCAGATTCGGTCGTCTCTCGTCCCAGATTCGGTTGCGTCTCGTCCCGCGTTCGCTGTCAAACATAAGGAGCGTGTCGAAAGAAAAGGATTCAGGATGATTTTCAGCGCTGTATTTCTGTTTCCTTACGCGCGTTCGCCCTGCATCATTGCAGACAACGGCGCGTTACTTCTCCTGAGAGGTGAAGAATGACATCCCAGACAATTATCAAACCAAACACTAATCTTAAAACCATGTCAATTATTTCATTTTCATTGCGTGAGCTGCCACGCTTCACAGAAGAATCGCCAGTGGGCTATTATCCCGTAGTGGCGAATGCCGGTAAGTTTACGCCGGAACAGTTGTATGAAACGGTACAAAATCGTTGCACCGTCACTTCGACCGACATCGTGGCGGTTATGGACGCCTTGGTGAATGTCGTTGCAGAGAAACTCTCGTGCGGAACCAGCGTGGAGATTCCGGGATTGGGCTATTTTAGTCCGATGATTTCCTGTCATCGCAAAATTGCAGACAGAAATGACAAGAAAGTAACGCGGGATCTTTACGTGAGAAACATTGCTTTCAGACCAAAAGTGGGATTGCGGAAGAAAATGCACGATGTGCGTTTCAAGCGCTCAACGAAAGTGCCTTACGTATTCTGCGTCTTGACGGATTCGGAGATTCTTCAGCGTGTTCGCGATTTCTTCAATTCTGAGAACGTCCGTTTCCTGGACTGCGCTGTTTTTCAATCTCTGACAGGCTATAGCCGTTCAACGGCCCAGAGAACATTGAACCGCTTGACAAAAGATGGATTGCTACTGAAACAGGGACACATTTCTGCTCCATATTATATATTGACGGAGAAGGGGATGGACAGCCTTGAGAAGCAGTCTGCAAAATGACGGGAAAACTGAAAGAAAAAGCGGCGAATTGCCTGTAAAATGGTAACTTTGTCCAGCGCCGAACAGTTTAGTAATAGTTCAAATAGTTTCTAAGCCCTACTAAGGGGCAGTGACTAACTATGTTACACGAAAAACTTAAACTTATGGTAACATCAAAAACAATTTATTCCTTCCTGCTTTCTGAGCAGGAAGGGCAAATACTTCTCACAGCACAGGAATATCCCTGGAGCGTTCTTCAGGTGGTGCCTACCACGCCAGCAGACTTTGAGTGCACTATGGCGATTTTGAAGAAGCGAGGTATGGTGGCGCATCACGACACAGACCGCACCTTCTGCATCATCCATCTGACGAGTGGCGATCACGACGGACAACACCCAGAACATCAACTCACCATCACGCAGAATAACTACAAGCTGTTTCTAGATGCCCTTCGGGACGCGATGGCACAGGCGGCAGTGTGGTATGCGGTGAATGTTAGTTCTAAATTGCTCTCAAATGGGTAATTTGAATCATGACAAAAAGCTAAAGGTGCGGAATATGCGTGTGTTTAACTATTGTGAATTGCTTTCAAATTAGTAACTTTGTCCTATGACAAACAGTATGGCTCTACGCAGGTAACAATCATGAGTAGTTGTGAATTGCTTTCAATTTAGTAACATTGTCCTATGACAAACAGCTGGTATGTTATAAGGTACTCCGGCTAAATCGTTGTGAATTGCTTTCAAATTAGTAATTTTGTCCTATGGCAAACAGCCATAATATCCTTGTGATTATATGTGCTGGAGTTGTGAATTGCTTTCAAATTAGTAATTTTGTCCTATGGCAAACAGCGAGTTAGACAATTGCTTGGAAGACGAGCCGTTGTGAATTGCTTTCAAATTAGTAATTTTGTCCTATGGCAAACAGCGAAATCAAAAGGATTATTCCAAAGGTTTCGTTGTGAATTGCTTTCAAATTAGTAATTTTGTCCTATGGCAAACAGCATGCCTCCGTGTGTGCGTGCGTTTAACGCGTTGTGAATTGCTTTCAAATTAGTAATTTTGTCCTATGGCAAACAGCAATGTTTTGAACTCCACCTCCCAAATATTGTTGTGAATTGCTTTCAAATTAGTAATTTTGTCCTATGGCAAACAGCAACTCCATTATCGTAATCGATGTGCTGTTGGTTGTGAATTGCTTTCAAATTAGTAATTTTGTCCTATGGCAAACAGCACGCTGCCGAAGGTTGAAATAATTAGCAATGTTGTGAATTGCTTTCAAATTAGTAATTTTGTCCTATGGCAAACAGCTTGCTTAAACTCAGCCGCTCGTCCTTCGCAGTTGTGAATTGCTTTCAAATTAGTAATTTTGTCCTATGGCAAACAGCAATCGGATGCGTTATGACCTTGAAAGTGCTGTTGTGAATTGCTTTCAAATTAGTAATTTTGTCCTATGGCAAACAGCCAAGAAGTTTTACATTAGAATCATTTACTTGTTGTGAATTGCTTTCAAATTAGTAATTTTGTCCTATGGCAAACAGCAATGTTTTGCACTCCACCTCCGAGGTATTGTTGTGAATTGCTTTCAAATTAGTAATTTTGTCCTATGGCAAACAGCTTGCAAATTACCATAAACAAGATTAGGGTTGTTGTGAATTGCTTTCAAATTAGTAATTTTGTCCTATGGCAAACAGCATATGTCCTTAAAGATGAGACAGGAGCACGTTGTGAATTGCTTTCAAATTAGTAATTTTGTCCTATGGCAAACAGCTAACTATCTGAAAAACAAGAGGGTGTCAAGGTTGTGAATTGCTTTCAAATTAGTAATTTTGTCCTATGGCAAACAGCTAAGTATCTGTTTTTGAGGCTGGTGTCATGGTTGTGAATTGCTTTCAAATTAGTAATTTTGTCCTATGGCAAACAGCTCGTCAAATAGAGGCTCAAACAAAGTTACTGTTGTGAATTGCTTTCAAATTAGTAATTTTGTCCTATGGCAAACAGCACAATGGTATAACTCAGAAGATTATCGTTGTTGTGAATTGCTTTCAAATTAGTAATTTTGTCCTATGGCAAACAGCGGGACGTTGAAGTCTTCCGTCATTAATATGTTGTGAATTGCTTTCAAATTAGTAATTTTGTCCTATGGCAAACAGCTCAATGTG
>ERZ1026858.37-NODE-37-length-66094-cov-58.581626_pt1 | contig 66094 bp, 63 predicted proteins | sample MGYA00380159_ERZ1026858 | MGnify/ENA primary metagenome ERZ1026858 (study PRJEB33269, sample SAMEA4719795) | human gut metagenome | biome: human-associated habitat; feature: organic feature; material: feces | place: Cameroon | collected 2013-10 ...
ACGTATGTCTTGCTGCTTAAAAAACTACGCCAAAAAGACTGTTGTCTTAACTCCCCCCTCTAATTTAACTTCTGAAAGTCGGGCGATGGTTATTCACCCTCGCCGCCTCCGGGATTGTCGCCTCCAGTAGATGGGGTGTCGCCGCCCTGAGAGGTACCGCCGCCACCTGATGGAGTGCTACCGCCACCCTGAGAGGTACCGCCACCCGACGGAGTAGAAGGAGAGTTCTTGTCGGTGGTGCCGTCACCAGTGAGAGCAGTAGCCTTCTTCAAGGTAGCATCGAGGTTGAGCTTGTCGCTCATCAACTCGCCAGTGGCACGGGCACGGAGCTTCACGCCCTCGATGTTCTTGGTGATGGAGAAGTCCTTCTCGGTGTCGGCACCCAGCTTGTTCTTGATGCCGATGGAGAAAATCGCCAGGTTGTCGATCTTTACGGCGATGCCTTGCAGGGCAAGTTCCCTGACGCAGATCACCATGTCGGTGAGCATGCCCTTGATGGCACCGGGCGAGAAAGGCGTGTTGTGGCCCGACATGTGGGTGGCAAGGCCGTCCATTCCGATGGTTTGAGTTATTACAGGGTATGCGTAGTATTTGCCGTACGCATTCGGCATCTTCTTGTTCTTGTTTTTCTTTAAATTGTAGAGAATCATGTTGTTAAGTTATTAAAGTTAATAATATTTAGCGACTAAGGGCAGCGCGCTCGTCCCGATGTTTCGCTAAGTCACTCTCTCTGAATGACGATGCAAAGATACGACATTTTTGCGAGTCAACTATACGCTAATGGACATAGGCCGAAAAAAAGTGCAAAAAAATTATGGATCACCTATAAAATCGTAAATAATCTCGCGCTGGACGGGCGAAAAGTACCGTTTCTTGGTGCGATAGCCACAGGCCCGCAGCTTCTCTACGAGGGGAGGGCAGCGGTTGATCCATCGCATCAGGTGGTTGACAGCCACGTGGCGCTCGGCGTCAGGGAAAAATTCGTGGGCGAGGTCGTGCTTGCTGATGTAGTCTTTCTTCATGATAGATGTTTAATTTCTTCGTTAGCGATATGATGTTTGTCATGTTTCAGTAAGTCACAGAGAAAGCTCAGTGACTTACCGGGAAATCTCTGTAAGTCATTGGCAGGCGTCCTGTTCCATCTTGTCGCTCGCACAATAGAAGGATTCGGTATTGATCTCGGCCCCCTCCTTCTCGACGACAAACCATCCGTTGCCCTTACGGCGATGAGCCTTGGGGAATCCCAGCCTTGACATGATGCTGCCGATGCTCTGGTATTCAAAGTTCTTCCGCATGACAGGGTTGGTGCAGATGCGCTCCACAATCTCAGCAGTATAGCGGAACTTGATAAACCGCTCAGACGTGTCGGGAGTCGGAACACGATAGAAACGCTTGATTTGCTCCTCAGCATAGTTGGGCACCATGAAGAGCAAGTTGTGCTGTTGCATCTCGGCGATGTCCTCCTGGGTGAGCCAATACACCCATCCATCCTCGCCACGCATCTTTCGCTCCTTCACCTCCTTGCCAAGAGCCACACACTGGGAGTAGATGCCCACATAGTCCAACGGCTCGTCTCTGGGGCTCACGATGCTCTCCGCAATCCAGGGCGAGTAGCGTCGGTTCTCCGGGTCGGTGATGATCTGCTGGTTGTTGGTGGTACCCGCCACTGTGGCACGATGGTCCAGGTCGCTGCGGAATCGGTCGTAGGGCCTTCGGATGGAGAAATGCAGTTTGGTCATGTTGCTCTTGAAGGCATTGAGGTTCTTGCCGAAAGCGGTGTCGAACTCGTCGAGGCACATCAGAATCTTGCATGAGAAAGCCTCCATGAAGTCCTTGTCGGTGTATATCGCCGCCGACTCGTTGAGGTAGTAGTCGCGGAGCTGCGGCGGCAACAGGTAGTTGAAGAACGTGCTCTTGTAGATGCCGCCCTTTCCCACCAGGATGAGCATCACCTGGTTGACCACCTCCGGAGTGACCCATCCCACCACCATCGCCACGATCCACTTGCAGAAGTATTTCTTGAAGGTGGCCTGGTCGTGGTGGTAGCCCTGATGAGGGATGATGCGTATGCGGTCAGCCAGTTCGCCGATGTAGTCGCGTTTGCCGTCCCATGGTGGCAGCGACCGGAGGTAGTCCTCCACAGGGTCGCACTGCACGGCAAAATCGCTGTGTATGACAGAGATGAGCTTCTGCATGTTGATGTTCATGCCCTCTTCCTCCATCTTCACCCAGATCGAGTTGAGGATGTTGTCATCCAGGTTCACCCACTTCAGGAACTTAGGATTTCCCGCCATGCGGCTCATTATCTCGTGTCTGCCGGTCACCATGTTGCGCTGTATCTGGTATCTCATCGAGAGCCACTGCTTGATATACTTCACGGAAGTTTGCCCACGATACGACTCGCCCTCTCTGAAATAGTGCCAGGAGCCGAACCGCTCCGTCTTCTTGTAGCACGACTTGATGACGGCAGCCGTGTCGGGATATTCGTGAGAGAAATGAGCTTCGGCATAGTCGAGAGCCTCCCTGAATTCGATGCCATAGCGGTTGCAGATGCTTCCGAAGTACATCACATACTCGTTGTGGCGGTGCGGTTCGAAGACGAGCCCCCAGTTGTGGAGCGTTTCCAGTACATGCATCTTCACCTCCTCCATGGTAGGTTTCTCCGCCGACAGTTTGATGCCATTAGCTTTGCTTCCCTTAGTCGCCTTGGAGCGCTCAGCAGCCTGCTTCTTGCTGTTCTTCTTGCGCAGCAGTGAGGAGGTGAACTTAGCCAGTTCCTTGTCGGTGAGGACTATCGGTTCAGCATCCCAGTTGAAGAAAGCCTGTTCGTCGTGGGCGAGTCCCGACAACCGTAGAAAGTCCACGCACTGCCGGTCGGCCTTGATGCCCAGCAGGGAGTCGAACAGCGCCATCGCCTTCTGCAGCATCGCCTGGTGCAGTTCTACGAAAGACAGTTCACTTCCCTCGGGTCGCTGATAGCCCACGATGATGCGCAGCCCATTGCCGCTGATGGTGCGGTAGGCGATGAGGACGTGTGGAGAATGTCTGATGCGTTCGAAGAGAATCCCCATGGTCTCAGAGGACAAATGGTCGTAGTCGAGTCCCAGGCATCCCACTTCGCCCATCACGTTTTCCAGCAGTCTGCCCCTGCCGTCCAACTGGGCGGCGAAACAGATGCCAGTCGACAGAGGTTTTACTTTGCTGTCGGCAAGTTGCTTACTCACGGCCAGGGCCTTTCGATACGACTCAGTGATGGCAGCCAGTTCGTGGTTGCGCAAAATCAGATCCTCCAGCTCCTGACGGCAGCTTAGTGGGCGGCTCATCTTAGAGTCGAGCTGAGAGAAGACAGATGGCATGAAACCATCGCGTGACGTTGTGAACGCCTTTTTTAATATATTCATTCTTTTTTATATGTTTTATGGCATTACCCATATAGTTAAATTTCTTTCTTTATTTAATTTCTTTCGCGTATGCGTGTGAAAGTAAGAAACGAGGGTTCACCCTTCACGACAGCGCCGGAAGTCCGATAAACAGACGGGTTTCAGGGCGTGAACCCACCCTTCACAGGTATTCACGGAGAAGTCACAAATGGCGTCAAACGGTGAACCCTTGTGAAAGCAAAAGTCCGAAAGGTGAATGCTCCTTTTATAGGGAGTTTTCCAATAGGAAGTATGCTTAGACAGGTAGATTGTAACCGATGACAAAGATAAAATTAAATACATAAATAACCAAAATCTATATGTTCTACATATAGAGTATAAAATTAACAAAAATTATGACTTATATCAAGCATTTTACAAATCTTAACGCCTTTTTCGGGCATGTTTTGCACGCAGAAAAGCCCGGATTCGATAGGCGACGTAAGGAAGACCATGTCCGTCCGAAGACAATTAAGCGAGTCTAAGACGGAAAAGTTTTAGAGTTGGCGCAGGCCTATCTGCTCACCCGTCATACCCTCAAGACCGTATCGACGGACCGCCAAAAATTTGAGAAAATCTGCGAAATCCTCGACGCCTTGGAAGCCGACAACCAGGCCGCCAATCCCGGCGACGATCCCCTGTTCGAAGGCGGCTATCTGGCCGCCTTCCGCCGCCTGATGACTCAAGTCTGGGATAGATGATTCCGAATGTTCAGAAGTTATCTTTATGGGGAGTTAAAGAAGTTATCCCATAAGCATTCGTTCTGAGCAAATTGATGACAGCAGAGCAAAAGTACCTTTAGCTTGCATTGAGGAAAAAACTTTTTCCAAAAAACATTTGGAAGTATCACAGAAAAAGTATATCTTTGTATGCAAAGTTTAATTATAAGGAGGTTAATTATGAACATAGAAGAAAAAAAAGCAGATTTTATGCGTCGTTTCAAGGCTTCGAGGGAGCGAAAGGCTGAATACATAGCACAAATGGAGAAGCGTATGCGTGAGGACTATCGTCGCAGAACAGGTAAGGAAGCAGAATCATTTTGTGTGTTGTAATAATGAAGCAATTAGAGAAACAATAGAAATGTTTAGCCATAAACCAAGTATAGGTTAATAATGCAATATTCCTCATTCGAGTTTTGATAAGTGCAGAGCTATAGGCTTTGAGGAACCAAAATAACTTTTTCCAAAAAACTGATAGGTATCACTGCTTGTATTATAGTGTGGACTGTCAGTCTTGGTGTAATACTGTAGGTGTATCAGCAAGGTGGTTCCATAATCCTCCTGCATTGTATCCCTGCGTTCCCATCAGCAGCTCTTCAGCAAGGCGGGTTCATCCCCGCACAAAAAACCGCAGCTCTGCTGCTGGCGTAGACCTCTGATGGTCCGCCAACCTTATAGCGAAGCGGTTTGAGCACCGAGTAGGGCGGTTGGCACATCCCTTGTCCCCTGAGGGGAAAAGGGCTTGGAAAAAGCGGTGGACCCTCCCTTAAGGGTAAGGGAGGACTGGTGGGTTTTCGAAGATCTCTTAAGGTTCAAGGGAGGACTGGTGGGTTTTCGAAAAAAAAACTTATAATCCTTTGGCTTTTACGCAGAAAACCCTTATATTTGCACAGAATTAAAAAAACAGGAGGAATTATGGAAACATTGAATAAAGAATTTTGGGAGAAGCGTGATGCTGCAATGAAAAGATTCATGGCATCAAAGGAAAGAAAAAGAAAGCGTATGGCAGAGTTAGAGCAGATGCTCCGTCAGGATTATTTAGCTCGTACAGGAGAAGAGCCAAAGTTTGTAAATGTTTGGTGACATGAAACAGCTTTCTTTGAAAACAATCAATGCCTCTTCACCGTATGATGTTATGATGGTAAATCCAAATACTTACCGTTTCGTAACAGATTATAGCGTTGAGATTGCTATTAGCTTTGATCTTGATGACTTGCTGGAGCATGGCGAGGCATACATGTTTAATATCACGAATGTGAATAAGCAACGTTCACCTCGTGATATGAAGGTGCGAGATACCGTAATTGCTATCATAGACAATTTCTTTGAGACAAACGAGTTTGCTCTCCTTTATATATGTGAAACGGGTGATAGAAAGCAAGCATTGCGAAATCGCTTATTTGATTCTTGGTTTGCTTATGCTAATGGCAAAGAACAATATGTAATTATGGTTGCTAATATCCAAGACTTAGAAGGAGTAAATAATTATGCAGCAATGATTCTGAGAAAAGATAATCCAAATTTTGTAGATTATGTTTCTGAATTCAACAATACTGTTAATTTATTTATGTTGAAGCCAGAGCATTAGCAAGATGGCCCCCAAGCAGCAACCTCTATTCGTGTCCCTGCGTCCCCATAAGCAGCAATCCCAGCAAGTTGCGAGCAATCAGCATCGAGCATTCTTCATCGTATCCTTGCGGTTCCATCAGCATCGAGCAAGCATCCAGCATCGTATGTCCTTGCGGTTCATCCCGCACAAAAAACCGCAGCTCCGCTGCTGGCGTAGACCTCTGATGGTCCGCCAACCATATAGCGAAGCGGTTTGAGCACCGTTTCTGTCCCCTATAAGGGGAACCGAAGGGGTCGTAAAGACTATTGAAAGGGCGGTTGGCACATCCTTTCCTTTCTGAGAAGGGAGAGGCTTGGAGAGAGATGTGGAGCCTTCTTTAATGGTAAAGAAGGACGGGTTGATTTTAGAAAAAACTTAAGGTTCAAGGAAGTACTGGTAGGTTTCGAAAAAACTTAAGTTCAAGAAACTACTTGTAGGTTTTCGAAAAAAGCAACGAGCAAGCAACCCTTTATCAAATCCTTGAGTGAAAGCGGGTCCATCCCCGCACAAAAATCCGCAGCTCCGCTGCTGGCGTAGACCTCTGATGGTCCGCCAACCTTATAGCGTAGCGGTTTGAGCACCGAGTAGGGCGGTTTCCTCTTCTTCCCTGAGGGGAGAAGACCGAGATGAGAGGTGGACCCTCCCTTAATGGTAAAGAAGGACGGGTTGATTTTAGAAAAAGCTTAAGGTTTCAAGGAAGTACTTGTAGTTTTTCGAAGGTTCAAGGAATTACTTTTATTTTTTTGAATGTCAAGAAAGTACTTGTAGGCTTTCGAAAAACCTCTCTTAATGCTAAGGAGGTTTTTCGAAAGCCTTTTTTAAGCCCTATTTCCTAAAAAAAATAGCCTATTTTAAAATTATAAGTAGAAAAAAGATAAAATCTTATACGTAATCCAACATAAATTAGTATTTTTGCAATAAAATCACACTTTTCTAAAAAGAAAGTGTGATAAAAGTAAAAGTCATGTGCACATAGGCAGCGTGCCCAATAAAAACTCAATTATACAATTCAGATGATGCACATTATGAAAAAAGCGACAAAGCTACGACAACCATCATGTATGGTTGCAGCAAAAGACATAAAGTAGAAAGCGAATATGACGCAGGATTGCTTGAATTCACCTTCTACAGCCGACGTAAGCAAACACTTACCAAAGGGCATCCACGTTACTGGGGCTGATGACATATCGGATCCAGCTATAGAAGGAATGTCCTGGAGCCATCTGTTCATTTCATCGCCCACCGCTATGATATCTGATTAGATGATGTAAAGGATATGGTTTATACCAGGGATATATTTAGAATAGAGATTAGTCCTATTGCGTGTAAGGGTAATGTGGTTCGTGCAGCCGATAAAAGCAAGGTTGCGGTCCTTGGATAGGATGGTGGTATCATAGCCGAGAAGCATGGACAACTGCAGGTTTGCTCATTAAAAAGGAGCTGAGAATTAAAGAAAATAGGCAGTAGTTATATTGCGATACAATGACTATAAATGTATTAGTAATGGAAATGATAAAAAGAAAAGAATTAAATGTTGCGGTTTTGGAATTATTGAGCAATATCTTAGGTGATACAACAGATGGCTTGACAGGAACAGAAATTCATAGGTTCTTATTACAAGCTGGGATTTCCGATATTTCAGAAAATGATACTTTTTTATCTAAACGTAAAAGACTGTTCAATGCTTTTGTTAATTTCCAAAATACCCAAAAATGTTGTAATAACATATTGAAATTCATTCAACTTGTTTTAACTCCTTCAAGATTTGTAGGAAAGTCTGAGGAGTTTGAGGCATTGAGATCAAAAGTAAACCAACAGTTGGCATTTGAAGGTTATGAAATTAAGGAAAACGGAAAGTTTGCTCAGATTCAAAAAGCCAATGTCATTTCTGATGTCGAGCTAAAGGTCGAAAATTTAAAACAAGAACTCATAAATAGAAATGCTCATAATCAAATATTCAGATATTGTACTCCAGAACTTCTTTCCAATAACTATTTTCATTCGGTTTTTGAAGCAAGTAAGGGATTATTTCAGAGAATCCGTGATTTGTCTGGTCTTACTACAGATGGCAATGCTCTTATAGAGCAAGTGTTTAGTAGCAATCCTATTTTGATTATAAATAATTATCAGACAAAACAAGAGAAAGATGAGCATACTGGTTTTTGTAATCTTTTAAAAGGATTGTGTGGAATGTTTAGAAATCCTGAAGCTCATCAGCCTAAAATTTTTTGGGATATAGATGAGCAAGATGCATTGGAAATTTTAAGTCTCATATCTTACTGTCATCGAAGATTGGATAAAGCTCAGAAGATTAGAAATGTATAACAAATAAGACGATTTCATGGAAAAGAAATTCGTGTTTGTTGATACAAACGTATTATGTATTGTTGATTATATTTGTGAAATATAGGCGTTTAAAGCATGCCTTACTTTTTAAAGTGGCTCAGTAAAAAAAATGGCAAAGAAATTATTGATAATAGGCAATGGATTCGATATAGATTTAGGTCTTAGAACTCGATATTCGGATTTCGCAAAAAGCAAGATTTGGGAAAAGTTGATGGCGAATACCTATGGTTTTGACAAAGACTTACTTGGAGAACTGAATGCTGCAAAAGAAAAAGAAGCATGGTTTGACATAGAAAAGACAATGAATGACTATGTACGTGCCATACGCCCAGAATATCTCACAACAAGCCTCGTAGATAAAGACAAGGATAGTTTTACTGAGATAACAAAGGCTCTTTCAAAGTATCTGAAAGACGAGCAGCAATCTAGAAATTTGGAAAGCAATCACTATGCTGCCCAAATTCTACGATTAATTGCTGATGTTGGTGGCTTTGAATATTATACTTTCAACTATACAAGTTTAGGCGATATTGCCAATTCTTGCGGAATAAAAATAGATACCTCACGCATTACCCATGTTCATGGCTCTTTAAAAAATGACAGCATTATACTTGGCGTATTGACAGATCCTGCTAATCAAATACATGAGCAATATTCGTTTATGTATAAGGATAATAGTCGCTTCTATATGTCAAACAACATGTATGAGGATTTTGATAAGGCAGACGACATTATATTCTTTGGACATTCTATCAATGGTATGGATTTCCCCTATTTCAAAGACTTTTTTATCAAGCAGAGCGGCATGGGTGGGGAATATAAGAACAAGCATATCACTATCTTTACATACGATGATGATTCTAACCAACAGATACGCAATAGCATACGAAATGCGCAAGTGGATTTAACTCAACTATTTCGTAGGAATGACATTAACATTATACAAACTAAGCAATTGTATGATAATGACAAAATTGAGTTGCAAAAATTTGAGGCGTTTATTAAGCGGCTTAACGATATAAAAGCAAGTAAACTAATTGTGACTATGCCTAATATGTGGTAAGAAATAAAAAGTATTCACAAAAATAATAAAAGGCGATATGAAAATAGAAGAAATTTTAGATAAATATAATAAGCAGGATTTAAAAAACATTGGTTACGAAGATATACTCATGGACCTGAATTCTGTTACCTCAGAAGAACAGAAAAGATAGTTTATGTGTATATACAGCAAATAGATTGTAAAATAATTGATAATATGGTGTTACAAATTATTTCCATTTCCGTGTTCTTGTTCGGAGCAGTAATTGGATGGCTTGTGGTTTACTTTGTGCGCAAGTATAAAGATTATAATCCTAAAGTTTTAAGAGATACCATTGTGCTATTTCTGGGTGGAGGATGCATGGATTTACTCTTGTCCCTGATAGATAAGCAAACTGCTCTATATGCTTTTGCTGCATATTTAATAGGAATTGCTACAGCCTTTTTCCTCCATTGGATTTATCAATTTATAGTAGCAAAGATAACAGCTCCAAAATTTATGGATCCTCGTAGCAAATATGAATTGTTCTCAGGTTGTAGTCTTTCAGATGAAGAAAAGGATGCAAGGGCAATGGTAGGATATCAGTTGGAGATAGTAAATCAAGGCTTTCTGCAACTCAGTAAAAAACTTATAACAGAGGATGAATTCATAGATTTGGTTAAAAGATCAGGCTTGACACGTCAGATCTTTGAAGAGTTGACAGGTCATCCTATGGGAGATATGTTTTTGTCTCCTGCTCTTACAGCATATATGAAAGCAAAGAATATATTTGATGTAATAGAGATTGATACACTAGAAGACAACTAAATTTATAAAGTAAAGATTATGGCAGAACAAAATAAAAGAAAATCAGAAAATAAAAACTCCCAAGTAAAATGTAGTTTACATGAGAGTCGAAATGTAAAGACTGGCGCAAAACGTAGTGCAGATTCTTGTTTAAGAGGAAGAATACTAGGTAATAAGAAAAATGGTACGGGACCAAGATAGGAGGTTGCTTTATGATGAAACTTGATGAAATACGGAAGGCTTATGAAGATTTGTCTGGTAGTTTAAGTTCTGTTGTGCGACAAATTAATTTTGCAGGAATAGCTATTGTATGGATTTTCGTTGGAAAGGAATCAGAAACTGTACCTCTACATCTTCATAATGCTTGTACATTTCTTGTTATATCCATAATTCTTGATGCTTTGCAATATTTTGTTGGTACATTATGTTGGCATATGTGTTATTTGTTCAAGCATAAGAAAAATAAAGCAGATAAGGATATTGATATTCACGAAAGTGAATGGATTAATGTAATTCCATGGCTTTGTATTTATGCAAAAACCATAGTTACAGCTATTGGATATGGGTACATTCTTTCTTTTTTAATGAAGTATTTCTCTTTGTGATTATACTTCTTCTTATTAGGGCTGTTGATAAATGGATACAAAGAAGATAAACTATAGAGCCGAATGCCTTGATGTAATGAATTTTCCAGAAGCCCCCCTGATTCTGTTATATTAAAGAGTCACAATCTTTAATTGCTCAATGGCATCCTGATAGGAATAAATTTACCGATAATGAAGCTCGTAAACCACCAATACAGCGTAAGGAGGGTTGTATGAAAAATATTATCTTTGCAGTCGTTTTAAAATTCACATAAAATGGAAAGCAAAGAATATTTTGAAAAGGTGATGCAAGACTACAACTAGAAGCACAAGGGAGTATTGGAAATTTTGATATAGACAATGTCAACGTCAGTTCAGACCAAAATAAGAATATGAACTATAATAATAAAAAATATCAGCATTGATATCTACTATATGTCACGATAGTCGTCAAATGTACGATAATATATGCTCCGAATTTTAAATTTGGGGCAAAATGAATATAAAAATAAAGAAATCCTTTGAAATCATTTTTGTCAACCCGTGCAGGAGGATCTTTCTTTTGTGGAAGTAACGTGTGCTCAATTTCTGCGGTAAATAATAATTTTAAAGTTATACTTTCATGACAAAGACAATCAAAAATAAACCGAAAGACTTCTCTATTGATAGAGAAAAATGGGAAATTGAATACAAAAAGAGTCTTGCAGGTTTACAGTTCGCATCAGATGGAAAAATTGATGATCATGCTCATCTGACGGCAATGTCTAAGCTTTGGCTCTTGCAATTGGAAGAATATCCTGTAGAGTCAGCAGAACTATTAGAAAGTTTTAGTTCTTTTCTTTGTATAGATAAGACATGCCTTTACAATTATACCTATTTTGCTCAGAAAATAATAGATTTTGACAAATATGCTGAAGCTCTACGAATTCGTTTTGAACAGATATGGCTGCATTACAGATTGTTAAGCAAGGTGTGTCCGGAGATAATAAACGACAAAGTGTTTGTTTACGATGGAACATATTGTTTCGAACAGAAAAAGTGTCATTTGAAGATTACGATTCTTCCTCTTCCTTTTGCTAATATAGCTAAAAATAAGGAGGATTCTTTTACTTTGGAAATTTTCAATATAACCTCCTATGTGGATTATATTCATGATGAAAGATTGGGGGTGTTTCAGCTAAAGCATCTTTTATCTTTTTTTGTGTCTGCAGATAAAGAGACACGTGAAAAAGCCGAAAAAACGGCAAAATCTGAAATGAAAAGTTTAACAAAACAACTTAATATACTATTCGGAAGTTGATTTATGGGAATGTTGTATGATTTTGTGCTGAGTAGGCCAAATATTTATCAAGCGATTTATTCTATGGAATCGTATGTTGTGGAGAAATATTTGCTTTCCAATGATGATATAATTCTTTATAAGCGTTTGGCAGACAAATATGACTATACGCTAATGGAAGAGGTCATAGGAAAATGTCGTAAACGTTTGGAAATATTGTTGGATAAGAGGGAAAATCTCTTTGAACTTCATGTATATTTTAAGTTGAAAGGTTATGATGCAGATAGTGGAAAAGTAAAATACCGTCCTATTCATACTGCTACATTGATAGACCAAATATGTATGGTATGCTTGTTGAATTGCATTATGTTTGACGATAGCTCTGGTAAGCGTGCCTTATCAGAACTTTCCCTGCTATTGCCACATAACTTCTATGGAAACTTACCTTCAATTCGAATGGAAGAAATCTTCCAACCATGGCCTGTTAACTATAAATATTATAATGAAGCAGTAGAAAGTAAAGCCAAGGAATACCAAGAAACTTATGAATATAAGACACAAGTTTGTTTGGATTTACAAGATTTTTTCCCATCTATCAGTCCTGAATATATCTTCAATTACATATATTCTCGTCTATCTTCACGTTATACAACCCATCATGATTTAATGACATTTAAAAAAATATTGTCCAAACTCCTCTATTTTAAAATTAGTGATGAGGGATTTGAAAGATGGGAGCAAATTTATTACAAGAAGAGATTAGAAGGTACAGAAGAGTATTTTAATCGAGGTATTGCCCAAGGATTGCCACAAGGTATGTTCTTTGGAAATTTAGCTATGATAGCAATTTCTAAAATCATAGCCGATGTGTTTCCGGGTGATGCTTATTACTACGTAGATGACTCAGTTATATTCTCAAAAGAAATTTTTACAGAAGAAACTTTTGAAGCTAAGGTTGTAGAAGTCAATAAAAAGCTAAAGTCCTATTTTGACAATTTTCCTTGTTCTGTTAGCCCAATGGTGACTTTGAAAGTAAAAAAGTTTATGGGAGGATTGGAGTATATCCCTCAATGCCATGTAGGAGGAAAAAGTTTCTTCGACATGCTGGTACAAGATGGAAAGCCGAGTTATCTGTGGAAGTTTCCCTTTTTTACTCGTGAGGTGTCTATCTCTGGTAGCTTTTCAGACAATTTCGAAGATATTGACGATGTGCAGTCCGAAAATAAGTTGAAGGCTCTGCTTGAAGCATTGGAAGATTATATTCAGAATTTCAACAAAGATACGCATGATTATAGAAGTAAGGATAGTAAACTCAAATTTTTAAAACGTTATCGTAAGTTTTTTGAGTATCAATTGATGATCGCTCGTTTTAAAAACAATGAGTGTGCATTCGATGAATATTCTAATGAGTTTAGTAATGACTATACTGTAGCAGAAAACAATAGCATTCAATGCATATTCGATAAGCTTGATGAAGGCATTTTTAGGGCTGAATACAGATTCATGATAGAAAGATTCGATACAGAAAAAGATAAAGTCAGTCAGATAGTTAGGAATCTTGAACAAGAGTTAGCGGAAAAAGATTTGGTAGATACAAAAGGAGCTTTATTATATTATCGAAAAGATTTGAAAGGCTGTATTTATTTTAAGGAGATACAAGATAGCCCATACAAAACCTTGGATAAGATTTTTAAAAAAAGAAGCAATCAACTTGAAAGCCTCAAAGAAACAGAAAAGATATTAACCTATCTTATGAGCTATGATTGTAGTGCTGTCCCAAATGAACTAACTAATCTTTTCGAGAAAGTTGGGATGGACAATTGCTTCGTTTTTGTTTCTAATAACTCCGATGAGTTTTGGCGTAAGATTTATAATGCCCTGGTTTCGGTATTATTCAAAGTGGATGTTGACGACAAGATGGTTGTCGTCAAAAAATCCGCCAAGAGAATGAAGTATTTTGAGTTTAGATTGCTCAGTTTCTTGCGGAACCGTCGTTTTACAATTAAAAGTTATAGAGAATTCTTGCAAAAGCTCCAAGCAGGTAAACATGCTACAGATATTAATGATATTCCTGTCGATTTAAACTTACTCCACGTTATAAGTCTTTTTATAAGACATGTGCAAGAGCCTTCTCATGTTGATAATTTAGTGGTTACCCATGCAATAGTTCAAGGTTTGTGGATGAATGGTTCTAAGTTTCTTTATGCATATACATTGCATAATGAGGAACATGCAGTGGAGCTGATAAGGCAAAGTGTTAGGATTATTCGAACAATAGACATTCTTTCTATCAAGCATGAAGATTTCTATACATTGTTTCTTGCATGTTATTTACATGATTTGAGCATGGTAGTCCAGCCTAATATAGCGAACTTTGTCAAGAACACCACAACAACAATTCTGTTGGCAACTTCATGTTTGGAAGAAATTAAGTTAAAGGAGAACACAGAAGGGTTGTCTTTGACCTCGGTAAAGGAAATAATGGTGAATGCATTCCAAGCAGTTTATTCATATTTTGAGGATTCTGTAAGAAAGAAGCATCCTGTGGATAGTGCTATTTTTATACGAAACCGAATGAAAGAATTCTTCTCTTACTTGGACGCTCCACTTATGGAAAACGTGGCTAAGGTCGCAGAAAGCCATGGTTGGGAAACTAATGAGGTTTATGGTAGAAAGTCTTTCGCGGAGAAAGAGTTAGTTAGCATGAAATATATGATGATATTGATACGTTTGGCAGATTTATTGGATATGTCGAAGGATCGTATCAACTATTTTCTGTTAAAGGAGAACATGAAGAATCTTTCTTTGACCTCTTGCTTCCATTGGATAACTCACTACATAACTAATAAGGTTGAGTTTACAGCGGACTATAAGTATGAAAAAGAAAAAATCAATGAGCTTATTAGTGTAAACATTTATCTTAATATCAATAAGCAAATTCCTTGTTCTCACAAAAGTAAGAAATGCAAGGATTGGAAATCTGTCATAAAAGACAATAGAATTCAAAATGAGACCGTAAGTCAAGACTATAGTGGTGCTGGCTGTAAATCTTGTAGATTAATTTGCAAGTGGATGCATGCCAAGAACGAATGGTTATTTTCAGAGTTGCATGAATTAGAAAAATATGTCAAGTTGGTCAATGTTGCATTGTTTTCCTCAAAGATTCAAGTAAATCTGATAATGGATTCAAATAATAAGCTAGACTCTGAATTATTCGACAAGGTATTGGATTTTTTGGAAGAATAAGCCTTTTTTATAATAAGTATCATATCGTAAGTTTAGGTTTATAGAATACTTACATAGGATAAACTTTATACTCTTCTTCCTGGGTTTGGGGATGAAGAATAATAAAAATTAAATTTTAGTCAAGTTATGGTATAACCTCCACTGGCATTAGCTGGTGGAGGGCTAAGCCTCATATACGGATAGGTAATATGAGGTGATACCGAATAATTACCATAAATATATGTGTGGAATAGTAGGATATATAGGACAAAATGAAGCATATCCAGTCCTGATAGCAGGTCTGAAGAAACTCGAATATAGAGGATATGACAGTGCAGGAGTAGCACTCGTCAATGGAGAGGACAAACTCAATGTCTATAAGACAAAGGGCAAGGTGGCAAACTTGGAAGAACTCGCAGCAGACAAAGACTGCGGAGGCCATATCGGTATAGCACATACCCGATGGGCAACTCATGGCGAACCATCAGCCGAAAATGCACATCCCCATGTCAGTATGAGTGGTGACCTGGCTTTGGTGCATAATGGCATCATCGAGAACTACCAGGTGCTGAAAGAACAACTCATAGCACGCGGCTATCAGTTCAAGAGCACAACAGATACCGAGGTGCTGGTACAGTTGATAGACTCCTATTATCAGCAGAATGGAAAGGATTTGGTATCAGCTGTTTGCCAGTCACTGAATGATGTAGTGGGCGCCTATGCCATAGCAGTCATCGAATGCAAGAACCCCACTCACATTGTGGCAGCCCGCCAGTCAAGTCCATTGGTGGTAGGAGTAGGAGCCGACAAGCAAGACTTCTATATCGCCAGTGATGCCACTCCTATCGTAGAATATACCGACCAGGTAGTCTATCTCGAAGACGGTCAGATAGCAGAAATCAGAATCGGCAAGGATATAGAGATGATCAATCTCAACCATAAGTTATGCGATTATGACATCAAGACCGTAGACCTCGACATCTCCAAACTCAGCAAGGGAGGCTTCGACCATTTCATGCTGAAAGAGATCTACGACCAGCCCCAGTGCCTGAAAGACTGTATGAGTGGTCGCCTGTTTGTGGATAAAAACAATCCATCCAATAACCACATCGTGTTGTCAGCCCTTACAGACTATAAAGACCGACTCATGTCAGCCAAGCATATCATCATCGTGGCATGCGGAACCAGTTGGCATGCAGCCCTCATCGGCAAGCAGCTCATAGAGAAGATGTGTCGCAAGCGAGTAGAGGTGGAATATGCCAGCGAGTTCCGTTATGGCGAACCCGTCATTGAATCCGATGATGTAGTGATAGCCATAAGCCAGAGTGGCGAGACAGCCGACACTTTGGCAGCCATTCAACTTGCCAAGCAGCACGGAGCATTGATCTTCGGCATCGTCAATGGCGTAGGCTCATCCATCGCCCGAGAGACAGATACCGGCATCTATATTCATGTAGGACCCGAGATAGGAGTTGCGAGTACCAAGGCCTTCACCGGTCAGGTCACCGTCCTTACCCTCTTTGCCTTGGCTTTAGGTCATGAGCTTGGCACCCTTTCCGAAAAAGACTATGTAGAGACCATCGCCGAGTTGGCAGAGATACCCGGCAAGATGGAGAAAGTGTTGGAGCAGACGCCATCGATCTCCCGACTGGCTAAAGTATTCACCTATGCACATAATTTCCTCTATCTCGGTCGAGGATTCAACTATCCCGTAGCATTAGAGGGAGCCTTGAAGCTAAAGGAAATCAGCTATATCCATGCCGAGGGCTATCCTGCAGCCGAGATGAAACATGGTCCGATAGCCTTGGTAGATACCGATATGCCGATTGTATTCCTTGCCACACATCACCAGTTGTATGAGAAGATCATCAGCAATATGCAGGAAGTAAAATCCCGCAACGGACGCATCCTGGCCATTGTTACCGAAGGCGACAAACAAGTCAAGGCGATAGCCGATTCTGTGATAGAAGTACCGCAGACCCTCAATGCATTGGTACCTCTTCTCAGCGTCGTTCCCCTGCAGATACTTGCTTATTATGTGGCAGTAGATAAGGGATTGAATGTGGATATGCCAAGGAATCTGGCAAAGAGTGTGACGGTAGAGTAAAGGCAGAAAAAATCCTAATCCTGAAGGACATAGTTAAATATAATCTTAGAATCAATGAATAATTTTAAAGATATAAAAATAGCAGTAGCCGGAACAGGCTACGTCGGTCTGAGCATAGCCACGCTATTGTCTCAGCACCATCATGTAACAGCAGTAGATGTAATCCCCGAAAAGGTGGAGAAACTCAACAATAGAGTGTCACCCATACAGGATGATTACATCGAGAAGTATTTGGCAGAGAAGGAACTGAACCTGACTGCAACCCTTGATGGCAAATCTGCTTATGCTGATGCCGACTTCGTGGTGATAGCTGCACCAACCAACTATGATCCAGTAAAAAACTACTTCGATACAACCCATGTCGAAGAAGTCATTGACCTGGTATTGGAAGTAAACCCAGACGCAGTGATGGTCATCAAGAGCACCATTCCTGTAGGCTATACCCGTAGTCTTTACCTGAAGTATGCCAAGAAGGGAGTTAAGAAGTTCAACCTTCTCTTCTCACCAGAGTTCCTTCGTGAAAGCAAGGCACTCTACGACAATCTCTATCCCAGTCGAATTATCGTAGGCTATCCCAAGATTATCGACCGCCCTGAGTTTGCTGAGGAAAACGAGGCAATCTTGCAGGTAACAGATGTCGAGGAGATGAAGGAAGCAGCCAAGACATTTGCAGCCCTTTTGCAGGAAGGTGCCATTAAGGAAGATATCGATACACTCTTCATGGGCATGAAGGAGGCCGAGGCAGTGAAGCTCTTCGCCAACACCTATCTCGCCCTTCGAGTAAGCTATTTCAACGAACTGGATACCTATGCAGAAGTAAAAGGTCTCGATACCAAGGCTATCATTGATGGAGTAGGACTCGATCCACGTATCGGTACCCACTATAACAACCCAAGTTTCGGTTATGGTGGCTATTGCTTGCCAAAGGATACCAAGCAGCTCTTGGCAAACTATGCCGATGTCCCAGAGAACCTGATAGAGGCGATTGTGGAAAGCAACCGTACCCGCAAGGACTATATAGCAGATGCAGTCTTGAAGAAAGCAGGCTGGTATAGCTATTCCGAGAACAATCAGTTTGGTGCTGAAGTCAATTCATGCGTCATCGGTGTCTATCGCCTGACGATGAAATCCAATTCCGACAACTTCCGCCAGTCAGCCATCCAGGGCATCATGAAACGTATCAAGGCAAAGGGCGCAGAGGTGATTATCTATGAGCCAACACTCGAAGATGGTAGCACCTTCTTTGGCAGCAAAGTAATCAATGACTTGGAGGCATTTAAGGCTCAGAGCCATGCCATCATCGCCAACCGCTATGATATCTGTTTGGATGATGTCAAGGAGAAGGTATATACCAGAGATATATTTAGAAGAGATTAGAGATAAAAAGGTTGTAAGTTGTCACTTTAGCTGTAAAGAGTTTGTTATAAAAATATATACCTCTTCCCCGAATCCCCAATTTACGACCTCCTCGATGATATTGCCTTCTATTATATATAATAAGGTGCTCAACTTTCGCAAATGTCGAAATTATAGAAGTTAAAGCCATAAGCCAATAGAGGGAATGTTTTATGTTTATTTTCAAGTCCACAAAGGCTGTTGGCTATAACTTCTGAACTTGCTAAAGTCATTTTTAGGGAATCGTAAGCAGAAAATGCTAAGATTTGATGCGAAATCCAAAAAATATTTGTATTTTTGCAATAAATTCGCCCTTTCCAAAGAAGAAAGGGCGATGAATGTAAAATAAAAACACATGTGCAGAGGCTGCGTGCCCAATAAAAACTCAATTATACAATTCAGATGATGCACATTATGAAAAAAGCGACTAAGCCACGACAACCATCATGTATGGTTGCAGCAAAAGACATAAAGTAAAAGGAGAATATGACGCAGGATTGCTTGGATTCTCCTTCTACAGCCGACGTAAGCAAACGCTTACCAAAGGGCATCCACGTTACTGGGGCTGATGACAAATCGGATCCAGGTATAGAAGGAATGCCCTGGGGCTACTTGTTTTTTCACAACAAGACAGCCCAGGCTTTTGAGAAGGAGATGAAAGACCATAACGACAAAAACAATTCTACTATTCCTTGTTTCATTACTCATGATTACAGCTCTTCGATCCAGCCAAACAGAGCGTGAGCATCCAAGCAAGGACATTCCTTTGGCGTGGTGCCGGGCAAATCACGATGCCCCACGATTTTCGCCTTCGGAAACAGACGGTGAAGACGAGACAGCACATCAACGATTCTTTCCGTCTGCTCAGGCGTGCGAGTATCACAAGGCTGCGCATGCTCATTCAGTCCACCCTCGTAGCAGATACCGATGGAACAACGGTTGAAAGGTCTCGCATGCGCCCCCACTTCGAGCAGGAAGCGATGTTGCGTCATGCTACCATCCTTGCGGATGTAGAAGTGGTAGCCCACATCATAGAAACCACGGCTCTTATGGTCGCGTCGAAGTTGTTCCACACTATAGTCCTGGTTGCATCGAGTAGCCGAGCAGTGCATGACTAAAAACTTCACGGAGTCGGCATTCATCATCAGTTTGCCGTCCTCCACTCTGGCGAGGAGCGTGCGTTCATTACGCACCAGCTCCTCCCCAATCGATAAAGGAAATCTTTCTTGAATCATTTTTTTGATGAATTAAGGAGTAAAGAAGTTAAGACAACACCTTTGTGGGTGCAAAACATTAAAAGAGAGCACTTGTGCACGAGCTTACGCCCAGTGCAGTCAGCGCAGCGATGATAGCCTGTACAACAGCATTCATGATAGATACCCAAGAAATCTTCTTGGAACCATTGTTGAAATTTTCATTTTGATTATTCATATGCATTTGATTTAAAAATTAAAAATATGGAGTTTGTGCCTGCGCCCGATCGCACTCGGGCGCAGCGCATTCCTCATTCGGGATTATTCACCATCTCCGGTGCCTTCGGTTCCCTCAGTTCCACTGTTCTCACCGCCTGCAGGAGTGTTTCCTCCTGAAGGAGTGTTGCCACCTGAAGGAGTGTTTCCACCTGCTGGAGTGTTGCCTCCTGTTGGAGTGTTATCACCTGAAGGCTTGTTTTCGCCATTCGGGTCGTTATCTTCGCTGTACTTCACGAGGCTGATGCGATTAGGAATCAGGTCGTAGGTACGCTTGCCGTTGCGATCCACGGAGAACGAAGGACGGAAGCCAGGCAAAATACTCTTCACCAAGTTGGCATTCGCCTTTTTAGGTTCAGACACCGCCTTGTTGGTGATGAAGCGGAGATAAAGAGTACCGAAACCAAGAAGCTCGATGTTGTAACCCTTGGCAAGGTTCTCCACCACATAGTAGGCATAGCGGTCGAGTACCGCCTTCACATCAGCCGTGGTTGCAGTAGATTCCGTAGAAATCTGCTTAGCCACCTCTTCGGTAGTCAATGTACCGTAACTTACAGGACGTACAGAATAAACGGTTTGTCCCTTTTTCTCACCCATGTTCATGGTCTTCTTGACCACTTTGTAACTTTTACTCATAGTTTTAAAAATTTAAAATGTAAATACTATAATGATTGCAATTTCTTAATTGCGATTGCAAAGGTACAACATTCGCAAAGCCTCCTGTCCGTTTCTGTCTGGGAGCGTCAGGAAGCTTCCCGAAAAGCCCTTTTCACTCCTTTTCTTTATAGATCGATAGCCAATTTCTCGCAGATAAACCTGACTGCGGCAGGAGGAAGAAGTCTCGTGGAAGGATAGACGCCCATACGGGCAAGTTCCTCATCGAAGGGTTTTGTCCATCGTCTAAAAGTCTTAGAAGTGATACCGGCGTAAACAGCCAACTCAAATTTGTACATTGCTTTCATTTCTTTATACCTTATTTATATATGTAACACATATCAGATATAGCTTTTGATGCATCAGTTGCTTTCTGAATTCGTTGGCAAAGATAGATGGAAAATATGGCATACCAAAAGGCGTTCATAAGCGTTTACTTCACGTTCATCTTTGTTCATTGCACATTCATTTTAGAGCAGAAAATGGGCAAGAAATCGAGCTGTCAAGATACATCGAAATTCATGTCGTACGACTATGCATCCTTATGTCGTACAACTATACAATCTCATGTCGTACGTTCATAGCAACGATAGTCGTACGACATGACAACCTCATAACAACTGCCTTCAAAAAAGGCAAAAACCACGACATGATGACTGATAAATCCAACTGCACATTCAACATCAGCGGCGGCAATGTCCAGATATTGCCCAATGCTACGCAAGGCATCCAAAACTTCTATGGCGACCAGTTCGCAGAGGAAGCTTTGAAGGCAAGTGTTAACACAAACCCAGGCAATGCAGCTCCCGAACTTAGTGATGAGGAGCAGGCTTTGCAGTTATATATAAATAAGGTAGAAGTATTAAAGCAATACGCTTCTCGCCTGTCTCAATGCACTTCCGCAAGAGACATAGGCAAGATAGTGGTTGATATGCGCAAGGATGAGGAGGTAAGAGTAGATGATTACGAGATGGTGAAGGAACGCTTCATCAATGTGTTGCTAACTTTGGCACCTCATGTGACAAGTGGTAAGACTGTGAGCAATGTTCGCCAGCGCATCAACGACGCCTGGGACAGAAGAAAATAATCAATCTAATCTTTAAAACTAAAATAGATGACTGAAGAATCAAACCAATTTGACATCAGCGGGGGCTCTAATCTGATTGCCCCAAATGCAATGACACAACAGCAGATTTTCTATGGTGATCAGTTTGCCCGGAAAATATTGGGGAGTAAAGAAGAACCGCTCACATTGGTAGTGCTTGGTGCTGGAGTAGATGCTACAATGGGACTTCCGACCTCAGCAGACCTCATACCACGTATAGTCGATTATTTGGCGACCGATGAAGGCATAAGGCTTGATGCCATCTTACGAAAGGTAATAGGCCGAGTATATTTCCACTTCGACAAGTTTGTGAGTACAGCCGTTGATCGATTGGCTAAGGATTTGGACAAGGAAATTGTATCAATTTGTCACAATATCAATGATGAACTTGATAATAATAAAAGTCTTGATGAGACACAACGTAAATTGGGTATGCTTATCGTTCGACTGTTCAAGAAAGTCTTGGATTTCAAGAAAGGAGCAGAAATAGATACCGAGACGATGAACTTGATAGAAGAGGTATTTGATACGGTCGTAAAAGATGACAGCATCATAGATTTGAATCATCTCAACTATACCGACACATTCAAGAACATCATTGTTGAGATACTTCAGAAGAGCATCCATGAGTCCCATAATCCCATCTTGCGCCATATCTACAAGAACATGCTCGACATAGAGCAATTGCTCTCGCAATACTTCTATGGCTTTTACACTGGTCAAATCAGTTATATCCGCGACTATCTCTACATATCTTGGATATTATGGGCGTACTTGGTAAGTGAGGAACAGCGAAAGGCGCAAAAGAAAAAGGAGGAAGATGTCTCTTCTTCCATTTATGCACAATTGGCAGGTAAGGATTGTCAGCTCATTACATTCAATTATACATCTTATGCATCCCAAGCAAGTCCAACAGCACTCTATTTTCATGGTTCCCTCAAAGAGTATGTGGATGTGGAGAACAAGAACGATTTCCTTCATGATGACTTGATGAGTATTGACATAGAGGATTTCTTCAAGAATCAACTTGCAGCGGAGATAAGTTTTGACTCAGATCACAAGTCTATAACAATCCCTTCATTTCTGCCACCGATGAAGATGCGTCCTGTCATATCCAAGCATTATATAGACACATGGTATCATGCTTCCCAGATGGTGCTACGTGCCAACACAATAATCATTCTTGGCTATTCATTTTCATCTGCCGACAACTATTTCTGTGATATGTTGCGAGAGAACCGTGATGCACAAATCATCATCATCGACAAGAATCTGGAGGCGATAAGTCGTAATGTATGTCGTGTACTCCAATTGGATGCCAATCGTTATTCGAAGCAAATAAAAGATGGAAACGAGATACGCAAATACAACAATCGAGTGACGATTGTTGGGGTTGACTTGGCGGATGTAAATATGGATGATGTCTTCAAGTGTTGAGTTCTAAATTTTAATCCGAAAACATTTGGCAGTTTCACAGAAAACCCTTATATTTGCAGTCAAAAAAGGAGATACAATTATGAATACAGCTACATATACATTAGATGTCCCTACAACCGATATTTCTCTTTTCAAGTCATTGATTAAGAAATTCGGGTGGGTTGCCAAAAAGCAAAAAGCCCCTAAGGCTTGTAGATTAGACAAGGCATTAGAAGCAGCAAAGAATGAAAAACTCTTTGCGACTAATGATTTGGATGAATTAATGAAGAGTCTTGCGGAATGATGAAATATACTGTTAAGTATTCAACTTTGTTTAAAAAGTCATTTAAAAAATGCATGAAACGAGGTTGCTCTGAGGATAAATTTCGTAAAGTCATTTCTATTTTGTCAGAAACAGGAACTTTACCACCAGAATATAAACCACATCCTTTAAAGTCAAACTATAAAGGATGTATGGAATGTCATATTACTTCCGATTGGCTTTTAGTTTGGAAACAAAATGATAAAGAATTGATTCTGATTTTAACTGATACAGGTACACATAGTGACATTTTTGGTTGGTAGCCCACTAATATGTGTTATCTGAGTAAATAGTAAGTTATAGCAAATCGGTCCCATCCCGCACAACCTGGCGAGGGCTTTGATGCCCCGCCAACCATAAAGCATAGCGGTTCCGAGCACCGGAGGGCGGTTACATCCCCTGTCCCCTGAGGGGAAAGGTTGTGCAAATGAGTGCAAAGCCAAGCTTGCTTGAACTATGCCGAGTGCAGCCAACCTTCTCAAAGAGAAAAGGGGCTTGGGGAAAGCGTTGGAGCCCTCTTTAAGGGTGAGGGCACTGAAAAAGATGCCTATTTTTTGAAAAACGAATGAAAATGCAGTCTGTTTCTATACTTGTGAGCAGTTTTCAGACATCCAGATTCCAAGTTCGTTCTAACTTTCACAAGAGCTTAGATAGCTTTATATCGACTTACAGAGGGTTATATGAGGGCATATTCATGAGGATATCCTCTCTCTTATGCTTTATGCATTAATTTGAGGATTCTTTTGACATTTGCAGCGAAAATAGTCAATGCGCCCTGCATTTCCATGCACGACAAACCATATGACAGTGCTCTGCCATATCCAAGTACATTTTTAAGTTCTGCATTTTTAGCCTCAATCTTATAGCGTTTCCTTTGAAGTTGAGCAAACTCTGGTGTCTTCTGATATTCAAGTAATTCTTTCTGAGCTTCAGTCTTTATTGTTACGTTAAAGCACTTAGATTTTGCTCCAGGTCTATAGCATCCATTACGCAGAGGACAGACTTTACATTTGTCGATATCGAAGAAATAACGGAATCTATCGTTCTTATGAGCTTTATCATTTGGACGGAATTCCCTAGACTTCCTTACTGCCATATGTCCTGCAGGACAAACATACATATCAGCATCTTTGTTATATTCAAAATTGAGCGTATTTTGGCGATTTCCTTTTTCTACTAAAGAATTCAATGGAGCAGCCAGTTTTATATCTTTGGATTTTGAGAGTTCTATGTTTGATTTACTAGAATATGCAGTATCTGCAACAATAGCATCAATCTCCATTCCTGCAGATTCAGTCTTTTCTATGAGTGCTGGTAACTGCTGTCCATCACTTTTTTCTCCTGAAGTAACGGTAGCTGCAGTGATAATTCTCTCGTCACTCATAGCTATATGTGTCTTGTATCCAAAGAATGAAGAATTTGCAGTCTTATGTCCAATGCGAGCGTCTTCATCTTTAGATGTTATGCTGCGTATCTCTGCATCCTCAATGGTTTCTTTCAGCATATTGAGACGCTCCTTAACTGCAGGCATATTGGCTGTTGCAGCGTCAGTTTCTACTGTAGCAACAATCGCCTTGGCTGCTTTCATGATAGAAGAATACTTCTTCTCTTTAGGAAGCTCTGGCAATACCATACTGTCATCTACAGAATTTACGACTTTGATTACGGCCTTGCAATAATACTCCAAACTCTTTGCTGCACTGATAGGATTGGAACGAGAATGCGTATGGGTTGCATCAACAATGATGGTTCTAGACTTGAGGACACCTGCTTCTATAGCAATAGAAACAGTCTTCTTGATAAGAAGATCCAACAGGTCCATATCCTTCAGGCGAAGTCGACGGAATTTGGTCAAGGAACTAGGATTAATCAGATTAGTCTCCTCAGGAGTTAATCCCAAGAAGTACTTAAACGACATATCATAGCGAGTACGTTCAACAACATCAACATCCGATATGTTATAGATTACCTTTAAAAGAAGATACTTAAACATACGGATAGGACTCTCTGCTGTACGACCATTGTCATGACAATACTTGTCCTGCAATTCCTGGTATACGAAACTAAAGTCCACCAGGTCAGTAATCTGGCGGAGCAGGTTGTCTTTTGGGATAATCAAGTCATACAAACTTGAATAATCACTGAATGATATGGTCTGTTGTTGCTCTAGCATAATCCTTGTATTTTCCTACAAATATACAAAAAATATTGCACATATGCAACTTTTAGGGAGGCTATTTTAAAAGCAGAATGTTAAACTACCATAACCCCAAAAGGGACTTTTTCAGTGCCCTCAAGGGTAAAGAGGGACGGGGTGATTTTCGAAAAACCTCATTCGAGCGCCGACCAGTGCAGAGCGATACTGCAATGGGGAACAAAATATAACTTTTTCCAAAAAATAGAAAGGTGTAACTACTTGTAATATAGTGGGGACGCTGTATTGGTGATATACGTTCTTGTATTCGCAGATTCAGTCCAAGGATGAGGAGATAAGCCGCCTTACCGCCAATATTAAAGAGTTGACGGATCAAACAAGAGCTTACCGATACAAAGAGAAAGCTGGAAACTGCTGAGACCTTGTTGGCAGATGCCAATGAGAAAAACCGTCAGTTGGAAGCTGAGCGAAAGAAGAATGCCAAGGAGCGTAAGGACTTGGAGAATGAAATAGCTCTTCTTCGTTCGGATCTTTACGGTGGAACAAAGAGCCAGTAGTCAGGTCGCTCAGCGGAAGAGGTAGGAGCCAATGATGGCAGGTAAGCAGTCATCCAAGCGGCGTATTGATGTGTTAGGTCGTATAGATAATCATATAGGCTCGTTGGTAGATCTCTTACCTCATAAATGGAAGCCCGTGAGCCTGGTTTTATATTATTAATAGTTAAAATTTTAATAGCAAAAATAAGTTATCCCTTTATTCAAGCAGTTTACGCCGCTTGGATGAACGCTTACCATAAATTCAAATGACTTTTCTTAAAAGATAATAAAAAGCATTCACTTTATAGCTAAATGTGCCTAAAGTGAATGCTTACGATATAGACTTTAATTGATTAATATTTAATAAAATATGGATCCAATAACATTGATAACATCAGCAATGACAATGCTTTCACCATACCTTGTAAAGTCTGGTGAAAAGATTGCCGAAGAAACGGGAGCAAGTTTGTGGTCTTGGATGAAAGGAAAGTTTAGCAATAATAAGCAATTGCCAACTTCTCCATCCGAGACAGACAAAAATGCTATCCAATTGCAAATAATGTCCGAGATTGCACAAAATGCGGAATTTGCCTTATCCCTTGAAAAGAAAATACAAGAGTTAAAGCAAAGATCCTGTAGTCAAGGTTTCATGAATGTTGAAAATAATGGCACTGTTGAAAAACAGATAAATATTACCAATAATTCAGGTTCTATTTCTTTATGAGCGATTCTTTTGTTCGGAATAACTCAGCCATAGGTGCCCAGGCAAACGTCAAGGAGAACAATGGTACTATCAACATCGGTAATAGCAGGTCTCGATTGTCCGCAACTTTCGAACGACTAGAACAAGAAATTCTGAATAATACGAGAAAAGAAGTTATTGACGAATTGTTGTTGTATACCACCAAGTTGGACGGCACCAAAGGGCTTGAAGAAAAGCTTCAAGACGGAGGCTTCCAAAAAATGTTTATACAAAAGGCAATTATACAAAAAGAGATGTATGCTAAAAGGGCAACTAAATATGAGTGCTATCCAGCCGCACAAGAAATTATTCTCAGCCTGTTTGCAAGGATAAAGAATGAGTTTGACGTTAGAATTTATCCTATGATTATAAAGGGGGCAGACGTTCCTTCTATCATGCAAGAAGTTCACAAGCAAATTGTTTCTCCAATTTTGCAAATGATTGAGATGAATGGGGCGAATGATCAATCTTTGTATTTCAACATGGATCACATTTATGGTATGATATATTATCTTACAGGTATGTGCCATCTCAATTGGAAAGATTATGATAACATATAATCCAGCTTTCGATCTTTACCATTGTATCTTTCGTATGATACATATTATACAACGACTAGATGACAATGATTGTTTGGAAGTTGACAAAATCAGAATTTGGGACTTTTATGTCTTATTCCCTTCAAAGACTTACACAATCATGATTCGTAGAAACGAAGAAGAGTTAAAGTCTTGGAGAAAACATTATATCAATAAAACCAAAAATCCATACGAGTATAACGGAGATAATAGAAAGCTGTTTGACAGATTACGTCCGTATCAAATGGCAGCATTAAGTTCTTTGGTTTCGTATGGTATAATTGACAAAAAACATTTCCTTAATAAGGAAATAATGATTTCCAATAGAGTCCTACTAAATAAATTCATCGAAAAAACAGGCGCACTTTCACAAACGGAAAGTAATGCGCTTTCCTTCATGAGTCTGTTTTCAAAATCAATGTCGATGTTGGGAATTTATGGTTTGAAAAGTCGTACTAATTTAATGGAATCTAAGTATGATGCAGGATAGTTTATTTCTTCAACGCTTACGTATAGTGACTCTTGAAAATAAAATTGCTTATGATGAGCAGTTTCATAAAGGAGTAAATATTATACGAGGGCAAAATAGTAGTGGAAAATCAACTATTATCCGCTTTATTTTCTTCGCTTTAGGAGGTTCTTATAGTGAATTTGTTCCTGAGGCTTTAAAGTGTAGATATGTCATGGCAGAAGTCTGCATAAACGAAGGAACTGTCGTCACACTGAAACGCTATTTGGATGTAAATGCCGAACAACGTGTCAATTCAAAGTCTCCTATGTATATATACTATGGAACTTTGGATGAGTGTCTGAATGATAAGAAAAAGGACGTTTGGCAAAAGTTTGGATATAACACTTCTTCTGAAAGAAGAAGTTTCTCAAATATATTGTTTGAGATGCTTGGATTGCCAGAAGTTAAATCCGATAGCAACATTACAATGCACCAAATACTTCGTTTGGTGTATTTGGATCAAGAGTCACCTACAGATTCTTTATTTTACTTTGAGCGTTTTGACAAGGAATTGACGAGAGAAACTGTAGCAGAGGTATTACTCGGTGTTTATGACGAAGATTTGTACAATGCAAAATTGAATTTGCTGTCAGTACAAGGAGAACTAAAAGAATCCAAAGGAACAATAAAGATAGCCAACGCCTTTTTTGCAAACCCAATGACCAAATCAAGTGCGGCAATCCAATCTTATTTGTCCAATCTTGCCAATGAGATAAATCATCTTACCGAAGAAATTGTAAAAATGAGGGAATCGACGGTAAAAGCCAAGGTCAAAATGAGGGAATACGAAACGCTTCAGGCTAAAGTTTCAACCCTACGAAGACAACAACTTGAATTGGAAAATGAAATAAAGAATCTGGAAATGGAAATACTTGATTCCAACTTCTTTATAGCAACACTTTCCAAGAAAATCGAAGCGTTGGACTCGTCTATTGCCACAAGGGATTACCTTGACAAATTGCCGTTAGAATATTGTCCCGAGTGTTTGTCTAAGCTTGACACCAATGTGCCGAAAGGACACTGCCGCCTATGTAAATCGCCAATAGACAACACGCAAGGAAAAGCACAAGCACTTAGAATAAAGTTGGAGATTGAATTTCAGATAAGGGAGTCTGAACAATTGATAGCGCAGAATATGAGCCTCAAAACAAAGAAGAAATTAGAACTAAAATCTGTAAAGTCATATTTGAGAACAGCCCAATCTCAATTGGATTCTTCTCTGAAAAATGTACGAACAACAGCTAATGAACAGTTAGACCAGTTAATACAGACCAAGGGATTTAAAGAAGGCGAGATTCTTCAATACAAGACTTTATTGGAAACTGCCCTTCAATATGAAAGTCTATTGAGCCATCATGAAGATTTGCAGCAAAAAGAATCTAAATTAACTCGATTCATTGAGGCAAGAACTTCCATGTTGAAACAAAAGCGTCATAAAATAGACAAGAATGTCTCAGAAACAGGTATTTATTTATTAAAGCATGACGAATTACGACAATTGGAATTTCAGAGTGCAGATGATTTTACAATAGACTACAAACAGAATATAGCCTATATTTCCAACCAATATATAAAATTGTCTGCCAGTTCAGGTTTCTATCTAAAAATGGCTGCACGTTTTGCAATATTCTTAGCTTCTTTGAAGAATTCAGATATGCGTTTTCCGAGGTTGTTATTTTCCGATAATATGGAAGATAAAGGAATGGAGGAAAATCGAGCAAAAAACTTTCAAAGAACAATAATTAAGTATTTGCAAGAAATAGGTAATGATAATTACCAATTGATTTATGCCACGTCAATGTGCGCAGATGAGTATGATAATGCCCAATATACGATTGGAGAGAAATATTCCGAAAACAATAAAAGTTTAAAGAACTTATAGCAATGAATATAATCAAAACAGAAATAGAAGGCGTCCTCATTATAGAGCCACGCCTCTTCCGTGATGCTCGTGGCTACTTCTTTGAGAGTTTCAGCGAGCGAGAGTTTGAAGAAAAGGTTGCCCCAATCTTGGGACACAGTGTCCACTTCTGCCAGGACAATGAGAGTATGAGCAGCTATGGCGTAATGCGAGGCTTACACTTCCAGCGCCCTCCTTATACCCAGAGTAAGTTGGTACGCTGCGTAAAAGGTAGAGTCCTCGATGTAGCAGTAGATATCCGCAAAGGATCACCAACCTATGGCAAGCATGTGGCTGTAGAACTGACAGAAGACAATCATGTCCAGTTCTTCATCCCTAAGGGCTTTGCACATGGTTTTGCCGTCCTCTCAGAAACAGCCGTCTTCCAGTACAAGTGTGATAACTTTTATCACCCAGAAGCCGATGGTGGCATCAGCATTCTCGACGATACCCTCGGTATTAATTGGAAGATCCCAACAGAACATGCCAATCTCTCAGAGAAAGATACGAAGCACGTCATGCTGAAAGATTTCGATTCACCATTCGACATCAATGTAGATTTATATAAATAGGCATCTGATACCAGATAAAGACTTTTTAAAGATAAGGTTATCGATACTTCCATGTTACGATGTAGAAAAAATAGATGAGGTGAAGGAGTGCGCTTAGGCAATCCTTCACCCTAAAAGATAAAGCAAACGAGCGCAATGAAAGCTGGCTTTCAAATTGCCGAGTGCAGCTTATCTTCTGCAAAACGATAATAAAATAACTTTTTTCAAAAACAGATACGTGTAACTACTTGTAAAATAGTGGGGACGCTGTAATGGTGATATTCTTAATAATTTTATGGCACAGGATAATTTAAAACAAAAGACAAAAAAAGGATTATATTGGAGTGCGGCAAGTAATTTTGCCAATCAAGGAATGAGATTTGTATTTGGCCTTATATTGGCCAGGTTACTCTCTCCAGATGCCTATGGAGTGATAGGTATGTTAACTGTTTTTTTATGCGTAGTACAAGTCTTTATTGATTGTGGCTTTTCGCAAGCTCTTATAGCTAAACAAGATAGAACTCAAACGGATTTTTCAACAGAGTTTTACTTCAACATCGGCGTTGGTCTTATCGGCTATTGTTTGCTGTTTATATCAGCTCCATTCATAGCAGATTTTTATAACATGCCACTTTTGACATCTGTTTTGCGTGTCGTAGGTTTAGGTGTTATAATTAATTCATTATGTGTTGTTCAAAGTGCTCAGTTTTCAATCAGACTTGATTTTAAAACTCCTGCAAAGATAGGTGTGTCAACCAATTTGTTTTCGGGTATTGTAGGAATCATTTTGGCTTATTATGGATGGGGAGTTTGGGCTTTGGTATTTCAGCAATTAGCTAGTGGTATTCTTTATGGAATATTAGTTTGGATACTGGCAAAATGGAGACCTACATTTGAGTTTTCAAAAGATTCCTTTAAATATTTGTGGAATTATGGTTCAAAAATTCTTGCTTCCTCAATAATTCAGCAGGTATATGATAACTTATATCCTCTGGTAATAGGTAAATTCTTTAGTGCAAGACAATTAGGTCTTTATTCCAGAGCTCAGGGATTTGCTTCTTTACCATCAACTAATTTAAGTGGTGTTTTAGGTAGTGTTACTTTTCCGGTTTTAAGTAAGATCAATAATGATTCAGCACGTTTGGTTGCTATTTATCGAAAGATGATTAAGACTACAGCTTTTATTGTATTTCCATTAATGATAGGGCTTTGTGCTACGGCATCTCCTTTGATAAAAATATTGCTTAATGAACAATGGTATGAATGTATTCTGTTGTGCCAATTATTGTGTTGTGCTTTAATTTGGCAACCTATTAGCTATATTCATTTAAGTGTATTGAAAGTAGTTGGTAGAACAGATCTTGTTTTGAAACTTGAAATTTTAAAACGTTCTATGGGTTTAATTTTTATATTTGGTGCCATTCCTTTTGGGGTAGTAGGAATGTGTATAGGTTTTAATGTTTTTTATATATATTGTTTTTCAATAAATACCTATTTTACAAGTAAAGCTTTGAAAGTTCCTGTTATTACTCAAATAAAAGATATCTTACCCTTATTGATAAATGCTGGAGCAATGGGTATAGTTGTCTATATAGTAACATTGCTTCAAATTAATATTTATATAAACTTTATATTAAGTGTATGTGTCGGTATAGTGATGTATATTTTAACCTCAAGATTATGGCTTAAATCTATATATGCTGATGCTATATCAATGATAAAAAATAAATCTTAAGTATTATGTTGTCAAAAATTAAAAGAAAAATGGAATCAATCCTTCTGAGATTGATTTTCCCGCATTCTGAAATATCGATGGAGAAGAGATTTATTAAAGAGGCATATCATTTTTATTTGCTTTTAAGTAAATATAATGCTTCTCATCATACAGATGAGGATATGGAAAAAATGCAATATACATTATTGCGTGAAACCCATGTCATAGAAAAGGGAATGTCTATGCGTAATCCTCGAAAAGGATTTGGTCAGAAAAAAGTAGCAAGTCTCTTAAATCGTCTCCAAAAGTATTTCGAATTATATTCTGATAGAGATAAGGAATTTTTAAAATATCCTCTTTCTACTATAAAACAATATATAAAATATACAGAAGCAAATGGAGTTAAAGTTGATGGAATTAAGAGTGAGTTTAATAAACTTTCTGAGCATTTTAAACCATCAGAAATACAATCAAAAGCGGGAATTCAAGATGTTTCAAAGGAATCAATACTTGATAGATGTAATTCAAATTTTGAATCTCTACTTTTTAGCCGTCATTCTATAAGATATTTTTCCAAAGAACCTGTTGAAAAGAATGTAATTATTAAAGCTTTGGAATTAGCACAAAGGACACCTTCTGCATGTAATCGACAAGGATGGAAAACCCACGTCTTTACAGATGATAAAAGCGTAGATTTGATGAATTGGCAAGGTGGCTGTCACGGATTTGAAAATGAATTGAGATATTCTATTTTAGTGACTGCAAACTTGAAAGCTTTTCTTTCTTATGAAGTTCATCAAGCATATGTGGATGGCGGTTTATATGCTATGAATCTAATCAACGCATTGCATTCTTTAGGTTTAGGATGTATTCCTTTGTCATGCGGATTTGAATATGAAAAATTGCAAGGCTTAGAGAAATTCGGTATACCAGAAAATGAGGTGCCGATTGTAATTATTGCTTTTGGTAATCTTCAAGATAAATTTAGAGTTGCCGTTTCTACCAGAAAGGATATAAACTTAACTAATACTTTTCATTAAACTATGAACTTATTAATAATAAATCAACCCGCTTTTAATCGAGGGGATGAATCTGCTCATAAGGCTCTATTACGTACATTATTACAAAGACTTAAAGATGTAAAAATAAAAGTGATGTATAGTGCTTATGTGCAAGAAAGCGTTAGGCAATATTCAGTGCATGATAATAGAGTGGAATATATTATTGATCCTTTAGGATTCTATTCTTTAGATGATTATCTTTGGCATGGCATTGATATAGCAAAATATGGTTTCTTAAAATATCGCCCATCTGTAAAGAAATATAAATCTTTTTATGATTGGGCTGATATTGTTCTTTGTGCACCTGGAGGTATTTGTATGGGCGGGTTTCAGGATTGGAATCACCTAATGCATTTAAAAATGGCTCAAGTATATAACAAGCCTTTGGCTTATTATGGTAGATCATTTGGTCCTTTCCCTACAGAATCAGAATCAAATCGTGTTTTCAAGACTGTTAGCTTAGAAATGCTGCATTATTTCGGATATCTATCTATTCGTGACCATAAAACAGAATTGTTGGCAGATGAGTTGAATATTCCATATGTTTCTACTATCGATTCTGCTTTCTTGGATTCACCAAAGGTAGAGATTCCTTATGAGTTAAAATCAGTTGTTGGTGATAAGCCTTATATGGTTTTTGTTCCTAATTACCTGCTTTGGCATTATGCTTACAAAGGTAGGATCAGTCATGAGACTGTTATCAATTTCTATTGTAAAGTTATGGATGAGATCTGGGCAGCTAATCCTGAATTGAACATATTGATGTTGCCTCAGTTGTTCTGTGGAAGAGAATATGCTTTAAATGATGTTGAACTATTCCGTGACTTGGCAAAAGCGAAAAATGATACTCGCATCATCATTACAGCAGATTGTTATAGCAGCGATATTCAGCAAACACTTATCAGTAAAGCAAAATATGTGATAGGTGCTCGTTATCATTCTATTGTTTTTGCTCTTAATCAAGGAGTTCCTTGCATTGCTTTGAGTTATGAACATAAAATAGCTGGCTTGCTTGAAACATTGGGTAAAACAGACTGGTGCATAGAGTTTAGTAAAACTCTGGATTCTGAAAAGAACCAAGAGAAGTGTTTAGAGCAAATTAGAAAGTTGATTCCTTCATTGAAGCCTGATACAGAAGCTCAGAAGAAGGCTAAACTTATTGCTCAAAAAGGTATGGATAAATTTGTTGAGTTCGTTCAAAAAACTCTTGCGGCTGAATAATGAAAGCTTATAACACTTCTGTCAATTATCTGAAAGCACTGGGAATAACCCTGATGGTGTTAGGCCATACAAGGGTAAATCCACTGGTTATTGCTTTTATTTATATGTTCCACATGCCCCTTTTCTTTATCGCTTCAGGTTATTGCTTTAAAGAAAAATATCTGTCAACTCCTCGAAAATACATATATAATAAGGTGAAGGGTATCTATTGGCCGTATGTGAAATGGAGTTTACTATTCCTGTTGCTGCACAATGTATGCTTCAACTTGTATATTTATAGCGATCAATATGGTTGGAAGGAACATGTGTCTCATCTATATGCATTCTCGGAGTTTTTAAGCCGTGCTACATCTATAATATTCAAGATGCAGGGACATGAGCAACTTCTTGGTGGCTACTGGTTTTTGAATGCTTTGTTTTTCGGATCTCTCATTATATGGCCTGTGATTCGATATGTGAAGCAACCGCTGTGTGTGGGGGCAATTCTTATAGTAATATGTACTATTCTAAATAAAACATGCTGGCAGATTCCATTCATTAATATCTCATCGCAAGCTTTTGCTGCAGCCTTATTGATATATATTGGCTATAGTCTGGCGAAGTATAGGATGAAACCTTTCAACTATTGGCAAATAGTTTTGTCGCTATCAATAACATTAATAGGCTCCTTTGTTTGGAATATGGCTATGGATCTGAATTCATACAGTAACAAGCGGTTTATTCCATATATAATAACTGCAGTACTTGCTTCATGGAGTTTTTATTCTTTATTTGATAAGATTAAATCTTCGCAGGGTATATGTACTAAGGTCTTGGATTTCATAGGTAAGAATACTCTTACGATTCTTACATGGCATTTTCTTGCTTTCAAACTGGTTTCATTATTGATTATAGGTGTCTATGGCTTGCCAATAGAGCGGCTTGCAGAATTTCCTGTTATCACAGAATATTCGCAACAGGGATGGTGGATTGCTTACTTCATTGTGGCAATGGTAGTGACATGTGGAATTGCTTATTGTAATAAGCAAATTAAAAACAATTGGTTAAAACTATAATTTTAAAATAATGATAAAATATACATTTCTTCTCCCTGCCTACAAGCCAAATTTCTTGGAAGAGGCATTGGTGAGTATTAAAGAACAGACATATGCTGATTTCAAGGTGATAGTGAACGATGACTGCTCACCTCATGATTTGAAATCAATATTTGAAAAGACTTGCGGTGATGATCCACGCTTCGTTTTCCGCCGTAATGAGAAGAATATGGGTGGAAAGAGTCTTGTTTCTCATTGGAACCTCCTTGTCAATATGTGTGATACGGAATATTTCATCATGGCAAGCGACGATGATGTCTATGAGTCAAATTTCCTTATGGAAGCAGATTGTTTGTTGAAGAAGTACCCTGAAGCAAATCTTTTGCGAAGTCGCAGTCGTGTCATTGATGGAACTGGAATGATAAAAATGGAGGAAGGAGTCACGGATGAATGGCTTGATAACCTTCATTTTATTCATCGTATCTATCAACCAGATTGGGCAGGTGGAGTGGCTAGTTTTGTATATCGCACTTCTTATTTGAAAAAGAAGGGAAATTTCGTGGATTTCCCATCTGCCTGGTTCTCGGATGATGTAACAAATTTCCTTATGGCAAATAATGGCTGTTGTATGACGCAAGAGGTTACTTTTAGAGTACGTTCTTCAGATTATAATATATCAAGTCAATGGGGTAATCCTGAGGATTGCCGTAAAAAAATGATTGCCACCTATATGAATCATCGTTGGATGAAGGAATATATGAAATTGTTTGAGAATTATGAAGATCAAGATTTTCTTGCTTATGTGACTAAGGAATATAAGCATAAGATATATACCAATATCCAGAGTTACATCTATAGTTGTGAGCCAAAATCATTTATAAAATTCCTTTTTCAGTGTCCAAATGATATTGGTTTATGCAAAATCCGAATGTTTGCTCATTGGGTAAGAAGTAAAATTAAATATTAGTCAAATTATCATTAGTCTTATAGTATGAATAAAATATTAAACGCATTGATCAGGCGCTACAGATGGTATATCGCTGATCCATTGGCGCGTCGACCATTCCAAAGTCTTAATATATTAGACTCTTTTGAGTCAATACGTTATATTATCGACCATCGATGCTCTATCAGCCGCTATGGCGATGGAGAACTTTCCTTTTTCTGGGGAGGAAAAGTGGGTTTTCAAGTTGTAGATGAAGAGCTCATAATTAGGTTGAAACATGTACTCCAAGCTACAGATGCTCCAAATCACGTTGTGGGTATACCTTATTATGTAAAAAATGTAGATGGAACAGTCAAAATTACCCGAACATTCTGGGGAGATTTTATGCGTAAGTATGGAAAACGACTCAGACCTTTCTTTTCTGATAAACGTACATATATAGATACTCAGATATCTCGCTTTTATATAGAATATTATGACAGAGACAGGAGTACTCGCCAGCTACAGATGCTTAAGCAGATATGGGAAGGCCGAGATGTCGTTATCGTTGAAGGTAATCAGAGTAGAACCGGTGTAGGTAATGACTTGTATAGCAATGCTAAATCACTTCACCGAATATTGGGATATTCTACAAATGGTTTTTCTCATTATGATGATATGCTTAAAGCCATAACAACCCATGTTGATCCGAAGGATGATAAATTAATACTCCTTTCTTATGGACCTACAGCTACCATTCTTGCCTACGATTTGGCAAAATTAGGATATCAAGCTGTGGATATAGGTCATTTGGATATAGAATATGAGTGGTACCAACGTGGTGATATGAATGGCGGTGTCGTGGAAGGCAAATATACCAACGAAGCAGCAGGAGGTAATGATGTTTCTGCTTGTGATGATAAAATCTATCTAAGTCAAATTATTTGTGATATTACTAAAGAGTAATAGGGATATGAACACTTTTCGTAAGATAAAGGACAAGTTGCAGCGTAATTGGAGGATATATTCTGAAGCTGTGAACAAGGGAAAGATTATGGGAATTGGATATACACTTCTTCTCTGGAAAAACCATACTAAATTTTTGTTTCGTTTACGAAACCCAAAAGATAGATTTGGCGAAGTGGAGAGGGTTGTACGTTTTATGGAAAAACAATTTGGCGTTTTTGCTGATTCGTATAAGAATCTTCCAATATATGATTATGATATATCTAAGGATGATTCTTGGAAGTATAATAAAATTTGGATTTATTGGAATAATCCAGACTCAATGCCCCAGATGGTTCAATCTTGTGTGAACAGAATCAAGAAAATGAGTAATGGGCATGAGGTTGTGATTCTTACCGATAAAAATTTGGGCGACTATATTGATTTTGATCCCATTGTATGGAAAAAATATAATAGTGGCAAGATAACACGAACCCATCTTTCAGATTTTATTCGTGTTGCCGTATTATATAAATATGGTGGTGTTTATTTGGATTCTACTATTTATCCTACACGTCCTCTGTCAGATAAGTTCTTTTCATTACCTTTCTTTTCCAATCATGCAGAATGGAATCCTCGTGATCCGCAGATAGCTCGCTCACGCTGGAGTTCTTTTATGTGTGGTTGTAGAAAAGGCAATCTTTTGATGAAAGCGGCTTTGGAGGTCTTTACAGAGTATTGGAAAAGATATGATAGCCTTATGGATTATGTTTTGATAGACTATACTTATGATCTATTGTACAATCATGTTCCTTCTATCAAGAAGATGGTAGATGAGACTCCATTTAACAATCCTCAAATTTGGAGTTTGCAGACAGTTTTGGACAAGACATGTACGGAGGAACGATTTAAGGAATTAATGGCAGAGCCTCTGGCGGATGTTTATAAATTCAGCTATAAGGATTCTATAGGAATGCCATTGAATGATGTAAGCGGAACTCCGACTCTATTAGGGCGAATTTGTAGTGATAAGTAAGCAATTATGATACTGTTGATTAGTGTACTTTTAATTTGGACAGTTTGTGCTTTGGGCAGTCATACTTTCATGGGTGTACAATTTTCAAAGCAGGCTACTGTTCCGTTGCGTGGTCTTCTGGCTATAGGTATCGTGTTGCATCATCTTTCTTTAAGACTTGTAGAAGCTTCACCTGATTGTCACTGGATTTGGTCGCAGTTTTCTTTTTGGGGAGCACCGATAGTGGCAGTATTCTTCTTCCTTTCTGGATATGGACTAATGGTAAGTCTTATCACGAAAGGACAGAAATATTTAGATGGTTTTCTTAAGAAGCGACTATTAAAGATTGTATTGCCTCTTGTTTTGTGTTCTATAGTATTTGAAGCTACTTCTATAACGTTGGGGGGGCAAATTGCTGATTTCCGAAAGGACTGGCCTTTTCTGCCCAATTGTTGGTTTTGTGTTACAATCATAATCTATTATATTGCGTTCTATATTGCAGCCTTGCTTTTCAAGTCTTCTCCAATAAAAGTAGCATATAGTATGTGGCTTTTCTCATTCGTATATGTCTTCCTTTTTAAGGTTATGGACTTTTGCAACTGGTGGTACCAAATGGTTTTATCTATCAATATAGGCATGACGTTGGCATATTATGAAACTGCAATAAGAAATGTTCTGTATAAGTATAAAAGGGCAGTCGTATTACTGCTGTTTCTACTGACTTTTCTATCTGCTTATTGGGCGAGTTGCTCTAAAACAGATAATTTTCCAGTTGGTATGATGGCTTTAAGTCTGGTAGTAGGTTTGTTGATATATTCTTCATTGTGTCTCCGACCTATAAAAAGCAATAGGTTATTGACATTCTTTGGGAGGTATTCTTTTGAAATATACTTGATACATGGAGCTGTTATCAGCGTGTTGTTTGGTATGGCATATACGTACATTCCTCGTTGGTGGCATGTCTTTACTATATTAACTTTTTTAGCGACTTTCTTCTTTGCATGGATATTAAGAAAAGTAATGAAGGTCGTTAATCAACGATTTATTTAAATTTATATGTGTGGAATTTTTGGAACGACACGACGCTATGAGCGGAGTGTCGTAGAACATAAACTGGATTTGATGAATTTTCGTGGTCCTGATCATACAGGCATAGAGGAAATTCTGGTTTCGGATGGTGATAAAATAACTTTAGGGCATGTTCGCCTGTCTATCATAGACTTGGACCCTCGAAGTAATCAGCCGTTCGTATATAATGATGACATAAGTATTGTTTTCAATGGAGAGGTATATAATTATCTTGAACTGAAAAAACAATATTTAGGTGATGTTACTTTGAGAACCGAGAGTGACACAGAGGTGATCTGTGCGATGTACGAGAAGTTGGGAGTTGATTCGGTAAAGCTTTTCAACGGCATGTTTGCCTATGTTATTTATGACCGCCGTAAGAACATCATGGTAGGAGCTCGTGATCGATTGGGCAAGAAACCGTTCTATTTTTGGCACGAAGGTAAAAACTTCGAGTTTGCTTCTCAACCAAAGGTCATAAAATATGGTAATAATCTTCATGTTGATGTCAAGGCTCGTCAGTTCTTTCTGCTTCAAGGTGTTATCCCTGATCCATATAGCCCATTTATGGAAGTGAAGAAGTTGAGAGCAGGTGAATGCTTCACCTTCAATCTTACTTCTGGAAAACTCGATATTCAGACATATTGGGATGTTGATACAAATTCTTGTGGCTTCTCTTCTCCAAAGAGTTATGATGAAGCAAAGAGTATGGTCAGAGAACTTCTTTTCGATGCCGTTCGCTTGCGCCTCAATGCCAATGTTCCTGTTGGTACATTCTTGTCGGGAGGTATAGATTCCTCGCTGATTTGTGCCATAGTTTCCAAGTTCAACAAGGATTTGTGTGCATATACGGCAGGCTTCGAAAACCAACAGTTTGACGAAAGTCACTTTGCTGTAGATGTAGCTCGCTCTTTGGGTGTCCCTATCAAGGTTTGCCCATGTACAGGTGACGACCTTCTGAAAGTGTTCAACGATTATATTTCTTATTTTGATGAACCTTTTGCTGATGACAGTCTGATACCAAGCAGTCTTGTTGCAGAAAAGGCACGTCAGGATGTGACGGTTATTCTTGGTGGCGATGGTGGTGACGAACTTTTCTATGGCTATCCCAAATATGAGTGGACGAAGGCTCGACTTCATCAGTATCAGAAGCCTTATTGGATCCGCAAGATGTTTACACCTTATTTCAGGCATAAAGGCGGCAGTGAAGAGGTCATGCAATCTACCCAACACGATTATGCTGATGTATATCGCAGTATAGGCATGTTCTGTTACAATATGGGAGGAGCAGCGAAGTTTGATCGTATCACCTTGGGCAAGCAGCAACCAGATATGAAATACTTGCAGAACAAGGAGCGAGGCATTCTTGCCTATAGCGACTATGATATGAAGACTTTCATGAATGCGGTCAACCAGAAGGTAGATCGTGCTACTATGCGATGCAGCCTGGAACTTCGCAGCCCGATTATGGATTATCGTGTGGCAGAATATTCCCGCTTGTTGCCTTATGAATATATGATTAATAAGGAACTTGGCTTGAAACGCATCTTGAAGGACATCCTTTATGAAATGGTACCAAGAGATTTGCTTGATCGTCCGAAACGAGGATTCGTTCCGCCAACGAAAGATTGGTTTAGAGGTGAGATAAAAGAAGATTTGCAGGATACAGTTTCCTACGAAAAGATAGGAAAATTAATTCCTGAATTGGATGCAGCAAAATTCATACAACTACGTGACAGTTTCTTAGCAGGAAACAGTATCAATTCGAGAATATTGTTCACTGTATATACATATATAAAATGGTTTGAAAAATATGGCAACCAATAGAAATGCATCAATAGATGCCATGCGATTCATCTTTATATTGTTCTTGTGTCCTGTTCATTGCCCTGCTGTTAGCCCTTTTCCGAATGGTTATATAGCGGTAGAGTTTTTCTTTGTTTTAGCAGGATTCTTTATCTATCAGTCATACAAGAAACATAGCGACATAGGGACTATTGATTTTACATTGAAGAAGTTAAAGCGCTTTCTGTGGCCTCTTGTTATAAGTCTTGTTTTGTTGGTTCTATTAGATAGAAAAGGTTATATATATCCACATGAATTGAGTCCAGATGGAATTTTAAGCCAGTATTTCATAAGAATACCTGAGTTTATGTTTTGCCAGGGATTGCAACTGATTGATGTGGGGCATTATATCAATGTGACGTTATGGTTTATTTCCATACTTTTGGTAGGAGGAGCAATTTTGTTCTCACTATTGAAAAGTTTCGGTCATAAAACCATCTCAGTAATTCTTCCTCTTGCAGTATTATTAGGCATAACTTATTTAAGAAGTTTTGGTAATTGTGGATTGATATGGCGTCCGCAGTTGCCAGGTTCTCCCTTAGACTGCAATCTCATAAGGGGCATCATAGAAATGGGAATAGGAGTAATACTTGCTTATGTTTATGAAATCAAGAAAGAATCGTTTGATAGATACAATACTTTAGTAAATGTTTTAGGATTGGTCGGATTGGCAGGTATGTTTCTTATTGTATGCGCCAATGGAAACTACGACACACTTTCTTTGTTTCTGATTCCAATGATAATTGTAGCTTGCATGCAACCAGAAACAATATATTCTAAATTATTCAAAAATAAGGTATGGTCTTGGTTGGGGGGGCTGTCAATGTATATCTATTTCATTCATTCTTTAGTTTCTGCTATCTATTACATTATAGTTTCAAAGATTTCAGTACTGAATGAACTGCCATTGGCTGTTTCGTTGATAGGTTATCTTATGGTATGCACTTTTGCTGGTGTTGTATTGAAAATAGTTTCAGAAAAACTTTATAAAAAGACTTTTTAAGTAAGCATATCTTTTAAATTTGATTATATTTATGAAAACTCAGATAGTATACACATTGATAAGTTCTGAAAAGGATTATTTCCTTGAAGAGTTATGGGTTTCACTTTATTCACTCCGATTGTATCATCCCGAGGCTACGGTCAACGTACTGGTAGATGAATCTACGAGAAAGTATATGGAAGCATTTCCAAAACTTTGCGATATGATAACGAATATAGTTGTTGTACCTGTTCCTGAAAATTACAATGCCAAACAAAGGTCACGAGTGTTGAAAACATCATTTCGAAAGTATTTGAAAGGAAGCCTTCTGTTTTTGGATACCGATACGGTTGTATGCAAACCATTAGATGATGTGGATTCGTTGACGTGTGACATCGCTTGTGTTCCAGAAATGCATTTACCTTTTGCAAAAATGCCATTTGCTCCTTATGGGTCAGTGAAGGCAGCTTTGGATGTTGATGTACATGATTGTCCTTATTATTTTAATTCTGGCGTGATGTACGTGGCTGACACCGAGAAAACGCATGAGTTCTTTAAGAGGTGGAATGAGAAATGGACTTATTCTTGTTTCGAACGAGGTAATAGTCAAGATGAACCAGCATTCTGTGTTACTGATAAAGAGATGGGATTTGTTATACAACCTCTTGCTGATATATATAATGCTCAGGTTGCAATGTCTTTGAAATATTTTGCTGATGCAGCGATTGTGCATTGGTGGCACATGTCATTCATAGAAGATCAAAGTTATTCTCCTTATTTCAGTTTGCAAATCTACAAGGAAATCAAAGATGCTAAGGGTATGACTGCACATGCAGAGGAACAGATACGCAATTGTAAACAAAGCTTTACGTCTCCAAGTATTCCTGTAGGTGAGGATATTATGTATTTTCTTTATTCGCCAGCAGGTAAGATATTTAATCGAATATACAGGGAAGGTGGAATCGCATCTAATCTTATGCTGAAAGCGGCATTTTTATTGGATAAACTAAATCAATTGGTTCATCGTCATCATCGTGCTAAGTAAGTATGAAATGGGTATGATGACTTAGATTTTAATTAATAAGATGCAGAATGAGGCAAAAGTATAAGTTTAAAACGGATAAGAATAACTGATAAGTCAGTAAATAGAATAATGAAAATAGCTTTTATATCTACATTTTTTACAGGTGCAACTTTGCCCCTAATGAAACATTTGGCGGACAAAGGTTACACCACTGATTTATATTTATTATGTAAACAGGGCCAAAAAGGATTAGAGACTTTACCTTTTGACGAGTCGGTTTTCGGAAATCGGATAAGTCAAATGAAACAAGATAACCAAATATATAATTATTTGGATTTTGAAAAAAGTAAGATATATTTAACACCCTATTATATTGTTCGTAATAGAAAATATCTTGTTGGCTTTATTCCTTATTTTAAAAACAAATGGATATTCCATCAGATGATTACTAAAATCTTGAAGGAAAAGTATGATGTTATATATATCATAGCTAATGAGGAGCATGATGCAATTATTTGTAGGTCTTTAAAAAAACGAGGATGCAAGAATGTTGTGGTTGCATATCATGAGGTAGTTACTAATCATGTAGAAACGCCTGAATTAAAATATGCTGTAAGAAAGACTATGAATTTAGGTTATCCTTTATTGGTGTATTCTCAAAATACAAAAAAAAGTTTAGAGAAATTATCTGGTAACTCCAATATTCATGTCTGTTATTTTGGGCCTTTTGAAACATATCATCTGTTTGACTCAAAAGAGCCAATTATTAAAGATAAATATATTCTTTTTATAGGTTCAATATTGCCTTATAAGGGTTTATCATTTTTCTACGAGACAGTTCATGAATATTTGTTGCCCTCTGGGTATAAATTTGTTGTTGCAGGAAAAGGCTATGATTCTTCTATTGATCAAATGAAGAAGGATAAAAACTTTATACTAATCAATCGTTATTTATCAGATTCAGAATTTGCTAATCTGACTCAATTTGCGTCTTGTATTGTGTGTCCTTATGTCTCAGGCTCACAAAGTGGAATAACTCAAACTGCAATGGTTTATGGTACGCCTGTTGTTGCAACAAAAATAGGAGCATTTCCTGAATTCATAGAAGAGGGAAAAAATGGCTTCCTTGTAGATTATGGCAATAAAATGCAGTTGGCAGATGCAATCAAAAGAGTTGTTGATGAAAAAGAATATGATGACATGTTTGTCCCTCAACAACTTAACTGGGATGGAATAGTTTCGGAAATGGAAACTTTTTTAAAATGCTATCATTATTAAATAGATAAATGTCCCCAATGGAATCGTTACACACTGCTTATTTGTATATATCAAAATTATTGTGTCAAATAATGAAAAGAACTTTAGTACATTTTTTAAAAGGAATAAACTGTCTATCCGTATTTCTGTTGTTATTAATATGTTTAATACCTATAGTCTATAAAGAGGTTTTATCAGAGGAAGGCTTTTCGCTGAGTCGTATTATCTCCTCTGTTTTGTACACACTTCCAGTGTGCTTTCTTTTGGCATGCATCAAGAAGAAAAGGGTGTTTGTTGTTTTGTCGAGCATCCTGATGGTGGTTTCGTTTTTCGAGACCATTATGGTTGTGCTATATAAGAATTTCTTGATAGCGGGTAATATTATTTCTGCACTGAACACCACAGCAGATGAAGGCTCTGGCTTTGTGATGAGCTCGCTTCATGCGTTGCCATGGGCTTTGCCTGTGTTTTTGGTTTTCGGATTGTTGGTCTGGAGATATAAGAAACCACAAAAACTTGCTCCTAACTTGTTATGTGCAGCTTCGTTTATTGTCCTGTCAATCGTATTTCTAACTTTTCAGTTACGTGTCAAGTGGGGGGGCAATATCACGACAAGATTTTATGTCGAGCAGAATGTGTTGAGTCGTCCTCCTTATAATTTCTGGTTTCAGTCCTATAATGCCATAGAGCAGCAATTTCAAAAAGGATATATAAAAGAAGCCGAAAAGATGAAGTTTGGTGCGAAACGACCAAAGATAAATGAAAAAGAATCTTATGTTCTTGCAATAGGTGAGTCTTTGCGATATGATAATTTGTCTATAGCAGGGTATGGACGCAAGACAACCCCACTGTTGGAAACATTAGAAAATCTCACGCTTTTTAGCGATTATTATTCTGCTGCTAATCTTACTATGTATTCTGTCCCCCAAATAGTGACAAGAGCCACGGCTGATAATTTTGTGTTGAACTATCAGGAGAAGAGTATCATACAACCTTTCAAGGAGTGTGGCTTCAAAACTTTTGCTATAAGTGCTGACAATCTCATTTGTAATCAGGCTTATAGATATTTAGTAAAAGGATGTGACGGGATATTCAACTATAATGCGGGAGAAGATGCAAGACTTGCAGATATCGTAGATTCTTTATCTAATATCTATCCGAAGACGTTCTTTATCGTACAATTCTTTGGTAATCATAGTCCTTATAGGAATTTTAAAAAGGAACAGAATATCTACAGACCTAATCCTGTTTTTGATAATTCTTCTTGGACTGATCATCAAGCAGTAGTAAATGCATACGATAATACGGTATTGTTTGCAGACTATAATGTGTATCATATTATCAAGGCGATAGATAAACCTGGTTATCAATCTGCTTTCTTGATGGTTTCTGACCATGGTGCGGATTATGATACCGGAGTCAGTGATCATGGTGGTAATTGTAATCCACGAAAGGCAGAATATCATGTACCGCTTATCGTGTGGAACAGTAAGGTGTGGGGAGATAAATATCCTCAGAAAAAGGCTAACCTGCTTTTAAATAAAAATAAACCTGTTAATTCTGATAATATTTTTTATTCTGTCTGCGACATGGCAGATATAACGATAGATAAGAAATACTCTAAGCCAGAATGGTCTGTTTTTGCCAAAAATCTAAAACCTCATGAGCGCAAACTTCTTGTGCCTGATGGAAAGAATTATATAATCGTAAAATGATAAAATTCCTGTTATATTTAATAAATTGTTATGAAACAACGTATTGATTATATTGACAGAATGAAGGGCTTGACAATCTTCTTGGTTGTCATGGGACATGTTTATGGAATGACTTTCGCACAGTCTGAGAACATAACATACAAATGGATAAGTAGCTTTCACATGCCTTTGTTCATGTTCTTGAGTGGACTTGTGGCTTGCTCAGGTGTTGTGGCTCCGTATTGGGGCATCGGGAAACTTAGCAAAAAGTTGAAAGGACTGCTTTTGCCGTTGATTGTGTTTGGAATGTGTTTCACAATGACGTTCTCAAAAAACTTCTTGACTGGCTTGATCGGCTTTCTTGAATCGCCAAATAAAAATGGGTACTGGTATCTGATGACATTGGCGGTATTTTATGTGTCGCTTTCGCTGTATCGCTTGAATGTCAAGCAGAAATGGTATATAGATGCTGCATTGGCTATCGCAATCTGGGGGGGGTACTTCGTTCTATGGAAATATACGGCTCAGACAAAGGATTACTTCTGTCTGCTGAATTGCGGTAACTTCTATCTGTTCTTTATGCTTGGCGTTTTCACCACAAAGTACCGGTTGTTAGAAAAGGCGAAGAATGCCAACTGGCTGTTCTCTGTCTGCATCGTGCTGTATGCAGTCTTGTTCTGCGTAGAGATGCCGATACATGCTTTGGATAGTTTGAACAGGCACATCTTCATGCCGTTCTGCATGGTGTTTGTCATTGTAACATTGTTTATGGCACGCCACGGCAAGATGTCTCGCTTCGAACGTATATTAGAGTATGTGGGCAAGCGAACACTCGATATTTATGTGCTCCACTATTTCTTCATCAGTATTGCTCATCTGCAAGACGTGGGTAAATACATGGAGGAATCAGGCAATAGTCTGCTGATGTTTGTATTGGCAGTCGGCTTAGCCACGGTCATTACAGCTTTGTCTGTTGGTATCGGAAATGTACTTCATAAAGGACAGCTGATTGAAAAATTGGTTTATGGAAAATAAAAAGATACTATTAAAGGCAGTCCCTCCTTATATACATCCAGGCTTTCTTAATTTTAAACTTGCTCCTTTTGAGGCATGGAAGAGATTAGGAGGGGATGTGGCGAAGAGTCTTTATCCACCGAAGTGCTTGCATGGAGCAGCATTTCGTTGGGAATTGCCTACTTTATGGAAAAGTAAGAAGGAGGCAAGGCTCAGATTTGTGGAACCTGTGTCTTTGCTATTTGATACGTTTCCTGATTATGCAAGATATGAGGTTGTCCCTATGTTCTGGGACTGTTGGCCTTGCTATTTCGAAAAGACTTGTGAATGGTTGCGCAGGCATCATGTGAAGACTGCTATCTTTTCTTCTCGGCAGACTGCAGAGAAAATGCAAGAACGTTTCTCGGGGAAGAACATGGGATGGCAAAAAATAAATGTCATCTGGTGTCCTGAAGCTGTGGATGATTCTGTTTATCAGAAAGGAAAGCTTTTAAAAGACAGAAATATTGATTTGTTGGAGTTTGGACGTTCCAATGACAAGGCATTTAAGGCAGATCAGTTGGAGTCTGTTTTTGATACAAAGAATTACAGTTTGAATCATGTCTGTACGAAGCAGAATGGTAAGTTCATCTATACCAATGAGCAGCTATATGAGGCGATGGGGAATGCTAAAGTAACTATTGCAATGCCACGAAGCATCACTCAGCCAGAGATTGCCGGTGATATAGAAACCCTTACGCAGCGCTATTGGGAATGTATGTTCTCAAGAATGGTGATGGTGGGGCATGCTCCGCAGGAACTCATTGGCTTCATTGGATATAATCCTGTAATAGAGTTGACTGATAAAATCTCGCCAGAAGAGCTGATTGCTAATGTGATAGAACATATTGAGGACTACCAGCCTCTTGTGGATAAAAATCGTGATACGGCAGAAAGGCTTGGAAGTTGGGATGTGAGAATGAAATGGTTGATGGGAGAGTTGTCTAACTTGTATTTGGTTTAATAATTATGATGCATCGTATAAATTATATTGATAGAATAAAGGGCTTTGCAATTTTTGTAGTTGTATTTGCTCATGTCTTACTTTTTAGTTTCGATATGGGAGATAGTTTAGCCTATCGATTCTGTGCTTCTTTTGAAATGCCTCTGTTTATGTTTGTTTCTGGTTTTGTTGCTTATATACAGCCAGATGGGGGGGCAAATCGGAAAAGGCTTGTTAAGCGTTTCGTGGCTTATATCTGCCCAGCTTTTATAATTTCGTATGCCCTTTCTCTTTATGACTATATAATCTTAGGCAGTAGAGATATAAATATGATAGATACATTGACGGGTGGGTATTGGTATTTAAAAGCTCTTGCCATTTTTGTTTGTTTACAAGCGATACTGATAAAATGTAAGAAAGTATGGATGGAATTAATGTTAATAGCTGTAGCTGAGTGCATATTCTTGGCTGGTTGGAAATCTAATCCAATTCTTCATCAATTGTTTTGTTTAGAACATTGTTTTTTCTTTTATCCATTTTTTATGATGGGTTACTATTTCAGAAGATATCATTTGGTAGATAAGCTGAAGGCTAATAATTGGGTATTCACCTTATCAATCATTGGTTTTATTTGTATGCTGAATTTGCATTTTGATATTCATGCTTTGAGATTTCTTTCAGAAAGGTTAGTTAGACCTTCATTGGCTATTTTTACTATTGTTTATCTTTTTGCAATACGTGAAAACGAAAATAGTAAGTTTGAGCAATGGTTAAACCGTATCGGTACGAAAACACTTGATATTTATATCTATCATGGAATTTTTGTATTGGGCTCTTATGCATGTTTTGATATGAAATTTATTCAAGACTGTGATATATTCATAGCTAATCCCATTTTAAATTTGATTCTTGCTATTTTCATATCACTATTCCTTATATATATATCAATATGGATTGGATGCTTAATTAGGAAAAGTAAGCTATTAGAAAAGGTGATATATGGTAAGTTTATTTGAACTTCTATTGTACTCAATTGATATATTCATGATAATAATTTGGCGATTTGTCAGAAAAATCATATCTTTGCACATAGTAATCAAATAAGATATATAAGATGAAGAATTTATGAATGTGGAACTTTGCTTCTTGTTTGAGAAGTTTGAGTTTTTTATATAGATATAATTTACATGATACCAAAAATTATTCATCTCTGTTGGTTGTCGGGTGACCCTTATCCAGTGGAGATTCAAAAGTGTTTAGATACATGGAAGAAGTATCTGCCAGATTATGAAGTCTGGGTGTGGGATACCAAACGATTCGATATAAATAGTACTATTTGGACAAAGCAAGCATTTGAGGCTAAGAAATATGCTTTTGCTGCAGATTATATACGCCTTTTTGCTTTGTATAACTATGGTGGTATCTATTTAGATTCGGATGTTTTGGTGTATAAAAGTTTTGATCCATTGTTGAATTTACCTTATTTTATCGGGCATGATCAAATTAGAGCTTTTGAAGCGGCTGTTATAGGAAGTGAACCTGGTTGTAAATGGATAAAGGATATGTTGGATTCCTATACAGGCAGGTCTTTCATTCAAGAAGATGGAAGTTATGATATGCTGCCTCTTCCTTGCCGTTTTCATCATGTTCTAACAGGTTTGGGCTATAAATTCTGGAGAGTTTCGGAATTATCGTCTTTGAATCTTTTGGATTACGATTTAGAAAAGAAACAGATGTTTATCTTTGATAAGAATAACTTTAATAGCCGCAATGCTATAGAGGTATTTCAGACAGCAAAGAGTTTCTGTGCTCATAACTATGCAGGTAGTTGGCAAAAGAAAACTCAGGTAAAGTCTATTAAAAATATATTGCCGAAATGGCTCGTACAATTAGTTTATGTTGTAGGGCAAAAGACTTGGGCCCGTAACAAATATAGTTGGTTCCAAATACCATTTGAGAATTAATCATTTAACACTAATTAAAAATACATAAAATAGTGAAAGGTATATCTCGTTTTTTCACCCTTTATTGGATTATCTATTTTCCTACATGTATTGCATACAATGATCTTCCGGGTTTCTCAAGTATTGATGAAATCATGATGGGAATCTTGTTTGTCTATACTTTTATGAAGTATAGTAATCGCAGTATCAATAGGTACCCATGGAGGGAATTTATAGTGTGCTTGAGTGTTATCGCATTTTATACACTTTATTCTTTAATGTTTGGAATGAATGTAGCTGGCGGTGTTTGGTTAGATTTGATGCAAGAAATTCGACCCTATTCCATTATTTTCTGTACATGGATTTTGAATCCGAGGTTTACAAAGAAGCAAAAGAAATGGATGTTGGGAACGATGGTTTTAACATTGTTCTCTTGGATAGTTTATCATCCCGAATCTATCGAATCTACAAATGCTGAGTTCCCTGTATTGGGGCAGTTGGCCATCTGTACGGGTATGTCGTGGTATTTATTGACAGAAGACACGAAACGTAACCGATATATTGCTTTGGCATTGGTGCTGACTGGAATGTTTGCCCCTAAATTCAAATTTATGGGAGAGGTGGTTTGTTTTATCGCATTCATCTTCTTTGTGAAGAAGAAATTGAACTTTCAATCTACCAAAACGATATTATTTGCTTGTATTTTGGTGATAGTAGTCTTGGCCGTGACTTGGACTCGATTTGATGCTTATTATGTGTCGGGGTTGAGTAATGATAATTTAGCACGTCCTATGACTTATAAAACTTCGTTAAGGATCCTTTTGGATTATTTTCCTTTTGGTTCTGGTATGGGATCTTTTGCATGTAATGGTGCCTGGAAGTATTATTCGCCTCTTTATTATGAATATCATTTGGATGAAGTCTGGGGATTAGGTGAAGGTGGTGGATTTATCTGTGATGCTTATTACCCCACCTTGGCGCAGTTTGGTGTTGTCGGTGTCTTTTTCTTCTGCTGGTTCTGGAAGCGCAGGTTGGTTGCTTTCAATCAGATAGTAGATATGCGTTATTATCGTGTAGCCATGATCACTTTCTGTTGCCTTGCTATAGAGCAGACAGCCGATTCTTCTTGGCTCTCAGGTAAAGGAATGGGGTTTTGTATGCTTCTTGCCCTTTGTCTGAATGCTAATAGAAACAGGAGAATGCAGATGCTGTCAAACGAAAAAACAGTTTGAGAGTAGATAGAACAAAAAGAGTTTAATTATATCATACTTTATTATATATGAGTTTATTGAGAAAAATAATAGGTTTGCTTCGTGCGAGTTTGGTGGTTGGTAGATACCCTAATTGTCATCCAACCGTTCATCTTGGAATGAATGTTCGTGTGTACAATAAGAAAAATCTTGTGATGGAGGAACACACAAATATTGATCGTGGCGCCATTATCATGAATACTCGTGCAAAGGTTATCTTTAAAAAGTGGTCGGGTGCAGCTGTAGGTTTACTTGCCGTTTCTGGAAATCATATGTCGGTTGTTGGCTGTAATATAAAACAAGTAACTGACGAAATGAAGGATAAACTGGATGTAAATCACGAAATGGACAAAGATATTGTGGTGGAGGAAGACTGCTGGATAGGGTCGAACGTGACACTTCTTTCTGGTGTGCATATAGGAAGAGGGGGTATTGTTGGTAGTGGCTCTGTTGTGAGAAAGAATACTCCACCTTATGCCATTGTTTCGGGAAATCCAGCAAAAATTGTGGGATTTAGATTTAGTCCTTCCGAAATCATTGAACATGAGAACGTACTTTATGCAGAAAATGAACGACTGCCTCTGGAAATGTTGGAAAAAAACTACAACAAGTATTTCATTAATAGAATAAAAGAAATTAGAGATTTTACAAAATTATAAACCAATAAAAAATTGAATTATGGAATTAAATGAATTTATTGCAAATTTTGCAGAACAGTTTGATGACACTGATGCTTCAGAAATTCAGGCCAACACTGATTTTCATGATATTGATGAGTGGGGAAGCCTTGTAGGTATGGGAGTTATTGCAATGGTAAAAACTGTTTATGGTAAAACCATTACAGGTAAGGAAATCCGCGAGTGTGTTACCGTAGAGGACTTATTTAATCTCGTAGCATCAAAGTAAAGAATGGGAATATTTAATCCTTTCACATTAGAGGGTAAAACCATCTTGGTGACGGGAGCATCTTCTGGAATAGGCCGTGGTATTGCCATAGCCTGTTCCAAGATGGGTGCTACTATTGTCATTAATGGCAGGAATGAGCAAAGACTTGCTGAGACGAAGAAAGATTTGGAAGGTGATAATCATATGTCATTGGTCGCAGATCTTAGTGATAGCCAGTCTTTGTCGTCGATGGTTGCACAGTTACCAAAACTGGATGGAATTGTGCATTGTGCGGGAATAGGACAGCGTGTTCTTTGCAAACAGCTACAAGAGGAAGATGTTGATGATATGATGGGGGTTAATTTTAAAGCACCGGTTATGCTTCAGACTGAAATCTTGAAACAGAAGAAAATAAGCAAAGGAGCATCTGTCGTTTTTATAGCATCTATTGCATCAAGTTCGCCAACTGTGGGAAATGCAATTTACAGTGCTTCAAAAGGGGCTGTTATCTCTTATGCTAATTGTTTAGCTTTAGAATTGGCTCCAAGACAGATAAGGGTAAATTGTATTCTGCCTGCTATGATTTGGACAGACTTAATATTCAAGGGTGGATTAACCGAGGAGGAATTGAGAGAAGATGAAAAGAAATATCCTCTTAAAAGATATGGTAAACCTGAGGATGTCGCCAATTTGACAATTTATCTTTTGTCTGATGCTGCAGAATGGATGACAGGGTCAAGCATTAAGATTACAGGCGGTGAACAATAATTTATTTTGATTTTTTATGGCGTTTATAAAAGGAATTTCATATTATTTGCCTGAAAAGGTGATTACCAATGAGGAACTGGTAGCTGAGTTCCCAGAGTGGAGTGTTGATAAAGTAGCAAAAAAGGTAGGAGTTTATTCCCGTCATGTGGCTGCTGTTGATGAAACGGCAGGTGATATGGCAGAAAAAGCAGCTCTCAAACTATTTGAGGAGTATCACATATCGCCTCAGGAGATTGATTTCGTGTTGCTTTGTACGCAAAGTCCGGACTATTTCCTTCCTTCTACTGCTTGTATTCTGCAGCATCGTTTAGGCATCCCAACTTCAGCAGGTGCTTTGGATTATAATTTGGGATGTTCGGGCTGTGTTTATGGAATGGCGATGGCTAAGGGGCTTATTGCTGGTGGTATAGCAAAGAATGTCCTGGTGCTGACGGCAGAAACTTATAATAAGTATCTTCATCCCTCAGACAAGAGTAATCGCTCTATCTTTGGTGATGGGGCAGCCGCTTGTTTAGTATCAACAGAAGGTATTGCAGAAATAGGTGAGCTGGTTCTTGGTACTGATGGTAATGGTGCCGAAAAACTAATTGTAAAAACTGGAGCTGCAAGATGTCGTATGCAGACGGGCTATCATGATGTGGATGATGAGGGGCATTCTCGTTATGATGACTATTTATATATGGATGGTGGCGGTATCTTCAATTTTACGCTTGATGCGGTTCCTGTTATGATGAATGATATTCTTTCAAAAAATAAAATAGAGAAAGATGCTGTTGATTATTATGTTTTCCATCAAGCAAATAAATTTATGTTGAATACTATTCGCAAGGTTTGTGTACTTCCTAAAGATAAATTTTATGTCAACTTGGAAGAAACTGGCAATACCGTATCTTCAACAGTTTTAATAGCATTGAAACAATGTCTTGAGAGTGGGGCTATTCATAAAGGCATGAATGTTATGGTTTCAGGTTTTGGTGTAGGCTTAAGCTGGGGGGGAACTATCTTGAAGTTTTGATGGTATAAATGAGTAAAGTATTAATGGTCGGCTCTGCCGAGCAGAGTGGTGGAGGCGTGGCGAGTGTGCTGCGCCTGATGAAGACGATGCCTTTCTGGGAGAAGTATCATTGTGGATGGCTTGGTACGCAAATCCAGAGGGGATATGGTGTGAAGCTGTGGTATGCGGTGAAGGCTTACTTCAAGGCGCTGTTTACGATATGGCAGTATGATATTGTACATTTCCATACGGTGCCAGACAAGATTTGCCTGATTATTCAAATGCCTGTACTCCTGTTGGCATTGCTCGGCAGGAAGAAGATTATCATGCATATCCACATGGGTAATCAGTTGGAGGATCACACGCATAATCGTTTGTTTATATGGTGTCTGAACCGAGCTGACCGTGTGGTGCTGTTAGCAAAGAAGTGGCAGAAGTGCTTTGCTGAATGGTTTCCTGCTGTGAAAGCCAAGACAGCTGTTGTCTATAATGCCTGTGCTCCAACTCCAGCAGTAGATTATTCTATCAAAGAGAAGAGTATCATCATGGCTGCCTTTCTGAATGACAATAAGCATCCGGATTTGCTCCTGAAGGCATGGAAGAATCTGAAGGCAGATTTTCCAGACTGGCATGTTACCATCATGGGAAATGGTGAAGTGGAGCGCTTTCAGGCTATGGCTCAAACTATGGGTTTGGATGATAGTGTTACCTTTACAGGTTATATCACTGGCAAGCAAAAGGAGGATGTCTGGAATAAAGCAAGTATCTATTGTATGTGCTCCCGCCATGAGGGTTTCCCTATGGTGGTATTGGAAGCCTGGGCAAGAGGGGTTGCTGTAGTAACTACTCCTGTGGGTGGTCTTCCTGATGTGATAGAAGAGGGTAAGAACTGCCTCACTTTCCCATTTGATGATGCAGATGCTCTTACCATGCAGCTTTGCAAGTTGATGTCGGTTCCAGAACTTCGCAGGGATATGGCTGAATATTCCAAAAGCTTCGGAGAAAGGGTGTTTGCTCCTGTTATGGTAAATGAGAGCATAGAGAAGTTGTATGAGGAGATATTAAAAGGCTAACTAAATAGCAGGAAGAGCTATTTTTGTGGTAAACATAATAAAAGAAGGGATATGCCGTTATAATAAATGTAATAGGGACAAAAAGGAAACGCCCTAATAGAGCTGCAACTCTATCAGGGCAAACCATAAATCAGATAGGTAAATTACTTCTCGTAATCAAAGCGAGCATTTCTCGTAATGTAGGCACTTAATCCTGCGCCTTCACGGGCTAGTCTTTTCATTTGCTCTACATTGTACGAACCTGCACTTGCATAACTATAAGAATAGGTCCTTCCGCCTTGGAACATCACGTTAATACGTGTAGGTTCAATCTCATAGCCAAACAGGTGAGTTACCTCTCAAATTTCTGTAGGGTATCATAAAACCTCCTTTTGTTCTATGGTAGCATTTACAAGCTACCGTTATACATAGAAAAGCCTCCTTACCTTCTCCAAAAAGGTTTGGAGGTCTTTCATTAACAATTCTCGTATTCTCTGTAAGTCAGGGGAGAAATCTATAAGAGCCCTCTCGCATTGGCATTAATGTTTTGGCTGCGAGTGCCTAAAAACTCTATTTTAGCATATGCAAACATTATGCCAATATAAATTCTCTTTCTTTATTTATTTTTAACGACATTTTGTCGGTTTTGTATGTCATATTGCCGTGCTTTAGTTAATAAAACGCAATATTGGCACATTGTTGTAGATGAAGAGGACGGGTTGGGCTAAGGATACAAAAGGGTGATAAATTCATTTAAATAATAATAGCTAATGTGATACTATGACTAAGGATCGTTTATATTCGTTGGATATGATGAAGTGCATGGCTGCTATCTTCATCACGAATTCTCATTTCCAACCGCTGTATGAGGGGGTGAATACTGCCTTTGCTACTTTTGGGGTGCAGGGTAATGCGCTGTTCTTCTTTGTAGCGGGGTATCTGCTGATGATGGGATTTGGAAAGCATAAGGAGCTGAGCTTTATCGATTGGTTTAAAGGGAAAATCAGGAGGTTGTGGCCTGCGGTGTTTATCTGGGTGGTGGCAGCTAACCTGATATGGGATGCTCCGCTGACTTTCGATAAAATGATATTGGGGAGTGACTATTGGTTCTTGCAAACTATCGTAATTTACTATGCTTTATTCTATCTGCTGATAAAGGTGTTGCCTGCTAAATGCCGATTCGGGGGGGCAATAAATATATGTTTTACCTCTTCGGTTTGTCGGTAGCTTGCTCTGTGGCTTATTTCTTTTGGATGCCTGTGGCTGAAGGTTCACCGTTCCATACGAGCTTTCATTTCGTATGTCATTTCAGCATCATGATGATGGGGGCTTTGGTGTATGTCTGTCGCGACAGAATAAGAACTGGTCATTGGGTGAAGGATGTGTGCGGTATGGCGCTTTCGTTTGTCTTGTATTTCCTGATATTGGCTATCGGAAAGAACAAGACAGGATGGATGTATGATGTCCAGGTGCTGGCGCTTGTGCCTCTGCACGGCTTTGTGTATTATGGGTACAAAGTGGCTTCGTATAAATGGACTGACTGGTGCTTCAGAAAGAGGTTCTTGGGTAAAGGAATCTCTCTGGTTGCTGGGCTTACGCTGGAAATCTATATCGTGCAGTTTATGCTTATCACTAATAAATGGAACAGTGTGTTCCCTTTGAATATCATTATTGTGTTTGCCATTATTTGTATAGCTGCATATCTGCTAAAGGTAATGACCGCAGCTTTTCTTTCGCTGCTATCGAAAGATAAGTTTGCGTTGGAGATTTAATGAAAAATCTGATTTATGAAGATATTAATCAATGCATACGCTTGCTCGCCTGATATGGGAAGTGAGCCGGGAATGGCATGGAACTGGGTGAGCAATCTCGCCAAGTTCTGTGAACTGTATATTATTACCGAAGGGGAGTTTCGGGACAAAATAGAGGAGGTGGTGCCTACCTTGGAACAGGGGAAGAACATGCACTTCTATTATAATCCGGTATCGGAGGAGATTCGGAAGATGTGCTGGAACCAGGGGGACTGGCGCTTCTATAAGTATTATCGGGAGTGGCAGTGGAAGACGTATCTCTATGCTAAGGAAATCTGTAAGGTGGAGAAGATTGATGTGCTGCATCAGCTCAACATGATTGGATTCCGTGAGCCTGGCTATCTCTGGAAACTGTCGCAAGAGAATGGGGTGCCGTTTGTGTGGGGACCTGTGGATGCCAAGGATAAGTTCCCTGTGGCTTATCTGGATGGTGCTGGACTGAAGACCAAGTTGTTTATGCGTCTGAAGAACTTCCTGACGGGTATCCAGCTGAGGTGTTCTGGTCGTGTGAGAAAGGCTGCGCGACAGGCTTCGGTGGTTTTCTCTGCTTCATCTAACTCGCAACGCTCGTTCAAGAAGTATATGGGTATTGACTCGCCTCTGCTCAATGAGACGGGGTGCTATGTGCAGGAGCATCCTTTGCTGGATAAATCGGGAAAAGATACATTTGATGTGCTCTGGGTTGGCAAAATGGATTTCCGTAAACAGTTGGGATTGGCTTTACTATCTATAGCTGAGTCGGGAAATGACAGGCTTCGCCTTCATATTGTTGGCGGAGGTGATGCTGAATCCTATCAGATGTTGGCGGAGAGTTATGGCATTGCAGATAAGTGTATCTGGCATGGTGCAGTAAGCCATGATGAGGTACAGAGCATCATGCAGAAGTCGGATGTTTTCCTCTTTACCAGTGTGGCAGAGGGTACTCCTCATGTAGTTTTAGAAGCTATTGGCAATAATCTTCCTGTCGTTTGTTTTGATACTTGTGGTCAGGGTGATGCTGTGAATGATAAGGTTGGTAAGAAGGTTCCTCTTTCTTCTCCTTCTCAGTCGGCTCATGATTTCGCCAAACTCCTCAATGAGCTTGAAAATGACCGATCTTTGCTGAAGCTCCTTTCGGAGAATTGCAAGGAAAGACAAAAGGAGCTTTCCTGGGAGGAAAAGGCTAAGGTCATGGTAGAGTGGTATAAGAAAGGGAAAATGCTTTGAAAAAGCTTTTGAAAAGCAAAGTTTTCGAAAACCCACCAGTCCTTCCTTTATTTCCTACGTTCTATCATAACGAGTGTTTCCCTCTTGTATTGTTGGAGGCTATGGAACATGGTTTGCCTTGCATCTCGACGACAGAAGGGGAATACCAGGAATTGTTGATGATGGTAAGACGGGTTTCCTCGTTCCTATGCATGATGTTGCTGTGCTTGCAATATGACATCAGACCACCTATATATCATCGGAAACGGATTTGATTGCTATCATGGGGCTAAATGTTCTTATGCTGAGTTTAGAAAGTATCTGCTAAGACATAGGCCTTATGTGTTGGCAACTTTTGACCTCTATTTCGGACCGAGGTCGCTGATGAACAGCTTTGAAAGTTTCAAGGATTGCTTGAGGTGTCTCGAGATTTCATGGGGATGCTCATCTGGCGGCGTCTACCCAAAGACAACATGGGCCGAGAACAATCTGTGGTGGCGGTTTGAAGAGCATCTGGCTGACCTGAACAGGGAGAAGGTGCTCGATGTTCTTGATATTGTCTTGCCTGATTGTGACGAAGATTCGGATGGGTTCAGATATTGCGACTATTATCTGGGGCTGGACGGCATATCGGACATGCTCAACTCTTGCACGTTTGAAATGAGGTATCAGCTGCATAAGTGGATTAACACGTTGGCGTATGAGAAGGGGTTTAAGAAGCGTCTGCTTGATATCGACAAGAATGCCCGGTTCCTGACGTTCAATTATACAGATTTTCTGGAGTCGGTCTATGGCATCGGGAGAGAGCAGATAAGGTATATTCATGGCAGTAGGCATGACAGATATGGAAGCTTGATAATAGGGCATAGCGCCGATGAAGAAGGGGGCTTTAAGGCTTGGGTGAAACGTAACGAGCACAGACGAAGGTATAGACCTAACCTTAAAGACAAGAGGGGACGTTATTTTGCCAATGACAAGCTTGCGTATCTTGCTTATTTCTTGAAGGACGAGGCTAAGGGCAACTGGAGGTCGTCTGTCAGGTATAATGCGGTACAGGAGGCCCTGGGACGGTTTGAGGATTATTATGCCATTAACATGAAGCCTACGGAGAGCATTATTGCGGCAAACGGGGATTTCTTTGAGGGCTTGGCGTCTATAAAAAAGATTTCTGTTCTTGGCCATTCTCTTTCTGCTGTTGACATGCCCTATTTTGACAGGATCAACAAGGCAATAGGCAAGGATGTTGAATGGGAGATTAGTTGGCATTCTGATGATGACATAAAACATATTGAGGCATTTTGCAGGAGGTTTGGAATTTCTTCTGACAGATGTCATAAATTCAAGTTAGAGGAGCTAACTGTGCTCCGAGGCATCCATTCGCCTCTGGCGATCTGATTGTTATCTGTGGTATGGATGCAAGTTGGCATCTTAACGATGCTTAAAACCAGTTCCTGTAGTGGCTCTTGCGAACAAGGGATGTTAATGGTTATGGTGGTGAGGGATCACTCTCTCACCACCTTTTCTAAGTTACATAAGGTCATGGGATTGACAGGGGATAATATGATTGCACCTATGGATGTAAAGAGGGGGAAAATGCTTCTTGATGACATCTTGAATGGAGGCAATTTTGGGCATTATGCCAAGCATCATGTTTTGGGGCAAACCTCCTTTGCCTATATCGTGACGCTCGTCTTCTGAGATATTATCCTGCCGAGGCTTTGAGTGAGCCGATGTTCAGAACATGGCACATTCTATGTAGAATGAAGAACAAGAAATAATAGATATACGGCGAACGGCTCCTTCTTCTTTTATAAAGAGGTTCTTTTCGGGGATGGGGCTTAGTAGCCAGTTTTTATAAATCAAAGAGTAAACAATTATGCAACTTCCTGATTTTTGTATATTCGCTTTGCGAATTACCAATGATAATAGCATTGGTAAGAAAATTCTTGATGCCAATCAGTATTACACCTTCTTGGATGGTTTCTACATAAATAATAATTCTGTAGAGTTTCATGCTAAAGAGTCTGGCATAGTAACTTTATACGATGATTATCTGAACCATTACAGGCAAATGTATGTAAATATTTCTGCACTGGTTGGTTCTAATGGAGCTGGTAAAAGTACATTAGTAGAGTTGGTATTACGCCTGATTAATAACTTTTCGGTTTCCTTATTTGGAGATTTACCTTTATTCCCCGCTGCTGAACATTTGACTTATATAGATGGCATGTTTGGAGAATTGTATTATATGTCGGACGGTGTTCCTCATTTATTGCAAGTATCTGGTGAAAATGTAAAATTGTATGTATATAGTAGATACAAGATAGACGAAAAGAACTCACGTGTAATGTTCTCTGCTAAAACATTGGTGCATAATTGGGATAAGAGCAGTTCTTCTCATTCGGATTTAACTTACAAAAATGAAATAGTTAAGCATTTCTTCTACACCTTCGTTTCCAATTATAGTCTATATGCTTACAATCCACATGATTTTAACGACGAAGGAGATTGTTGGTTGAATGGACTGTTTCATAAGAATGATGGCTATCAGACCCCATTAGTCATTACTCCATATAGGAACAATGGAAACATAGACAGCAATACTGAGCGAACACTATCGAAAGAGAGATTGATGGCGTTATTGTTTCATGGTTCAGGATTCATTATTCTGAATGGGCATCTTGAAGTGGTAGGCTTTGAACTTACTCAAAACACGAAACAATATAATTTGGAAGCTCTCAATGCTGATTGTTGTCTTCATTACCTGCACCGGGCCTATCGTAAAATACAAAACATGATTAACGGATGTTGGAGAGAAGAGTATAACTGCGTATTTGATAAAAGCAATGGTCATCCACTTCAAGCTAAGGCTTTAGAGTATCTTGCCTACAAAACGATAAAGGTTGCCATGAAATATCGGCAATATAGAAAATATTATGATGCTTTAGCTGGAGTTAGAAAGTGGCCAAAAGAAAAACATATTTCTGTCGTAAAGGAGATGGTACACGCTATGAGTCTTGATTATTCTCATATAACTACCAAAATTAGGCAAACGCTTTGTTTCTTGGTACAAGGATGTTATCAAGAAGGCTTTCTTAATTTAGAAAATGCCATAAAGATACAAAAGATTGCTATGCGTAGCATGAAAGAAGATTGGGAACAACAGCTTCCACTTTTATATTCCAAGACTGAAGATGTTTTGCCTTCGCCAATATTCAATGTATCCATCATACTCCACGAACAACATAGTGAACAAAATATAACGCTGGAAAAACTCAGTTCAGGTGAACGCCAACAAATTTATACTATCAGTTCTATATTGTACCATTTAGCCAATATAAACTCTGTTCATTCTGATGCTAATAAACAAAGAGTGGCTTATAGCCGTGTCAATGTGATTTTGGAAGAGATAGAGTTGTATTTTCATCCCGAAATGCAACGAAATTTCTTGCTGTATCTTTTGGATGGATTGAGACAAATGTATATGGATGGCATTAAGGCTGTTTCGTTCTTGATAGTTACCCACTCTCCATTTGTATTGAGCGATATTCCTGCAACAAATATTATGACACTGAAAGATGGAGTTCAACAGCACCTTGATTTGCAAAGCTTTGGAGCCAACATCCATGATATGTTAAATACCAACTTCTTTATGAAAGACGGCTGTAAAGGTTTGTTCTCGGAATGGGTGGTAAAGAGAATCATACAAGTTCTGAATATGTATTGTGAAGGCAATGGTTCTGCTGAAGACTGTGGAGAAAGCTCATGGCTGCAAAATTATCCAAAAGAAAAGCTGTTAGGATTGATTATGATGATAGACGAACCTATCGTTCAAAGAGTTTTGCTGAATAAATATGATGCAACTTTTGGTACAACAATATTAGATAAAAGAATCGAGTTGTTGGAGGCAGAGTTAAAAAGGCTAAAAGACAGGAGAAACTGACATGTGGCATTTGGATGATATATCAACGATGGACATGAAAAAATACATTTCATGGATAGAATCTTCCATCGTGGGAAAGGTAAATAAGCTAAGAGACAATGCCGAATACAAGGATTGGTGTGACTATTTAGTACCTGTCATGTCAGATGGAAGTTCAGATACAAGGCTTGTGGAAGATATATTGTCTTCAAAACCTTCAAGGCTTTTCAAATTAAATCATCGCCATTTGAATAATATGTTGAAATTGATGCCTGTAAACCGATATGGCTATCACGACATTTATTCTGAAAAGTTATTAAGAAGATACTTGAAGGCTAAAGCCAAGAAGCGCAGAACGCCCAAACAACAATCATTGATTGACCGATATGAGAAGCTACTGACATTCCTGTATGATGTGTTTGATTACGGCTTGATTAAAGAAGAAGTGGCTTATAACCTTTCACTACTAAAAGGCAGGAACACATGCACTTATTGTAATAGGCAATACACTTTTACCGTAGGGAAGGTTACAGAAAAAGGCAAGATCGTAAGTAAAGTAAGACCACAGTTCGACCATTGGTTTGCGCATCGGCAATATCCATTATTGGGACTAAGTTTTTATAATTTGATACCAAGTTGCTCTGTATGCAATAGTTCGGTAAAAGGAAGTGCACATTATAGCTTGAAGACGCATATTAACCCATATACGACCCTGGATTCCGACACAAACTTTAAGTTTGTTCCAACATTAGAGTATATGGATACATTACATGCAAGCGAGTGGTCTGTACTTCTTAGTCGTAAGAGGAATGGTAAGGAAGACAAAACGATTATAGATTTGGCGCTTGATGAAATTTACGAGAAGCATGGTCCTTTGGAAGTAAAGGACATTATGGATTTCGAGATAAAGAATAATCCGACTTATCTCAAAACACTGTTTGATAAGGTTTGTGTGGATTTGGGAATGATGTACTCTCGTGAAGATGTATTCAGAATGATGTTTGGTGTTGAAGCAGACATCGAGAAGACATTGGACAGACCTTTGAGTAAATTGAAAAGAGACGTGCTTGAGTGGTTGGGGGTTGTTATGTAAAAAGAAATGATTATGGATGCTTTTGATGAAATATTAAGTAAACTACCTTCGGATATAGGAGGCTCTACAGCAGACAATGGCTTTAGCTTCCAAAAGAACTGGGCTTTGAAGAAACTTTTGGAGTTAGAAGACAGTGGTGAATCTTATACTATAATATTTGATTATCATGATGATATAGAAGTACTAGATTCTGATGAAAATGCCACAAATATAGATTTTTATCAGATTAAAACGAGTGTGAATAATTGGACAGCTTCCACGTTATGCAAAAAAGAAACAAATGCGGAAGGGAAACCTAAAAAATCATTCTTAGGTAAGTTGATAAATCATTATTTGGAATTTGAGAATACAAGGAATGTTTATTTTGTGACTAATAATTGTATTTCAAGTTCACTTTTTGATTCACTAGTTAATTCACATGATGAAGTTTTGGCATTCTCAAGATTATCTTTTAAAAAGCAAGAAGAAATTAAAAATAAAATAGAAAAAGAACTTGGTACCAATATAGATAATGAATGGTATAGTCGATTATATCTTGTTCAAAATCAATTGCATCTAAAGGATTCTACAGATTATTTAGTCGGCAAGATTACAACATTTTTAGCGAATCATTTGGGAACATCAGAAATAAATCCAAAGTCCTTTTATGACGCTATATCTGCAGAAATAACAAAGCGTAACGATTATAAGGAATTTTGTCAGAATAAGGAAACCCTATTTTTGCATAAAGCTATATCGAAAAAACAATTTATAGGGTATGTAAATAGCTTGAGAAAATTCACTTCTTTTGAGTCTAAGTGCCAAACTGTAGTTTCTATGTTAATGAATGGTGCATCCTTTCAACAACAACGAAAAATCAAGAAAGAATTGAATACAAATGTGAAAAATGCTTTTTTTCAATATGACAATCTTGAATTTAGAAAGTTGTCAAACTGTATAGAGGTAATCAATGACAATATACAGGATGATGATTGTAATACTTATTGGGATTTAGGAAATAAGGTTTTAGATGAGGTTAAAAGTAAATATCCCAATCCTCTCGGGTATGATGATACTTTTATTTTAGCACTTATTTTTTATTTGATGGCATGAATAATACAGGAATATTAAAGATTCTTATAAGAAATTTAAGGACAAAGAAGTATGAAAAAGTTAAGATTCAAGGAAATCTCTTTCCTGAGCTATTCAAGCAGAAAGGCGAGAAGGATAAGTCTTGATAGTGATATTGTCATTATCAAAGGTGATACCGATACAGGTAAATCCTGTATCTCTAAGTCCTTATTCTCGGCACTCGGAACTTCCATAAAGAGTATTCCAGAAACATGGAAAAACGATAATATTGTGGTTTTATTGAAGTTTACCGTAGATGATATAAACTTCACAGCTCTCCACATAGGAAAAGACTACTATATCTTTAATCCAGATGGTACTCAAAGAACGTTAACAGATTCTTTAGCCAAGCAAGGTAAGGCTATTTATAGTTTGTTGAATATACACCTTCCAAAGATTGAGATTAATGGAATTAAACAAACCTTTTATTCCGATTACCTCTTTATGCCTTTCTATATAGATCAAGATGATGGCTGGGCACAGCCGTGGACTTCTTTTTCTAGATGTGGCAGTAGTACTTTACGAGCAAATACTTTATTACTTCATACAGGAGTGGTATCTGATGAATACTTTTCATTCAAGGTTCAGCTCGATAATGCAATTAAGTCTTTGGATAAAATAAATATAGATTTAGCAGCAAATAAAAGACTGTGTGAGAGTATGAAAAAACGTCTTGTTAAATTTAAGTTGTCTTTAAACGAGAATGATTTCAATGAGGAAATTGCAAATTTTATCAAGAAAATTAGTGAGTTGAAGATTGCTCAAAAAAACAAATTAGCAGAATTAAAGGAACTATACAACAAAAAAAGTTATCTCACTTTCAGCATAGAACAGTTGCACAACAATATTAAAGAAATTGGCAAGGACTTTAATTATGCTATGACGCAGGAGGATGTCATTACTTGTCCAATGTGTGGTTCTAAAGTGAATAATGATTTTCTTGGTAGGCTTGAAATGAGTGATGATATTGTAAAATGCAAAGATTTGATAATCCAAAATCAAAGTGAGCTCAAAGAGATAAATCTTAAAATAGAAAATGCAGAATATAGCAATAAAGAAATAAGAGATAAACTTATTGAGATATCCCAACTAATGCAAATCAAAAAAGACGAATCTAGTTTGGATGATTATTTAAATTCCAAGTTGGAAAAATATTTTGATAACATAATGGGAGAAGAGAAGGTTAGACTGGAAAAAGAGAAAGTAAAATATCAACAAGAGATAGAAAAAATAAAAGCAAAAGTCAATGATGAAGGTAAAAAAGAACGCAAAAAAATGATTGAAAACGACTTTGGAAATTTAGTTTTAAAGTACACTACGAAAATGAAAGTTCGTTTAAATTCAGAGAAAAAGATTTCTTTGAGTACCAATATATCTGTTACAGGAACAAAAGTCCCAAGAACTATTGTTGCTTATACATATGCGTTTATAGATATTATGTGCAAATATGGTGGTCCTGTCCTATGCCCGATTGTGGTTGATGAAATGCGTCAACGTGGTTTAAGAGACAAAGATGAAGAAACGATGTTTTCTTTTCTCGTAGCAAATAAACCCCATGAGGCACAGTTGATAGTTGCAACTTCATCTGATTTGCAATTAAATGGTGAAAATATTAAGGTTGTTGAATTGCATAATCCCAATAATTTATTGGTAGTTGATGATTTTCAGTCTGTTAGCAATGAAATTGACGATTTGCTTTACGACAATTTTACACTCCGATATTAAATTCTAAGGTGGAAAAATACTTGCAATACGAATAAGTAATTATATTTTTTTCACTAGTGTCCACTAAAAAGTAACTACTCAGCACCCCTATAAAAAACTTCTCGTTAATAAACTATAAACTTGAT
>ERZ1026858.39-NODE-39-length-64195-cov-111.127845_pt1 | contig 64195 bp, 86 predicted proteins | sample MGYA00380159_ERZ1026858 | MGnify/ENA primary metagenome ERZ1026858 (study PRJEB33269, sample SAMEA4719795) | human gut metagenome | biome: human-associated habitat; feature: organic feature; material: feces | place: Cameroon | collected 2013-10 ...
AAGTGCCTTATATTCATCCTTATCTAAAACTACAACTTCTAATGCCATACCTACACCTCCATTTCCAAGTTCTTTCTAGCCCAACCTTCTGCCTTTGGCTTAGTCTTGAACTTCTTATCTTTCACTTCATGCCAAACTCCATAAGGAGCGGTCTTATATTCGATGAGAAAAAGACCTTTTTCAATCTTTACGATTCTGTACTCATATACTTTCATACGCTTTACTCCTTAAATTCTTTAAAGATTACACTCTTGCCATCAGAGCGGTCTTCTGGTTCACACAGAAATCCATCTGCCCAATCATTATAGGTTGGGTTGTAACAAGTATCATCATGGTCAAAGAAACAACCATCACAACCTTTCTGCTCAACCGCTTCAAGAACGACTCTTTGTCCAACTTTAAGCTCACTCATCCTTATCTCCTTTCTTTTTAGGAACATACTCATCAAGTTCCTCGTTAAACTCATAGCAGTCAGGGCAGTAGTGCTTATCACCAATCTCAGCCCATTCGCTTTCCATTGCTTGCTCTTTTGCAGTTCCTTCGTCCAACCAAGCCACAATACCGTTAAACTCATCTACGAAGGCTTTTCCACATCTGTCACAAATGACAGAATACATTGTAACTGGCTTAATCATGATTACCTCCTTTCTTAGTATTTTTATCCAATACCTCTTTAATATCAAAATAGTGAGCCTTTACAAAATTTTCCATCTCTAACTTAGTTATTCTACCAATAACTGAAATACCCCCATCCCTTACAGATATTGAGAAATAACAGGTATTGATAAAACTAAGATTAACATCTATGCTTTCATCATTCATAATCTACCCTTTCTTTTTCTAAGTTGATTCTTTCTACGTATTCTTCTTTGCATCTTACCATCTTGTATATCTTCACACTTAAAGTGTGGTTTATTATACCAAGGTATGCAATTCGTTAAGTCTTCATTTCCCGTAATCAGCCCTCCATGTTATTTGTGGTTCCAATCAGTTTTGCCGTTTCCTCATTGTAAGGGATGCAAAAACTCCAAGTAGCACCTACGCACACAAATCTGTTATCTTCATCTATATTACTAAAGAAATCGGCTTGCCATTCTGAATATTTTGTATCTCTAACCAACACCTTATCAAATGGTTTCAGCTCGACCTTTGGCTTCAACTCCACAATCATTTTTTTCTCAGCATCCCAAACCTTGCCATCCTTTGCGAGAGCGTCAAAGAGCTGCTGCTTCTCTTCTTCTGTGGCATATCTTACACCGCTATCTTTACGACACCAAACACCATGAGAAGTTGGAACAACAATCTCTCCAGAAGCTACAAGAGCGACATGGTATTCAAAATCTTTATTCTTATCAAATTTACTAAAGATAAAAATATGATTTTTTGAATGAGCAGTGCTAGGATTGGAGAGTATATCCCCATCCTCGAACTCTGGCTTCTCAATCTCCAAGGTCTCACGATTGAGCTTACCACCCAAACGTTCCTCGATAGTTTTGATGTAAGTCTGAGTAGCATCCTTATCTTCGAGAGTGTAATCACTCGTTGCAATACCATCTTCATCCACAAGATATATGTCCTTTCCATTTGAAAGGACTTCAAATCCGTGCTTTGCCTTAAATAAGGCATAGGTATCATCTGTGAATCCGTTAAAGAAGACTTCTTTCTTACCATCATTACTGATAAGTACATCGCCCTTCTTCCAGGCGAACTTACTCCAGTCACGCATCTCCTTAGAAGGAAGGAGAATCCGTAAACCATCAGAACATCCTCTTACAGTACCAAATTCGGAATAGCCACGATGGCAAGTAGTATTATTATCAGTCTCATTTATACACCAAACTACTGTTTCAGTATCTGTAGTACTGATTGTATCTAACTCTACATCTATGTTATATAACCAGTCATATAACTTAGTTCCTTGCGGCTTATCCTTAAGGATTTCCGCTATATTTATCTTTTCTTCCATAATCATTAACTTGCTTTATAAAAATTGAACCACACCTTGTTGCTCTGCTTATCCTTATAAACAATTGCTGTAGCCATAATCTTAATTTCTCATTATGTGACATTTGATAACCTTGTGAACCATATCTGGCTGCGATTCATTAAAACTATTAATAATCTGACGCTCCATTTCCTTTGGAAAGATGGGCTTTGTCGGCTTCGGCATAGTGAGGACGGCTTGAATCTTTGCCCCCCCATCTAAGGTAAGCAGACATCTGCGAGTAATTTTCTCAAATAACATTTTCGTATCTCCTATTATTTAAACGTTAAACAAAATCTTAGTTTTTTATAATCTAATTATATACCATACCAGCGAAGCGAGCCGAAGGCGAGCCAGCCTTAACCTCATAAGTATTAGCATACACCCTACAGATAACCCCTCCCTTGATATAAGTATAGTTATTGAGTATCATATCCTTTATGTAGTCAATAGAGGATAAAAAACGCTTTTCTATGTTTCTATATTTGCTTAAAATCTCATTTTTGACCGCAAACTTTACTAAATCAAAGGCTTTCTGTACGCTCACGCTTAATTTCTCAGCTATATACTTATATGATATACCATTCTCTCTGAACTTATCGCCGTAGCCAAAACGATTACAAGCCTTCTTAGCCGCCTTCAACTCTTTCAAGCCTTTAGGGTACTTAGTCTGCTGAATCATTTGCTTTGCGTAGTTCTTTCGATTCTGTACATCAATGATAAGCATAGCAGATAAGGTATCTTCTATGAACTTTACATTCTGTGCATAGGCATTCTTTTTAGAATCATTCCTTGAAATAAACTCGATATTAGGAACGAGGACGTTCCTGTGAGAGGTATGACTTTTTAGAGACTTGAAGACGAGACAACGATTATTCTTGCCCGTGAACTCAACCAAGCCCAGAGCCTTCAAGGTATCAATACGCTTACGGACAGCACAGGCACTTACTCCCGTGATTTCGTGAAGCTTATTGATGCTCCATCTTTGCACGGCAGAAGACTTGACCCTTGTCTTGATGAAAAGGGAAAATGCGATTGCCTTCCTCAGTTCGGGATTGCAATACATATCGTTCAATATCTTTCTGCGTATCTCCATTTTACAGATGCTTTAAAAAGTCAAGAGCAGCAAAGAAATGGGGATTCTCTGCTGCTCCGTATTTAGTAGCCTTGCGGCTCACGTAAATCCAAACTCTTACACGTTAGAAAGCTCCCCATAAGCTCGCTAAGTGATAGTGTTCTTTCTGAAACACACCGCAAAATTAATAAAAATCCGTGAAACTACCAAACTTTCTATTAATAAATTTAAAATAATTAATAGTTTCTATTCGCTTTTTAATAGATTTTTATAACTTTGCATCATATTTTCTATTAGTAACCAAATAATAAGTAATAGCGTATGATATACAATCAGTATCAGCAGTACGAAATCTCCGACCGCATCATGCAAGCGGTATGTGAGGTAGGCAAGGTTACCTTCATGGAACTCTGCTCTACGGTGAAGACCGTCAAACTCAACACCCTTAGAGGACTATACTGTCTCATAAGCCGTGATTATTGCATTCACCCCGACCGCTCGGCTCGCCTACTCTGCCGCACCAGAGCAAACGTTATCAACCAAGCACGAAAGTATATGCAATACGTTCAGTCAAAGGATAAGTACACCTTATCTATATATAACCAAATCGTTGAACTCTTAAAAAGCAACAAAAAATGAAAAGAACAGATTATGAGCTTACCCTGCCCGACCAGCTCTTCCCAACGGACAATGACCTAGAGATTCCGACACTCGATATGGATATGCAAGCCAAGGAGTGTCAGTCACCCTTCCTTTGCTTCGGCGAACAGAAGAGAACCTTTAACCTCAATGGCGAAGGCTCTTTGCACTTCTATACCGATGATTACCGCTTCTCAGCTATCTACGAGCACCCTGAGAAGATATTGCAGCATCACCCTGCCGTTATCGTTGAGCCGAACTTCTCCCTATATAATGAAATGCCCGTATCTTTCGGCTTGCAGGCTATCTACAAGAAACGTTGGATTGCCCGTTGTATGCAAGGTAAGGGTATCGGTATCTTCGTTGACCTCAACGTGGCGCAGAAGTTCTATCGCCTCAATATGATTGGCGTACCTCGTGGATGGCGTGCCTTCGCTACCCGTGGATATTCGGATAGACTGAATAACCTCGCCTTTGAGTATTCCATCGCAAGCGATTGGGCAGAAGGAAAAGAACCTCTGTTTGTTATCTACGGCGGCGGTGCTGAGTGTCGGCGGTTCGCCCAGACCCACAGAGGTTGCATCTACATCAACCCCGTTGTCACTACAAAGAAGCAGCTCGCCGCTTTGCAGAAGATTCACGAGGGTGTCGCCTTCATCGGTGAAGAGTTCTCCGTCAAGGCTCAACTTGACAAGCTCACTCCTTTCTCCAAGCAGATTGAGGACTTCCGAACAGATAACCTCTCTAAACAGATTGAGGAAAAGTAAGATTGTTTATGCGAGATATGGCATTTATTTGCTGTATCTCGCTTTCTTTTGTATCTTTGCATCAGCAAAACGGAAATAGCGGAATGTTGTTTTTGAATGTGTCGTAATAATGTTTTTTGTTAAGATTTGGTTAGATGAAAATAATAGTTAGTTTTTAGTCAGTAAGCAGCCGCCTGTGATAGGTAGCTGCTTTTCTTATATATTAAATAGGTATATAATATATAATAGGTACAGAATCTAAGACAAGTCTAAAAATGTCTTAATATAATCATAAGAATCCATTATTTTATATTAATTACTATTAAAATATTAATAAAAACACAAGAAAGATTTGGCAGTCTGAAAAGAAATTATTAATTTTGCGAATGTAAATAAGAAACAATAAGTTTAACAATTTAAAAATAGGAGATACGACAATGAAAAAGTTTAATATGTATGAGTTTGCTAATGAGGCTGTTAATAAGCAGTACAAGGAGTTCTTGGCAAAGTTAGATAAGAAGAACTATACTTATGTATTTGTTCAGAACTTGATGATAGAACTTAAAAATGGTACATGGGTTGCCCTGAATATTGATTTCAATTCTGATATTGTTAGATTTGAAGCTTGCGTAGTGGTAAATCATAAAGCAATAAAGAATATCAAGGGAGGGGATTTATACACCGCAAAGAACCCTACATTTTTCTACGCTGATTCATTGAACGAAGCATTCGATGAATTGGAACAAAATTATGGAAAAGGCAATAATTAATAGCTTAATAATAAATAAGGTAGCTCGCAAGGCTACCTTTTTTTATTTGTTTACACACAATCTATTATTTTCTATTAAAACCCGAATAATCTCCGTAACTTTGCAAATAATAATTATTAAATAGTAAAGTTATGGCAAGAGAAAAGAAAGTATCTCAGACCGCAGCCACCGCAAAGGAAGAGCTGTTTAATAAGCTTGGTGTTCGTCAGAACATAGACATTACCAAGCTTGAATATAACGAAGGTCAGATTGAAGGTCTGTCGAAAAACCCTCGATGGTTACATAATGATGAAGGTAAAAAATTAAAGAAATCTTTAATAGATAGTCCCGAGTTCTTAGAGTATAAGCCATTGATGGTTTATGCTATGGATAATGGTAACTATGTCACTATCTGTGGTAATATGCGCCTTCGTATCGCCAACGAGCTTCGCATTGATGGTCATTCAGAGTTCGATACCCTCCCTTGCGTTATTCTTAAAGCAGATACGCCTATTGAGAAAATCAAGGAGTATGCTATTAAGGATAACGTGCAAGCTGGTAATTGGGATTGGGATGAGCTTGGTAATGGCGAATGGGAGGTAGACAACTTAAAAGATTGGGGTGTTGATTGCTCTTTCATTAATACCGATGAGAACGATACCGATATTGATAAGCTGTTCGAAGATGCTCAAAATACCGAAAGCAAAGCCAAAGATATTAAGGTTTCTGTACATATTCCGCAAGAGTTGGAAGATAAGGTAGATGAGATTAAGGAAATTATCAAATCTGCCGTTTCCGAATACGATGGTGTGGAAATAAAATAATAGAGATATGGAAGTCTATCTTGCGGGGGGGCTTACTGGAAATCTTAGTAAGTTTTGGAAAAGTGTTAGTATGGAATTATATTTAGCAGGGCTTTAAGCAGACCCTATGTTTATGAAAAGGCTATGGAAGTTTTTTTAGCAGGCGAACACCCAGTAAAGAACGGCAAGGATGCCGATTGGGAAGGATTAAATATATTGGAGACTTACTATTATCTACAGAATAATAAAGAGTTTCCTCGATTGATAGGCAATTTTCAGAATTTCCTATTAGATAGTGGTGCTTTCACATTTATGAGTAATGCCGCAAAGCACGGAAATATAGATTGGCTCAGCTATGTTGATAGATATTGCGATTTTATTATAGAAAACGATATAAGATTATTCTTTGAGTTGGATATTGATAAGATTAAAGGTCTCAAATATGTAGAAATGCTACGACAGCGGATTGAAGATAAAACTCATCGCAAGCCGATACCCGTATGGCATATAGGAAGAGGAAAAGACTATTATCTGCAAATGATAAAAGAATATCCTTTCGTTGCCATTGGTGGAATAGCAGCAAAAGAAATGCCCATATCTAAATTTGAGGCATTATTCCCTTATATGATAGGGATGGCTCATAAGAATGGATGTAAAGTTCATGGACTTGGATATACAAGAGTTGATAATCTACAGAAATATAGATTCGATTCCATTGATTCCACAACATGGACAGTAGGGGGGCGATTTGGAGAAGCTTCCAAATTCGAAAATGGTAGCATAAAACGTTTATCATTTAGAGATAAGGGAATTAAATATAAGATGGTGAGAGATAAAGAAGCTCTTACTTTACATAACTTTAAAGAATGGTTAAAATTCCAGCACTACGCTGATAAAAATTTATAGATTATGAAAGATTCATTGATTATTGTATCAGGAGGTATGGACTCAGTAACTCTCCTGCACGAGAAGAAAGAGAACATTGCTCTTGCTATTTCTTTTGATTATGGCTCGAACCACAATCAGAAGGAGATTCCTTTTGCTAAGCTGCATTGTGAGCGACTTGGTATTAAGCATATTGTTATTTCTCTCGACTTTATTCACGACTACTTCAAATCTTCTCTCCTTGAAGGCGCAGAAGCTATCCCCGAAGGTAACTACGATGATGAGAATATGAAATCAACCGTAGTTCCTTTCCGTAACGGCATCATGCTTTCTATCGCTTGCGGTATCGCAGAGAGTAACGGATTAAAGAAGGTGCTTATTGCTAATCATTTCGGCGACCACGCTATCTACCCAGACTGCCGCAAGGGCTTCATTGATGCTATGTCAGAGGCAATGAAGAATGGTACTTACGAGGGTATCACCATTGATGCTCCTTACACCAATATTACGAAGACTGATGTTGCTCGCCACGGCAAGGAGCTTGGCATTAATTACGCTGAGACTTGGAGCTGCTACAAGGGCGGTGAGAAGCATTGCGGTAAGTGCGGCACTTGTATGGAACGCAAAGAAGCTCTCCGTGATGCAGGTATTTCAGACCCAACCGAATACGAGGATGAGTAAGGCAAGCGGAGGTACACGAAACTATTCGGGTAGCCCTAAGACGATGGCTAAGAGAGAATCTGAATTTCAAGCCATCGTCTCTACGGGCAACTATAAAGATAGTTACTTCGATAAAAGCGGTGGTTATTATGTGGTACATAACGACCACAACAAGATTGCTGACCCGAATACCAATAAGGAGATGTATGCCGCAGAAGTTCTTGCCAAAAAGGGTTATCGTGTATATTTGATGAGCGAAAACTCATATATTACGGGAGCAAAGAAGACTGATGGCTTCAAAGAGCATTCCGTGATGGATATGAAAACAATCAACTCGGCGAGTGCCTATAAGGTAGAGAATGCGTTGAAGAGTGCTGCGAAGCAAGGGGCAGAGGTTGCTATCCTCATACAGAACAACAAGGCTATGACAAAAGAATATGTCAAAGACCAAATTTCTATGTATCTCACTCATGCAAAAGGAAATGAAAGAGGTAACTTAAAAGAAGTTATTGTTGTTGGCTTATCAGGCAATGTACATCGTCATAAGCTTTGATGAAGAATAGCAAAGCAGGTACACCTCTTTGCCTTTGAAGAATAAGCGTGAAATCGAGCAGCCAGTGTACTGACCCACCCGATTTATTCTTCTCGGTCGCAAAATTAAGAATAAAAATTGAAATAACAAAATAAAAGAAAGGAAAATTATGTATTATGTTTCAAAAAGAATGGAGATTGCTGCTTGCCATAAGCTGAATCTCTCTTATGAAAGCAAATGTGCCAACCTTCATGGGCATAATTGGGTTATTACTGTCTATTGCAAGGCTAAGAAGCTGAACGAGGATGGTATGGTGATGGATTTTAAGCATCTTAAACAGAAGATTCATGGTTATCTCGACCACGGAAATCTTAATGAGCTTTTGCCTTTCAATCCTACCGCTGAGAATATTGCGAAGTGGGTTACTGAGCAGTTCCCAGAGTGCTACAAGGCACAGGTACAGGAGAGTGAAGGCAATATCGCCGTTTATTGTGATGATAATAAGATTGACGGAAAGGAGGCTCTCTAATGGCTAAGTACAAGGTAAACGAAATCTTCTACTCTATCCAAGGTGAGGGAAGACATGCAGGTAGAGCGGCTATCTTTGTCCGCTTCTCGGGTTGTAATTTAAAGTGTCCTTTCTGTGATACTGATTTTAAGAAGTATGAGGAAATGGGGGCTATTGATATTCTGAATAAGATTCAGTTGCTCTCACCTGATTGCAAGTTCGTTGTCTTTACGGGCGGTGAGCCTACATTACAGGTGAATGAGGAGCTTACTACCCTTCTCCAAAATTGGGGCTATTATATTGCTATGGAAACCAACGGAACGCACAAGATTCCAGGTGGTATCAACTGGGTTACTTGCTCTCCTAAGTGCTTATTCGTTAAGGGCGCAGAACCTATCATTAAGGTTGCTACTGAGGTGAAGGTTGTCTTTGATGGTGAGCACGAGATTACCGATTGCAATATTGATGCAGATTACTACTACGTTCAGCCTTGTGATACGGGTGATACGAAGAAGAATGCTGATATTCTGAAACAGACAGTTGCTTTCGTAGAGGCTAACCCTAAGTGGCGACTTTCTTTACAGCAGCAGAAGATTCTCAATGTGAAATAAATCATTTCGCCTATGAGCAAGAATAAAAAGAAAACCAAGACAAAGTATCGTCCTATCTGCTTTTATTGCGGTGGGAAACTTTGTTGGGATTCATCAGGTGACCGCAGCGAGGATGATGATTCCGTAGTGGACTTCTATCATTGTATGCAATGCGGTACTTCTTATGAGGTATATGAGCCTAATGAGGAGGAGAAACAAGATTATAAAGAATTTTGGAAAGGTTAATAATATGGCTAAGATTACAAAAGAAACAGCAGAAAAGCATATCAAAGAACTCTTGGAGTATATCGGTGAAGACCCTAACCGCAAGGGCTTAGAGGGCACACCTGACCGCATTATCAGAATGTGGAAAGAAATATTCAGAGGTTATGACCCTTCACAGAAGCCGAAGATTACCACCTTTGATAACAATGATGACGGCATCGTCTATGATAACATGGTTATCGACCAAGGCGATTTCCATTCTAATTGCGAACATCATTGTGTTTGGTTTTGGGGCAAGTATTGGTTCGCATATATTCCGAACCCAAAGGGCAAAATTATCGGTATCTCTAAGATTGGTCGTGTAGTTGATTACTGTTCCGCTCGCTTACAGATACAGGAGCGATTGGTACATGACATCGTAGATATGCTGAAAGAAGCTCTCGGCGATGAATATCCACCACTTGGTATTGCTCTCGTAATGAAGGGTCACCATTCTTGCAAAGAGTTCAGAGGCGCAAAGAAGAAGGGCATTATGACCTCTTCTTACCTCGAAGGTGCTTTCAAGGAAGACCCACAAGTGAGGGCTGAGTTTATGAACCTCGTAAATGGTGATAAGTATGAAGGTTAAGTCAGTAAAAACTAAAATCTTGGAGGAAGTAGGTTTTCTGCTTCCTACCAAGAAACTTCTTTCCTCTAGGGAAAAGGTTGAAATCATGGAGCAGTTCTTAATGATGCCAGCTTGCGAAGTAGTGAAGCTACAGCAAGATGGTCGTAAGCCTACTTTTGTACAGCAGATAGCAAAGTTGCTCTATAATAATAATCTCGGAGAGTATTTCGATGTACTGAAAATGTGCCGAGACATGGCAACAGAGGAGGAAGAAAATAAAGGTGCTTTTCTTAAATAAAAGCTATTGTTGGGAATAAATTAGGAATAAAAGCTATTAATATGCCATTATCAAGAGACGAAAGCAAGCGAAAGAAGCAGCTTGCAAACCTTGAAAAAGGTAAGTTTAAAAAAGGTGGAGTTGGCAACCCGAAGGGCAGACCACCAAAGCCAAAGACGATGTCATTGTTCATCGAGGAAATGAAGGAGAAGGGCTATGAAGTGCCTTCCTCTCAGATTATCGCAGAGTCTTTTCTGTATATTGCTACGCTGCCCGAAGACGAACTGAAGGCGGTGTTGGCTGATAAGTCACGCCCAATGATGCAACGTATCATTGCCAAGGGAATACTTAACAAGAAAGGACTTGATGTACTCGAAAGGGTTATTGATAGAGCCTACGGAAAGATTCAGCACATCGACCTTACAAGCAAAGGTCAGCAGATTAAGCAAGACCCATTGCAAGTACACGTTGTTACCAATAATGAAGAATATCAGAAGATTCTCGCTGAGATTCAGAAGGAGAAGGAAAAGAAGGATGCTGAGCCAGATAGGACAGCAGAATAACAAAAGAAGCAAAGAAAGGATAATAGAGATATGCCGCACGTATATTTAGCGAAGAACTACATGAGGGTGAAAGCAGCGAAGGAAGCAGGGTTCACAACTTGCTCTCTTCAAGGAAGCTCACGTTCTGCCAAAACCTACTCTGTTGTGCAGTTCCTTTGTATGCTTTGCTTCAACTATGCTGGAACGACTGTTTCCATCATTCGTGCTGGTATGCCTTCCATCAAGCGAACGGTCTATCGTGACTTCAAGGATATTATGCTCAACTTTGGTTGGTGGAACGATAAGTGCATGAATAAATCAGAGTTCGTTTACACCTTTCCTAACGGCTCCTGGATTGAGTTCTTCTCTACCGATAATGAGCAGAAGGTGCGTGGTTCTAAACGTAAGATACTTTTCGTAAATGAGGCGAATGAGCTTTCTTTCATCGAATGGCAGCAGCTACAGATGCGTACCACGGAGTTCTCTATCCTTGATTATAACCCTTCCTTCTCAGAAGACCATTGGATAAATCAGGTAAACGAAGAAAAAAGCACTTATTGGTTTATCTCCACTTATAAGGATAATCCTTTCCTTGAGCCAAAGGTTATCGCTGAGATTGAGAGCCTTAAATGGAAGAATCCGAGCCTTTGGCGTATTTATGGTTTGGGATTGCGCTCTATGGTTGAGGGCTTGATTTTTAAGAATGTAGTCATTGATGATTATATTCCTATTCAAGCGCACAGACACCGATACAGAGGTATTGACTTCGGTTACTCCAATGACCCTACGGCGATTGTTGATGTGTATATCTACGGAAAGAATATCTATATAGACGAAATATGCTATCAGACAGAAATGCTTGCTTCTGATATTATTAGGGTATTGAAAGAGGATAAAAAAAATATTGAGGTAATATCAGAGTCCGCCGACCCTCGTCTGATTGATGAAATCTATAATGCTGGTATTGATATAAAACCTGTAAAGAAGTTCGCAGGTTCTATTCAAGCTGGTATTATGAAGATGCAAGAATACACAATTCATATAACAAAACGCTCTACAAATGTAAGAAGGGAGTATAATAATTATACCTACCGCCAAGATAAGGAAGGAAAGTGGCTTAATGAGCCTATAGATATGTATAATCACGCCATCGATGCATGCCGATATGTTGTCATGGAAAAGTTATTGGGCGATTATGGCAGCGGAATGCAAGCCGCCGACATTCTCGGTCTGATGGGTTAAAATCGAAATGCTTATGAAACGAATATATGATAAACAGCCAAGGGAGCATCATCGCAAACGCTCCCACTATAATAGCAGAGGAGTAGCCAAATTATCCTTTGATAATGAGAAGGCAGCCGCAAGATACATAAAGAAAAAGCGGCTGCTTGGTTACTCCGCATATCTTTGCAACGAGTGCAATCATTGGCACATTGGAAGACTGTCGAAATAGGCGTTTTTCTTTTGTTTACACAGGGTTTCTTCTTTATACCTATATAAGTTATATTATTGCTAACTTTGCCTTGTTATAACAAAAAATATTCATATATGAGAGCAATAGAACAGATAGTAGCAATACAAGATGCGAACACAGTCCGCTCGGTATTGACAGCAAGGAAAAAAGGCTTTAAGACACCACTGAGTGCGCTTGAAGAACAATGGAATCCGTCAAAGCATAAAATCTTTGATGAGGATTTCCGTCCTAAGAAGCGAATCAAAGTACCTACGGGTCAGTATGACCCTATCACACAGAAACCGATTTATAAGGATAAGAAAGTTGAGCCAGTAAGAATCGCTATCCCTGCTCAGAAATCAATCGTAAATCTTACTGTGGGTTTCTTGCTTATGAATGCCGTTACCTATAAAGCTACGGCACATGGTGTTGATATAAAGAAGATGAACGATAAGCAGCAGAAGCTATATGACGGCATCATGCATTGCTATCACGACAACAAGATGAAGTACTTCGATAAGCGACTTGCCCGTACCCTCTTCAAGGAATGTGAGTGCGCTGAGTTGTGGTATATGCCAACAGACGCAGAAGGAAAGCTCCGAGGTGAAATCCGAGTTCAGTTGCTTTCACCTTCAAATGGTGATAAGCTCTACCCTCATTTCAACGATTTCCATATCATGGACGGCTTCGCCCGTGAGTACTATGTATATGATGAGCTTGGAAAATCTGAGCTACATTTTGATGTATATACAGATAGATTGTGCTACCAGTACACTAATATTGATGGCGCAGGATGGAAGCTTATCTCTGCCCTACCTCATGGCTTCACAAAAGTTCCTGTCGTTTACTATAGACAAGACCAAGCTGAGTGGGAAGATGTTCAATGGGCTATTGATAGAGTTGAGACCTGTATCTCTAATTGGGGTGATACGAATGATTATTTCGGCACGCCTAAGTACTTTATCAAAGGTCGTTTGGAGGGCTTCGCTGAGAAGGGCGAGCAAGGCGCAGTCTTCCAAGGTGGCAGTGATGCAAGCATGAACGTCCTTTCTTGGGATAAATCACCTGAGAGTGTGAAGGGTGAAATTGCTTATCTCTTCAATATCATCTATTCATTTACCTCAACAGCTGATATTAGCTTTGAGAATATGAAGACTTTGGGCAGCAACACCTCGGGTGCGGCTATCCGTTTGATGTTTACCGCTCCTTATATGAAAGCGGATTTAAAGACAGAAATGTTTGGTGAAATGTTCACTCGCCGCTCGAATATCGTAGCTAACGGCATCTGCAATACGGGAGTTTACGTAAAGGGTATCGACCAGAGTGTTGCTGAGCAGATTGACTTTGAGCCAGTCTTCAAGCCATATCTGCCAAAGAATGATGTTGAAATGTTGCAACTTATCACTTCATCCAATGGTGGTGCGAAATCTACCTCTAATCGCCGTGCAATCGAATTGAATCCTCTCAATGATGACCCTGATAAGGTTGAGGAAGAAATGAAGAGTGAACAAGAAGAAGCGTTGGCGCAGCAAGCAGCCCTTTCGGGACTTGGTAGTGCCGCAAGTGGAAGTCAGTCAGTTTCCAATGAAGAAGAGGAAGAAGAATAACTATGTCAAAGAAGCTCACATCAAAACAGCAGAAAGAACAACTGAATAATCTGTTCGCCGTTTATAACAAGCGGTTGGGCAGATTATACAGCGATTATGTCAAGAAGCTTACCTCTCTTGGCTATGGAGAAGATGTGCTCGAAGATGATGCGCTTTTTAACTTTGATAACTTTCCGCAGTTAAAGGCTCGTTTGAACGACATCTTTAATGATTACTATCAGAATAGCCTCCTTTGTTATAAAAGCGGCATCACCGATGGCGTAGCGTTGGCGTATAACCACGATGAAATGGTTATAGGCGGTTATTCCGTGCTTACTGATAAAGCTATAAGGGTCGCACGAGATACCGCCGCAGCCACGTTTATTTCAAATCGCTTGAAAACAAAGAACGGATTGAATCTCACTCAGATTATTTGGAACTACTGCCAACAGACAAAGAGTGAGTTTGAAATGGCTATGAGTAATACCATTGCGGACGGAATCAAAAAAGGCTCATCAGCAGAGGAAGTAGGCAAGAGCATACGAAAGTATCTCAACGACCCAGATATGATGTATCGCCGTTATCATACCATCAAGATTCAGAAGAACGGAAAGAAGAAAGATGTGGTGACTTGGCGCAGACGTAGAATCATTGACGGCAAGGTGCGCTTCGTTGAAGAGCCATTGGAGAAGGTAGGCATGGGTGTTTACCGCTCGGCGAGAAAGAATGCTCTCAGAGTAGCAAGAACGGAGATAAATGCCGCATATCACAAGGCAAGAAATGAACGATGGCAGAACGAACCATTCGTTATCGGTCAGTATATTCATGTATCACCACAGCATAATATTGATGATATATGCAACGACCTTGAAGGTCGCTACCCGAAAGATTATATATGGGTTTCTTGGCATGCTCAATGTATCTGTACCTCAGACCCTATTACCATACAGGGTGAGGAGAAGAAAGCATTTTATAAACGCTTGATGGCTGGCGAGGATATGAGCAACTACGTATCTCCTTTTGCCGTGCTCACTATGCCAGAAAAGTACAATCAATACATCAAGGATAACTCTGAAGCTATCGTGAAGGCAGGAATGAGGGGTAAATTGGCTTGGCACTTACAAGATAACACAAAGTATTGGGCACATCTTCTAAGCCCGTCAGACCGCAAGAAATTGGGGTTAAAGGCGGTTTCTTCTAAGGAGCTTATACTTGCGAAGGCAAAGGAACGCCACGCCCTTAGAACTAAGGAGCAGATAGATAAGATACAGAGCCGATGGGATAAGCATAGACGTGACTATTACAATGGCTTGGTTCATAATCTGCTCGGAAGCAAATCTGTTACGGATATAAAGAGCCAAGACCTCTTTGAACGTTACTATGCTATCCGCTACGCAATCAAGGACAAAAAGAGTGCTTCTGAGATAGCTTCTTTGTTTGATAGATTCAAGCGAGGTTATCAGACTAAACTTGCATGGACTGACCGCAAGGTTGCGATGAATGTTATGAAGGTGGCTGCTAATTACGGAGAAACCGATGTTTCTTCCGTTCTAAGCGCATTAAAGGCTGCTGACTATACATTAGCAAGGAAAGAAGCAAAAACGCTCGCAAACGCCATTTCTGCCATTAAAAAAGATGAACTATCACTTTCCGCTCTCATCCCTGATGTCAATAAGTGGCATAAGCAGTTCACGTCACAGGAATTGCACGGAGTATATGATGCCGTAGAAGCGAAGTTGGCTCAATGGCAAAGCTTGACGCTTGAACAGAAAGCGAAGAAACTACAATTTGAAGCTATTAATTTCCTTGGCGGAAATATGCACGGGGTTCAGCAGAAGTATGCCACTTGGAAGGTATCGCAAGCGGCATATCTAAAAAAGCTTGATGAGGTAAATACGGCGATTGATTGGATAAATATCAATAAAGCTTATGCTGACGTAAAAGGCTATAGTACGCAGAGTAAAGTCTATCACAAGATACTCTTTGACCTCAAAAATGCTATGGTCGCACAAGATAAAGACTTGGCGAAACAGCTTATCCAAGAAGCGCAAGATAAGAAGAACTCTCTCATTCAATTAAAAGCTAAGAGAGCAGCAAACAAAGACGGAAATGGTTCAATCCCATTCGATGCCGACGCTTATTCACAAGCGAGAAAAGATGCGGCTGTTTGGGCGAAAAATACAAAAGATGCCGATGATGTTCTTAGAGCAAAATGTGGTGAGGTATGGCGCAATGCAACCGATGAGGAAAAAAATGCTATCTTTGGATATACGAGTTCGTACCATAATATCAATGAACCTTTGCGAGGTCTCACCTACTATGGTTCAGCAGCAGATACACAGCTTGGTTTAGATAGAATCCCATTGATGGAAAGCATCATTAATAAATCGTACTACGATAAAGATATTTGGCTACAACGAGGTGGAGGTTTGGTTGAGCTTAAAAAATTCGGCTTATCCAATTATGCTTACGCTACAGATGCAGAAATCATGGCTCTTGTAGGCAAAGAAGGTACGGAAGGAGCTTTTACCTCTGCTGGCGTGGCAAAAGGTAAAGGTTTTGGTGGAAATGTTATCACCAATATCTATGCACCTAGAGGAACGAAGATGATGTATGCTGAGCCGTATTCGAGCTTCGGAAATGGTTCGGGTCGCTCTTGGGATGGAATCGCAAAACAATCTACTTTCGGAAGCGAGAGTGAAATCATCCTACAGCGTGGAACTACATTTAGAGTTACTAAGGTAGAAAAAAGCGGTAATACCTGGTATATAGATGTTGAAGTGATAAATCAAGATGTACTTCCATTCCCGTATATCGGTGGTTATCCATACAAATAAAGAAAAGCCACCGTTATTATTCACGAGGGCTTTTCTTGTAATACGTCTTATCATAAAAATCCTTGAAACTCTCAACGCCTTCCTTCATAGGAAGTTTGTTAAGATGAAGATAGCGGTTGAATAAAAGGGCTTTCAATGTGGCAGGGGTATCATCTGTATCATTGAAGGTTCTTAACCCTACCGCAATATACTCATTCAACATTTCATTAAGGAACATTTTCTGTTGTCCTTTATAAACTTTCAAAGTAAATTCTACCCATTTCTTTTCCCATTCCCAAAGAAGTGCTTCAATGCAATCTTTCCAAGGGTTTTCTGCTTCACCTTTGAAGTATCGGCAGAACTTGATTAAATCTTCCTTACTCATATCCATATCTCCTTTTTATTGTTAATAATTCGCAAAAATACGAAGAAATATTGAGCTATCCAAATATTTTTTATTACTTTTGCATTAATTGTTGTATCGAGTGCGTATCTCCTATGTGCTCACAACGTTAAACAAAACAATTATTTACACTTAGCATCGTCCTCATTCGTATCTCCGAGGGCGGTGCTTTTTCTTTATAAGAACTCTTTTAAAGCAACGTGATAAACGTCATACATCAAGCGAGTTACGTATAATACGGCTACCTTATCAACTACGAAAGAAGGATAAGGTTTACCCTCTTTGATGATTGCGTCCAATGACCATTTCGGGTACTTGGCTGAATACAACTTCAATGCTTTCAGAAGCTCATTCAACCTTTCTTCCCCGAATGCTTGCTTTATCTTCTCCTGATTTCTGAGAGCGAAACGAGCCATAGATTAATTACTTTCGATAATTGTGAATACGTTCTCTATCATATCGTTACCGAAAAGTGTAGCTATAATATAAGTTTCATTTTTGTTTGGTTTAACCTTATCTATTAGACATTCTTCCATTCTAAAGACTTTCTTTAGTAAGGTAGTTCTTGCAAACTTTACGCTTTCAAAACTACCACCAAGTATTCCTTTTTCTCTATTCACCACTTTGCGAGAAGCGTTCTTTACGTTTATCGCTGTGCTATATGTTACAAGATTTATCTGATACATAATATATATTTATTTACTTTTCTACTTCATAAAGATATTGAATATCCCCACCGCCGTAAGCGATATTATCTATATTAACAAGGGTACAATGCCCTTTATACTTTACCTCAATAAACTTTGTCATAATTTTAATTATTTATATCCGCATTTAATACCAGAGCAGCAGCCACCTAAATAGAAGTGGCAGAAGCCTAAGAAATAGTGCATACAATGCTCATTTATCTTAATTTCTTCCTTTTTCATAATTGAATGAATATAGCAGTTTATTCTTCTTAAAATCATAAGAATAGCCCTTATCCTTCATTATCCCCAACAAGTAGTCTCTTTCTGTATCATTTGCTTTCCTTAGATACCCTGTAGAGTACTTTACATTCGTAGAGGTATTGCCTGCCCCTATTCCTAATTTTTTGAATATGAAAGAATACTTAGCGTGAGCTTCTATCCAATCTTCGTTATGTACTTTATGTAGGATGAAGACACAATGTTCTCCTCTCCAATCATTCTCCAATGTTAAAATATCGCCTTCTTTATACATATCTTATTCACATTCATCTAAATATTCACACCAAGCCTCTTTAAAGACTTTATTTAAACGCTCATTCTTCTCAACCTCTTCGTAGGTAAGATTAAGCGGTGGAAGCGCATCTTGCGGTGTATATGTATATCCGCATTCATGGTTAGCGAACTCATATTTGAATGCTGATTTAAGATTATCATCATCCTTTAAGAACTCTTCAAGCTCTTTCTGTGTTCTCTGAAAGTGCTCCTCAAAAAGATGGGTATCTTTCTTTAAGCAATAGCAACCACCAACGAGCATATCTATCTTATTAATATCTTCGACGTTGGTGGTAAGCCCCCACTCTTCCATCATTTTCTTAAACTGCTCTTTACCAAAGGCAGCTTTCATGGGCAATTTATTAAGCTCTTTCTGATGCTTCTTCTTTAATTCTGCGTATCTATTCATAATTGTATCTTCTTTTAAAAATTGTTCATATTCAAATATGACAGATAGGTATTACAGCCTAATCTGCTAAACTTCGAGTTGTAGCAAGTGTTATACTTTTCACAGCTATAACACTTGCTTAGAAATTCTTGCTTACTCATATCTTTTAGATTTCAACGACTTCAATACCTTTCTTTGGATTCTTGGTTGCTCTATCCAAGCTAATCTTGCCATTGAATACACCCTTAACGAGAGCATAGAATGTGGTGCGTTTAATACCATTTTCCTCGATTGTAGGAACTTTGCCGTATCGTTCGCATTCAATACCCTTATCGGTGAGGATGGTATTGATTTCCATCACACCGTAGTAGGATTCCTCGAAACGCTTCTGAATGATTTTGCCGCATACCTTTACCTGATTGCCCTTCTGAACACTAAGCTCTGGCTTCAAGCTATCCTCATAGGCTTTCACAAGGAAGAAAGCATATACATCTTGCTCTTGGAAGCAATAGAAGTTCTTGGCTACCGCAAGCATATCCTCTTCAAATTCGGTCTTAGGCTGAATCTTTGCACCGAACTCGCAAACTGCCTTCACGTAAGCTTCATCAACCTTGAACTTTTTACCATTCAGAATAGTGTCGATGCCATCCAAAGTAGCTGAACGGTAACGGACGTGTTCAACCTTTGTTCCTTTCTTATATACAGGACAAATATCATACTGAGCTTTTGCCGCCATGATGAGGTCGGTTTTAAGGATAGCATTCTTATAGCTTGAATCCTTTTTGCCGCCCCATTCCTCAATATCACCAAACTCATCATCAGTAGCATAACTGATTCTGTAGTCGTAGAGTTCGTAGAGCTTTCTTGTAAAATCCGACAAGAAACCAAATCCTTTCAGACCGAATTTCTTGATACACTCGCAACCTACCTGTAATTCCTCGCCCGTCTTCACATTTTCAACGACATAGGCATTCTTACACCAATGACCGCAAAAGTCACATTTACCATAGTCCGCTCCGTGCGCTGGGTTCTTGAAGATAAGCTCCTTGGTTGGGTCAGCAGGGGTAAATGCACCATCCATATACGTTGCAACCAATCTCCAATCGCTTTCGTCAGGCATATTAACAGTGAGGTCGCAAACCTCGTGGAATACCCTTGAAACGCCGCCCGATGCACCATATTCATTAATGATATGATGCTGAAAGAGCTTCTGGTAAGGCTTTCCTACTGAGTAGGTAAAGCCTTCTACGTTCTTCTGTGTCTTATAAGCAAACTTCTTCAAAGAATCAACTAAGTCTGATGGAATAAATGTATTGATAGTTCTCATTGTCGTATCTCCTATATATTATTAATTAGTAAAGCTGTTCTGTTCTTGTATAGCAGCCCTTTATAGCATATTCTATACGCTTTTTCTCTGCTTCATTATAATCAGAGCTAACGGCAACTGTCTGCCATTTGCCACCTTCGTATATCTGAGCAACGTAATCAAAAACGTTAGCTTCTACTACCTTTCCGTTAATCATTTTAACTTCCATTGTTGTATCTCCTATAATTTAATCAAGTTTTGAAACCAAGTAATCAATCTCCTCATCGCTAAGTGGAATCTTATTTATGCGCTTAATCTTTATAGTATTATCTGTTCCAATTTTCTTCATCGCAACTTTAAGCGGATTACCACCCTGTGCTTCTGTTACAAGCAATTCCGCAACGAAGTCAAGCATATCTTGGTCGTGAGCTTTCTGCTCCTCATGCAACTTCTTTTCAAGCTCTTTTGCCTTCTCAGTAAATGAGCAACCCATTTCGATAGCGAAATCATCTTTGATATTCTCCATCATCTGTTCAATATCATCTTTGCTAAAGAACTGATTGAAGTATGTGTCACCTCTTTTATCGCCCATCAGAGCCATAAGATGCTTAATTTCTTCTTGCTTTGTCATCATTGTCGTATCTCCTATAATTTAATTATTAAACCTATTTATTAATTATTTACACCGCAAAATTAATATTTTATTTTGGAACTACCAAATTTTCTCAGTGTTTTTATTAATATTTTAATAGCTTTTAATATATTAATATGTGAATTAAGGTTATTTTAATATAAATATTGCAATATAAATATATAGTAACCGAATTTTTGCTATCTTTGCATTCTGAACCAAATCAGACGAGTTATGACACAGATTTATGACGCATCACCAAAGGAGTTGGCGGCAATGGCTCAACGCTACCTCCATGATGGAATACCAAGCAGAGCCACGTATTGCTACGAGCGGCTGATGTACCTCGGTTGCTTGCGCAGAACGGGGTATCTTCGCCTTGTCTTAGTATATACCAAGCAAGGAAAAGATAACGCCGCAGAACGTGTTTTAAATAGGTATCGTGCAATTTATAAATATTAATATAGGAGATATAAGATTATGAAAAAAGAAAAGGCATTATTTATGGCACTCTTTATGTTCATCGTAGCTTTTACAAATCTTTCATGTTCAAGCGATGATAATAAAGATGATGAAAAGAAAAAATTAGAGAATACAAGCTGGGTATCAGACGAAACTTCGTTCCATAGCTCTTCATTGGTTGCCGTTGATAAAACAGAGCCAAATACCAAGATAGAAGCAAAGATGAATGAGGTTGTCGGTTTCCAATATACAGAGGAGACCAAAACAGAAGAAGGTTATTGGTTCTGGGATTTATGCAAGCAAAATAAACATGAATGCGACTCTACAATAACAGCTTCTTTTGATGCAAACAAATGTACTTTTAAGGTAAAGGTTACGAAAACCAAAGCAAAGGCTAATCAGACCAAAACGGAAAGCCTTTATAAATTTAGCGAAGGCTCATATATTGTAAGATTCGGCTATAATAGATATGAAGAGATTACTGTATATAGTTATGGTGTTTACAGAGCTGACGGCACTCTCTTTATTCCGCTTGATGGTAAGGGATGTGTAGCATATCAAACAAAATATACTTACTCTAATAAAGAAGTATATAATGAAGATGTTAGTGAATATACTATTCCTGCTAATTATGAAATTTCAAATAATGCTATCAGCTTTACCTATACAAAGGATGGCAAGAATATAACATTTGATGGCTTATTATCGGCAGACGGGCAAAGAATAATTATAGAACGCAATCCTATTGTAAGCTCTATAAGAGTTTTGAAGAGATGATAGATTTTATCAATAAACTAAAATCGTACCTAAATTGCAAAGACGACATAAGTACGATAAAAATATCATCAGTAAGCGACAGTCTTAGCGATAAAAAGATTGTCGCTGAATCTTTCATCCCTAAAGGATGCTTGTTGGGCGACCTTAATTTTCACAAGGAGTATGATAAGGCTATAGAAGAGGGTAAGTGGATTGAAGCAGAATATCCTAACGATTATTTTGTGCATTGTAATCTAATGGTTAGCTACTTTGAAAAGGGCGATATAGAAAATTGCAACAAAGAAGCCAAGTTAGCAATCATCAAAGGACATCATACAGGGTATTGTGAGAGTCGCCTTTCTATCAACTTATATAAGGATAGAAAATACCATCAGGTTATACAATTATCGGAAATCGAAGAAAATCCTAGATTTGGTCTTTTCTTCGATGATGTATATAAAAGGAAGCTGAGAGCTCAGAAGCATATAGATAAAGCTACAGATACAAAAGAAGAACGCCTCTTCACAGACGAAGAAATCGAAGAGCTTTATCAAAACGTAGAAAAGCAAAAAGCTTTGCGTGAGTGGTATATGCGCACACGAAGCATGATAAATGAGGAGCTATGTAAGTTAAAAAAGAAAGACTGGCTAAACGATAAATCTGTAGTAGAAGAAATGGAGTTTTATACCAATGAGTTAATAGAGCTATCCCGAAAATATGGACATTTGTGTTAGCCCAAATATACAAACTATGACAGAAGAAGAAAAAATGAAGGCTATGGAAACCTTCAATGCTCTCATAGAAGAAGCAAGGAAGAATAACGTCAATATGACGATGGATGAGATTAATGAAGAGATTCGGCTCGCAAGGGCAGAACGAAAGCAAAGAGAAAAAGAAAAGGCAGAGCGCAAATAGTGCCCTGCCTTTCTTATAGTAGTTGTATCTCCTATAATTATTTACACCTTGTTGTATTGCGTATCTCCTACTCACGAGTAACGTTAGCCCCCTACCCCGATTACTTCGCTGTAGATACCTTCTGGCAGTACGCCTCCAAAGGCTCTTACAGCGTTACCGATGCCTTCGGCTATCATCGTACCCTCACAGCTATCATCAATACCCTCAGATACCAAGAACTTCATAGCCTTCTCCTGTACTGCCATAAGCTCTTTGAGCAGACCGACACACCGCTGAGTGGCATCATTATCAACTGTTACTTCTACCATTATATTCTGATTATCCATTTTTGATTTCTCCTATTCAATTAAAAGTTAGACTGATTGTTTTTAGATTCAAGCGCAGCTCTCTTCTCGCCGTTGATTTCAGCGATAGCATCCTTTACATTAAAGTCGTTGTTATAGAGAGCAAGAATAAAACGCTTGCCACGTTGATTCCATACGAGGTTTACTTTTGTGCCCGTAGAACCATCACCCTTGATATAATTATAGGTTCGGGTGCTTGCAAGCTGCCACTCACGAAACTTTCCCTTCAAATGCCAAGAACCTGATTGAAAGTATTGAATACCTGCATTGGAAAGCTGCTGATTGAGTGCTCTTGCGCTGATACCAAGGTCATCAGCAACTTGTGTGGTGGTAAGGCAGTCCGTTGATGCAAGTGTATCATCGTAGTACTTTACCTTTGGTGCGGCAACAGTCAGTTCTTTCTGCTGAATGCCGATGGTCTGTGCCTGCTGCTCGGTCTGAGCTTCAAGCTCACGAACTCTTTGCTCATTCCGCTTCAACGTCTCATCCGCAATCTTCAAGGCTCGTGCCATGATAGCTTCGGGAGTATCATTGACCGAAGAAGCAATGTAGCCGCCCTTGGTGCGGATTTCGTGAAGGATAGCTTTTACTCCTTTCTTAAACTGCTTGGCGATAGGCTTGCGTGATTGCATAAGTACCTCATACAAACCATCCTCAGTTAAAAACCAAGTCTCACCTTGTAAGCTGCCTAGGTTAAACCTATGCACCTCATCATTATCCACTCTTTTCACAAGGTCGGACACATTCTTAATTAAGAGCCAAGAAGCAACATCCTTTGCCCGAAATAAAGGCTGTTCAACTGACCCCCAAACATCAATCTCCTTATCTAAGAAGGTTGACTTGTTGATAATTTTAATTTCGTTCATTTTGCAAGTATTTTGAACGTTAATATAATGTTGGGTTGATACCTAAAAAAAGAAGGCATCGCTACCCTTTGTTCAATGCCTACTTGCGAAAGCACGCATACACCATTATAATGTACGCAAGGGGCGATACCTATATATCGTAATCCGTTAAGAAGCGAGCATAAAAAATGCTCCACCTTAAAGCGGTAGAGCTTCTAACCTCACCGCAAGTATTTATTGAACACCGCAAAATTAAAAAGAAATCTGCGAACTACCAAATTTTTCTCCAACTATTTTTGACTCTAATAGAAATAAATCGATATTAATAGCATTTAATAGCTTTCGTGCTAAGAATCAGCAATTTATTTCTTTACCTTAATAAATTTATTATACTTATCTGTAATGAGCTGTCTTTCCTCTACCAGATTATCAACCTGTATAGTATGCTGATGAACAGCCCAATCATAATCTGCTTTATTGTTTTCCTTGAAAGCTTTGTTGGTTCTCTGTAGCATCAAATCATCGTAGCCCTTTTTCTTCTCATTAAATGTATCTATAACTGCCTGGGCGAAAGAATCAGTAAATGCTTTCTGTTCCTTCGCTGGCATATCATAGAGGTTCTTGTATGTGTCCATAACCTTATTGGCTTCGTCCATTGTACTGACCTTTCCGCTAAGAGAACTCTGTGTCCTACTCTGCGCAGCGTTATTGCTGCTTATGATGCGAGTACCACCGCTTGACTTACTCATATTTCTTATATTTAAATTGTTATTTTTGTGCAAAGATAATCAATTCTCCCATTACTTACAATAGAACTAATATATGCTATGTAAACTTTTAAAAGGGAGCAGCAGCCGAGACCGCCGCCCCCAAGAGATACAACATATATTAAGATGAAATGAGAATCATTTTTTGGCAATCAAACACAGGAATGGCGATTGCCGTATGACTCCATATTCTAAAGTACGTAAAATTAAGGCACTCTTCAACTGTTATCTCTGAGAGTTTCTTCTTTGTGTACTTAGAGTAAGCATTACCATACGAAATCAGCTTACGCATATCTTCTCTATCCATACCCTACGCCCCTTTCTTAAATCTCTTTGCACCATCTTTGAGTTCGCAGAAGCCATCCTCCTCACGAAGATTATAGAGAGCTTGCGTTTCCTCAGGCATACTATAGAAAGCCGAAAGACGAGCCTTCTTTGCATTAATAGGGTCGTAGAGGGTTCTCGTTATGTCAGACCATACGGCGATAACCTTCTTATCTTTGACGATATTATCACGGAACTTTTCGGCTTCATCGTGCATGATGTCGTATAAGCAGTTATCCGCTTGCGTGAATGCCGTCTTAGCCCGATGATTCTCGTAGCTTGGGGTAATATCAACTCCATACTCCCTTTCGGTAATCTCCATAACGTGTTTATGGGTATCATTAATCTGTTGTACGAGGTTCTGAATCATAATGACATACGAGCAGAGATAAGGGTTATACTTGCATTTCAGATTACGAAGCTTATCTTCAATCATCTTTCGTAACTTCTCAACCTTATCCTTAATCAAATCCCAAAGATAAGTAGAATACTCATTATAGTAATCCTCGTCCATGTGTCGCTCATACAACTTCATCGTATCATGGATGGATTTCTGACAATCAGTAAAATGCTTTTTAAGATTGAACTTAAACACCTTCTTCTTATCAAAAATCTCCTTAGAGATAAAAAGGAAGCAGTCTGCTAAGATAAACTCCATATAGCAGCTTTGACAGAGGGTAGAATAAGCGTAATCAAGTGCTTTCTGAATCTGCTCATTATCAATACCGCTCGGCACATAGATAACGGCTTTATAGCCCGAAACATCGGTTTCTACATATCTTCCTTTATCTATCTTGCAATCATTGTGATTGCCTAGCAAAATAGGTGCTTCCATACTCTACTCCTCCTTATCTCCATTACCTTGAATGAGGCAAGCAAATACGCCTACGCTCACAATAACCACCATAAAAATAACAAATCCCATACCTTATCCCTCCTTTTCTTTTAAGAACCGCACAAGGCAGTTGTAATTCTGACTAAGGCAGTTGAGAATCTTAATTTGCTCACTACGAGCCAAATCCTCGAACTGTACCACTTTATCATCCTTATCCTTTATGGTCATACCGCAAAGGTTACCACCGATTTCAAGTATAACTTTTAGATTAATATCTTTTTTATCCATAACAAAGCTATTTTTTTAATTTACGATAATGATAATATTTTTTGTGTTCATAGCGCACGGTAGAGTACTTTTGAAGATTTTCCTCATATTCCTCACGAGGATAAGAGAATGTGCCTTCAGAAAGAGCTATACGCTCAAAATCGGCATACTTCTTGTCATATCCAAGAAGCTCAACCAAATCCTTCGGATAACACCATGCAATCTGTAGTTTCTGCGGCTCGCCTTTTTTGGGTGAAAACTTTATTGAACATATATCATGGTAACATTTTGCATCAGGCATTCTCATATCCTCAATATAAGGTTGTAACTCACCACTTCTTACGTCTCTGAAAAAGACAAAGATAGCATTACTACCACAAGGCTCAGTAACAGGGTGGAGTATCTTATCAATACGTTCTTTCTGTTCTTTCTGATTTTGTTTATAGCCTTTCTTGTACCCTCGAATAAAAGCCTCCGAACATACTTTAAGCAAACCATCTGGGCAAACATGATGATTGCATTGCCTACAATGACGTTCATTGCCGTTAGCTATTTTAGCTTTATCTTCTAAACTTAATCTCTTTGTCATATTATTACGGATTAATTATTAATATTCCATTGTCAAGCAATACGCATCCCATGACGAATAGAATCATCAAGAATGCCGTGATGCCTAATCTTTCTCTAAGAGTGATAACACCTTCTATCTTTCCGCTTATCGCCCCAACAGCGGTAACGCTGCTGAATGCGATAACTATTACACCTATAATGATTAATACTTCTCCTGTTCCCATTTTTCAATCTTCCATTCTTCTGTAATATCCATCTGTTCACGATATTCCTTTACCGCATTTGTAAAGTAAGGAGAGATATTCAAATCCTTAACGAAAGAGGTGATGGTTTCCGTCTGATGATAGTTATCACCTTGTACCCATCCATCATCCTCTTTAACGAAGCAGAAAACGGCAAAACAGGATTTCTGTTCACCCGTTTCATTATCCCGTATCTGTTGTCTTCTTGCACAGAACTTCATTGTTCGTTCGTTATTGAATAACTCATAGCCATCACCCGTGCGTTGAGCAAAGGGCACTTCACCCTTTGCTTCTATGATAAACTTCTTTTCTTCAATCTCTTCCATAATCATTATGTATTAGATACTTCTGAATAACTTTCATCTTTGCCGTAAACAACACTTACGTTGAGAAGATTGTTAAGTGTGAAACCCATTCTCCAATTAAACCAAAGATAACCAATCTTCTCAGCAACCCTGATTGCGGTATCAGCATACTTCTTTGCATCACCCTTAAAAGGTTCTGAGCCATGATAGGAGAAGCCATTATCAAAGACTAGTTTGAATACCTTATTCTTAGGTAGCTGATACTTACAGAAATCATCATAAGGAAGAATATTTCCATCTACCTCAAAGCGAATCTGCTTATAATCAAGGAAGGAAACAAACCCTTTATCACTGATAGTAAGATTGCTTCTTTTAAAGATAGATAAGGCATCTTCCTCTTCCTTTTTATTAAGAATGCGATAATTAGTAAAAATTATCTCGCACCCGATTTTCTGCGGAACAAAATCAACGATAGCAATAAGTGGGCTAAAATTGCAATATGAGCCAGATTTTGCCATTCCTTGCTTCTTCAAGAATTGTTCACTATCATACTTATTGAGATACACGATAGCCAAAGGAAACTTTTTCCTAAATACTACGTTTAAATCCTTAAATTCTATAAACATAAGGCTAATCAATAAAGTCGTTAAACGTAAGAACCTCAGATGCACCCTCACGGAAAGGCTTCTTATCACATGCATACCCCATCCAAGAGCCGTAGTCATATACCTTATACATGTGATAACCAGCCTTTATCAACCCCTTAAAGGCTGCTTCCATTTCACATCCATGTATTCTAACCATATCCTTATCATTGGCGTGTCCACTAAAGCGTGGATTGCTCAAACTAATACGTCTTGTAGCAGGTCGGCTACCATTATTTGAACCTGAGAAAGGATGAAAAGTACTCCAACAACTCTTAGATAAGAATGCATTACAGATTGCCTGTACGACCTCCTCTCTAACCTCTGTTGGTTGAACATAATCATTTTGTGGTATATTTACCTTGATTTCCATAATTGTATCTCCTATATTTAAACGTTAATTATTTCTTCTTCATACATTCCTTCACAGCGTATTGGCTTTTAAGAAGGCATTGTGTGGCATTCAAGCCTTTCAAAGGAATGAATACCTCTACGATAGCATTCCAACGTCCTCTAAACGTACCCGAACCTTTTGCGTTGGCGATAAAAGAATCAACATCTGATTCACTAACCAAAGCACCTGAGTACTTGGTAATAATCTCGCCTGTGTATTTATTGATAATTGTAATCATTGTCGTATCTCCTATAATTTAATTTCTGTAAACTCAATTTTACCATTCTCTTTAACCTGTGCGTGCCACTTATTGGTTCTTACCTTACCATCCCAAAATGAAACAGTAGGAAGTACAACACATTCACCACGCTCTACAAGTCTTTCGTAATAACTTACAACCTCATCCCAACTATTGAAAATATGGGCAAATACCGTAAATCTGAATCGAGCAATTTTCTTTGTTCCCATTGTCGTATCTTTTAATTGTTAAACCATTTATTAATTATTTACACCGCAAAATTAATAATTTATTTTGAAACCACCAAATTTTCTTGGTGCTTTTATTAGTATTTTAATAGAAATTAATATAAAACCAAAGAAATCCGATATTTTTACACAGAAAACTTATCTTTTATCCATTTTTCGATGGTTAAGATAAACTCATCCAAGGAGCGGCAAATGCTGTACTGAAAGCCTAACCGCTCAACGTCAGACTGAAATTTGGCTTGCAAATCAGATTGATATCCGTCCTTCGTCTTAACTTCCACAAATAGGACATTTCCCTTTGCTATGATGATAAGGTCGGAGAAGCCAGCCAAAACGCCTTCACCCTTCATAATCTTCGCTTCAAGCGCACTTCGTTGTCCTCCGTTAGGGATGGCAGCAATGATGTAATGAGGATATTGCAAGCGAAACCACTTCACCATCTGAATCTGAATCTGCGATTCAATATGCCGTGGTTTACTTCTGCCTTTCTTCTGGCTCTCCTTCTTTAAAAACTCATCGTACTTCATTATTACATATAATTTCCCCAAATCTTCTTAACATAGAGCTCTATCATTTCTTCATAGTGCCTTCTGCTTGAAAGATAATCACCGCAGCTAATCTTCTTCTTGCATAAATTAACATCGTTCTTTGCTAAGCGGTATTTGTAATCAAAAAGAGTTCTTATATCATCAAGTCTGTTACATACCAAAGTCTTTTCCTCATAAGCCTTTTCAAGCTGTTTATTGTTTTCTTTCAGCTCTTCATTCTTCTTAATAAGACGGGAAATCTCTTTCTGTAAGCGATAGACAAATATCCACATAGCGATAAACGGCAAGAACAATATCGCCACAGACCACCCCTCTTTGACCGCACTATTGATACAGCATCCTAGCAAAAAGAATGCACACAGCAGCTCAGTATGAGAGCCGCACCAAGACAAAATCTTCTTCATATTGATATATTATTTATCGGTTTCTAATTTTGTTACCTCGCTATAGAAGTACTTACGCATACCTTCGTAAATCTTCAACTGACGAGAAAGTTCTTTGTTCTTTCTGAGAAGCTCATCACGCTCGGCAACAACCTTCTTATAATCATCATTATTCAATTCATTGATAGCCTTTTTGAATTGATTGATAACGTTGTTACAAAATACAAGTTTATCACTCTGCTCTCTTACCTTACACTGTAGGCGATAAAGCTTGATTTGCATCTGAGAGTAGTTTTGTAATACTCGCAATACTACTCTCTCGTAAGGTACATCATTATTATACTTGGTTTCTTTCATTCTTACTTTCCTTTCTTCTTTTTAGCATTTTCAAATATAGGATATTTCGCTATCTGAGTGATAACGACTTCTTGGGCATCACGCTGCTCCTTGGTTTTCATCCATAGCAAGCAAGGACAGCGTTCAGGTATAGTAAGAGACGTTATCAGTCCTAACATTTCGTCAAAACTAAGTTCACCGCTACTTTTATCGCCTTGAAAGACCTCGAAGTAGCCATTATCATACTGTTTAATAGTTATATCTGTCATAGTTATAAATGTTTTTTAGCCTTTTCATATACACTAATGATATACTCATCAGTAACAACCTCGTTGTTCAATCCATAGCGGAAGAACTGCTCCTTAGTCAATGAGCTAACACCATATTCTCTTGCAATCATGCCAATTCCTCGAAGAGAGCCAGTTTCCTTGAAGTTAGCAATAAGCTCACGGACATAACTCACGAACTTCTGTTCTTTAACGTTCACAGAAGAGGAAGCGTTATCTGTTGCAGGCTCAATAACTTTGGAACAAATATCATTTTCAACCATATTATCAGAGCAAAATGCTTCTATCTTTTCCTTTGCGCTATTCGTAATACCTTTGATGGATTCAAGTATTTGATAAGCCTTATTTAAATCGTTAAGGATTCGGCTATATCTCATACCGCTCTCAGCCTTATCTGCTTTGAGCTGTTCATACCTATCCTTATAGTCAATATTTGTCTGAGTACTCATGTTACTAAAGCGATTGAGCATATTATGATACAGAATATCCTTCTGCTCTAGCTTCTTTTTCAACTCTTCGTTTTCCTTTTTGAGCGCATCGCATTCAGCTTGCTTCTTATCGAAGTTTTGCATAATTGTCTTTACTTGCAAATGTGCTGGTAAATCCTTATTAAATTTCATAATGTATTTATTTTATATACTAAGAAAAAATGTAATCAAGGCAAAGTTACTTCACCCCTTCTGTATTTCTCCCAAAACTCTTTATCGTACTTAAACCCTTTCTTAAACCTATATCCGATAGTATTGCCTTTTTTGAATCTACAGCCATAGTTGTTACCTTCCTTAAATAACATCCTTTTATTACTTGATTTAGACATAATGTAAGCAATCTTTAAAGAGTGTATTTTTTTAGAATGAAGCCATTCTTTATCCTTAGATACACCAAGTTGACGTGCCTTATTCTTTACATGCCTAAGTTTGCAGCAAAACTCTTCGGCGACCTCCTCATTTGTATGAAAAGGAAAGTATTCCTTGAATCTCTGCTCCTCTTCTTCGCTCCAGTATTTACGATGACCGAGATAACGAATATCTCCAAACTTAGCGACAAATCTAGGTGATGCAGGCTTTGCGCCTTTTTCCTTCAATCGCCGTCGAATGGTTTCATAAGGTATTTCAACCTTTTCGCTGATTTCTGTAATCGTAAGACCCTGTGCGTACAGAGCCAACAATTCATCATCTATAGAATGAGGATATTTCAGTACACAACACCCTTTATTACTTACTCCCATGCCAATGTTTTTAATTGTTCAATACTCTGATAAGAGATTTTACACTTTTTATTTTCGTAGCAACCATCTTTAGCAAGGGCATTCCATAAAGCATTAAGACAGATGCCAATCTTCTCTTTATCGTACTTCAAATAAATCTCTGGGCAGGTACGGAAAGGTTCAGGCTTTTTGTCTTTCAGTTGAACCACAACGACCCTCTTTGCCCTTGTTGGTCTATTACTCAATTCTATCATTCATTCACCTCACTTTCTATCTGCTTCTGTGATTCACGGATAAGCAAGTCAAGTACCTTACTAATAACATTCGGATTTTTTATGCTGTAATCACCGATATTAGTAAGGAGTTTCACCTCAACGACCATTCCGTTATTTCGCAGCAGTTTATATTGAGTATTCAACTCTTTAATTTTATCCAACTTATCCATACAAACACTATCTACTATTATACGCAAGCATATACAGCCTACGATGCTCTTTATGAGCATTGTACCAAGCCTTAGCTCTTTCAATACAAGCCTCACGATGCTTCTGATAGTAAGTCTTGCCGTATTTGCTTCTGCGCATTTTACGTTCTATTTCTGTCATAGTTACTTAATAGAGCGGAAGGAGATACTATAGAATAGACCTCCATCCGCAATTATATATTTCACAGCTTAAAAATCATAAGAATAGCAAGCGGAGCACCCTTTGGGATAATGAGATTACGGGAGCGTGAACCGAAGTTTGTCTGCTCCTGTATCATTGTCTCGTCATTGATAGATAGTACAAGCATTACCTCTTCTTCCTCCCCTACTTGCGTAGAAATCACATCGGAATGTTGTAAGCGGTAATCTGATTCCGTAGGAATGCCATAAAGAGCATTTGCTCTGATTGGAACAATCAAGCCACGATAGCCCTCTCTGAGAGTAATACCCATCTTTACAGGGATTCGACCTTTACGGGTTTCAATATCAGTAGGAGCGTAGATAATGAACGAACCATTATTGTCAATAGGAAAAGGAACTCCATCCTCTATTTCAAAAGGAAGTTCATACTCTTCCTCATTTTCCTCAACTTGCTCTTCACTTTGCTGCTGAGCCACATTTTCTTGGCTCTGCTGAGCGTTCTCGTTCTCCATAGGCATATTATTGCCATCCAAATTCAAAGGCTGTTCTGCGCCATTTTTCTTAGGTCTTGCCATAATTTACTCCTCCTTTTTTTCCTCGTTAGACTTCTGTTCCTTCTCCTCCTTTGTCTTATGCTCGAAGACATCGTAAACATTGGTTTTGCTGAGACCGATAATTTCGTAGTCTATCATGGTCTTCCCCATCACCTCATCAATGTTACTGATTGCTCGATGCATAGACTTTGCTTGTACGAGATAAATCACGTTGCTACGCTTCTCCTTATTTGACTTATCATCAATGATGATAAATTGCAATTTCGCCTTGTACCAGCAATCATCATCATCCTTATCAGAGAAGAATACCTCTCTGTATGAAGCCTCTTGCATCGACTTAACCTTAAACTCGCCGCTGATATAAGCAGCCATTTCTTCCGTGATTGCGCTCTCACCTTCCGTGAAGGATAAGGCATCAATCGCATACTTTTCGGTTACAGATTTCTCTGAACCATCTTCTTGGGTCTTCTGGTAGCGGATTCCTACCTCAAACCAATTACTCGTTCTGCTACGCATATTTCTAATAATCTAAAACTAACTTAAATCCAATATCTAAGAAAGCCCTTATGCTAAAAGGGTAATTCATCTGAATTCTGTGCTTGTGCAAAAGGAGCATCGCAGGTAGATGCGCCATTCTGAGCTTCAAAGTTTGCAGGTTTTAGACCTCCGAGAATCGGCATCGCCTTCTTCTCTTCATCTGTCATTTTCTCACGAACCTCCTTAGGCAACGACTGCTTAATCATGTGAGTTTCCTCATACTTAGGGTTCTTCAACGCCCAAGCGGTAAGGTCGAGATAAGCAGCCTTCGGACGATTATTTTCATCCGTACTAATGAAGATATTATTCTCTTCAATAGGGATAACCAAGCAGCGAAGCACTTCGGTTCGCCCTGGTATTTGCATAACGCCAGCTCTTTTGAGCTTCAGCAAGTTTAATTTTCCGTTATAATCTGTCATATTGTATAAATTTAAAAAACATAGCCCCAAGAGAGGGAATCGAACCCTCGCCAACCTCCGCTTATTAAGAGCTGCTTAGTACGGAGTATCTTCGCATACATTCTTTAACACAGTAGAATAAATGAACTTATATATATTCAACTCTTTCCTTTAGGGTTTGATAAGAATATCGGCATCACTACCATACAGCCCACGCACACCCGTGCGATTGGTTTTCCTCGGGATAAAAAGCCCTACCGCCGTAGGGCAAAAACAATAACCATAATTAATATCTATCTAACAAACGACATCTAACTGCCTCACGGCAATATATATCAGAACCTAAATTTAACTTTTCTAAAAGAAAGAGCCGACACCTCACGGCGGCTTAAAGGCTCTTGTTATCGACATTTTCTGTATTCAATCTTATATGTAGTTATGAATTTTAAATCAACGTTCTCTGAATAAAACTACTCATTGCCAAATTCTGTGAAAGAATCATTGGCTGGTCGAGCTGAGTTGACTTATACATATCGGTAGCCGCATTGTACAAATCCCAAGCGGTAACCATATTGCGCTCGTAGTAGGCAATCATCATCTTCTCTGTCAAGCGACCAATCTGTGCCTGATTAAGAGGAATGACCTGAAGGTTGCGAATGCCCTTGTATTTCGTCTCAGCAGCAACACGGAGTGAGGTTAGCATACCGATGATGGTGAACATTTCCTGTGCTTTAATCTCACGATTCTTCATGCGCTCAATCATTTCATCGTTAGCATCTATGATACCTCTCAGATTAGCGAGCCAAGCGTCAGCACGTTCAAGGAGTTCATCGAGTTTGAATGCTCCTCTTCCGCTATTAATGTCACAATAGGTAGCAGCGTAATGTTCGGCACTAAGCATACACTGATTATGACAGATAACTACATTTCTGCCAATACCCAACTGAATACCCTTCTGATGGAATGATACAGCCATATTGGTTGTAATCTCATCATTACCATCACCCTTATCGAAGTCACGCAAGCGGATATTACAGAATACTCGGCGAAGGATATGAGCCTCTACCGCTCTATCACCCATCAAAGCCTCCTTCTCAGGCAAACGGGTAACACCTGGAGTATTGCGGTCTTTGTTATTCGCCGCAAAGAGGTCGTAAATCTCAGCCTTATAGCCGTGCTTCTCGCACAAATCTTCCACCTTATGAATGAGGTCGAAATGATAGATGCCCTTTAAAGGCTTTCCGTACACATCGTTCTCCTTCTCCGTGCGTTCGAGCTGGTCGATTGTCAGTATTTGCACTTTCGATGTCTCGAAATCCAAGAACTGATTCATGTTATCACTCTTCAACTCTGGCTGCTTTGCAACCGCTACTTCTGCTACTCTTGGCTGTGCCATCAAATTCATTGCCATTGTGTTCATTGTTGTATCTCCTATTTTTAATACATTAAACAAAATAATTATTACTATATATACTATTAATCTTCAATATCATTGAGAACCTCCATGTGTTGTGTTTCTCCTACCAACTCAACATTCTGCGAAAGATTCTTTGTGTTAAGGAATACCCATTTAGGTATGATGCAAAGATTATAGTTGCTATCCAAGGCATCATCCTTGATAATCAGCTTAGACTTAGGCACAAATACCTTAGTCTTACCTTCTTTTCCTTTGAAAAGGAAAATCTGAGCATTCTTAGACTGCTCCATCATCACATTTTTGCGACAACGGAATTTAACCAATGTTGTTACTATCTCCATATTACCTCCTTCTTTTAGTAAGCGAACCAGATAGTGGCATACGCCAAGATAATTCCACTAGCGGCAAGAACTGCTGCCTGTACCGCATTCTTTACATCATCAATTCTCCAATTACTTGGATTCATCATGTCTTTTTCTTTTTTCATTTTTTCGTATCTCCTATATTAGTAGCAAGGTGGTTAGCCCTGCCGTTACCTTTCTTAGATTTCGAGTGACTGAACCTTGCGTACAATCATTGAAATATAATTGCTCTCCTTACCACTCTCCTTCATCTTCTCATTGGTTCGCTTATCAACCTCGAAGACAATTCTACCTAAGGTATGTCCGTTGCTACAATTACCAAATGTATGATAACAGTAATCGAGATTAACGTAAACCTCCAAGAAATCATCAGGTGCATCAACCTTATCTCTTATTGCAATACTGCCTTCCAAGTGAATCTCTTTAAAGAGCATTGGCATTGTCTGAAACGATGTACTTACCAACTTCTCATACTCGTTGCCTCTATAATCTTTTTCAACCTCTACAGAAAGCTGAGCATTGATGCCCAAGCGATGAATGGTTGTCTCAACATCATTAATAATGTAATCTAAGACCTGCTTGCTTAAAATCTCTGTTTTCATTGTCGTATCTCCTATTTTTAATTTATTAATAATTTCTACATTAATTATATGCGTCAAAAGCTATTTTATTAACTTTGACACCGCAAAATTAATAATTTTCTTTCAGACTACCAAATTTATTAATAGGTATTTTTAATTTATTAATACTTACTATTAGTTTTTTAATAGATTTTAAGCGAATATCTCAGATTTTCTTTATAATTTTGCGGCATGAAAAGGAAAGTACTAGTTTCCAACAAAGAAAAGAATCATATATGCCCAATCAACACAAGTGAAAGGGTTCAATATACAAACCAAACGGAATGATTGCTAGTACCTTTCATCTGTTTGGTTTTTACATTAATATATATATAATGATGAAAAGAATAAGAATAGGAATACAGGAAGCTAAGTTTGCTCTGAGCGATAAGAATCGCTTGGATGCCTTCTGCTTGCTTCTTAAAATAAAGCTCTTATTCCGCTCGTCAGACCTTAATCTTGTGTCATACAATCATTGCGCTAAGCTATTGCATATCGACAATAATAAATTGAAGAGACTGCTTGAATATGGTTGCAAGATAGGGTATTTCCGTTTTGAAGAGAAAAACGGAAAGAAGAGATTCATTGCACGTAGCATACATTCAAATGATGGATATAGTTACAAGCTTCGCAAGGATGATTTGAAGAAGATGACTTTCCCTGCCATCAAAAACCTTTTGAGAAGGATTGTCATGGAGAACCAAGTTAGAATGCAAGAGGACGTAATCAATACGCACAATAAGGGGACGAATGGGAAGAATGTGAAGACTATTCGCAAGGCTCTCAAACGTGAAAGTCGTATGTTGAGGAAGAAGTTTAGCGATAACAAAGGTTTATCTTATGACAGAATCAAGGATGTTATCTTTGGTACGATGTACCAAGCAATCAAAGTCACAAGTCAGCTTGTAAACAAGGGTATCATCAGTAAGCGCACAAGAATAAAGGAAGTAAGGTGTGATGCAAAGGTATGTACCAACAATATGGCTATCACAGATATTGAAGGTTCGGTAATTGTGATAAGCGCAAAAAATAGAAAGGCATTTTCCATTGAATCGAATATCTATCGTATGCAGATGGACGATGCTATATCAATATCTCATCACGGCATGAGAAGAAAGGAGGCAAAAATGTAGTTTATGTAAAATCAAAAATAATAAAATAAGGGTTGATGGCTTTAATTTAATTTATTCCCTTATTGGGGCGACAGCCCCAAAGATAGTTAACTAACGGGCGCACGTACGCCCCCACCCGATTATATAATAACACAGGAGATACAAAATGGAGAAAAAGAAAAATTGGCTCGATACTTACCTCACACCAGCAAGAAAACTTGTTGGATATGAGTGCTATGTAAGTTGTGATTACGAAGAAAATTCCGCAAAAGGTAAATTTTCGGTTATCATCATTAAGAACGGAGAAGTTGTGATAAAAGAGAAAAATCACATCTATTGCGCTTCAAAGGCAGTCGTTATCGTAGAAGCGATACTGTTTATGATGCAAAAATGCGAGGATGCCGATGTTATCACAATACATTCGGAATATTTTAAGAATTACTTCGCCTTTTTCAACGAGGCGAGAAAGGCTAACGCACAAACAAAGAAAAACTATCTGAGCTTATACAAAAGCTTTAGAAAAGATGCGGAAGTAATCTACGACCTCACCACTTGGTGTAAAAGAAATGAATACGATGATGAGGTTGAGAAAATGTTAAGTGATAACTAAACTATAGGAGATATGCAAAATGAAAAATGAAACGAAGTTAAAGAAGCTGATGTCTTTCTTAGACGAAAACGGCATCAAATACACAACACCACGCAAACGAAAAGAAGGCAAGGCTCATCTCTTTATCGGTCAGTATATGATTGCTGTTAAGATAGAGGGTGAAGATGATACATTGTTCTTCAATAAGTATAAGAGAGGAAAGCACCCTTTCTTCATAAGAACATCGGAGACCCCGAAGTTTATTATCGAAAAGATGCAGAATCTGATTACGAGAATGATGTTGATACAGCAAAAACATTTCATGGAAAAGAAAAAGTAATTGTATGGAAAGACTTAATTTTAAGTTGGAGTTCGCTGATAATGGAGTTATCGTCACAGATGATAGCTCTGGCTGTATAAACGTCTATCAAGAAAAAGAAGGCGGCAATTATCACGAATATACGGCGAGAGCTATCAGTGAATCCATAGCTGAGACTATTGCCCATCTAATGCTTGATGGTTCGGAAAAGCTAAAACAGAAGTCGGTTTATAAAATCAAAATTGAAATAAGATAATATGTTATACCCAAAGAAAGAAAAGAAGCCGAATACGGCGGTCAAGTATGAAGTCCGTGAATTTATCCACGGCGGCATTGAATATGTGACAGACTGCCCTTTCGGTGAGCGTGGGCGATATACGCACACGCTGCATAAGGTCGGTGCTATCGAATGCAATCTTTGCAAGTATCAGAAGAAAAACAATACAGAAGCAAGGGTTGTAAGATGTATGCACCACTTGAATGAATCCACAGTTAATGAACCTTTAAGAAAGTAGGAGTTATGATAGAATCAATGAAGATACGTGAGGGATTGGTGTTTACATTGCAAATAGACCCTAGTGAGGTGATTGGCGCAAATTGTAAAATGAAAATCTATATTTACAATATTGGAGAAGGTAGATATGCGCTTGTCAATATGTACCCTCTTAGATTAAAAGTTATCAAAGTAGATAAATCTATTGTTGAATGCAATATTATAGCAGACGAATACAATATTCCATATAAAAAGAATATTCCTATTCAGTTTGAAGAGATTACAAAAAATGGTACTATCGTCACAGAGGAAAAGGAAGAAATGGTTAATCACCCTAACCATTACGCTTGGTTAAAGGAACTCTGCGGCATAGAGCCGATTGATATTTGCCGCCACCTTGATTTTAACTGCGGTTCGGCTATCAAGTATCTCTTGCGCAAGGGAAAGAAGGAAATGAACCTTTCGGAGCGTGAACAGAGAGAGTGCAGGATTTGAGTAAGGCAATCTTCTATCTACAAGATGAGATTGATATGATAAAGAAGAGCAAATGAAATACTCGAAGGCATTAATCAAACAAATCCGCTGCGACCTCCTTTCGCATACAACCGATGCGGAGAAGGCTGCGGCGAAAATCTGCACTCAGTTAGGATATAAGGTTATACCACAGCAGCCGATAGTCACGGGCAGAAAGCTGTACTTCGCTGATATATATCTGCCAGAGATAAAGACTATCATAGAACTCGATGGTGGCTACCATTTTACCAAAGACCAAAAGCGCAAGGATGGCAACCGCTCTTCGGGTATATGGCGGCTCGGGTATCATGTTGTAAGATTGAGCAATCACGATGCTAGGAATCCGAAGAAGGTTAAGGCAAAGATAGATTTGATACTACGCAAGGCAAAGTAACCAAGAATATTGGTTATCTTGCCTTTTATTTTTGTTCCTTAATAACTATACAGAAACTAAAAGAAAACCGCTTAGACCGCAAGAAAACCGCTAAAAATTGCATTTGTTTACACAGCTTTTATTATTTATCATTATTTTATTAATAGAAATAGTAATTTTGCAATCGGAAATTATTTATTTATTAACGTTTAAAATAGAATTACTATGACAATAAAAGAAAAAGTGCTTTCTTCTGTCAAAACATCATTTGCTAAGTATGGTTTGAAAAAGGATGAACTTTCAAAACTGGTTGACCTTATTGTAGCAAGTAGAGGTCTAACAGATGAGTCAAAGGATGAGGATGTAACGAGTGCTATCACGGCGGTTGAGCCTTATGTTGGTATGATGCAATCATCATTCAATCGTGCGGTCAGCGAAACAACGAAGAAATTCGATGGATGGATTGACCCTAACGACCCAAACAATAAGCCAACTCCTCCAGTTCCTCCTACCCCTCCAGTTCCTCCAACAGGGCTTACGCAAGAGCAAGTTCAGCAGATGATTGCCGAAGCTACAAAGGGTAATCAGAAAGCTATTAACGATGCCGTTGCCGCCGCCATCGCTCCATATAAAGAGAAGGAAGAAAGAGCACGTCTCAATGACCTTTTCGGCAAGAGCGATAAGTTGAAGGATATCCCAGAGCAGTTCCGTTCACGTTATCAGCTCGACAAGGAGGAGAACCTTGAAACTCTCGCACAGCAATGTGCTGATGATTGGACAGCATTGAAGCAGTCGCTTGTTGCAAGCGGCAGTTTCGTTGAAGCTCCTAAGGCTACCTCTAAAGAAGATGAGCAGAATGATTTCGTAAAGATGATGCAAGGCTTTTCTGAGCGTAACGCTCCAAAAGAGTAGGCTTCATAAAGAAATTATGTTAAACTTTTAAAAGAAGAAAATTATGTCAAACAGAGGCTATTTTATGCATAGAACCAAGCCTGAGGATATCAAAGAAGCACTTTGGCTTGAAGAGCAGTGCCTTCGCCGACAGGGTGGTTACGACCTCGACCGCACCAATCTTCCTACCACTTTGAAGTGGATTGGAAAGGGTACGGTTCTCAGATTAGTAACTGGTGGTAAGGCGCAGGTTGTAAAGACTGCAAAGGCTGTAGAGAAGGCTGATAAGGCTGCTACAACCTTGAAGATTGCCAGCGGTTCTTTATTCCAGGTTGGAGATAAGATTGCTGGTGCAACCATTGCGGCGATTTCGTCTTCTGATGGTGTAGATACATTGACTGTATCAGCACTTGATAACGCTGTTGCTAAAGATGCGATTGTGTCAGACTATGATAAGACCAAGGATGTGCTTCTTGGCTTCTCATACGATACTCTCGATATTAGAGACCCAGAGTCTTCTATCGCTGCTACCCCTACCTTACAGGTAATGGAGGTTGAGGAAGATTCACTCCCTTACCCTATCAATGAAGATATTAAGTTGGGTATCAATGCTGTTGGTATCGCTTTGTTCAAGATTCAGTAACCTTTTAAAGTGGAGATTATAGATTATGAATAGTATTTTGAAGAATCTGCAAGACCCAAAGTCTTTTCAGACCTACATTGATGAATACATGAAGACTTCCACCTACAAGGCTGAGTGGAAGAACGAGTTGAAGACTGTTGAGTATTGCGCCGCAAAGGTATATCAGGCAAATATGGCTACCTATGCCGCTGCTATGGTCGGTTCTGTTGTCGCTAAGAATGCTGAACGTCCATTGCATACTATGCCTGATTGGGGTCAGCTTACTGGCTCTATCGGTCGTATTGCCGATGAGTGGGAGCTTGACAATGACTACCTCGACCAGATGCACCTTTTGGAGGGTAAGTACAATGATATGGAGAGACGTGGCGGTTATACTCAGTTACAGCTGAATGCTAAGAAGGATGAGCTTATCAAGTACTCATTCAAACCTTTTGAGTTGGCGGTTATCGCTCCTCATAAGCGTATTGATATGCTGTACTTTGAGGGATTGTTCAAGGGTACTCAGACTGTATCACGTACCAATAACTCAAAGGCTAATGTATCTTACACCTTTAATTTGGGTGTTAAGCAGCTCTCTGCTACCACAAATTGGGGTGAGGTGAATGCAACTCCTATTGAGGATATTAAGAAGTTGAAGGACGAGGCTCGTAAGAAGGGTCGCAAGATTCTGCGTCTTCGTATGTCTGAGAACACATTCTTCGCAATGTGCAAGGCAAAGGAGATTAAGGACACCTTCCGATTGAATCTCGGTGAGATTACTATCAATCCTGCTGCACCAATGATTAGCGTTGACCAGATGAATATCTATCTGCGCTCAATCCTCTTACCAACAATTCAGATTGATGAAGATAAGTTCGTTGAGCTGCCTGATAAGACAGTCTTTAACCTTATCCCAGACAACCGAGTTGTTGCAATGTGTGCCGACAAGGTGGCTGTGCCTAAGTGCGCAGAGTGCTTGGAGGCTATCGACCCAGTTGATGGCGTTTCTTACTCTACATACGATAATAACCTTATCGGTTATTGGAGAGATAAGAAGGGTTATCACCTTACCAACGAAATGTGGATGCAACCAGTATTCGATGGTATCGATGACTACTTTATCTTGAAGGTTGGTGCTTAACGCACTGACCCTCAGTTATAAATATATTGATTTAATAAGTGAAACTTCATAAGATAACAAGATTAGCATGACAATTTCAGAAGCCATAGCAAGCGAGATTCAGCCTTTCTCTACCTCAGATGAGACCTTGGAGAAGATGTTTATTGATGCTGCTGATAAGTTCAGTATCACGGCATCCGTGGCTGATGAATACTCCGTAGCGATAAAGAAACCCGTAGCCTATGCGGCTATGCGTATCCTCTACAAGATGAACCCATTATCAAGTGAGAATATCGGCGGTATCTCTCAGAGTTACAAGAACGATAAGAATCTCATTGACAAGATGATTAAATCTATTGCGAAGGATGCTGGATTGGATGCTGACCTTGTTATTGACAGCACTTCTGATGATTATTGGGTTCAGAGTGTGAAGGTATGGTAATCAAATAGATAGCGTATGAACTTTGAAGATATACTTAAAGTTAAAGGTGCTACACAAGAAGGCTTTGATGAGGATGGAAATCCTATCGAACAACCCGAAGGAGAATGGCAAACTTTTGGAAAGTGCGTTATTTTGCCTAATTCGCAGGCAAAGATTATTACTTTGACAGACGGGCAGCAGTACGTGTATTCGCACGAAATCTATGCTCCTCTATCAAAAGCAAAATACCCTCTCATACCAAAGGAAGGCGAAAAGGTTTGGATAACCAAGAAAGATGGCACGATTGATAAGGAAATGGAGGTTAAAGGCTTCGTGACCTTAAAGAAACGCTATCTTAGAATTTGGCTTTAATAGGCGGCAATATGGCAAAAGTTGAATTACAAATCAAAGGTCGTGAAGCCTTACAGAAAAGGTTGAACGAAAAGAGGCAGCAGATTATCAGCTACCTTAATATGCGTTTGATGCAACTTGCCGAAGAAGCGGTCACCTACTCTAAAGAAAACAAGGGCTACCAAGACCGAACTGCAAATTTGAAGAACTCAATTTCTTTCGCTCTTTACCTTGACGGACAACTCGTTACCTCGGCAGTTGGTAAGATTCCAAAGGCAGAAGAAGCAGAAGGAGGACAGGAAGGCGTAAGTGCTGCACTCAGTGAGTACGCACAGAAGGAAGGTGTTGTAGCACCCAAAGGGTACTCCCTCGTCATTGTGGCTGGTATGAACTACGGCAAGTATGTAGAGGATAAAGGCTACAATGTCTTACATCTTACTAAGTATTTCCTTCGTAACGAAATGAAGAAGATATTCGATGAAGTAGCTGAAATGATTAAAAGCGATAGTTAGATATGATACTCGGAGATAAAGCGGTAACGGCATTATATAAGTATCTCAATGATAATGTTGAGAGAATAGGCATAAAGGAAGGTCGTATCTTTAAGTATGAGATACCCGAGAAGTTGGCTATTGGTGATTATATCGCCATCAACCATCTTCCCTTCGTGTATAGTGATGCCATTAATGAAGGTGTAGTAAATCTGAATATTCATTGTCGTAAGACCTTATCTAACTTACCTAACACAAAGAAACTCTCTGATTACACAGAAAAGATTCTTTCTCTGTTTGGTGATGGTACTTATCTTGGTGGCTGCTACTTCGATTTCTACTCTATCTCTCGCCCAACTCGTGATAGTGATAACACTTATTACGTCAATATGAAATTTAATGTAACGTACAATAATTTAAAAGAATAAAACTATGGCAAAGAATGGTGTATATGGCTTGGAAAGCTTCAGTTTTGCCGATTGTGTCGAAAATGGCGGCTATCCAACAACATGGAGCGACAAAATTAAGGCTATCGTTTCTGGTGGTTTGAGTTTTAACGACCAGGCAGCACAGACATCGGATGTAGAGGTTGAGGATTCTGAAGACCCTTACGCAGTGCTGACTACATCAGCAGCAACAAAGGGCTTCACCTTGCAGACATACGATTTCTCTGAGGATAACTTCGTGAAGCTTCTTGGTTATACCAAGGATGCTGGTAGCGACGGTAAGGATGCTTGGTTAAATGAGCTTCCGCAAGAAACCGAGATTTACAAGGCTGTACAGATTGTGACTAAGGATTTGGATGATATTCCTTCTCGCACCTTCCAGTGGTCTAAGATGAAACTTACAATCACTCGCAGTGGTTCCATCGGTAAGAGTGGACTTCCTAATCTTAACATTGAGTTCCGTCAGATGGCGGTATTCGATGCAAAGGGTGACAAGAAGAGCGGTCATCGCAATATCCTTACAAAAGATATTAGTGCTGCGGCTATTAAAAAGTAAGTAAAGCTTTTATTTTTTATATGATTTAAAATTAAACTTCAAGAGGCGGTGAGGTAAGGGAACTTTCCCAAGCCGTACCGCCTTTTCTATGTTATAAAACATATTTTCGGTATGGAAACATCAGATAAGGAAAAGGTAGCAAAAACGCTTGCCGAGGCATCTGTAAAGATTAAGGTTGGTAAGTTTTACTTTAGAATAAAGCCGCTTACCTTTATGCAGATTTACGAAATGGGTGTATTCGGTAACGCAATCAAAGAACCAACATGGAAGGAAGGCGATATGGTGAATATCATACCAATTCTGTTTGAGCACTCTGAGACAGCTCATTTGATGAGTGAGATTTTCATTGTGTGCGCATTCCGCAAGAAGTGGGCACGCAAGGTATGGGGGAGATATATCCGCAAACACCTTGATATTATGGCATTCAATGAGCTTGTGAAGTTTATTAGCGGTTCGTTTAATGCAAATTTTTTCTTAACCTCTATAACTTTCCTGACTCAGACGAAGATAATGACGGAGCCGAAAACGACTCCCCTTGGGCAACAATCGGAGCAGTAATGAAGTATTTTCGTATGAGTTACGAGGAGGTCGTATTTAATCGCTCATACCTTAACATTATACTGCTTAACCGCTCGATTCCATCCTTTAACACAAATACCAAGGATGAACCGAGAAAAGGCAGCAGGCAGCAAAAAAAGCCACAACAAGAGTATCATAAGATAGATAAGCCAATTTCTGCTAATGATTTCTTTATGGGCATGATGTAATAATCACATAAATAAGCAAACAATATGGCAGCAGCAGATGAAATACTTGGAATCAGCGGACAGATGGATATTTCCGATATTCAAGCATCACTTGATAAGCTCTGTGATGGATTGAATCGTGTCGGCGTTGATACAGAAGCCTTATCTCAGAGAATGAATAAGGCACTTAACGATGTGGCGCAATCCGATGAAGACCTTGCGACCAAGACTACCAAGGCTATGCAGGTTCTTAAATCTGCTATGGATGAAGCTACTAAGGGCATTCAGATAGTACCCGAAATGATTGATACCGCCAATAAACGTGTTGAAACCATTGAAGGCACTATCGGCAAACTTAACGAGCAGTTAGCTAAGACGGAAAAAGGCTCAGAGGCATTCGGTTCGCTTACAAAGCAGATTGATGCTCAAAAGCATTCTTTGGAATTGGCGAAAGGTGATGTAAAAGACCTCGTTGAATCTTATGATGGAGTTAGAAACTCTATATCTCAGGTAAATGGTGCATATCAGGCATTAAGTGCTTTCTCTGTTGCAAGCACAAGTGCTAATAGCGTTCAGTCTGCAACAAATATCGCTGTAGGAGCTACGGCTACAACCGCAGCAACTGCCACATCAGCAGAAGCAGCAGCACATGTGGCAAATGCCGAGGCGGCAACACAGAATGCCGAAGCAGAGAATCAGAACGTAGAAGCGACCAAACATCTTACAGAAGCCTTGCAGCAGTACATTTCCGTTGCTTCGGGTCGTGCTGAGATTGAACGAATGCAATCCGAGAATGCAAAGGAACTGAAAGAGGATATGAAGTTGTACGAGAAGGCTATTGAAGAAATTCAGAATAAACTTGGTACAACTGACTTTGCTAAAAATATTGAGGAGGCAACAAAGAAGATTGAGGTACAGAAATCAAAGATTGAGGATTACAAGAATGCCATTGCAAATCTTTCTGCTGCTGATAACGAAACAGGAAATGGTGCTAACTACTACAATCAGCTTATAGAGAAAGCACAGGCAAATATTGATGCCCTTCAATTAAAAATCAATGATTGGCAAACAGAACAGCAGCGACTTAATGCAGACCTTCAGCAATACAATGCTCTTCTCGAAGCTGCGAATAAGATTCAAGGCGGTTCAACCATCGTTCAGTCTGATGCAACCTCAACAGTAAAAATCAATGTTGAGGACACATCATTATCAGAACTGACTTCTAAGCTTGATGAGAGCAAGCAGAAATTGCAAGATTTGGAGGCAGAAGTGTCTAAGATGGATGGGAAGCCACTTGGAGAGAAGCAAAAAGAAGACTTGCAGAAACTACAGTCTGAGATTGAAAAGACAAAGAATAACATATCCGTATTGCAAGAGGCTATCCGTGAGAAGAACGAAGAGACTTTTATCGGTAGATTGCGCAATCAGATTTCTGATTTCGGGCAGAAGATTTCTGATTTCGGGCAGAGTATAAAAGACAAAATCACACAACCTATTGATGAGCTGAAAGCGAAAGTAAGCGGTTCTTCCATCGGTCAGCGTTTTAGTGAGGAGTTCGCACAAGCAAAGTCTGGGCTAAGTGACTTTAAGGACGGAATCATCAATGTAATGACTGCCAACGGCAAGTTACAAGGAGAGATTGGTAAGGTCGGAGAAGCTTTCAAGGCTCTTGGTATTCCCGTAACGGGTTCTCTTACTGCCATTAAGTCTGTAACAAAGGCTCTATGGGGTATGTGCGCAACACCTGTGGGTGCGGTAATTGCTGCAATCGCCCTTGCATTCAAGGCTGTGCATACATGGATGACAAAATCCGCAGAGGGGCAGAAAGTCTATACAAAGCTGATGGCTTACTTTGGCTCACTTGCAAAGTCTGTCACTGATATTGTGGTTATCTTTGGAGAGTACTTGTATAAGTGCTTCACTAAGCCAAACGCTCCTCTTCGTGACTTCGGCAATAACTTCGTTAAGACGTTCAAAACTGCCGTGAAAGCAGCGGTAAATCTTATTGGAGGTCTCGGAACGACCATTAAAGGTGTATTAAATATGGATTGGGACACCTTTACCGCTGGTCTCAAAAAAACTTGGGATGGAATTAAGGGTGCTGGTGAAACTGTTATTGATGTATTCAAGACACAAGTATCAGGCGTTATTGGTGCAACAAAGACTATCTATGATGCTTTTACTAATGAAGATTTATCAAAGAAGTTAGGAGCGGCATTCAATGGAATACTTACAAAGGCAGAGCAAGCAGCTTCCCTTGCAGGTAAGATTCAAGAAGCACAGATAGCTATCAATAAGAATAAGGAAACTCAGCTCAAACTTGATGGAAAAATAGCCGAGGTAAGAAATAAGATATATACTTTGCAAGGAAAGGAGAAAATTGCAGCCATCGAGGAGGCAAAGGCTCTTGTAAAGCAGAAATACGATTTTCAGATAAAGCAGCAGCAACAGCTCGTTGAATTGCATGAGAAGCAAGCTAAATTGCATACTCAATCGCTACAAGATATTGCCGCAGAGCGTGAGCTTAGAATGCAGGTTCTTAGAACGCAGGTTCAGCAGAATAGCGAGCAAAGAATGCTTATCAGACAAGAGGAAGCTGCGAAACGCTCTATTGCGAATAAAAGTAAGACCGATGCAAAGAAGGATGCTACTCAGCAGAAGCAGATTGGCTCAGCAGAGGGTAAGCTTGATGAGGTTATCTATAAGAATGCCTATGAGAGAGCAAAAGCTTGGCAATCTTTGGAACAGCAGGTAGCCGATGCAAAGATTAAGGCAATGAAGGAAGGTGAAGAGAAGGTCATTGCCGAGCGCAAACGAGAACTATCTAAAGAAATTGAGCAGATTGAAGAGCAAAAGAATGCAGCTATCAAAGCAGAGCGTGACAGACAGAAAGCTGAGTTTGACGCACAGCAGTCTGTTATCAAGGCAAAGGGTGGCAAGGCTGAGACTTGGGATGATAAAAAACATCTTGATTCAAAGAATATTCAGAAGATTACCGAGCAGTACACTATCATTGAGCAGAAGACTGTAGAATCATATAATAATGAGATTTATGCCGATGAGATAAAGTCATATCGTGAGTATCTGAAAGAGTATGGCAACCTCGAACAACAGAAGCTTGCCATTATTGAGGAATATAATGAGAAAATCAAAGAAGCAAGGGCGAAAGGCAATCTTTTCGAGGAGGCAAAGCTGAAAACTGACCTTGAAGAGCAGCTAAAGAAACTCAACTTCAATGATTTCAAGGATTCTATCAACTGGGATTCTGTTTTCTCTGATATGGGAAGATTGAGCAAATCTTATCTCGAAGACCTAAGAAAAAAGCTCAAAGACCTTCTCGGCTCGGGCACTCTTGATATTGATGATATGAAGGTTGTGTCTGAACAGATTGGTAAGATTGATGATGCAATCTCTGAGCAGACCGATAAGTGGGGGTGGTCTAACGAGAAGGTGCGTGAATATAATCGGCTCTTGCAAGAGGCTGCTGACGCACAAGAGAGATTAAATCTCGCACAAAGCAAACTTGATAAAGAACAGAGGTCGAGCGAAAATCTTAAAGAGTATATTCAGTATATATTCACAAGTAAGGGCGTTGATGTTCAAACGGGGGATATATCTTCACAAAATAAAGAAAAGCTCTTAGGAAATAAGAACCTTTTTAGTGAAGCTGAACTATCTAAGCTGAAAGGTTTATTTGATGAACTCGCTGTTTCTGAGGTAAAGGTCGGCAAGGCAACAAAGGAGGTTAAGAAGGCACAAGAGGATGCAAATGTATCACAAGACAAAGCAAGGAAGTCTATCAAGGAGATTGCTAATGAATGGGCAGAAAGTATCGGCAATGTTGCGAAGAAGCTACAAGAGGCAAGCGAATTGATTGATGCTTTAGGCTTCGGGGATTCAGACCTTGGAAAGAAACTTAAAAGTGGTGCAGATGCCTTCAATAAGGGTTCGCAAGCGGCATCAGACTTTGCTACGGGTAACTATATCGGGGCAGCCATTAACGGCGTAGGAGCTATTAAATCACTTGGTAGTGCTCTTGGTATCGGCAATGGCAGTAATGCGAAGGAGGTTGCGGAGACCACAAATCGACTTACTGAATCAAATGAGCGATTGCAATACTCTATTGAGCAGTTGAAGAGTTCGATTGATAAGACTTCGGGAATGAGTGCCGTAAGTAATTATCAGAAAGCTTACGATGCTCAGAAGCAAATCAATAAGCAGAGTATGGAAATCCTGCAATCACAGATGGGTTACCACGGCTCGCATCACTCTAATGCTTATTATTGGAATCTGTCAGCACAGGACTATGCGGCAATCAATCGCACATTGGCACAGCAATCAGCGGTCAGAGGTGGTTATGTAAACTCTACGATTAATAAGGTAAGTTCCTTGGAGGATATTTATAAGCTCACCCCAGAGCAGATGAAGGATATTCGCACATACAACCAAGATGTATGGAAGAATATGACCGACCAAGGTAAGTATGATAAAACCGAGTATTGGGAGAATTATACCGACCTTGCCGAGAAGCTTGAAGAGCTGACTGATAAAATCAATCAGAATCTTACGCAGACTACTTTCGATTCAATGAAGGATAATTTTATCAGTAACCTTATGGACATGAGCAAGTCGGCGCAAGATTTCGCAAATGATTTTACAACGATGCTCAATAAGTCTATGCTTAACTTCGCCGTTGATAAACTTATGAATGAAAGGCTCAAACCTCTTTACGAAAACTGGGCAAATAAGATGAAGGAGAATGGAGGAAGGAAATTAACTCCAACTGAATTGAATGATATTAAAGAAGAGTATGATAAGATAGTTAAAGAAGGTTTGGCTATTCGTGATAATATTGCTGCAATGACGGGATACAAGGATGCACAATCTCAGCAGACGGCAACGGGAAAGGCAATCGAAGCAATTACCGCAGACCAATCAAGTAGCCTTATCGGTATCGGTTATGCGGTACAGATTGCACAAGAGCAAGGTAATGAAGTTCGCAAGGCTATTGCTGTAGATGTTTCTTATCTGCGTATCTATGCCGAGCAGACTTATAATAATATCTCAGAAATGCGAGATATTCAGTATCAGGGATTGGAGCAGTTGGAGGCAATCAACAAGAATACTGCACCTATTATACTGATACGTGAGGACATCGCAAATATGTATAAATTAATGAAGGATAAGTATTAAGTTATGAAGAATGATGCTTTTATAAAGTTGGTTGATGAAGCAGATTCGGCTTACGTTGACCTTGATACTTTCGGTATTACATTGGTAAGGGGTTGGCGAGAAGCCTTGCTGACCCCTGCCCCAGTGAAAAGCTATGTGACTAACGATAGCCGATTGGAACATGGACAGTCGGTTATCGCTACTTCAAAGTATGCAAAGAAAGATAAGCGTGATGTAAGTATCTCTTTCTTCCTTGAAGGCAGCTCAGAAGAAGATTACTTACAGAAGTATGAGAATTTCCTGAATAAGATTGCTTATTCGGGCGAGTTTTGCTTGAAAGTTCCTCGCTTAAAGAAGGTTTTTAAACTTGTTTACACGCAATGTTCGCAGTTTGGTGATTATGGCTTAAAAAGAGGTAAATTTGTACTCAAATTAACGGAGTATAACCCGAATGATAGAATTAAGTTATGATTAAGATATATGATATTGACGATAAATTGCTGATGCAAGCAGAGGTAACATCAGCAGCGAAGAGAGAACAGGAAATGTCTAAGTCAGATTACATTTCTCTGTCTTTCTCCGCTGCCGAGAAAGTTATTCTGCCTGCTGGTGCATATATTTATCATACATATAAGATAGATAAGGTAAGAGAGGTTACAAGGAAGTTCCTTCTCTTGGAATCATACGAGCCTACTCAATCAGATGAATGCTCTTGGAAGTATACACCTCAGTTTCAGCATCCGAAGATGATTTTATCTAAGACCCCTTTCTTTATCTATACACGCAACTCGCAAAATGTAGAGGTGAAGCAAAATGTATGGTCTTTCGTAGGTACAACATCTGTGCTTAGTGGCAAAATTACAGATTTCCTTAATAAGGATTTGATGTTTGGCGAATGCGGATGGAAAGTTATTTTTCAGAAAGTGACAGCAAACACCATTAATGTATCATTCAGCGATAATGATTTTATATCTGCACTTACGGCGATTACGAATGCTATAGGAGATAACTGCGAATGGCATATTGACTATGATGATGAAATTATCTACATCGGTAAGGTGCTGGTTGGCGCAACTCCTGTCGTATTGGAGGTTGGAAAGAATGTAGGTGTACCAAGTATCAATAATAGCAAAGAAGGCTATTATAACGCTTTCTCTATCTTCGGTGGCACAAGAAATATTACACAGGTCAATAGCAAGGGTGAGAATGTATCATCTGGCGATATACGTCTGCAATTAGATGAAGGTGTGGGCACTATAACTATTGATGGCAAGGAATGCTCCTACTCCATTGATAAGTATTCAACCCTTGACCTTAGAGCGGATAAAACGAAAGAACCTCTCTTTGCAAAGGTACTTGATTTCTCTCAGATTTATCCTTCACTCAATACTTATGTATATAATGTACGTGGACGAGTTAAGTATGTGCTTGATGATAATAATAAGAAAATACCTATTTCTTATAATACCGATGGCTCAGTTAAGGAATACAAGACCTTTACTGTGTGGTATATGAGATTGGCTTATCCTACTACAGAAAAAGTAGAAGGAAAGAAGATTATCAATACAACAGTTGATGATGGTGTTACTCATTATTGGTATGATTTTGAGATTACAGATGATTTGCTTATCAATGGAAAGAATATCGGATGCTCATTTGAAGCCAACTTTAATACGGGTGCGCTTTCTACTCCACTTGCAGGTCGAGGCTCTAACGGCGATTATGTAGGTTTTGAGCTTACTTATCACAAAGAGGCATCATCCTCGCATACGTCAGACGATGTTAGCAAGGATAATTTCTCTGTTTTGGCTGGTGATTACGAAATCATTTACCAAGAGGATAATGAGGTTATTATACCTACAAACGCTGCTGAAATGCTTATTCCTCGTGGAGAGAATAAGCCTTCTTTGAAGTGTAATATCACGGTACTCTATAATATTGCAATGGCTAATACAATTTATTATGAGGATGCTCAAAATAGATTGTTAGAGAAAGCGAAGGAGGAGATAGTGAGATTACTCTCTGATTTGAATAACTATGAGGTTAAGTCATACTCAGATGTATTCTTAGAAGAGAACCCTCAACTGCAAATCGGACAGAGTGTAACATATAAGGACGGACACGGATATGAGCTTTCTACTAGGGTATTGAAGTTATCAACGAATATTGATTACGATTTTATTCAGTCAATAACTTTAGGTAATCAGGCGATAAAAGGTACTATCACACAGCTCAAAGAAGATGTGCAGACTATTATAGCAAGCGGCGGTAACAGCGGTAATGGAGGTGGATTTTCTGTCTCTCAATTGCGAAGCCTTATTGCAAAGTACGGAAGTGATAATTTTATATCTAAGCAGTTTGATGATATTGCTCACGGCACTATCACTTGGGAGAAGATTCAGAAGCTTGTAGGTGGTCTGCTTGTCGGCAACTTCAACTCCGAGAACGGCGGCTCATGGACTCCTGATGCAGAAGGTCGCTCTCATCTCGTCACAGATTATCTTGAGGTGAGGATGAAGGCTATCTTCGAGGAATTGGTAATCAAGAAGACCTCCACCATTGGCGGTAAGGAGATTATATCTCCTGCTGGTGGTGTGGTGGCTCATAAGGTGGAAGAGGTTACTGTGACATATAATAATGTGTCACAGAAGGCTTATCGTTGCTATTTCCTCGCTGAGCAGGATGGCGATTCTGTAGATAACGACTTCGCTCTGGAAGACCAAGTTCGCTCGGAATCGTTCAATGTACGCAAGGGCACTTATCATAAGACAGGAAATCATTTCTTTTGGCGATTGATTATCGGCATTGATGAAGAGCCTGTTGAGTTGGATGGAAAGAAATACCATTACATCGACCTCTCGGAAACGGATTGCGCAACAGGTAGCGATGTTCCTATGAAGGGCGATGTGCTCAGCCAATGCGGTAACAGAAGCGACCCTATGAGACAGAGCTGCTTGGTGTTCTCGGCGGTTGATACCTATTCGCCATCCATCAGCCTCTACCACGGCATAAATAGCTACTCCTTTGCCAATAGGGAGTATGTGCAATATGGCGTAAACAAGCAGACCAATAAGGCTTTCTTTAACGTCTATGGTGATATGTACGTAGGCGACCGACCTACCAAGGATAATGGTTACGAGGGAAGCAGCTACGTCAAGTATGACAGCGCAACCAAACAGGTAGTCATCAAGGGTAAGCTCTCCGCAAAATCAACCGTAGATGGCAAGGAATTGTCTCAGTACATCAAAGAGAACTCAGCGAAGGGCTTGACCGAGGAACAGGTGAATAATATCATCAATAACTCGCAGGTCATAGCTGACTTACAGAATCAGGTTGATGGAGCTATCGAAACGTGGTTCTATGATGGTGTGCCTACGTTGACCAATGCTCCAGCCAGCAGTTGGACGACCAATAAGGATAAAGATACCCATCTGGGCGACTTGTATTACGACAACAAGACGGGCAAGGCATACCGCTTTGCCAAGGATGGGAACACCTACAAGTGGACTATCATTACGGACACCGACATTGCTAAAGCCCTTGCTGATGCAAGTAAGGCGCAGGAAACGGCAGACGGAAAGATGAAGGTGTTCAGCAGTCAGCCTACACCGCCATATCAAGTGGGTGATATTTGGGTTAATGCTACCTATCCGTCTGACGGCAGTACATACAAGAATGAGGTGTTGCGCTGCCAGACCGACAAGAAGGCTGGTTCTCAGTTCGCTATTGCCGATTGGATTAAAGCTTCCAAATACACCGATGACACCGTGGCTAACGCAGCAAAGAAGGCAGCGGAAGAGGCGAAGAAGGCGGCAGAGACCGCACAGACGAATGTTACGAATCTCGGCAAGACCGTTACAAGCAACAAGAAGGCATTCGATAATTATGTTACGGATGGCTATCTAGAGCCTTCTGAGATTGCGGCTATGGCGCAGGATTCCAAGCGACTTGAAGATGATTTCGCAGCCGCTGAGAAGTCATACAATGAGGTGAAGGGAGCAGAGGTGCTGAAGAGCACCAAGGAACTTACCGACCTCAACACCGCTTTTGCTACCCTCACTACTGCCAAGACGGAACTCGTTACGTATCTGTCAGACATATCAAGCAGATACAATGCGGCTGATACTAACGGCAAGGCTACTATCGTATCTGCCGTGGGAACGAAGTTTACTAACTTCCAAAGCGCATATTCGGCATTTTACGATAAGTTGGGTTTGGCAAACGCCTATATCACTAGCAAGATATATGGCGACTTGAAGCAGAATATTACCGACCTTGCAGGCTACAAGTATATCAAGGACGCACTCGGTCAGACAACAGATATTGATGGCGGTCTTGTAATGACAACACTCCTTGCTTTGAGAGACGCAGACGGAAACGTTCAGAGTGGTATCAACGGAGCGATAGACACGAACAGAGGAAAGAAGAGCATCGCAACTTGGTGGGGTGGTCAGATGGTGGATAAGGACTACAATAGCGGAAGCCTTACTCCTGCTACTTCCCTCGTTCGCTTTGACGGTTCGGGCTATCTCGCAAATGGTGCAATCTGGTGGGACGTGGACGGAAAGGTTCACGCTGACCCTACATCATTTATCATCAGCGAGAAGAATCTTGGCGCATACCTTGCATTCTTTGAGCCTACATGGAAGAGCGGTAGCAATGGCACTAACATAAAAGACCTTGTGGCTTTGACTCCGCAAGCTCCTTTCAAGACGCTCTCCGTTAGTAACGATTTGTCCGTGGAGGGAAAACTTAAGATTGGTAGCATTACCCTCAGCGTGGTAAATGGCGCATTGAAGATTGATGGCAATGTGTATTCCACAGGTGGCATGAGCGCATACGGCGAGGGCACTAGCAATGGTGGTGGCTTGAACGGAAGCATCGTTCCTTTCGACAAGGCTAAGTCCTTGACGGCACAAAACGAGGGAACGGAGATTGCTTCAGCTTGGTCTATCAAGAAGCTCTATGATATGATTAACAGCATTGATGTCACAGGACAGCTGACTGACTACTTGAAGAAGACGGAAGCATCTACCTTGTATCAGCCAAAGGGGAACTATCTCACCTCCCACCAAGACATCAGCGGAAAGAGTGACAAGACACATACGCACAGCGTGAAGATTAATGGTGTCACGAAGACCATAGCAGCCACAGGTGGAACAGCCGTTGACTTGGGAACTTACCTTACTTCTCATCAGTCCTTGGCTGCTTACTTGAAGTCTGCCGATGCGGAGAAGACCTATAGCAAGTTGGGACACACCCACGCATTCAGCGAGATTACGGGAAAGCCAACAACACTTGCTGGCTATGGAGTTACCGATGGAGTCAATACGGTTACGCTTAGTGGCTCAGGGAACGCCGTCACTGGCGCAAGCATAAGCGGTCACACCTTGACTTTGACAAAGGGCACGACTTTCTCTGTAAGCGGTCACACCCACACCTTTGCAAGCTTGACCTCAAAGCCTACTACAATAGCAGGATATGGCATCACGGACGCTTATACCAAGGCGCAAGTGGACTCGACTGTGGCTAAGTATCTCCCTCTAGCAGGAGGAACAATAACAGGTGCGCTTACCGTCAATGGCATCGCTACCTTTAAGAGCAAGGTTGCCATTGGCGACATCTACATCATCAACGATGGAAGCGGCAATCTCTACGTTCAGAAGACGGACGGAAAGACCGCCGCCAACTTCTATGCGACAGGCGGCATCACGGCTTTCGGTGCTTCTTCCGTCAGCGGTGGCACAGGAGGCGGATTGAACGGCTCAGTCCTTGGCTTCGAAAAGGCTACAGCCATGACTTCCGCCAACAATGGCGACAGCACCAAGACGGAGGTTTCCTTCCTTGCATCGGCGTGGAGCATAAAGCAGCTCAACGACAAAATAGCTGCATTTGGAACAGGTGTGTTCTCCGACTATCTTACGATAGCAGCTGCCAAGGCTACCTATCAGCCAAAGGGCAATTATCTGATTTCGCATCAGACCATCTACGGCTTGACTATTCAGAAGAATGGCACAAGCCTAGGCACTTACACCCCTAACTCTGCTGCGAAAACCATAAACGTAACCGTTCCTACCAAGTTGTCCGAACTCAGCAATGATAGCGGATATACTAAGAACACAGGTACGGTCACATCGGTTGCAATCTCTGTCCCAACTGGGCTTTCGGTCAGCGGCTCGCCTATCACTACCAATGGAACTATTGCCATTGCCCTTGCTTCGGGTTACTCCATTCCTACTACTGCAAAGCAGACAGCTTGGGATGGTGCGGTATCAGCCAAGCATACTCATAGCAACAAGTCTGTGCTGGACGGCATTACATCAGCGAAAGTAACTCACTGGGATAGTGCCTACGACTGGTACGCCCTTATGACTACTGACGAGGAGACAGCGGACGGCATAATCAACAAGTGGAATGAGGTTGTGAGCTTCCTTGCCAATATTGCTCAGACCGATACTTTGAGCGGTATTGTTGACGGAATCAATAAGTCTATTTCCGATGAGGTGACAAGAGCGAAAAAGGCAGAAGGGGCGAACGCTTCGGGCATATCCACCAATAAGACGAATATCACTACTTTGCAGGGCTACTTTACAAGCGGTTCAGCGAAAAAGGCTCTACAACTCACGAACGCTCGCAAGCTTTGGGGCAACTCGTTTAACGGTACTGCCGATATTAACGGAAGCATCATCGTGCCTAGCGGAAAGTATATCTCTATCGGCAACATCAAGATGGAGTATGATGCAACTAACAAGGCATTGAAGATTACAAACACTACGACTAACGAGGTAGCAAACCTCTACACTAGTGGTGGCGTTTCTGCCTATGGCGTAGGAACATCACAATCCAGTGGTGGCGGTCTCAATGGCTCGGTCAAGGCTTATGCCGATTCCATCAAGCTCACCACCGAAAACCTTAGCGAGATTGCAAGTGCCTATTCCATCGCCGTGCTCAACAACTCATTGAACGCTGCCATTGGTAGAATCTCCACCTTGGAGGGTGGTAGCGCAACAAGCATTGAAACCACAGGTTCGGGCAATGCCGTAACTAGCGTGTCGAAGAGTGGAACGAAGATAACCTTCACCAAAGGCTCTACATTCTCGCTCAATGGGCATACGCACGACTTCATTACCGTGGGGGCGAATCAAACTATCACGGCTACACAATACACAAACAGCCGTCTGAGCGTGCGCCCTTACTACAGCAGCGGTGGTCCGACTACATACGGAAACATCTTGGAGGTTGTCAGCGGAATTAGCGGCGGTGGTCAGCTTGGTATGGAATGGTCGGGAAGCCAAACCAAGACGGACGGAACGGACACCAACGTAGGCAAGTTGTATTATCGTAGCAAGCGAGACAATATGGCAGGCTGGACGGTTTGGAAGAGACTTGCCTTCGCCGAGGAGCTTGCTTGGGGCAACATCAGCGGAAAGCCTACAAGTCTCAGTGGATATGGTATCACGGACGGTGTGAACACCGTTAGCGTTACAGGCTCGGGCAATGCGGTTACGGCTGCATCTGTAAGTGGGCATACCTTGACCTTGACGAAGGGTAGTTCTTTTAGCTTGTCTAGCCACACGCATGGCTTGTTGCATACTGATTTCACAAAGACGATAGACGACACGACCACAGATAACGGATGGACGATGATAAACGACAACTACGGGGGCTTTATCTTAAAGTCTCTAAGGATGCAATACAAAGCTCCATCTTGGGTTGTAAATAATTTTGCTGCTGGTGTTGCATTTGGCGGTAGTGACACAAAGGGTGTTTTGTCTGTGGGTTATTTAAGTGCTAACGAAGGATTTAAAATTGCTGGTGGCAATGGAACGAAACCTGTTTGGTGGATGCAATTCCATGGTACAAGTGGCACGAACTACAATATGGATAATTTCTCTGTTAATGGTCACACTCATAAGTTCTCTTCTTTGACTGAGAAACCAACCACCTTGTCGGGATATGGAATTACTGATGGCTTGCGCTCGGTAACACAGCCAAGTGGAAGCAATGTGTTCGTGACAGGCATATCCACAAGTGGAACAACCATCACCTACACCAAGAGCTACACGAAGAAGAGCCTTACGGCTGTGGGTGCTTCGGGATGGACTAACGCATCAACCGATGGCAACATCATTCCTGACATGAGCTTCATAGCTTATTGGAACGGAGCATATAGTGGCACAAGTTCAAACCTAGCCTATTGCAACAAGGGTGCTTTTGGCTCGTTTGCCATCAAGAACAGCCTTGCCTTCTCTGAACTTACAAGCAAGCCAACAACAATAAGTGGGTATGGTATTACTGATGCTTATACGAAGTCACAGGTGGATGCAATCGCTGCAAAGTACTTGCCTTTGACAGGTGGAACGCTCACAGGTCAGCTTAGGATTGTGGCTAGCGCATTGAATGGTGCTTACAATGGTTTGTTTATTGGCGATGATTGCTACATTGGTGATTGCAACTTAGCTAACACTATCGGCTTCATGGGTTCTACAAACAACAATGCAGGAATGGTCAAGTTCGGCAAGGGAGGTATGCAATTCGGCTACAACGGCTCGAACCACATAGCTTCAACCACCGCATTATGGACAAACCTTAATGCAGATTTGCTCGATGGTGAGAATGCTTCGGCATTTACGAGAATTGTGGGCAGACAGTCTATCTATACGAATGGAACTGCACCATACGCTTACATACATTTGTTCAGAATAGCGAATAAAGAGTCATATAGTACCGTTAATTGCGAGATTGATTTGAGAACTCGTTATCATTCTGCCAAGATAGAGATAATGATTTCTACCTCTGATGTTTCTTATGGGGAAGGTAATTCTTCATTTTCTATTGTCAAGAAGGTAGCAAGTGGTAGGTCATGTAACCTTTGGATTCTTCCTACCGTACAGACATCTGGGTATAACTATTATGATGTGTATTATCAATCTGGCAGTTGGAATTCAGGCTCTTATGGTATAACCTTAAGAGGCTCTAACGGCAAACTTGTATATGAGCCAAAGGGAACGAATCTAGATAGCCTTCCAACTGGTGTATTGTCAGTTCTTGACAACATTGCGGTTTCAGCCAATAAGCTAGAAAATGCTCGCTCGTTATGGGGTCAGTCCTTCAACGGAACGGCAAACGTGAGCGGCAACATGACAGGTGTGGGCAACATCAATACTTCCGCAGCACCAGCCGGAACTATCTACACCAACAACTGGTTCAGAAGCAAGGGAAGCACAGGTTGGTATAGTGAAGACCACGGCGGCGGTTGGTACATGAGCGACAACACTTGGATTCGCAACTTTGGTAGCAAGGATGTATACCTCTCCAACAAACTTAGCGTGAATGGTAACGTCGGCATCGGAACGACCTCACCATCTTACAAGCTGCATGTTGTTGGCGACATCTACACAACAACTAAGGTCAACATCAACGGCATCGTCTTGGAGAAGGATTCGGACGGTAACTTGAAGGTCAACGGAAACCTCTATGCCACAGGTGGAATAAGCGCATACGGAACTAGCTCTGCTGGAAGTGGCGGTGGATTGAGCGGTAGCGTTCTCGCATGGGACTCCGCTATCAAGATGCCTAACGCTACGAATGGAAGTTCCGATACTACCAAGACGGAATCATCTTTCTTAGCCAGTGCTTGGTCTATAAAGCAGCTTTACAACAAGGTTACTAGCTTGGAGGGTGGCTCGGCAATGAACGTTAGCGTGAGCGGAAGCGGCAACGCCGTGACTTCTATCAGCAAGAGTGGCACTACTATCAGCGTGGTCAAGGGGAGCACGTTCCTAACGGCTCACCAAAGCCTTGCTGGTTACATGAAGACGGAGACTGCGGATGCAAAGTATATGTATCATAGCCGCCACAGCATCGTGTCCGACTTGAATAGCTTCGCTACAAATGGTGCTGCTCATATCTACGAGATGTACAACGTAACCAACAGACCGAATAGTAATTCTTGGGTACAAGTGATGAACTGGGGAACAGGTGATTCAAACTTTGGTTTCTTGCTTGCCAATGATTACTCTGTTGATGGTCACATGTACTTCCGTCAGAAAATTGCGGGTTCGTGGAAAGATTGGAAGACCATCATCGACTCATCAAACATCGGGTCACAGTCGGTAAATTACGCTGCATCGGCGGGTTCTGTTGCTTGGATGAACGTAAGCGGAAGACCTAGCACGATGAAAAATCCAAGTGCTCTTTCTTGGAGCGGATATTCAAGCGGAAGCTATGATGGTAGTGCAGCAAAAAGCATAAGCATTCCGAACAACACGAACCAATTGACGAATGGAGCAGGGTTCATTACATCTTCTGCTTCAATTACTGGTAATGCTGGAAGTGCCACGAAACTCCAAACCACAAGAACGCTTTGGGGACAAAGTTTTAATGGAACGGCTAACATAAGTGGAAGCATGACAGGTGTCGGCGACATGACCTTGGACGCAGGGGCAAGGATAAAGCACGGTTCGGGCAACCTTTACATCGGAAACTCGGACAACTCCAACTGGATAGGTGTTCAAAACATCTGTAGCCAGTCCTCCATCGGAGATGGCAACTGGAGCTTGCGAACGAGCGGAGCTGCGCATTTCAAGGACACGACAATCAACGGAACGGCGACTATTAAGAATTTACTTAGCCTCGTTGACGGCTCGCACAAAGGCTTGAAGATGGGAAGCACGTATATCTCATCCCTCGATGGTGAAGTTATCTTGCAAGGCAACACTGCCCTTCGCTTCGGAAATGACGCATGGGACTATAACCAGTGGGCGGGTCTTAAGTACGACCATAGCAGCAAGACCGTTTACCTCGGCATTGCCGATGGAAGCATATTCAAGGCGAACAGTGCCCAAAGTGGGGGTGTCATCAACCTTAAGCAAGGAATAAGCTCCGTCTATACTCCAGCATTGTACGCTGGCGGCGACATTTATCACACAGGTGTATATAGAATGCTATGGAAGAATAGCAAAGCATCAAAGTATCTGAATGTGATGAACATATCGCAGGATGATAATGGCATTCTCACCATAGGCTACGGAAACTTCTCCAACAACAAGAATGTGGTACTTGAAGGCTATAACCTTAACTTTCGAGTTGGCAACGATAGCGGAACGAAGTCCATGTGGCTTAATTACAACAATGGCAATCCTGTGCTGAGTTTGGATGGTAATTTCTATGCCACTGGCGGTGTTACGGCTTACAAGAGTTCCGATGAACGCTTGAAGCATGACATACACGGCGTTGACAGCTTGGCTATCATCAAGGCGATGGGTGGCACGGTTGCATTCCGATACAATGCCGACAACAAGGATAGCATCGGTTGGATTGCCCAAAGGGTTCTTCACAACACCTTCATGCAAGACCTTGTGGAGAAAGACGACAAGGGCTTCCTCAAAATCAACTATTGGTCTCCAAAGCTGATTGCCGTTGCCTTTGGTGCTATCGAGCAAGTTGACGATGAGGTGAGCCGCTTGAAGCGAAGAGTGAGAGACTTGGAAAACGAAGTTGAACAATTAAAAAGTGATAGATTATGAGTTTGAACAATGGAATCATCAGTGCTCCAGTAAGCATAGATGATGTAAAAAGTGTACTTGGAGAGGGTAGCAATGACCTTGCCACATTGTGTAAGTCCACCAACATAAACATGTGGAGTAGGCATAAGCCTGTCATTCATCCGTCTTTGTTTGACGAGAATGCAATAGTAGGTACTGATGGGAATTTTGGCTTTAACATACCAAAGTTTACGTCAGTTAAGGCTTTGTATGAGAATTACATGAAGTACGCAAATGAAGATGGGCTTTATCCTGGCGATGAGGGTTGGAACTTTCCTACAAATGGTGTAACTTACGTTCATCCAACAGGTGGCAGTAGCTCACCTTATAGGCTTGGTGACTTTAAGAGTTACGATAAAAATGCTACTTGCTTGATGCACGACTTTGACATAAATACCTACACGGATGAGGAATTATCGTTTATCATTAGTATTGACAAAGATTCAGGTGGAACTCAAATTCCATTTAGGGATATTGCTACTTATAAGAATTGCTACTTTGGTGTGGCTTTTCTTAGAGACGACAGCTTGGCTATCCATAGCATCCTTACATCCAACAACAAGAATGATAATTTTCTAAAGACAACATTTGCGTATCAGAATCTTGTCAATTTGTTGTATATCGCAGTTCCATTTATGTCTCCGATACCCCATTTGAAGAATGCTCCAAATTTGGAAACGTCAGACAGCATCGAATGTTATCCTATCGTTGGGGTTTCTCCTATTCTGTTCTATGGCAAGAACGATACTGGTGACTATAGCAAGTATATGTACTTCGTATATCCAGACCGAGACAGCAATGGTAACGAGTGTATAAGAATATATAATAAAAGTACAGTTCTGAATGTCGGTTATGTTTTGTACTTGTTGTATGCTGATTCAAGTTATTATAACGGATATACATTAAAAGATGGAGAATATATAGTTGATGCAGGAACTATAGACGTAAAAAGCAATGTGGTGACGTACCTTAACAATGATTGGCTGATAAAGGGGAAATCTTATAAGCTGGTTCTCTATAGTAAAAATAACAACAAGATAGCACAAGAAATGGAGTTGTAACATCAATAATGTTAAAAATATAAAAACAACGGAAAATAACAATATAAAATTCTTTAATTATGGAATATTTTTCTTATCTTTGCGCTGTTAAATAGATTATTATTCTGCTTTTATTTGCAAATAGAAGAATAAAATAGTTTAAACGTTTAAATTTTAAGGAATAATGAAAGTAACATTTGGAAAGATGACAGAGTTCAAGCGAGAGGTTGACATCGTGAACGATTCGACCAAGATGAAGGGCAATGTTGCCGTCAGTGACGGAAGCATTGTAAGTGTTGACAACGGTGTTGTGTTGGACGGCGACGGCAACCAGATTGCCACGTTCAGCCAGTATTCCACGGACAACTTGAACGTGAACTACAACACCTCAGACTTGCAGAAGATGATTGATGCCGTGACAAGCATCAACGAATTTGCTTCCTACATCAAGGAGCACGTCGATGAGTTGTCGGATGGCATCGTTTCCTCTGACACCACAGAGGAATAACAATTAGCTTGGTTGGTGGGTACGAGGGCGGCAGTCGGTAGTGCCCACTTTCCAACTGAGCGAACTAACATACATTATTTATTAATTAATTATAATAAACCAAGTTAATTATGAAGAAGATTAAGACAATCGAGGCGGTCAACGCCTACAAGACATTGAAGGGCTTCAAGACAAGCTCTTTGAGTGAGGAAACCATGTTGGCGGTATGGAAGAACATGAAGGCTCTCCGTTCCATCGCCGACACCTTCGACAAGGACAAGGAGGAGGCTCAGGAGTCCTTGAAGGATGACAAGTTCGAGGAAATGCAAGGCAAGCTCAAAACCGCACAGGAGAACGAGCGCAAGATGAAGGAGGAGGGCTACACCTACACCAAGGAGGACACAGACCTCTTGCAAGAGGTGAACGCCTACTTCGCTGGCTTCAGCAAGAAGACCATGGAATACTTCAACGAACTCGCCGACAAGGAGGTCGAGGTGGAAATCACCGAGGTCGAGGAAGCCGAGCTGCTTAAGGCTATCAAGGCTTGCGAGAAGGGCTTTGACGATATGGAGATGCTCGCTTGCATCTGCAAGTAATATTTAACAGGATAAGGATGTTCTTTATATGGGCGGCTGATTGTTTCGGTCGCCCATCCTTTTTACTTACAATCTGTAATTTACCCCCCATTTTTGAATGGCAAATCTTACAGATTGGTATTTTTGCAAAGTTTAACTCTAAAAAGTTGTGCAAAATGAATATTTTTGTGCAGAATTGTTTATTTTTGCATCACTTTCCTTATTATTAAGAATGAGGAACTAAGAATAAATAATA